>SWCF01000819.1_pt1 | contig 41561 bp, 37 predicted proteins | sample 4690081 | NCBI WGS metagenome assembly SWCF01 (sample SAMN10267280, study PRJNA491770) | bioreactor metagenome | isolation source: DHS bioreactor inoculated with | place: Japan: off Shimokita Peninsula
GCTTGTTTCTTTCAAATTTAGCTTTTGCCATTTCTTCTCCTCCTTAATATTAAGATGGTATCCAAAAAACAATTAATTCATTCACCCTTTGAGGGCTATATTGATGGATTTGATTCCCCCCGATCCAAGAACACGATGCCGTGTGTATCTAAAACCCTTCGGAGAAAAATGTGCAATTTTGAAGGCCTTCAGGAAAGGCCTTGGTTTTTGCACGAAATCAAGCTCCATACTATTCGTAAAATATTTTACTATGTATTCCAGGTCATTGTCAATACCATTCCAAAAAGTCGTCTACCCCCAGGCAGACGAAATTCTTTAACTGTTTCTCACTTCTAAATATCTTTCAAGCTTACGTTTCACCCGTTGCAGCGCATTATCTATGGATTTAACATGCCGATCTAAGTCAGCTGCAATTTCCTGGTAAGAGCGTCCCTGTAAATAAAGCATCAATACCTTCCACTCTAAATCACTTAAAATTTCGCCTATTTTCCCCTCTATATGCCCTAATTCCTCACGGCAAATGATTAGCTCCTCTGGATCTGTTATCTTTTGACCAGAAATGACATCCAGCAGGGTACGATCTGATTCTTCATCGTAAATGGGCTTATTTAGAGATACATAGGAATTCAAAGGAATGTGCTTTTGCCTTGTGGCCGTTTTAATGGCCGTAATAATTTGTCTTGTAATACATAATTCTGCAAAGGCTTTGAAGGAGGATAGCTTGTCCGGTCTAAAATCACGTATTGCCTTATATAGGCCGATCATCCCTTCCTGTACAATATCTTCCCTGTCTGCCCCAATAAGAAAATAGGATCTCGCCTTAGCTCGTACAAAATTTCGGTATTTTTTAATCAAAAGCTCCAGGGCAACAATGTCGCCATTCTTGGCATCTTCAACAATTGCCTCATCTGGTAATTCTGAACAGGCTTCTATTATATCTCTTTTTGCTACACCAATACCCACACACATCGCCTCCACCATGATAAAATGCCCAAAAACCTGTTTCTATTATAACCTATCAAATTATGTAAAGTCAAGGCATTTCACAGCTTGCGTCTGAATTTTTCGAGTTTTTCCAAAACAGATTCATCTAGTCGATTAGAGAGGTAATCTTTTTTTAATTGGATTTCTTGGGTTTTTTTTGAAATTTTTTCTTTAATATGTTGATAATCCAACAGTAATTCTCGTACAGAGATTCTAGTGGCCCCACTTCCTAAAATCATCTGCTGCTCCAGCCAATCATTGGTTACCACCCTCACTCGATTTCGCAGGGATAATTCAGCAATTTTTTTCTCAATATAACCATCGGCTGTTTCCTTTTCCTTTGTGAAAACCACCGTTACCCCTTTTTGCTGCTCTTTTTTTTCCATGCTGAATTTAACAAGGTGGGCATCGAAGACAATCGTCACCTTTATTCCCTTATAGGCCTGGTATTCTGCCATCATTTCAATCAGCTGCCGGCGGGCTCCTTCCAAATCATCCTTGCTTATCTCCCTTAATTGAGGCCATGCGTTGATGACATTATAGCCATCAATGAATAGATGCTCCTTTGGACTTTTCACTTCTCAGCCACCAACTACGCCCCGGTGGAACGTTGGCGAAATACTTCATACATCAGGACAGCTGCAGCAACAGAAGCATTTAGAGAGCTAATTTCTCCCACCATGGGGAGCTTCACCAGAAAGTCACACTTTTCCTTTACCAATCTTGAGATACCACTTCCTTCGCTGCCGACGACCAAGGCAATGGGTCCCTTTAAATTCATTGAATAATGCTCCTTTTCCCCTGACATATCTGCCCCGGTGACCCAAATTCCCATTTTCTTTAGTTTATCAATGGTTTGGCTTATATTTGAAACCTTTGCCACAGGAACATATTCTATAGCCCCTGCAGAGATCTTGGCTACCACTGCCGTTAGACCCACTGCCCTTCTTTTAGGAATAATAATGCCGTCTGCACCCACAGCATCGGCGGTTCTCATGATGGAGCCCAGATTATGGGGGTCCATGATTTCATCTAAAATGATTAAAAAGGGCTCTTTTCCTTTTTGCTTTGCCCTTTCTAAAATATCCTCTAGGGGTACATAATCGTGGGCCGCAGCAAAGGCAACAACCCCTTGATGGCCCTCGGAGGACGACAGTTCATTGAGCTTCTGCCTTTCCACCTGTTGTACCGGAATGCCCCTTTCCTTGGCCATGGCCATGATTTTTTTGATAGAGCCCTCAACAGCTCCCTTGGCCACTAATATCTTATCAATTTCTCTACCAGACTTTAATCCCTCTATTACAGGATTTCTTCCCACTATTTTATCGTCATTCATTTTCTTCACTTCCTTTACAGTTCATAGGATAATCTACTACTTATTATTGTTTCTCAAGTAGCAATTTATAGGTCAATTTTATTTATTTTACTTTTCAGGTTTTCTGTAACCTTGTCTTAGGTCTATAGCTCCTTAAAAAATGTTCTGACTTCCTTTATTTTGCCACAGGTCATTTTTCCTTCGGGGCAGGGCTGGTTTAAACAATTAGGCCCGCTGTACTTAAACACCGTGGGTGCAACCTGTCTCACAAGCCTTAACATTTCTGTAGCCATTGCTCTGATTTCCCACTGGGCCCGATTACAGCACCGATGATGAAAAAGATTAAATAGTGCCCTGGCATTCATTGTCACAACAATTTTAGTCTCGCAGGCGTTGGGCAGTACAAAGCGGGCATCTTCTATGGCCTGCTTCTTGGCGGTGCCTCGAGCTTGCTTCTCATCAAGGCCTGTCTTTAACAAAGCTTCATAGTGCTGCTGAAATAACAGGTCCGTCAGCTGATCATAGGCCCGTTGCTGTTCTTCCATGGTTTGAATAAACAGCCCATGGGCCGATGGATTTTTTTTAATTTCCGGGGGAACCACATATGCAAACTGGCCCTCCATAACATATCGCTGACTTTTCTGTGAATAGCTTGACCCAATTCTATGTCTCACCAGTTGATGGGTTAAGCTTCTGGACACGCCTTCAATTCCGAAGGTGAAGCTAATATGCTCAAAGGGTGATTCGTGCCCCATATTAGCAAGCATTTCGATAAATTTCCCTATGGTTTCGGGGTTCTGATTCTCTAATAGACCTTGAATATCGCTGGAGGAATAACACAGCTTGGCAGCGGCTGCAAGGATTCTTTCCGGATCTGGTGTATGGGTGATTAGTGTTACCTTCAAATTTGCTTCCATTAATTAATTCCCCCTTTTATTTGAATATCCCGATAGGGAAAAACCCCTAGAAAATATACTCTTACCTTTGCGGAATAATGGCCCTCAAGGGTTACCTGGGATTGTTCGTCCCCTATGTTCGTTAAAATCACCGTTGATTCCCCTTCCTTCTCCCCATGGTTTACCGATACCACCCGATAACTGACTATAGGGGGCTTAAGAAGAATTGGATTATGGGCTTTAGGCGCTATGGCCAGGGCAAATTGACTATACTTGGCTCCAGCCTCATCTAAATTACCCACTGGGTCTATCCAGAGGGATTTAGCCACCAGGGCAACAAGCAATATAATTGTTGCGAAGATCATTACTTTAGTTCGTTTGTCCATTTTTACCGGCCCCCTTTTTCGATAGATTCATATCGTCGATGATATCTACGGATTTGATCATCAGGGTCTGCAGCCTTTCGGTTTTCCCCCTGTAGAACAAATACCCCAGCAGGGCTTCAAAGCCTGTGGCATAGCGGTAATCAGATAAATCAGCGTTTTTAGGAACCGTAGCAGATTTCTGATTTCGGCCTCTTTTCACAATTCCCCATTCTTCCTCAGTTAACTGGGACTCAAGGGCATGTACAATTTCGGCCTGGGCCTTGGCCTTTACATATTGAGTGGCGGTCCTGTGGAGTACATTGACAGAAGCCGTCATTCTTTGTACTAAATAATTACGAATAAACACTTCAAAAATGGCATCTCCCATATAGGCCAAAACCAGGGGAGCCATCATTTTTACCTCCTGCTCTGTTTTAACGGTGCTATTCTCTATCAGCTGCTTTATATAGGATTCCATAGTTAACCTGCCTTTTTATAGTCTGCTTGATACTTTATACCTAACTAATATTATATGTGATGATCGCTATTTTAGCAATTTAAAGCATTTTTTTCAAAAGAAATTGTAGAATTTACAATTTTACCAATATTTTACTTGTAAAATCATGGTATGTATTCTATAATTAGTATTGTACCTGTATTTGCAAAATTTATGGGGTATAAAATAACTATCAGGTACTACCGAAAAAATACTAAGAAAGATGAATGGAGGTTTTACCTATGAAGAAACTATTGATCTTAGTTTTGCTGATTTCTTTATCATCCTTTGTTTTTGTCGGCGCCCAAACTGCTGACCAGGAGGTTTTAGCTGACACAGCCCCTCATTATCATAGGTCCAGTCATTCTCATGAATACATTGATTTATCAGAATTGGAGATTACCCAAGAGGAGTTTGAGGCTAAATCCAACCTATGCCCTAGGTGCGATGGTTGGCTAACTCACACAAAAATTGGTACATCTAGTTGGAAGATTAATGATACCTCCGTTTGCCCTGACGGACATCCGAACTGTGTTCTTAGTGAACAAGTGAGATACCATTATTATGAAGACAGTTGTACAAGCTGTGGTTACAGCGACAGGTACAATACTCGAGAATACCGCTACGTACATCACCGCAGCTAACTTTTGTTCGACCACCCCATCAAAGCTTTAAGTAAAAAGCAAAGCTTTACAGGCCAACTGCAAGGCTTTGCTTTTCTTTTATTATGATAGCTTTACCACTTTGACTCCCTGGGGGGTATCCTCCAAGATAATTCCCCTGGCCTTTAGCAAATCTCGGATTTCATCGGCCCGCTTAAAGTTTTTTTCTTTTCTGGCCCGCTGTCTTTCTTCGATTAAGGCCTCTAGCGCTTCCTCAAGACTTGTATCTTCTTGCTTCTCAAGAAGCCCCAATACCCCCGATAGTTCCATCAACAGATCATAGGCTTTTTGCAGGTCTCGTTTATTGCTGTTCCCCTGGGCATGACTATTGATGTGCCGTACCAATTCAAAGATAACGGCTATTCCATCGGCTGTATTAAAATCATCATCCATCGCCTCAATGAATCTTTGGCGATAGGATACCAGCTCCTGAACCCATTGGGTTTCTCCCTCTGGGGCTTCCTTGGAATTTTCAATGAGATGGGTTAGGGCTTTCTTTGCGTTATATAGCCTTTCTAAACCATTTTTAGCGGCTTCCACCAGCTCCTTGCTGAAATTCACTGGATTTCGATAATGGGCAGAGAAAATAAAGAAGCGAATTACCTCTAAATCATATTCCTTAGCGATTTCTCGAGGAGTAAAAAAGTTATTCAAGGATTTTGACATCTTTTGATTATCCACATTCAAATAACCCACATGGAGCCAATAGTTGGCAAAGGGCTTGCCAAAGGCAGCTTCACTTTGGGCAATTTCATTTTCGTGATGAGGGAAAACCAGATCCCCACCCCCACCATGGATGTCAATGGTTTCTCCTAAATATTTCTTAGCCATGGCTGAGCATTCAATATGCCAGCCAGGCCGACCTTCTCCCCAGGGGCTTTCCCAGCTGGGTTCCCCCTCCTTAGCTGCCTTCCACAGGGCAAAGTCTAGGGGATTTCTCTTTTGTTCATTGACCTCTATTCTGGCCCCAGATTGTAGATCCTCAATGCTTTGCTTTGAAAGCTTACCGTAATGATCAAATTCTGATACATTAAAATAGACATCTCCTTTGATGGGATAGGCATAACCCTTTTGCACCAGCTCTTTTATTAGTTGAATAATTTCAGGGATATTTTCTGTTACCTTGGGATGGACATCTGCAGGTAATATTCCCAGGCTGGCGGCATCTTTAAAGTATTCCTGAATGTATCTTTCACTGATCTCAATGGAGGCTACCCCCTCCTTCTGGGCCTTTTTAATGATTTTATCGTCCACATCGGTGAAGTTTTGAACAAGGGTAACCCTATAGCCCCGATATTGAAGGTATCTTCTTATGGCATCAAAGGTCATAAAGGTACGGGCATTACCTATGTGGAAGTAGTTATATACCGTAGGGCCGCAGGCATACATTGTTACCTTCCCTGGTTCAATGGGAATAAAATCTTCTTTTCTCTTTGTTAAGGTATTATAAAATTTCATCTCCTTAGCTCCTCTCCATTTTTTCTATTCGTTCAGCCAGCTGCTTAAGCTGATTTTTCATGGATTCTAAATCATCGGAAATGGGGTCCGGAAGCTTAATTTGATCAAGATCAATTTCAAAGGCTGAAGAGACCTTCACATTATCCTTCACAACCACCCTGCCGGGGACACCCACAACGGTACAATTGGGTGGCACCTCCTTTAGCACCACTGAGCCTGCTCCGATTTTTGCATTGTCACCCACCTTAAAGGGCCCCAGGACCTTGGCTCCACAGGAAATCACCACATTGTTACCAATGGTGGGATGCCTTTTTCCCTTTTCCTTACCAGTTCCTCCCAAGGTGGCCCCCTGGTAGATGGTAACATTATCTCCCAGCTCGGCGGTCTCTCCGATGACAACCCCTGTACCATGGTCAATAAAAAGTCTTCTGCCAATGGTTGCTCCTGGGTGAATTTCTATTCCTGTCAGAAATCTTGCTATATTTGAAATAATTCTGGGCAATAGTACCCAACCCCTTTTATACAAGGGATGGGAGATGCGATGAAGTATAATTGCATGGAGTCCTGGATAGCACAACAGCACCTCTAGGGTAGTTTTGGCAGCAGGATCTCGCTCAAAAATGGCCTGTATATCATCCTTAACATTTTTAATGAAGTTAGACATCTTCTTACCTCCTAAATATACTCAATACGAAGCGGCTCACCGTGTTGTTTTCCAGGGAACCCATGGGTTCTCTAGGACGCTTCGCTGTACCCTCCTTATTTTAATAAGGGGTGACACACCGCTTAACAATCCCCATTTCGTAGGGAAAAAATGAACTACCCTAGAAATAAATAACCCGTCTCTAGCCAATGCTAGAGACGGGTATCCGCGGTTCCACTCTACTTAAATGCAAATGCATTTTCTTTTACGGTCGATAACGGGACCAAACGATTTGCCCTACTGAAAATTCAAGCAACGGCTCCCAGGTGCATTTCAATCTAACCTACCCTTAAGGTTACTCTCAGCCAATGATAACCCCTCTCTGTAATTCAGTATAGATTTACTTCTCCTAATCTATGCCTTTGATAATATGTGTTTATAAAAGATGATTCTTTACATATTCTATTCGAGTCAGTAAGTTTTGTTTCCCCAATACTTTAATAATTTTATTGATATCTGGACCATGGGCCTTTCCAGTTATGGCCACCCGTATGGGCTTGAACAGCTTTGGCCCCTTCAGCCCCGTTTCTTTTTGAATTGCCTTTAGAGCAGCTTTTCCAAAATCATCATCAATGACCTCAACAGCCTCAACCTTAGCTGTAAAGGCTTCTAATAGGGTTCCCATTGTTTCGTCCTTTACAATTTCCCAGGCTTCTTCATCAGCCGGCTCAATTTCTGTTTTAAAGAAAATATCTGCATAATCTACAATTTCTGCCACATAGGAAAGCTTTTCCTTTAAGACGCCAATTACTTCTGTCAGCCAGTCATAACGGTTCTTAGCTTCTTCCTCTGTAATATAGCCGGCAGCCACCAGGTGGGGTATCGCCAATTCAGTGATTCTTTGGTCATGGCTTTCCTTAATATAATGAGAGTTTACCCAATTTAGCTTATTTATATCAAAAACTCCACCACTTTTTGAAACCCGTTCTAAGGAGAATTTGGCTTCAAGCTCTTCGATGGTGAAAATCTCTTGATTGTCCTCTGGACTCCAGCCCACCAGTGCAATATAATTGACCAGGGCCTCTGGCAGATAGCCCTTTCTAATGAAGTCTTCAACAGCCACATCTCCGTGACGTTTACTTAGCTTCTTTTTCTCACTATTTAGTATGTTTGGCAAATGTACATATTCCGGTGCCTTCCAGCCAAAGGCTTCATAGAGGTAGACATGCTTAGGGGTGGAAATCAGCCATTCCTCTCCCCGGATCACATGGCTGATATCCATTAGATGGTCGTCCACCACTACAGCAAAATGGTAGGTTGGAAATCCATCGGATTTGATCAACACCTGATCATCCATATCCGCTGTATTCACTACCACATTTCCCCGTACCACATCAGTAAATGCAATGTCTTTGTTTTCAGGGAGTCTTAATCGTATTACATAGGATTCTCCCTTGGCTATTTTTTCTTCAACTGCTTCTTTTGAAAGGTTTCTGCAATGGCCATCGTACTTGGGCAATTCTCCTTGGGCCTTTTGCTTTTCCCGAACCTCGTCAATTCTCTCCTTGGAGCAGAAGCAATGATAGGCATGGCCTGCCTCTAATAGTTCTTTACTATATTGCTGATAGATCGCTAGTCTTTGCGATTGAACATAGGGCCCGAAATCTCCTTGGCTAGTCATTTTCCCCTGGTCCACAACAACCCCCTCATCATGGTTGATACCGGCCCAGGCCATGGCCTCAAGCATTCCTTCAACAGCCCCCTCCACCAGACGGCTTTGGTCAGTATCCTCAATCCTTAGAATATACTTACCGTTATTTCTTCGGGCATACAAATAATTGTACAGAGCAGTCCTTAAGCTGCCTATATGAACAAATCCCGTTGGACTTGGTGCAAATCTTACCCTTACGGACATACGAATCCTCCTATATCTTGCCATTATTTTTTTATTATTTAATTATAACTGATTCTCTAAGGTCTAGCAAGCCAGATTATGGCCCTGGTCAAAGATGGGAGGCCTTTCATTTGCCTGTCAACATTCCCAGAATGGAATTAAAAAAGTTTTTAATCATATCTATAATCCGCCTTAATAGTGATTTTACCTCTTCATTTTGCTTTGTGATTTCTCCTAATTTCTCTCCTATGCCCTTTAATTGTCTTTTGATTTCTTCGGTGTCTAGGTTTAATCGGGTGATTCCTTCCATCAGCTTTGTAATATCCTCTATTTGCTGATTATTAAGATTAATGTCCAGTTTTCCTGCAATTTCAATGATAATTCGCTTTATTTCCTCAGGGTTTTTAATTTTTTTCTCTACAATTTCTTCCTTAACAGTTTGAATCAGCTCTGTGGCCTTTTCTTTTCCTATTGATTGGCCTAATTCTCCTGTTTTAACAATTTCTTCATTGGCGATTTCCTTCTGCTCCTGGTTTAGGGCTTCTCCCCTTAGTTCTTCAAAGGCCTTAAGGATTCCAGTCAGGGCAGCTGTTCCTGAAACATTGAAGGGAGCCGCTGCAATAATCCTTGCATCCTTTACACCAGCCGTTACTAGGGAATTCTGGATCATCCCCTCGGTTACCCAGGTAAGATTATAGATTTGAACCTGGATTCCAGCCCCCTCCTCTAATCCTTCTACGTAGGCCGAAGAAATGGCCTTGGAGCCAATCTGGGCCTCTGAGGCAATCCCCTCCAGGTAGCTTCTTTCTTCTGCATTGGTTACGACCAGTGTTTTTATTTCTCTTTCCTGGGCTCCAAAGAGATCAAGCATTTGTTGTCTCTGCTTTTGGTTTAAGTCATTCCCCAGGGTCACTACCCCTTGATCTGCGCCAAAGACTTGAGAGTTTAGGGTTAATACTAGGAAAAAAGCAATTAGCCCTAGGGCTTTTCTATGCATGTTTTTCATTTCAAATCCTCCCCGATGTTTTTTTTATTTTTCCACAGCCCATGGGGATTATACGCAGGAAAAGCCCCTTATGAAAATTAAGGGGCTTTTGGAAATTGTAATTTTATTTTAATAGGCCTTGGCGTAATAGGCCATCTTTTTCGCTTCCTTACCGCAGAAGGGACAGCTGTCTCCCAGATGCTCCTGCTCGAAAGGAATACATCTCACTGTCACACTGGTATCAGCCTTAATTTTATCCTCGCAGGCCCTGTCACCGCACCACATGGCTTTAACAAATCCTGGTCTTTGTTCCATGACTTCCTTTAGCTCATCCATGGATTTTACATAATAGGACTTTTCATCCCGCAGCTTTTTAGCCTTTAATAATAGATTGTTCTGTATATCGTCCAGCCATTTTTCTACAGAATCCTTAAGGGTCTCCATTGATACGGCTTCCTTTTCCAAGGTATCTCTTCTAAAGAACATCACCTGATTTTTTTCAATATCCTTAGGTCCGATCTCAATTCTAAGGGGTACACCCTTCATTTCCCATTCATTAAACTTCCAACCAGGGGAATAATTTTCCCGGTCATCCACTTCGACCTTAAAATCCTGTTTCAGCTGATCAAACAATTCATCTACCTTTTCCATTACACCGCCCTTATGGCTGGCAATGGGTACAATTACAACCTGGGTTGGAGCCACCCTTGGGGGCAGTACCAGACCGCGATTATCCCCATGGGTCATGATAATTCCCCCAATAAGACGGGTAGAAACTCCCCAGGAGGTGTGATAAGGATTTTTTAGCTCTCCTTCTCGGTCTGAATAGGTGATGTCAAAGGCACTGGTGAAATGCTGCCTCAGGTTATGGGAGGTTCCTGCTTGAAGGGCCTTTCCATCGTGCATCAGGGCTTCCATTGTGTAGGTAGCGTGGGCTCCGGCGAACTTTTCCTTTTCAGTTTTTTGCCCAACCACAACAGGCATTGCCAAGACTTCCTCTGCCAACTCCCGATAAATGTCCAGCATCTGTAGGGTTTCTCTTTGGGCTTCCTCCTCGGTCTCGTGGAGGGTATGGCCCTCTTGCCACAAAAACTCTGAGGTCCTTAGGAAGGGACGGGTGCTTTTTTCCCAGCGGACTACACTACACCACTGGTTGTAAAGGAAGGGCAAATCTCGATAGGATTTCAGCCATTTCGCATACATTTCACAGATAATGGTTTCAGAGGTGGGACGAACACATAACCTTTCAGCTAATTCCTCCTGCCCGCCGTGGGTAACCCAGGCCACTTCAGGAGCAAAGCCCTCAACATGCTCTGCCTCCTTCTTTAGCAGGCTTTCTGGTATTAATAGTGGGAAGTAACAGTTTTTATGACCTGTTTCCTTGAAGCGTCTATCTAAAAATTGTTGTATATTTTCCCAGATGGCATAGCCATAGGGTTTAATGACCATAAATCCCTTCACAGGGGAATAGTCTACCATATCCGTCTTTCTAATCACGTCTGTATACCATTGGGCGAAGTCCACTTCCATTGGTGTGATTTCACTGACAAATTGCTTATCCTTCTTACTCATTCAATTAGCTCCCTTCATCTCTTAATTTTAAATACATAAAAAAGCCCTCATCTCTACTAATAGAGACGAGAGCCAAATTTTCCCGCGGTACCACTCTAATTAATCCATCCAAGCAATGGATTCACTTAAGGGCTTAACGACACCCACCGGCTTAACCTACTAAATTTCAGTCAGCAACTCAAGGACGGGTTCTAAAAACTAGCTTGAAAACCTTTCAGCCATGGGTCCTCTCTCTAAAAAGCATTGTTTTTATACTTTTTCCTGTCAACGTCTTTGTTATTCTTTTTTTATAGCATATCTAAAAGGGTCTCTTCTGTCAATAGCTTTTCAACACAATTTCCTTTTTAGCAAAAACTAATTTTCACTCCCTATTCAGGCCTCTAAGATCTAAAAATAACCGATTCCTTATTGAACATATATTTCATAAAGAGTAGTGAAACCCCAACTAAAACCAGTGAGATTGAAAAGGTGATAGCCATGTGAAGCGGATTGATAATATCCAGCAGTGCCTCCTTCATTAACAGCACGGAATTTAAAAGGGGGATAAAGAAAAGCCCTGTAGAAATCCGTTTCACATCCATAAACATGGTCAAATAGGTGGGAACCATTAATATAATAGTAATGGGACTCAAATAGGTGCCTGCCTCCTTGTAGGATTTTGCAAAGACACTGATGGACAGCATTAGGCCGCTCAGGATCATGGCAATCGTTAGGGAAACCCCTACTAAAATCAGCATAGAAAGGGGAGAAATCTTCACTCCCAAAGGAACCATTTCGGGGGAAAGCTTAGCAGCGACCAGTATACCCACAATCGATGTAATCACCCCGATAATAGAGGTAATTAGTACAGTTATATATTTACCCACCAGGATTGACATACGGTCTGCCCCTGTAGAAAGCAAAGGTTCCAGGGAAAGCCTCTCCTTTTCCCCTGCCCCTAGGTCAATGGCCGCAGGCATACCTCCTACCACAGGATATAGCATCAGTAGGAAGGGTAATAGAAAGGTCATCATCATCAGACCAACACCGCTTCCCTTAGATTCTTCCCCCTCAGGTATATAGGCTTCCTGGGTGATGATCGTAGGATTAAGCCTGTCGGGATCAATACCAAGGGCGTTTAGTCGTTCAAGTCGAATCCCTTCACTGTATTCACTAATGACGTCCTCCACCACCGAAGAGGCCATACTGGATTCACTGCTTACCTCATCGTATACCAGCTTAATTTGAATCGGAAGCTGAGCCTTAAGCTTTTCTTTAAACCCTGATTCAATTACCAAAATCGTCTTTATGGTACCCTCCTCAAGGGCCTGATAAGGATCTTCAACAGCTACTACCTTTATACCCTTTGTCCCATTAATATAGTTCACCAGATCATTTTGAACATCGGTACCCTCTACCGCAATAGAAATTTCTTTTTCTAGATTGCTTTTCATTTTATTCTGACCGATTCCCATTAAATAAAACATTAAAGGGAATACCAATACTGGAACCAATACACTGGCAATCCAGGTTCTTTTGTCTCGAAAGAGGTCCCTAAGCTCTTTCTTTAACACAATGGCTATATGTTTAAAGTTCATTGCCTTCACCTACCAATTCCAAAAATAATTCCTCCAGACTCCTATTATATTTAGACTTCAGAGCCTCCAGGGTTCCTTCCTCTTTGATTTTTCCCTTATGAATAATTGCCACTCGATCACAGAGCTTTTCAACCTCCATCATGGAGTGACTGGAAAAAATAACAGTTTTTCCTTCCTGCTTACAGGTTTCTATGAATTGATGAATCATCCGCGCTCCAGAAACATCGAGCCCCGATGTGGGTTCATCAAAGAGCATAATGGGTGGGTTATGGACAATAGACCTAGCAATGGCTACTTTTTGTTTCATCCCCTTAGAAAATTTCCCTGCCCTTCTATCAATATATTCCTCCATATCTAAGACCTTCATCAAATAATCTATTCTGGTTTTAATTTCTTCCTTAGTCATATCATTTAATTCTCCATAATAGGCAATATTTTCTCTGGCAGTTAGCCGATCATAGATACCACTTTCTCCCCCGAAGAGGATCCCTATTTGCCGTCTAATTATTTGAGGGTCTTTTATTATATTGGTTCCATTAATGATAACCTCTCCTTCGTCAGACTTTAACATGGTGGCTAATATTCTTAAAGTAGTGGTTTTACCAGCTCCATTTTCTCCCAGAAGCCCTAGTACCTCTCCCTGATTAACTTGAAAGGATACCCCCGACAGGGCATCAATATCCCTAAAGGATTTTTTTAAATCTTTTACTGTTATCATTCGGACAACGCCTCCTATAATTTAATGACACTGGCTATAGCCTGGGCCGCCATCCCCTTTCCCTTACCTGTAAAGCTAAGGCCTTCGGTGGTAGTGGCCTTTACGTTCACCCTATCTGTCTCTATGGTCAATGCCTTTGCAATGTTTTCTCTCATCTCTTGAATATAGGGGGCCATCTTAGGCTTTTCAGCAATAATGGTGGCATCCACATTATTTACCTGGTAACCAGCTTCACCCAAAAGCTCTCCCACTCTTTTTAATAGCTCTAAGCTATTGGCTCCCCGATAGCGTTCATCGTTATCGGGAAAATGTCTGCCTATATCCCCCATAGCAGCGGCCCCTAGCAGGGCATCCTTAATGGCGTGCAACAACACATCTGCGTCGGAATGGCCTAATAGTCCTTTATCATAGGGAATGTCTACGCCTCCTAAAATTAATTTCCTACCGATTACTAAACGATGTACATCATAGCCTAAGCCCATTCTAATATTCATCAGAATTCTCCTTTCTTTAGTATCTCCTCTGCCAGCAATAAATCATCCGGTGTCGTAATCTTTATATTTTCGTAACTTCCTCGTATCACTTTAACTGGATGGCCAAGGGCTTCTACCAGCATGGCATCATCAGTCATTTCCTTAAGCTCCCCATGATTATGAGCCTCTAGTAAAAGCTGAAAACGGAATACTTGAGGGGTCTGGACTGCCCACAGGCTCTCTCTGGAGGGGGTACTGACTACCTGACCTTTCTCATCTACTACCTTAATAGTGTCCTTTACAGGTACACCAAGGATGGCAGCACCGATTTTAGAAGCCTCTTCAAGGCTTTCCTGAAGCATGGCCTCTGTTACAAAGGGTCTCGCCCCATCATGGACTACCACAAGATCAGGTTGGGCTGTTATGGCCCTTAGACCTTGGTAAACGGAGTCTCTCCGTTCTTCTCCTCCTGGAACAATAGTTGTCACTTTTTTAAATCTGTATTCCTCAAGAATATGCTTTCGGCAATAGGCGACCTCTTCTTTTCCTACCACTAAGATGACTTCATCAATCATGGCACTTTTTTCAAATACCGATAGGGTGTGGGCCACAATAGGCTTACCCTTAAGATGTATGTATTGCTTGTTTATGTTAGCTCCCATACGTTTACCTTTTCCTGCTGCCACTAAAATGGCCGATACTTTCCTGTTAGCCATGCTTCACCCTCCTTTGTTATAATTTCATCAAGCTTATCTATAGATTATAGTTTTCCACTTCTAAACAAAAACTAAGAACTAACACCAGCTAAAAATCTTCCTTCTCCCCCTTACTAAGGCTTCTCTTTGTTTCATTGTAAAGTATATGAGATATAATATCAATTATATTTGTCTTATGGCAGTTATTGTTTACAATTATCATTAAACAAAGTGGCTCTGCCACACTTGTTTTCCAGGGAACCCATGGTTCCCTAGGATGCTTCGCTGTACCCTCCTTATTTTAATAAGGGGTGATCCCCCCCTTAACAACCCCTCATTTCATAGGAAAAAACGAACTTTCCTATGAAAGTACAAAGTGGCTCTGCCACACTATCACTGGCCCCCAACAGGGATATTGTTGTCGCAGGAAAGTTACCTTAACCGAAAATGGACGACTTCTGGGGCATTTGCTAAAATAGAATTCCTATGGCATAAAAAAGAAACCCCTCTACCACAGGTAAAGGAGCTTCTTTAATTCTATTATGCTGTTTTATCAACCATAGATTTAGGTTTAGCAAAAATCATTCTTCCGGCAGCAGTTTGAAGGACACTGGTCACTAATACATCAATGTTCTTTCCAATGTATTTCTTTCCACAGTCAACGACAATCATAGTACCATCGTCTAAGTAGGCTAATCCCTGGCCAGATTCTTTACCATCCTTAATTACCTGAACAAGCATTTCTTCTCCAGGCAGCACTACCGGTTTGACCGCATTGGCCAATTCATTAATGTTTAATACAGGCACTCCTTGAAATTCTGCAACCTTATTCAGATTGTAATCATTGGTCAATACCTTACCGTCAATTAATTGGGCTAGCTTTAACAGCTTCGTATCTACTTCTGCAATATCTTCAAAATCCTTATCGTTAATTTTCACTTCTATATCCAGCTCTTTTTGAATCTTGTTGAGAATGTCTAAGCCTCTACGACCCCGATTTCGTTTTAGGGAATCAGAGGAATCAGCAATATGCCGAAGCTCCTCCAGAACAAATTCTGGTATAACTAGGGGCCCTTCAATAAATCCGGTTTTACAAATATCTGCAATACGTCCATCTATAATAACACTGGTGTCAAGTATTTTAGGAGATACCCTTGAGTCCTTTTTTGTTTTATCTTTATTGCTACCCTTTTTGAATAGAGATTGTAAATTGGTTAATTCGTCCATTTTCTTCGTGGCAATACTGATACCCAAGTAAGACATAAAAATATACAAAATTGCCGAAAGTACAGGCCCTACGAAGGGAATTGGAATTTCATTAAATATCTTACTGATTAAATAGGCGATTACTAAGCCAATGATCAATCCCACAGAGCCCAATGCCATAGTAACCAGGGGAACCTTTGATAATTCCTTCTCAATCCAGCTCGCCAGGCTCTGGCCCTTACTAATAATCCAGGGAGATCCTATAAAAAGAATTCCACCACCAATTAAAGAAGATACTATTATTCCAGAAATATAGGTTACCAAATTATTTTGCACATTCTCTAAAGCAAAAAGATTAATAAAAAATATAAATACGGTAAAGCCCATAAAAGCACCTAGCGCTGACAAAACACCTCTAATGATTTTATTAATCATTAAACCACCTCCTATCCATCATTATTCCCCCCTTTTACAATTTTAAAATCACTTCTATGAATTTTTTTATCATTATTCTATTATAACGGTAAAAGCTTAAAAAAACCTTAAGAAAAGTTTAATTTTTAGTTATTTTTACTCCTTAATGGCATCTTCTACCATCCCATTGACTTGCTCTTCTGATAATTCTGCAGCCAGTATAATTTCGCTCACTAATATTTGCCGAGCATTGTTGAGTATTTTACGTTCCCCAGTAGAAAGGCTTTTTTCGCGATCACGCAGCACCAAATTCCTCACAACTTCAGCAACCTCAAAAATATCCCCTGTTTTAATACGATCAATATTGGCTCGATACCGTCTGTTCCAATTTTGCGGCATTCTCGTTTCATTGGCCTCAAGGACGGCCATAACACTTTCTACCTCTTCCTTAGAAATCACTTGGCGAATACCGATTCCTTCAATGTTATCCATTGGAATCATCACCTTCATATCATCTAAGGGAATCCGCATAATGTAGTACTTTCTTCGGGTTCCTAATATTTCCCTTTCTTCAATGGCCTCAATAACACCAGCACCGTGCATTGGATAAACAATTTTGTCCCCTATACTAAACATATGTTAACCCCCTAATAAACCCTATATTGAACTAAATATAGTATACAACAGAACCATTTTCATGTCAAATAAATTTCAATTTTATCACATCGTTTTCTACTTGTCAATTATTTTTATGACGGATTTTCGCAAAAAATTTATTAATATGTTGAGATTTCCCCTCAGAAATAACTAGTACCACGTCCCAGTTAAAACTTGGGATATTCCCTGAGGTTAATTTTCCAAGAGCAAGGGCACACCTTAGGAATAATCCATTGATTTAGATGATCAGGGTACTAACCTAATTTAAGTTTATTTTTATGGTTCTAGAGAAAACCGCCCTGTGGCAATTGACAAAGGAATTATTATCACCTTATAATATTAATAAAGATGAGGATAACATGAAAAAATTATAAGTTGTTTTATCCTTTAAAAGGATAATTTTCCATTAGAATCCAAGTGCTATCTATACATATGTAATGAAAATATAATTCAAGGAGTTGTCGTGATGAAAAACTTTTCAATAAACAATTTTCAAGCTGTTGTGGATGATGTTCTGATCCGTCATCGCAGTACACTGGATATTTTGACAAAGTTACAGGAATGTACAGCAAAAGTAAACCGTGCCGTTGCCAAGTCTGCCACCTATTGTGGCTGCATTAAGCTTCAATGTGAAAAGCAAGAGGTGCCAGAGGATGTCTCTTATTCAGAAATGAAGCACTATATGAGTGATCATGTTGAAGGGGAACTATGTGATATCTGCAAGGAAAAGATTGAAAAGGAGCTCTCGGCTAACCTCTTTTACCTAGCTGCCCTTTGTAATGTTTTTTCCATAGATATTGAAGATATGCTTGAGAACCACTATGAACAATTAAAAACCCTTGGTCATTATGGTCTCCTTTAGGATAATATAAAAAGAACTGGAAATGGGTCCAGTTCTTTTTTATAACGAATAGGAAAGTGCTACTTATATCTTATCTTTTTTATATATGTCTTCCCAGCATAACCTGTTCTCTTAATCTAGTCAATCCTTCTTTAATTGCCCTTGCCCGAATCTCTCCAATACCCTCCACATCATCCAACTGTTCTATGGAGGCCTTAATAATATTTTGGAACTCTCCAAATTGCTTAACCAGGTTTTCAATTACCGGGCCAGGCAGTCTAGGGATCTTATTTAAAATACGATACCCCTTAGGGCTAATGGGCATATCCAGGGTTGCCACATTACTTTCATAGCCTAATATTTTAGCTATATTAGAAAGGTCTAAAAGCTCCTCAGAGGAAAGGGTCTTAATGCTTTTCGCTACGGTCTGATGATTATTATCCTTATTTAAATTATAATCGTTGATCACGTGCTTGCCATCGATTTCCACATTAGCCACCAGTTCCTCCTGCTGCATGCTAATTAGCCGCCCTTCATTTCCAAGCTCACAGATGAACTTTTCAATCTCTGTTACGATTCTCATAACCATCTCAGTTCGTTGTAATACCACGGCCACATCGTACACCGTAACAAGATCCTCATATTCCAATGCAGTTAAATGATTCATTGCCATATCTAAAACAACCTTGTATTTTTCCAGGGTCTGAATGGCCTGGTTGGCCTTGGTCAAAATTCTCCCTGTATCCTGGACAATATACTTTGTATAACCCTGATAAAGTGAAATAATATTTCTTCTTTGGGAAATTGAGATTACCACTTCTCCCGTTTCCTTTGCCACCCGTTCTGCGATCCGATGACGGATTCCCGTTTCTGAGGAGTGGATTGCAGGGTTGGGAATCAGTTGGGTATTGGCGTAGAGTATTTTCTTTACATCATGACTTAATATAATGGCACCATCCATTTTAGCCAATTCATAGACATAGGCCGGTGTGAAATCAACATTGATGGCAAAGCCTCCGTCCACAATATTCATAACAGCTTCTCCATCCCCTACAACGATCAGTGCCCCCATTTTCCCCTTTAGAATATTTTCTAGTCCCTCCCTGAGGGGTGTTCCGGGAGAAAGCATTTTAATCGTATCTAATAATTGCTTCTGCTTGTATTCTTCTTCCTTCATGGATTCTGTCCTCCTTTCAAGACCAGGATATCTCCTTTTAGGATTAGTTTTTCCTAAATTTCACAAGGTTAACCATCTAAGGGAATATATCCTTATTTTTTTTATTGATTATTGTTAACGGTTAATCCATTTTATTGCTTCCATAATATTGTTTACCGTCACTAATTGTATACTGTTAATACTCCATTTTTGACTGTTTTTACTAGGTACAATACAGGCTTCAAAGCCCATTTTTTCTGCTTCCTTTACCATTTTTTCCAGATTGATAACGGGTCTGATGTCGGCGGTTAAACTGATTTCTCCTACCACCAGCAGTCTGCGAGTGGGTATAACCATATTCTTTAGACTAGAAACAATGGCCAGGGCTACCCCTAAATCAGCACAGGTTCCCTCCAGCTTAATTCCTCCGACCACATTAATATATACGTCATAATTTACCAGGGGTAAACCCATCTTTTTTTCCAGTACAGCAATAATTAGATTTAATCGGTTTAAATCGATTCCAACAGCCGTTCTCCTGGGAAAACCCGTATTGGTGGGAGTCACCAGAGCTTGTATTTCTACCAGAAGAGGTCTTGTCCCTTCTACAGTACCCACCACAACAGCTCCCTCCGCCGCCTCGGTCAGGGATTCCAACAGCATAGCAGAGGGATTGCCCACTTCAATTAATCCCTCTTGTCTCATCTCGAAAACACCTATTTCGCTAGTGGTTCCAAAACGATTTTTCAGGGCCCTTAATATTCTAAATTCCTGGGTACGCTCCCCTTCAAAATGTAAAACAGTATCTACCATATGCTCTAAGACCCTTGGCCCTGCCAGCTCCCCCTGCTTAGTAACATGGGCAACGATGAACATGGGAATATGGGTGCTTTTCCCTATTCGCATTAGGTTATTCACAGATTCCTTTACCTGGGAAACACTCCCTGGGGCAGAGGACAAGTCTTCTTTAAAAAGGGTTTGAACCGAATCAACGATAATAAAAACAGGCTGAATTTCCTGTATATATTTCTCAATAACGTCTACATTGGTTTCAGAAACAATATAAAGGTTTTCTGCCATGGCCCCTAGTCTTTCAGCTCGCATCTTTATTTGCTCCTCTGACTCCTCCCCCGAAACATACAGCACCTTGCCATATTTTTCAGCAATTTTGCTTCCGGCTTGTAAAATTAAAGTAGATTTTCCGATACCTGGCTCCCCGGAAATTAGGGTCAAGGACCCCTTCACAAGGCCTCCCCCCAACACTCTGTTAAGCTCACCATTGGCTGTGTCATATCTTTCATGGGCACTGGATTTAATTGAGCGAATCGGCTGAGGTCGTGACTGTCCAAGAATTGTTGGCGATCGTTTCATATCCTTTTTAGTGATAATTAATTCTTCTTCCATGGTGCTCCACTGGTTGCAACCGGGACAGCGACCTAACCATTTGGGGCTTTCATAGCCGCATTCAGTACATAAAAACTTGGTTTTTGCCTTTGCCACATTCTCACCCCCCTTATATGTAAAACATCTATTTCTAATTGTAGCATATAAATGGCACAAACAAAATTATCCAATCATTACAAAAATGAAATAGGGGCCATGGCCCCTATTTCTTAATACCGCTGAAGAAATACCCTATTTTCCTGTTAATACTAGTTTATCATCCTTGACTTGAACTGCCACCTTATTTCCCCCTTGAATAGTTCCCTTCAGAAGTTCCTCTGATAGATTATCTTCGATCATTTTTTGAATAGCCCGCTTTAATGGTCTAGCTCCAAACTGTGCATCAAAGCCCTTTTCTGCAATATATTCCTTTGCCTCCTGGGTTACGTCCAGTTCGATATTTAAGCCCTTCAATCTTTTATTTAGATCCTCAAGCATTAAATCTATAATACGGCCGATATGCTCCCTTTCAAGGCTATGGAATACGATAATATCATCGATTCGATTTAGAAATTCTGGTCGGAAGGTCCTTCTTAATTCCTCCATGACATTTTCCTTCATCTTTTCGTATTCTCCCTTGGCATGATCGGCTTCTGCCGCCACAAAGCCCAGGGTTTTTTGTTTTTTAATTGTATGGGCCCCCACATTTGATGTCATGATGATTACCGTATTTTTAAAGTCTACAGTTTTTCCCTTGGCATCGGTCAATCGTCCATCATCTAATATTTGAAGTAAAATATTAAATACATCGGGATGAGCCTTCTCAATTTCATCAAAGAGCACCACTGAATAAGGCTTTCTTCTTACCTTTTCAGTCAGTTGCCCGCCTTCATCATAGCCAACATAGCCTGGGGGTGAACCAATTAATCTGGAAACCGTATGCTTTTCCATATATTCAGACATATCAATTCGTATCATAGCATCCTCTTCCCCGAACATGGCTTCTGCCAGGGCCCTGGAAAGCTCGGTTTTCCCTACACCTGTAGGCCCAAGGAAGATAAAGGAGCCTATGGGGCGTTTAGGATCCTTAAGTCCTATTCGGGCTCGGCGAATGGCCTTTGCTACGGATTTTACTGCCTCTTCTTGGCTAATGACACGATCATGTAAAATTTCTTCCAGCTTTAGTAATCGGTCTGATTCCTCCTGCTGTAATTTGTTCACTGGTACCCCTGTCCAGTTGGCTACGACAGTGGCAATGTCCTCTGCCTCTACCACAGCTTCGGTAGAATGCTTCTTCGTTTTCCACTCCTGATTTCTTTGCTCCAGGGTTTCTTGCGTTTGTTTTTCTTCATCCCGAAGTTTAGCAGCCCTTTCAAAATCTTGAATACTGATAGCCTCTTCTTTTTCCTTTTGCAGCTGTTCCAACTGCTCTTCCAAATCCTTTAAGTCTGGTGGTGCTGTGACTGCTTTCAATCTAATTTTAGAGGCAGCTTCATCAATTAGGTCAATGGCTTTATCGGGCAAGAAACGATCAGTAATATAGCGATGAGACAATTCCACTGCTGCCCGAAGTGCTTCATCGGTAATTTTTACTCGATGATGGGCCTCATATCTGTCTCTTAACCCTTCTAATATCTTCACTGAATCGTCCACTGAGGGCTCTTCAATGGTTATCGGCTGGAATCTTCTTTCCAGGGCAGCGTCCTTTTCAATATGCTTTCGATATTCATCTATGGTGGTTGCCCCAATTACCTGTAATTCACCTCTGGCCAGGGCAGGCTTTAAAATGTTGGAGGCATCTATGGCTCCTTCTGCTGCTCCGGCCCCAACGATTGTATGGATTTCATCAATAAATAATATAACATCCCCCGATTGTTTTAATTCCTCCATTACTTTTTTTAATCGTTCCTCAAATTCACCCCGATATTTCGAGCCAGCCACCATGGAGGGTAAATCAATTGTTACTACCCTTTTATTCTTTAAAAGCTCTGGAATGTTGCCTTCGATAATCTTTTGGGCTAAGCCCTCGGCAATGGCAGTTTTCCCCACACCAGGTTCTCCAATTAAACAAGGATTGTTTTTTGTTCTTCTGCTTAATATTTGAATAATCCGATCTATCTCCTGGGCCCTGCCTATGACGGGGTCTAATTTTCCCTCCAGGGCATATTGATTTAAATCTCTGCCAAATTGATCCAAGGTTGGAGTGGCATTGGACTTTTTACTTCCGCCAGAGGAATGGTTCGGTTTGCTGGTTCCACCATTGCTTAAAAGCTTTACCACCTCTCGACGAACAGCCTCAAGACTAATATTGCCCTCCAGCAAAAGCTTTGCACCAACCCCTTCACCCTCTCTGATTAAGCCCAACAGTAGATGCTCTGTCCCTACATAATTGTGCCCAAGACTTCTGGCTTCGGCAAAGGCTAATTCAAATATACGCTTTGTTCGAGGGGTAAAGCCCAGTAATTCTGTACCCTCCTTACCATAGCCAATGGATGCTGCAATTTTTTCTTTAATGCTGGCAAGGTTTATTCCTAAATTAGTTAAGGATTGGGCAGCAATTCCTCCGCCCTCTTGAATTAATCCCATCAATAGATGTTCTGTTCCTACATAATTATGATTCATTTCCTGTGCAAATTGTTGTGAAAGTAAAATAGCTTTTTGTGCCCTTTCTGTAAATCTGCCAAACATGGACATATACTGCACCTCCTAAGATTTTAATGTTTTTCTGATTAATTCTGCCCTTTTACTGTCTCTTTCCCCTTCAGAAAGCTCTTGACCAAAGTATTTCTGCAAATATCCAATTTGTATCATAGCCATAAGCTGATTTAGTTTCTCTAGGGTGACTCCATTAATTAAGTTCATTCCAACACCTAACTTTACATCGGAAATTAATTCCATGGCTTCACTGGTTGAAATTATCCTGGCATTTGATAATATCCCATAGGCTCGATGTACCTTATCCTCTAGCTCCATGGGCTTTTCTTGAAGCAGGTTTTCCCTAAGCATCCTTTCTTTTTGAATAATTTGCCTAGACACATCCTTCAGGTTTTTAATCAGCTCTTCCTCTGATAGGCCCAGGGTTACCTGGTTGGAGATCTGAAAAAGATTTCCTAAAAATTCTGTCCCCTCCCCATAGATACCGCGAACTGCAATTCCAATCTGGCTAGAGGCTTGAAAGACTCCATTAATATATCCTGTCATATGCAGGGCCGGTAAATGCATCATAACCGAAGCCCTGATTCCGGTTCCCAGATTGGTGGGACAAGAGGTTAGATAGCCAATTTGCTCATGGAAGGCGTATTGAACCGTTTCTTCAATTAAATCATCTATTCTATCTGCCAATCCCCAAGCCTCCTCCAGCTGTAATCCCGGCAGCAAACATTGAATACGAATATGATCCTCTTCATTAATTAATATACTGATGGTCTCTTCTTGATTAACGAGCACCCCCCCCTTTGCTGATTTCCTCGCCAGGTCAGGGCTAATCAAATGCTTTTCCACATAGTTAAGACGATCTATTTTTTCGAGATTTTTCATTTCAATTAATTTAAAATCTTCCTTCAACGTAGCGTTACCGCCTATAACTGCCTGGTAAATCTGATTCATAACGGACTCCGAAGCCCTTTCATCCAAAAGCTGGGGAAAAGGCACCTCTGCCATGTTGCGGGCTACTCTAACACGGCTACTGACGACAATATCCGATTCTGGCCCCGTTTCCTTTAACCACTTTGTCATCCTAATCCCTCCCTACATTTCCTTTAACTGATTTTCGATCTGTTTAATCTGATCCCGAAGCTCAGCTGCCTCTTCAAAGGCTTCTTTTTCTATGGCCTGTTGAAGCCTTCCCTTCAAAAGCTTCAGCTCACGCTTCAAATGAATTGATCCCCCTGCTCTTTTAGGAAGCTTACCCATGTGATTTACATTTCCATGGATTCGACGGACCAGTGGGTGGATATTCTCATAAAATACATCGTAGCAGGTATCACAGCCTAATCTCCCGGTTTGCTTGAACTGGCTGAAGGTTGTTCCACAACGGGGGCATTGCAGCCGATGATAATTTGAGACATTAAATTGGGTATTTATATTATTATCTAGCAAATTAGCCAGAAAATTTTGGATCGAAAAGTCCATTGTATAACTTTTATTTTCTCTTGCTTTAGCACATACCTCACATAGATGGATCGCTTCCTTCTTCCCTTGGATTACCTTTGTCATATGGATAACCGCATTCCTTTTTTGACAATCATCACATAGCATAAACACCCCTCCTATTCTAATAATATTGCCAACATTCCCTTTAAAATACCAGCCCGGATAAGATCCTTCCCTTGGCTGAAAGAAAAGGCTTTATCGTCAAGAGCGCCCTTCATCAGCGTGGCTTCCCTGGCTGTGATCCACTTTTCATGAAGTAAAAATTCAATAATACGATAGGCCTCACTTCTGGAAAGCCGGTCTCCTATTTCCTTTGTAATAATGTAATAGGCTCCCTGACCAGGGGTAAAGGTCAGTCTTTTTATTTTTATATAGCCTCCCCCACCCCTTTGACTTTCTGTGGCATAGCCCTGTTCAGGACTAAAGCGGGTCGTTAATACATAGTTAATCTGGGAAGGGGCACATTGAAAATATTTTGCCAACTCATTCCGTTGGATTTCAATAGGGTTTTCCTGGGCGATCAGGTCCTTCAAAAAGGCTTCAATTATATCACTAATGGTCGGCACTTTTGTCACCTCACTTTGACCTTCTTTGACCTTTGTTGATTATATTATAAATCAACGAAATGATAGAAGCAATTCGCTTCTATCATAATAATTTCTCAAAATTTACAAGATTAAACAGCTATCTTACAATAAATTTATTTTATTCAACATTTCTTTTATTATCTCTATATTTTGAACCTAATTATTGAAGAACAAAGCGACGATGAAATAAAAAAAATGCATGTGCAAAATGCACATGCAAGCAATTTATTCTTTAGCCGCCTTAGCAGCTTCCACTACTTTTTCACTAATGGCCTGGGGTACCTCTTCATACCGAATGAAGTTCATTGTAAAGGCTCCTCGTGCCTGTGTCATTGATCTTAGATCATTGGCGTATTTAAACATTTCTGATTGGGGTACCTCAGCGATTACGAGCTGATCACCATTTTCCTGGGGTTCCATTCCCATGATCCGCCCCCTTCGCTTATTTAAATCTCCCATTATATCGCCCATATATTCATCTGGAATCCTAACCCGAACCTCTACAATTGGCTCTAAAAGTACAGGTCTTGCCAGTTCCATTCCCTTTTTGAAAGCTAAGGAAGCAGCCACTTTAAAAGCCATTTCCGATGAATCCACATCGTGGTAAGATCCGTCATAGAGGGTGGCTTTCATATTTACCACGGGATAACCTGCCAATACACCGCAATCCAAACATTCCCTTAATCCCTTTTCTACTGCAGGGATATAGGCCTTAGGCACCGAACCTCCAAAGATTGCCTCAGCAAATTCAAAGGGTTGATCCGAGGGCTCAAATTTGATCTTGACATCACCGTACTGGCCGTGTCCACCAGATTGTTTTTTATGCTTACCCTGAACATCGGATTTTCCCTTGATGGTTTCTCGATAGGGAACAATTACATCCTTCAGTTCAACATCAGTTCCAAATTTATTTTTCAATTTGCTGGTAATTACCTTAATATGGAGCTCTCCTTGCCCTCTGATAACAGTCTGCCTTGTTTCTTGATTTCTGTCAAGGACAAAGCTCGGGTCTTCTTCTAAAAGCCGTTGAAGTCCTTGAATTATCTTTTCTTCATCTCCCTTTGCCTTGGGTTCAATGGCTAAGTACAGCTGGGGCTCAATAAAATCAATATCGCTGTATATAACAGGGTCGTTAATGCTGCATAGGGTATGCCCCGTATTGGTATATTGGAGCTTGGCAACGGCTGCAATATCCCCTGCCATAACTTCCTTTACTTCAATTTGATTTTTCCCCCTCAATATAAAGGGATTGCTGATCTTTTCCTTTTCATCCCTATTGGCATTTAATACCTCCATATCAGTGGTCAAGCTGCCAGAAATAACCTTCAGTAAAGATATTTTACCTACATAGGGATCAACGATGGTTTTAAATACCTGGGCTGAAAAGGGTTGCCCACTCTCCAGGGTTCTTTCAACAATTTCATCGTTATAGGGATTTCTTCCCTGCTTTGGAGGCATATCCTTTGGAGACGGTGAAAAATCATTGATCATATCTAGCATGGTATGGATTCCAATATTTTTAACTGCAGAACCGCATATAACAGGAACCACATCCCCGCTGATAACGCCATGTCTTAAGCCCTCTTGAATTTCAGCCTCGGTGAATTCTTCGCCAGCAAAATACTTTTCCATTAGCACTTCATCACTTTCGGCAACAGATTCCAAGAGCATTTCTCTTATTTCCATGGCCTGATCCTTTAATTGGTCTGGTATGGGTTTTTCAAGACAATCCTTCCCATTATATTCTCTAGCCACCATTTTTGCGATGTTAACGTTGCCAATAAAGTGATCTTTGTCCCCTAATGGGATTTGAAAGGGTGCAATTTTTTTTCCGAACTTTTCTCTTAACTCATTAAGTACTTTTTGATAGTCAGCATTTTCTCGATCCATTTTGTTGACAAAAATAAAAGTTGGGGTCTTTTTCTCAGCAGCAATGCTCCAGGCTTTTTCTGTTCCTACTTCAATTCCGCTGGTGGCATCGACGAAGATAATAATTCCACCAGCCGCTTTTATGGCACTTTGTACTTCACCTATGAAGTCGAAATATCCTGGAGTATCAATAAAATTTATTTTATAATCTTTCCATTCAATCGGAATCACAGAGGTACTCACTGAAATATTCCTTGCAGTCTCTTCCTTATCAAAGTCAGATACTGTGTTGCCATCCTCTACTCTACCCATTCTCGTTACCAGTTTTGCTGAGTAAAGTGCTGCTTCTGTTGCTGTTGTTTTGCCGCATCCACCATGACCTAATAAGGCAATATTCCTGATTCGATCGGCTTCGTATCTTTTCATTATAATTTACCCCCTCATAATGTAAAGTTAAGAATCTTTAGATAAATTCAATATTCTATACTTATTTAAGAACTCCTTTTTTTTTATCAAGATTTTACATTTTCCTCCTTGAAAATTATTTATATGCTCTCTGTTAGAATTTATTACTTGTGATCATCTGACCTCAATATTCAAGTCAAGGGACAGACCCTTTTATAGCCTTTTTTCTAAAAGGAGCCTAAAAAATTTTTTAATTTATGGCTTTTCTAAATTTCATCAGCTGTCCATAGGTAAAGCGTCTCCACAGCCATTCCATGGGCCCATAATTGTAATGCTTCATCCACAATTTACTAAAAATCAATTGTCCTGTAAAGATAATCACGGTAAAGACAATACCCATAAAGGGCCCAATCCTTCCAATAAGGCCCAAGCCGTATCCGTAAAAAATGGAGGTGGCCAGCAGAGATTGCATTAGGTAATTGGTAAGGGCCATTCTTCCCACAGGGGCCAAGGATCTTAACAATTTGCTTAGTCTTCCCTTTAACAGTAATATAATGATGGTGGTAATATAAAGAAAGGACATCGTGATGCCTGACAGGTAAACAATAATCTCCTTGATTCCTCCCACAAGAACATCATCTATTTTCATAGGATTTAAGATTAAGAGGATAATTAGCAGGGTCAATACAATACCAGCATAAAGGGAGGCAAAAAATATTTTTCTTATTTGCTTCCCATATAGAAGCAGATTCTTTAGAATGCCCTCTTTCCCCATGTAAAGTCCTAATAAAAATAATGGTAAAATCATAAAAACAATAACGATATTATTAGTGAGCATCATTGGTACCTCTGTCCCCATACGATAGCGTAGTAGCTCCAAATAGCTGCTGGAGCCATAGGCTTTGGTTGCCACTTGACTTTGATATTCTTGATAGGACTCCAACGCCGATTCATTAGTGATAGTGTTTGCCATATATTGTAACCCTACCATTACTCCCAATAAAAACACGCTCAAAACAATAAAAAAGATGATCCATTTCTTGATTGCTTCTGTTTTTTTGTTCCAGAAGACCATTAATAAGAAGCCCCCTAAACTATAGGTATGAAGTATATCTCCTGACCATAGGAAGCAAAGATGAATTAGCCCAAGAAAAAACAAGAAGGTTAATCTTCTTTTAAAAAGCTTTTTAGCATTCAGTTCCTTCTGAATCGCCCGATCCATAAATATGAAAAATCCAAGACCAAACAAAAATGAAAAGGTGGTATAAAACTTAGCTACAGCAAATAGCTGAATAAACCATGCCGCCCCCTGGTCAAGTATAGAGCTGAAATCAGTAGGGGCCTTGATTTGATACATAAAAGGCCCCTTGAAGGAAACCATATTAACCAGTAATACACCAAATAGAGCAAAGCCCCTTATGATATCTAAGGCCTCTATACGTTCCTTCGGTTGGATTGGTTGTTGAACCATTTTAATCCCTCCTATTTCCTAATTCATTGAATTGTATTCTACAATATAGAATTTATTCCTGCACTTCTTTTAATTATGCTTTAATGGAAAATTTTAAGGATTTCCTATAAATTTATTTTTTGACAATGCTTTATCTTTTCCCTGCTTTTGATATAATACTTTAGACGAGGATGTATGAAAAAGGAGAATTATTATGGAAACTTTAATCTTTGGTCATAGAAATCCCGATACAGACTCTGTGGCCTCTGCCATTGCCCTATCCAATCTTAAGAATAGCCTAAATGAGGCTTCAATTCCCTGTGTCATTGGTAATCCTAATAAAGAAACCCAATTTGTTTTAAATTATTTTAACGTTAAGGCACCAAGGTTATTAAAGGATGTTAAGACCCAGGTAAGTGACTTAAAGCGGGACCTAGGTCGTGGAATACCTCCAACTGCTTCTATTTTATGGGCCTATCGATTAATGGTAGAAGAACAGCTAGATACCCTGGCCATTGTAAACGAGCATCAAAAGCTTATGGGCATTGTCAGCATGAAGGATATTGCCATGGGCCTTATTCGAGGTGATTATTACCAGCTAGAAACCTCCTTTGATAACTTAGTTTATGATCTTAAGGGTACCCTATTGACTGGCCTTGGCAACGAGCTGATCAAAGGGCGGCTGTCGATTATGGCCTATTACTACAAATCCATCGAAGGAATTTTAAGTCGAGATGATATTGTCATTGTAGGAGATCGCTATGATGTCATTGAATATGCCATTGAAGTAAAGGTCAAATTAATTATTATTACAGGGGACAAAAAAGTACCCCTAAAGTACCTTCAATATGCAGAAGCCAATGGGGTGTCAATCCTATCTATTCCTTATGATACCTATTACGCCTCTAAGATTATTAATCAATGCAACTATGTATCTACCATTATGCGAACCCAGGGAATTATTAAATTTAATCCCGATGACTATTTGGATGAGGTAAAGGATGCCATGGGAAATACCCATTTTAGAAATTATCCCGTGGTAGATGACGATAACACTTTTATAGGCTTTATTAACCGTAAGCACATTATGAACAGCGGCAAAAAGAAGGTTATTCTGGTGGATCATAATGAATATGCCCAAAGCGTTGAGGGCTTAAGGGAAGCAGAAATTCTTGAAATCATCGACCATCATAAGGTGGGAGATATTTCTACCTCGATCCCTATTTACTTTAGAAATACCCCCGTGGGCAGTACCTGTACGATTATCTATCAGCTATACCAGGAGAATCAGCTAGAAATTGATTACGCCACAGCGGGGCTACTGATGGCTGGTATTTTATCCGATACACTTTATTTTAAATCCCCCACCACTACCCCCCAGGACCAAGGAGCAGTGAAGGGACTGAATCAAATCCTCAGCCTGGATTTAGAGACCTTTACCATGGAAATGTTTAAGGCAGGCACCTCCCTGGAGGGCCAGGAAATCGAGGAGATCTTTCATAAGGATTTTAAGGAATTTCTTCTGGAGGGCTATCGGGTCGGCATCAGCCAGGTGTTTACCCTGGATATTGACGATATTTTTAACCGACAAAAGGATTTTATCGATTACCTTCACAAAATACATCAAAATTTAAATCATGGTTTAACACTGCTGTTAATAACCGATATTTTAAATGAAGGTTCATATCTTTTGTATGAGACTAATAATCCTGCTATTATCTCCCAGTCCTTCCATGTGGAGCCCCATCAAGGAGTATTTCTGCAGGGAATTGTTTCAAGGAAAAAACAGGTAGTTCCTCAAATACTGCAGGGAATTAACATGCTGAAATAAGCAAAAAAGAAGACCCAGTATTCTCAATTTTATGATACTGGGTCTTTGTGGCTCATGTATCTACTGTTTAGTTATGCTTCAATTTCTCGATTAGACAAGTCAAGGCCCCCACCCCCTAATCCCGAAGTGACCTACCGGTTAGGGTAAGGAACACCCTTTCCAAGGTAGGGGTTTGTATATGGATGGTTTTTATTTCACTACTTCTTTGTAAAATAGCGTCAATAATTTTACTCAAATTCCCAGCATTTTTTTCTGATACAACCCGTAATACATTTTCCTCCATCTCACAATATTTTACTCCTCCTAATTTTTCGATTTCAAGACAAAGATTCTGCTTAGGAGACATGAGCTCGATAATAACACACTCTTCATCAGAAATGAGGGACTTTAACTCCTCCTTACTACCACTGGCGATTACCCTGCCATGGTCAAGTATGGTGACCCTCGTACAAAGCTCCTCCACCTCCTCCATGTAGTGAGAGGTATAAATAATTGTGGAGCCCATTTTATTTAAGGTTCTTACAGATTCCAGAATCAAATTTCGTGATTGGGGATCAATCCCTACAGTGGGCTCATCCATAATAATCAGCCTTGGATGATGCATAATGGCACAGGCTATGTTTAGCCTCCGTTTCATTCCTCCTGAAAAGTTCTTTGGTCTTCTCTATTTAGAGACGAAGGGCCCGTGGTACCACTTATGATATAGTAATTCGAAGATTTCAGAATAAAAATCTTATACTTCCATGACCCCTAAGGATCCACTAATAATTAGTTCTGCCTCTGTTGCTGCTGTTACCTCTTCTACTGTTAAACCTGGTGCAATTTCCTTTAATAGTAGCCCTTTATCGGTGACCTCCATGACTCCCATTTCTGTAATGATTAAATCAACCTGTCCCTTAGCTGTTAGGGGCAGGGTACAGTTCTTTAATATTTTGGGTTTACCCTTAGCAGTATGCTCCATGGCAACAATCACCTTCTTGGCTCCCACCACCAGGTCCATGGCGCCTCCCATCCCCGGCACAAGCTTTCCTGGAATCATCCAGTTAGCTAAGTTTCCCTGTTCATCTACCTGTAACGCTCCCAAGACGGTAACATTCACATGGCCCCCTCGAATTATGGTAAAGGACATGGCACTATCAAAAAAAGCTGCCCCTTTCTTCACTGTTACATGGGCTCCACCAGCGTTGACCAGATCAGCATCTTCTTTTCCTGGTTCTGGACTTGGTCCCATTCCTACGAATCCATTCTCTGACTGAAGAATAATTTCTATTCCTGGGGGAATAAAATTAGCTACCATAGTAGGTACACCAATTCCTAAATTAACCACATCGCCGTCCTTTAATTCCTTTGTTACTCTTCTTGCTATTCGCTCTCTGTTATCCATAGCTATTCCCTCCCATCCACAATTATATCTACAAATAGTCCTGGAGTCATTACATCATTGGGATTAATCTCCCCTATCTCCATGATTTGCTCTGCCTCTACAATTACCAGGTCTGCTGCGGTAGCCATCAGGGGATTAAAGTTTCTAGTAGACTGATTATAATAAATATTACCCGCCTTATCTACCTTACTTCCTTTAATAAGGGCTATATCGGCTCGAAGGGGCAGCTCCAGGAGGTAATCTACTCCATTCACTGTTATTTTCTCTTTCCCTTCTTCTACAGCCGTTCCAATACCTGTTGGGGTTAATATACCCCCTAGTCCTGCCCCCGCTGCCCTAATCTGCTCTGCTAAGGTTCCTTGGGGTACTAAAGTAACCTCCAATTCTCCCGCGTTCATCTGCTTCCCTGTTTCTGGATTAGTGCCAATGTGAGAAGCAATAACCTTCTTTACCCTTTTATTGGCAACCAACCGTCCCACACCCTTTTCAATATAGGAGGTGTCATTAGTAATGATGGTTAGGTCTTTGCTTCCGTTGGCAAGGATTTGATCAATCATCCCCTCAGCTGTGCCATTTGCAAGAAACCCACCAATCATCAGCACCATGCCATCTTTGATGTGCTTTGCTGCTGCTTCCATGGTCTTAATTTTATTCATCTTCTCTACTCCCTTCAATATTTACAGTGAAAACTATGATTTGGACTTGCTTTACTCAACTAATGGTATGTGCAAATATGATGCCAATTGTAAGTTGTGATTATTCCCCATTTTCTATGGCAGGAATGAACAGGGTCCCCATAATACGATGTAATTTTGCATCTTTTATAGCATTACTCCTATTTTTATTTTTCCCTAGGGTTGAAGTTTGGAGAATCATAGATCGATGCAATAGTGCATCAATATTGATGCACCACTGCATCATCTTCTCTTATACTTTGCCATTTTCCTTACCAGGGTGGATTGGTCTATTCCTAAGGCCTGGGCAGCCTTCCTAGTGGTTTGATATTTTCCGATGGCATCAAAAATCATTTCCTTTTCTACCCTTTCTAAATTTTCCTTAAGGGAAAGTCTAACATTTTTATCTTCTCCACCGCTTTGGTGCATGACAATCAGTTCTTCAATATCATTCTTGGTTATCACGGTTTCTGTTTTCAAAGCGATCATTCGCTCAATAAAATTTTCTAATTCCCTGACATTACCGGGCCAGGAGTAGTTTCTTAATATTTCCATAGCATCATCGGTGATGGATTTCTCTGTTTTATATTTCTTATTAAATTTATTCAGGAAAAAAATTACCAAAGGATCAATATCCTCTACCCGTTTTGTAAGAGGGGGAATGGTGATAGGTAAAACATTAAGCCGATAATAAAGATCTGCTCTAAAGCTTCCTGCCTTAACCATTTCCTTAAGATTTTGGTTGGTGGCTGTGATAATTCTAGCCCTAATTTTAATTGGCTTATGGCCACCTACTCTGGTAAGTTCCATATCCTGCAGTACCCTTAGCAGCTTGGCCTGTAAATAGGGCTGCATTTCTCCAATTTCATCTAGGAAAATGCTCCCTTTTCCTGCTGCCTCAAACAGGCCTGCCTTCCCCTCCTTAAGGGCCCCCGTGAAGGACCCCTTTTCATAGCCAAATAGCTCTGACTCTATTAGACTCTCAGGGATAGCTGCACAATTAACCTTAATAAATGGCTCTCCCACCCTTACACTGGAATTATGGATGAATCTGGCTATGACTTCCTTTCCAACTCCTGATGCCCCTAAAATTAAAACCGTCGAGTCTACCCTGGCTACCCTAAGGGCAATATCAATTACCTGCTGCATAGACTTACTTTGACACACAAAGTCATCATCTGGCATGATGTTTATGTCATGATAGTTAGAAGAGACCATAGATTTTCTTCGCTCTACCTGGGCCTGCAGATTAAGCAGCTCCGTAATGTCCCATACACTGTTTACAATTCTTATGATTTTCCCCTCTGGAGAAAATACTGGTATCCCCCTGGCCAATAGCCTTTTTCCTGTTTTCACACGGTAAAGTACAGTGGCAGGAGCTTTACTATTGATAACAATTAAACTGGCTGATTCTGAAAAAAAACCCTCCTTCACCAGTTCATTCATATTTTTCCCTAACAGTTCCTCTTGTTTTAATCCTGACATGGATTCATAGGTATCATTTACCCTTAGGGTGTTTCCTTCTCCGTCGGTAATATATATTCCATAGCTGAGATGTTCAATAATACTTTCCAGCTCTTCAATTTTATTTCTTAATTCCGCTTCCGTACACATGGAGCAGCCTCCTTTAGCAAAATCCTAAATAGACATTTCTCTTTTTTATCATCTTAACATACTCTTTAAGAATATACTAGAAAGGTAAGGTTCCTATTCACATAAACAGAAAGGAGGTTTTATAATGAATCAAATGCACCCCTCATTTAGCCCTGGAGCCTGGTGGCCTGGCTATCAATCCTATCCTACCATGTATATTCCTTCTGCTTATATTAAAGGAGGTCCTTTAGCTCCGAATCTAAGGGGAATTGTCTATTTCTACGATGTGGCAGGGGGTACTGAGGTTTGTACTTATATTGAGGGCTTGCCCCCTTACCAGCCTGCCCAGGGAGATCAGGCTTCTATTGGTCCCTTTGGCTTTCACATCCATGAAAATGACACTTGTGCCGTAGGAGATCCGACGGACCCCTTCATGGCAGCAGGAGGCCATTGGAATCCAGACAATCAGCCCCATGGGAACCACGCTGGGGATTTCCCCGTATTATTTTCAAATGATGGATATGCTAGAATGTGTTTTTTCACTAACCGCTTTAAGCCTCAGGATGTAACAGGAAAAACGATAATCATCCATCAAAATCCTGATGATTATCGTACACAGCCCTCTGGTAATGCAGGAAAACGTCTTGCCTGCGGTATCATTCGATAAACAGTCACCTGAGAAATCAGGTGGTTGTTTATTTTTTATCACAAAATAATTGGACATACCATTTCTAATTGTCTTAATCTTTTATATAATAAAAAATAGGATCAGTGAAGCAACAATTTGATCAAGTTATCTTAACAAAAGGGATTTATCAGATTAGTAAGAAAATAACTACTTAAATACTTTAGGAGGTAATAATTATGATTAAAAAACCCAGTGAATTAAAGCAAGAGGTAAGGGAGACTATGATGGGCGGCAAAGGGGCTGTTCAAATCACCCACCTACTTCAGGGAGATGAATTTGCCAATAAGGGACGTCTTTTTGCTAAAATGGTTCTGAAGCCAGGCTGCTCTGTAGGGAATCATCAACACAAGGGAGATTTTGAAGCCTATTATATTTTAAAGGGTGAAGGGGTTGTGGACGACAATGGAATTCTTCAACCAGTGACCTCTGGGGACTTAGTCTATACACAAAATGGTGAATGCCATTCCATCGAGAATACCGGAGACAGTGATCTAGAATTTATGGCGTTAATCCTCTTTGTATAATAAAAACCGAGCCCCCTAGGGAGCTCGGTTCTTAAATGATAATTAGCGAATGGGGCAAATCCCATTATCGCAGCCGTCGTTGTCAAGTATCTCTGTTTCAATCTCTTTTCTTTCATATTTGGTAATCAAGGAAGGAATAAAAGGCTTCATCTTGCTGGCTCTCGCTTCATATTCCCCTTGATCAATGGCTTCATAGGGGAGAAGCTTATAGAAATTATCTTCTAGGGAAAGGAAGGAAAGGGCTACAATTTCATCCCAATTATTCCAAACCCATTCTTCAACGGCTGCCCACTCATGGTTTCGTACATGGATGGTAATGGAGCAGTTGTGATCTACATAATACTTCATAAAAAGCTTATAATTCTCCAATTGCTCGATGGCTGTGACATCATATTTTGTTTTGCCTGCTGGCGCCCTTACAGGGAATTCCACCACCTTAGTGGCACAGGTTTCCCAATCCTGTCCTACCTCTGGATATACAGGATAACCCAGTTCTTCGCAGACCTTTACCAGAGGATCATGGGAGCTGACTCTAACTCGCCTGATATAGTAGGGAGAATGTGAATAATGGACTCCGCTGGAAACTGTAGGAAGCTGACTTAAGGTTCCCTCTGGCTTCACCGTCGTAATTAGTAGAGGTACATTTTCTCCTATTTCCTTAGCATAGTATTCTGCCTCTCTACGGGCTACATCCCTAAGCTTTGACAAGAGGTCGGCTTGCTCCTCCATTGATAATCCCACAGCATTAACCATGTCCTGCCATCCGGTTAAGGAGCAGCCTACCAGTTTATCTCTCTGCTGAACAGCATCCCAATGATGCAGCTCCAGCTCTACGCAGGTCATCCGGTATCCTGCCCGTACTGAAAGTCTTTGGGCTTCTAACAACCCCTCAATATCTAAGGTATTGTCCTTTCTGACAAAGGAGAAGGTATTGATTGTGGTTAAATTACATAATCCGTTAGAATCTAATAAAATTTCCCCACAGGGATTCACACCGTTCATATTGGGTCTTCTTTTTGAAGCTGCTTCAGAGTTGACCCATCCTGGCTCCCCTGAATAGCGCATCTTTTCCATTTGCCAGTGAAGCCGTTCTCGAGTGGGCTTTTCAGTATAGTAGATGGAATTATTGCTCATTTGCCGGTGAATAATTTCTTTATCAACTATCCATTGTCCGTCTATTTGTTTATATAAATTGGATTTTGCTTCAATACACTCTTGGTCATCCCCATCGATCAAGATCATTTCTGCTGTTCGTCTTACCCCGCCAACGACTACGTTTTCTCCGATAATGTTGGCTATGTCTAAGCAGTCGATAGGTCTTAGCTTGACTCTTTTCTTGCCCTCAATAAAACCTCTTTTTTGAATTACCTTATTGATTTTATAAAACATATTCTTCAAGCTAGCATGACCGCTGGCTGTGCCTCCAAAGGTCTTCAGTTTTTCACCCTTTGGTCTCACATGATCATAGCTTACAATGATGGTTTTGATGTTTCTATACTCACTGCTAAAAATCATTTTAAAGTAGAAATCCAGCGATTGAATCCATCCCTCTTTACTATCACCTACGGTTATTTTTACTGTGTTGTTATGAAAAAACTCCAAGCTGCTGCTGTCTTCTCTTTCATCAATCCCTACAGGAGTATAATCCTTGTGGATGATTTCATAGTCGGTACGTACCTTAGGAATCTTGTCCACATCATCCTTTAGAATTCTTGCCCCTACCCCTGAGCCGATCATTAACAGATAAAAAAGATCCTTAAAGGATTCAAAGCTGTCTAGGGTTAAAAAAGAGCAATTATAATTAGACATAGGATAATGTTTCGCCACTGGTGTATTTCCTACCCAGAAGGTCCTGCCGGATAAAAATTGCTTCAGGTGGTATACATTATCAAAAATTTTCTCCGCTTCTTCTCGAGTCGTTGCCACCAGGCTGCAATTATACTCTACTGCCCTTCGAACGGTCTCCCACCAATATTCCCTTCTTCCTTCCTCAGGCAGCCACCTTGAATAGGTACGATAATAAACAAAATTACCTAATTGCCCCATGGGGGAAGGTTTATGCTTGTACTGACTAATAAATTCATCGGTCAGCAGCAGCTCTTCGTTTTTCTTTCGCTTGCTTCTTACTCGATCTCGCTCGCTTCGATAGATAATATAAAGTTTGGCTACATCCTTTCGCTCACTATCCATTAACATATTTTCTACAATATCCTGAATCTCTTCAACATGGACAGGGGAATGATAATTCTTAATTTTCTCTATTATTTCTTGAGTAATTCCAGTGCTCAGCTGTTTATCAATTCCCAGCTTGGTTTCTGCCATGGCCCTTTCTATTGCATTGATGATCTTTGATTCATCAAAGCTAACCTGATTTCCATCTCGTTTAATTACCTTTATCATGCTATGCCTCCTTATGTAGTTAAAAAATCTACATTTAGTACATTTGATTTCATCACTATACTAAATATTGTATCACTGCTCTATTTTAATGTCAAAGTAATGGGGACCTCCTCGAGTTCATATTTAGTTATATTTTCTTATTTTCTTGTACTTTTAATCCCCCAAGCTATCATTTTCGTTTTAATTCATGAATTGATAAAACATAGCCTATCACAGAGCAAAGCCCCCATTCCATAGGAAAAAACAAACTTTCCTATGAAATAAAAAATACCTTTAAGATCTTCACCCTAAAGGTACTTACTAGTCTATTCATATGTAAGGGCATCCCAGGTATAGCGATTCCCTGCGTTCCATAGGATCCATTCCTCAAGGCCTGCGTCATAGGTTGCATTAATTTGGTCCTTAATCTGCTGCGGTCCATAAACCTGATAATAGCCTGGACCTAAATAGGATGCAGTAAAATCTTGAAGCCAAGGCCTTAGCACTGCTTTCTTTTTTGAGGTATTCACTGCTTCAATCCGTTCTCTGGATGTATTCATACTGGTATAAATAATTTGGTAGGGATCAAAATCAGGCTTTGGCACCCCATAGGTTCCCAGGGCATAATGGGAGGGATAGACCATAGGTGACAATACATCAGCAGCCGTGGATAGGGTCTCTAAATGCTGTCCTAACCCCATATCGTCAGACACGGTGGTAACTAGTCCGAAAATATCTGCTGAAACCACAACTCCATAATCCCGTAGTTCTTCCCTTGCATAGGATAAAAAGGCAGCAATCGCTTCTGCCATTGTCATTTCTTTTCCTGCTTCACCATAGTCTATAATGGCACGGTTTCCATCAGTAGGAAACCGTACATAATCAAACTGAATCTCTTTAAAGCCCTTTGTGGCTGCCTCCTTAGCAATGGATACAACATAATCCCAGCTTTCCTTATTATAGGGATTTAACCAGGCATCTCCCTTTCTGTCACGCCATACCTGTCCAGTATTACTTTTTATCGCTAAATCTGGCCGTACACTTGTGATCTGTCTATCCTTAAAGGTTACAATCCGAGCTATGGGATAGATATCATTTTCCCGAAGGGCCTCCATAGAATTATGAAAGTCCTTTACTTTAATGATATTATCAGCACCTGACTCCCTTACCAAAGGAATGTCAGAACGATAGGTCATTGTTCCAAAGTCATCCTTCACATCAATTACCCAGGCATTAATCACTGATTTATTGGTTCGATCTATTGTTTCATTAAATCGACTGGATAAGCCAATGCTATGTCCAGTCATAAAGATTCCCTTTACACTTTGTTGTATCTTGTAAGGTTCCCAACTAATATCGGGCTGTATAAATGAATCCATATTATCTAAAGGTATTTTTTGCATATCATAATCGGCCCAAACCTGGCTAGATTGCATTAAATTTTCCGTTACTTCTTCAATTCTCTTATTATTTAATGCCAGGGCAACGGCAGTGACAAGTACTCCAATTATGATCACGATTAAGAACTTATTTTTTCTAATGTAATTCATGTTGTTCCCCCTTTACATTGTCTTTTTCATTATATCACAGCCATTGACAATTCTCATCAATTTTTTACACGGGTAAAATTGGCTCAAAAAAAAGCAGCCACCCGGGCTACCTCTTCAATATAATATTTACAATTTCCTTAATCGTATCTTTGACATATTCACCCTTACGATATTTCCTTTTAGCAACGACAACTTCCACCTGACTTCCCTTTGCTACCAATTCCCGTAGTACCTTAGGAGCTTCTATAAAATGCCCCATCTCTTCAAATTCTTTATTAAAAATAATGAAGGTTGGTATCTTTACTTTTCCTCCAAGCTTATAATCTGCCAAATAGGATTCATATGTTTCCCTTGGAAGTATCTTAAAGTCTATCAAAGGATTTATATCGTTTATCTTCTGTAATGCGGGTACATTAATCATACAATCCGGACACCATATTTCTGCAAAAGCCAAGATGTATACTGATTCACTTATATTTTTAATTTTATGTACTGTTTCTTCATCCATGTCTATGGCTTCGAATATTTCTAGGGTCTTTTCACGATTTATATCCTGGTCTTTATTAATAAATTCTTCAAATCCACATCCTAACCCATATAGTTCACGAAAAGTCAACGGAATCCCCCCTTTTTCTACTTTAAGTAAATTCATTATACCATTATTTTTATCTAAATATAAGGTTTCCGATAAAAATGACAAAATCCATATATTCCTAATTTATACTGTCCACTTCTATAGCATATGCAATCTATGGTCTAATTAAAACTGCTATCTCTATAGAAACTAAATTTATAAAGTACAAAAAATAAAAAAACATGCCGCAACGTCCTACTCTCCCAGGAGGCTGCCCTCCAAGTACCATCAGCGCAGAAGGGCTTAACTACTGTGTTCGGGATGGGAACAGGTGTGACCCCTTCGCTATTGTCACGGCATTTCTTTATTGATTTTTTGAAGGTTGTTCCCTCAAAACTACACATAAGCAGATGGCCAAAATCTATGATTTTGTGGCAGTAGCTTAGCTAGAAATCGATTGATTCCTGTCCTTCTATAACTTCTAAAGGAATCATGAGATTTTCTAGCCTCTATGCTTTAAAGGATGTTCCCTCAAAACCACACAATGTCTTTAATAAAGCTGAGAATAAATTTTGGTCAAGCCCTCGACCTATTAGTATCGGTCAGCTCAGTACATTACTGCACTTACACCTCCGACCTATCAACCAGATAGTCTATCTGGGGTCTTACTCCTTTCGGATGGGAAATCTTATCTTGAGGGGGGCTTCGTGCTTAGATGCCTTCAGCACTTATCCCTGCCATACATAGCTACCCAGCGATGCCCTTGGCAGAACAACTGGTACACCAGAGGTATGTCCATCCCGGTCCTCTCGTACTAAGGACAGCTCCTCTCAAATTTCCTGCGCCCGCGACGGATAGGGACCGAACTGTCTCACGACGTTCTGAACCCAGCTCGCGTACCACTTTAATGGGCGAACAGCCCAACCCTTGGGACCTAATACAGCCCCAGGATGTGATGAGCCGACATCGAGGTGCCAAACCTCCCCGTCGATGTGGACTCTTGGGGGAGATAAGCCTGTTATCCCCGGGGTAGCTTTTATCCGTTGAGCGATGGCCCTTCCACTCGGAACCACCGGATCACTAAGCCCGACTTTCGTCCTTGCTCGACCTGTATGTCTCGCAATCAAGCTCCCTTATGCCTTTGCACTCTGCGCACGATTTCCGACCGTGCTGAGGGAACCTTTGGGCGCCTCCGTTACTTTTTAGGAGGCGACCGCCCCAGTCAAACTGCCCACCTGACAGTGTCCCAAGACCGGATTCACGGTCCATGGTTAGAACTTCAGTACTACAAGAGTGGTATCCCAAGGTCGACTCCACCAAAACTGGCGTTCTGGCTTCAAAGTCTCCCACCTATCCTGTACATGTAGTACCAAAATCCAATGTCAGGCTACAGTAAAGCTCCACGGGGTCTTTCCGTCCTGTCGCGGGTAACCAGCATCTTCACTGGTATTACAATTTCACCGGGTCTATTGTTGAGACAGTGCCCAAATCGTTACGCCTTTCGTGCGGGT
>SWCF01002350.1_pt1 | contig 40839 bp, 33 predicted proteins | sample 4690081 | NCBI WGS metagenome assembly SWCF01 (sample SAMN10267280, study PRJNA491770) | bioreactor metagenome | isolation source: DHS bioreactor inoculated with | place: Japan: off Shimokita Peninsula
CCCCCCCTACACACGTACCATTATGTTTTTATGTTTTAACCTTAGCCTTATCCTTAACCTGCGACGTTTGTGTCGCATAATCCCTATATTATGTCTTTATATATTGCACCAGACACGAAACGTCCCCGTGTATTGTACATAAAAAATCAGAAGGGAGTGTGCAATTTGAAACTAAAAGCATGTGCATTGTTAATAGTACTTTTTATTTTTTTTAGCTTTTCCCCAACAATTATATATGCCAATTCAGCTGAACCACCTGCATTAATTGTAATTTTGAAAAATGCTCCTGAGGATGTTTCCATTTCCACCATTTCTGCTAATTCTATACAGGAAGGGAAAAAAAGAAAGGTAGCCTGGGAAACATACTATGCTTTCTATAAAAGAGATATTGGGAACAACAAAGAAATTACACTTAGAGTATCGGGAAATGACGTAAGTTACGATCAAATTGTTGGAAATCAATACGTAAACGGTTACAACAGTATTGTCACGTTGGATTTTTCAAGGCAGTCTATAGCAGCTGGGAAGCTATTATCTCGATCTATCCTTTTAGTAACGCTACGTGTATCTCTCACTTTATTAATAGAAGGAATTATTTTATTCCTATTTGGATTTCGTTCTAAAAAGAGTTGGACTATATTCCTTGTTATGAATTTACTAACACAAGGTATTTTAAATATAGTACTTAATAACGTTTCACCTTTTGCCAGTTATCTAATTTTAAACCTAATTTTTATGGAGATTTTTGTATTTGTAGCAGAAATTATAATTGCCCTTGTTTTCATCAAAGAACATGAAAAATTACATCGGGTTTCTTATGTATTAGTTGCAAATTTAGCCAGCCTAATATTAGGTGGATATTTAATTACTCTTTTACCGATTTAATGAAAGGTACTCCTTAGATAAGGTAGTGTATTGTAAAAGGCATGTAAGTTAGAATTCAATTTAGGTGAAAAGTTTAATTCAGACTATAAAAAAACAAGGGGCAGTTGAATGCCCCTAAAAAGATTCTTATTTTATCATTATGAATAAAACCCAGTGAAATGATGAGAATTATCATTGATATTAGATTAACAGAAAGTCTTTTTTCCATAGTTTTTTATAAATGAAATGAACTCTTTAAGATGGGGCTGAGATGCCCTGTTTTTTTGATATATGGCACAAATTTTACAGGTTGGTGACACCTTTTCAATTTGCATAGTATTTAACAAGTTAGCATGCAATTCTTTTTTTACTGAAGTAGCAGGCAGAATTGAAACACCATGGTTTGCTGCTACTGATGCTTTTATTGATTCAATACTATCTAGCTCCATTTCAATATTTAATTTTTCAATAGGAATATTATCTCTTATAAACAATTCTTCTATCAGTTGTCGGATACTACTTTCGTGGGATCCAATAATTAAAGGTAAGGCTGCAATGTCCTGTAACGATATTGAACCCTTAGGTAATATACGTTTGTTTGAAAATACAAATATTAGGTTAATGTCGGTTATACTAATACATTCAATACCATCCATACATATCTTTGAATCTATGAAACCAATATCGGCACTGCAGTCTAAAACATGTTCAATAATATCTTTAGTATATTCATTTCTTATTGAAAATCTGGTATCAGGTTGATTTTTCTTGTAAAGGTGTAATGTACATGGAAGGAGATATTCTCCAACACAATTGCAGGAAGATATTTTAATCCCATGAATTTCAGATTTTTTGCACTGTTCAACCTCTTTAATCATATTTTCATATACATTAACAAGGGTTTCAGCATAACTCAATACTACCTCGCCTTCATCGGTTAGCCCCACACCTTTATTACTTCGTACTAAAAGCTGTGCATTCAATAATTTTTCTAAAGCTTGAAGTTGCTGACTTAATGCAGATTGAGTCATGTGTAAATTCTTCGAGGCTTTAGAGATACTATCTTGTTTAACTGTCTCAATAAACGAAGTAAGATAAGATATATTCATTAAGATTACCCTCCTTATTTTTTTATAACAAGTTAATTATAATCTATTTTATATAGGCATATATAAATTTTTTTTAACATCTTAAGTATAACTTATTCTTATTATATATCAGAAACACTTATGTCGAAAGAGAAATTGTTTGCTATATAATTAACTTACAAGCGCGCAATAAATATAAATTTGTATGTTAATCGATTGACAATCATATGAAAGGTGGACAATATGGCTGAAATATCAAGAAAAGAATTTCTAAAAGGCATAGGAAAAACAGTGGCTGGAGTAACAGTTGTAGGTGCTTTAGGTCCTGTTTTAACAGCATGTTCCACACCTGCGGCTACAGTTGAAGCTACAGAAAAATATCAATGGCCATTTCCTTATACAAAGCTAGACCCTGAAAAGGTTTTGGCAAGGGGTTTTAAAGGCTATAAAGAAAAAGGTGGATGAGGCGCTGGTGTGGCTGAAGGGTTCTTCGGCGAATTAGCAGAGCAGGTAGGATATCCATTTAATCAAATGCCTATAGAAGCATTTACAAACTACGCAGGTGGATTTGGTCAAGCTTCACTTTGTGGTAGCATTGGAACAGCGGCTGCTTGTATTGGAGCTGTGTGTGATGTGGATACATCAAAAAAATTGTTAGCTGAACTATCTAAATGGTATAAGAAGGAGAACTTCCCTAACTATCAACCGGAAGGGCTAAATCTTCCTCATACAGTGGCTGAATCTGTGCTATGTCAAGATTCTGTTGGTAAATGGATGGAAGAAAGTGGTTTTGAATACGGTGCTCTAGAAAGAAAGAGTCGTTGTGCATCAGTTGCTGGTGAAACAACAAAGAAAATGATTGAACTCTTAAACGCAGAATTGACATAATATAATATTGATTTTTATCAGCAATTCCCTCTCTCAGGTGGAGATATCTCCACCTGAAATATTTATCAGCTGAATTGACTTGAAATTATATATGGAAAAAATAACGACTTTACTTACATCACCAGATATAATCTCACAAACACTTCTTGCAACACAGATGATTTTATTAAGCAAATAGGAATTTTCTTCTCTAATTATAGTAGAAAATGAAATATTAAACTTTATTGCTATAAACGTGGTTAAACTGAAAGGGGATAAAAAAAATGAAAAAAGGAGTTTCACTAACTTTAATACTTATATTATTAGTAACTACTCTTATAGGATGTGGTGGAGCAACAGACACAGATACTACTAATGAACAGGAACCAATCAATGTAGAATCAAGTGACACTGAAGCTGCCCCTGAAGAGGAAGCTGAAGAGCCTAAAGAAGAAGTAGTATATGAAGATGGGGTTTATGAAGGTGAAGCAGAAGGTATGCATCATCTAAAAGTATCTGTAGAGGTTGTAGATGGAAAAATTGCTAAAGTAAACATTTTAGAGCAAGAAGAAACATCAGGAATTGCTGACCCTGCTTTAGAACAAATTCCGATTACTATTGTCGAAAAGAATTCACCTAATGTAGATACAATATCCGGAGCAACTTTTACAAGTAATGGCATCATGGATGCTGTTAAAAATGCTTTAGAGGATGCAAAATAATTAGGTGCTATATAGATAAAAAATGGGCCATTAGCATTCGCTAATGGCCCATTTTTGCAGAGAATGTATATTTATAAAATTTACAACATTGATAATAACTTGACTTATTACAGTTCACATCTTAAAATTCTATTATTAGGTAATATACTAAATATACGAGGAGACACTAGTATGGAGAAGAAATTTACTTTAAAAATTACTGGTATGCATTGTAAAAATTGTGCAAATAAAATTAAAGATGTACTCTGCACAATGGCAGTTGAAAAACTGGAGGTTTCGTATGAAAGAGGGGAAGTAGCTTGTATCACAGAGGACAAAGATGCTGTTATAGAAGCTATTAACAAACTTGGCTATACTGCAGAAGTTAAAGAGGACGGTATAGTAAATAAGAAAAGTTATAAAGGGGTTATTGTTGCATTATTAGTTCTTTTAGGTACATACCTAATTATTGATAATACAGTAGGTTTCAATACTATTCCTAAGCTAGAAGAACAAGTTAGCTATGGACTACTATTTGTACTAGGTATAGTAACATCCCTTCACTGTCTTTCAATGTGTGGAGGTATAGTTATCTCCCAGAGTGTAGCTTTTGATAATCCTATTAAGTCAACTCTCTCATACAATGTGGGTAGAGTAATTGCTTACACGACTGTTGGTGCAATTGTAGGAGGTATAGGTTCCATAGTTAGTTTTTCACCAATGATAAAGGGTTCTATCACAATTTTTGCAGGTGTATTTATGATTCTCATGGGCTTGAGTATGCTTCAAACATTTTCATTTCTTAGAAGATACATTAAACTACCTACTGTATTTAATGTATCAAAGTTTAAAAGTAATAGAAAAGCACCATTGTTAATTGGTTTAGCTACGGGTCTTATGCCCTGTGGACCATTACAAACAATGCAAATATATGCTCTTGGAACTGGGAGTATACTTAAGGGAGCTCTCTCCATGTTTGTGTTCAGTGCGGGAACAGTACCCTTGATGATGGGATTAGGTACTATTAGCGGATATATAAGTAGTTCATTAAATAAGAAATTATTAAAGTTAAGCTCCGTATTAGTGATGATTTTAGGTCTTATAATTGTTAATAGAGGTTTAGCATTACAGGGAAATACTACATTAAGTAAATTTATTAATCCAGCCCAGGCTACATCACAGATTATGCTTCCTCAAGTTATGAACGGATTTCAGGTAATAAATACATCTGCTAATTCAAATGGATATGAACCTAACTACTTTATACTGGAAAAGGGCAAGCCTGTAAACTGGGTTATTTTAGGTGATTCTATAAATAGTTGTAACAACGAAATAGTTATTCCTGATCTAAATATTTCCCAGAAACTTAATGAAGGTTATAATCTTATCAAGTTTACTCCCGAGGTAGAAGGAGACTTGGGCTTTAGTTGTTGGATGGGTATGTTAGACGGAATATTCATAGTGGTAGAAGACATTAATAATATTCCTGATAATATAAATGCTACTCTACCAACACCAGTCAGCTGTTGTACAGATTGATAAACTGAATACTCTATAAGAAATACTTAGATGTAAAAATATACAAATTATTATCTAAGTATTTCTTATAGAATACATATTCCTAAAGTATTATAATGTAATTAAAAAAATCTAAATCTGTGAGGTTGGAGGTTGGATTAAATGAATAAAGTAATTGACTGTATAGGTGAAATATGCCCCGTGCCTTTAATAAAAATGCAAATTCAATACAAAAAAATATCTCCTGGAGATAGCATAACCTTAATAACAGATCATAGCTGTGCACCCCAAAATTTTAAGGACGCATTTAAAAAGCTTCCTTGTGAAATAAAAGTGGAGGAAGAGGATGGTATTTGGGAGATAACCATCACTAAGTTAGCTTAGACTGTTTTAAGCAATCAATACTTTTCTGATATATAATTTTCTTTTATAATAGGAATTATTTTGGAATCTTTCTGTTGAAAAGGTTATCCGTAGATAATGATTAGTGACAAATAGGGGTTTATATGTTATATTATTAACATATAATATATAGTTTACAGAATATTGAAATGCAATAATCTTAACTCATTGTGAGGTGAAAAGTATGGTTGAAACAAAAAAATCCATAACTCCTAAATCAAAGAAAAAATCAATTCAAATACCATTTGGACTAGCATTGCTCCTTTTAATTATTGGGGTAGGTTTTTTCATAAGAAACCAGCAGCCTATATCAGCACTTTTATGGATACTAGGAATTTCTGCAGGATTTATTTTGCAGAGATCAAGGTTTTGTTTTGCTGCTTCATTGAGAGATCCAATGTTAACTGGAGGTACATCTTTAACAAAGGCTGTAGTGATTGCAATTGCCACTGCAACTGTTGGCTTTTCAGCACTGCAATTTTCAGCTATGACCAATGGAGCAGCTATTCCAGGAAATATTTATCCAATAGGTATAAATACTGTGGTAGGAGCTCTACTCTTTGGAATAGGTATGGTAATAGCAGGAGGATGTGCTTCTGGAACACTGATGAGAGTTGGTGAAGGCTTTTTATTGCAAATAATTTCTTTAGTATTTTTTTTAATAGGTTCCCTATGGGGAGCTAAGGATTTTGGCTGGTGGTCAATTAACTTTGTATCTACTAAAGGAGTATTCCTACCCGATATTTTAGGCTGGCCATTAGCAGCAGCTTTACAGTTTACACTTTTATTAGCAATTTTTATTATAGCTGATTGGTTTGAAAACAAAAAACTAAATGAATATAGATAAGTATCTTAGGAGGAACCCAAAATGACAGAATTAAGATTAGATTGTTTGGGAGAAGCTTGTCCTGTACCATTGGTCAAAACACAGAAAAAGATGAATACTATGAAGGTTGGAGAGGTTTTGCTAGTTGAGCTAGACCATAGCTGTGCAATGCAAAATGTACCAGAATGGGCAAGAAAAGCAGGTCATAATGTTAAAATAGAAGAAATAGATGACGGACAATGGGAAATATTAATCCAAAAGGCTAAATAGTTACCCCTATTTTAAAACTTTCTAGGAGGTGAAGTAATTGGATTTAAAAAATAATATATATTACAAAAACTTTCTAAAAAACCCATGGCCATATACTATAGGTGCTGTACTTCTAGGGTTATTAAATATTGCAATGTTTACAGCTACTGGGAAAGCATGGGGTATAACATCTTCCATTACTAATTGGGCAGCTTGGATATATCAGGCAATAGGTGGACATCCTGAATCATGGTTTTATTTTCAACAAGAAAGTAAGGCAGTAGCATTAAATGGTGGGTTTATTAAAGATATGCACTCAATGTCTAATGTTGGCATCATATTAGGAGCACTTCTAGCCACATTATTGGCATCACAGTTTAAGATAAAGAAAATAAGGTCATCTAAACAGATAGTAGCGGCAGTACTAGGGGGACTTTTGATGGGATATGGTGCAAGAATCGCGTCTGGATGTAATATAGGAGCTCTATTCAGTGGGGTGGCATCTATGTCTCTACATGGTTGGATTTACTGGGTATTCCTGTTCATAGGAGCTTGGATAGGAAGTAAATTACTATTAAGATATTTTATGTAACACATATTTATTTACTTCTTAATTCCTTAAAAAAAGTCCTTCATTATCTGGGAACATTTCTGCTCTAGTACTCCAGTGATTATTTTTACTTTTATAAAAACTAACACGAATTATACAACAAAAAAGATAAAAGATGTATTAGATAAGGTTTGAATTATTACCTTGTATATCTTAATACATCCTTTACATATACTATTACCTTGCTACCACTTTATTTTGCATCCGCCTTAAGTACTGCGTTTAACATTACGCTTGCACCGTTTGTACACTGCTCAGTAGTTGTGTATTCAGGTTCACAGTGACTATGTCCGTCCTTTGAAGGAACAAAGATCATAGTTGTAGGCATCATATAAGATGCAAACTGAGCATCATGTCCTGCACCACTGTTAATATATTGATTTGAAATACCAAGCTCATCAACACTTTCCTTAACAAAAGAAACTAATTCTTTATCAAAATACACTGTATCACGAGCCCAAGCTAATTCAACTTCACATCTGCACCTTTCAATTTCTTTGCCATCTAAGCTCTTTATAATATCAAGAACCTTCTGACGTAGTACTGGATCTTCATGCCTTACATCAATGGAAAAATCAATCATATCAGGAATTACAGTATGAACACATGGATGGCATACTATTTCACCTGTTGTATACACTAGTTCCGGCCTGTTAAGCTTGTCAATTTCTTCATGTAAGTAGCAAAGTGCCTTTGATGCTGCAAATAAAGCATCTTGTCTTTTATGCATAGGCGTTGTACCTGCATGATCAGCCTGACCAAAGAACCTAATTCTATAGTTAAACATACCAAGTACGCAAGTTACAACACCAATATCATTATTTGCATCTTCAAGAATTGGTCCCTGTTCAATGTGGAGCTCAAACATTGCCATATAATCTTCAGGATTTAATCGATTTTTTTTATCCCCTTTATGCGGGCTGGCATTTAAAGCTTCTCCAAATGTCTTAGTTTTATCCAAAACACTCTTTGATGCCAGCATGTTTTCAAGTTTAAATTTCTTGGCAATTTCTGGTGGTAAAACGTCATTACAAATAATCCCTGAACTCATCATAGCAGGAGGATAGAGAGATCCCTCTTCATTGGTCCAAATCATAGCTGTAATGGGATGCCTATGAGGAATATTTTGGGCTGAGATAGTTTCTAAAACTTCCATACCAGTCATCACACCTAAAATCCCATCATAATTTCCGCCATTTTTAACAGAATCCACATGAGATCCTATTACAATTCTTTTCAAGTTCGGCTCCGATCCTTCAAGAGTTGCATACATATTCGCTATATCATCGGTTTCAATTTTAGCTCCGATTGCAGTCATCCTCTTTACAAATTCATCTCTAGCCTGATATGCTTCAGGTGATAATGAGTACCTTGTAATTCCACCATTACCTGTATCTCCAAATTGAGCAAAAGTTTTAATCTTATCTTCCATTCTTTTTAAATCACACATATACATGATTAAGTCCCCCTTTTTTGTTTTAAGTCTAGTCAAAATACTTTTAAAACTATTTTTTAAAGTATACTTTTATAAATGAAATTTTACTTAATTGACTAACTTGGTATAGCCTATTCATTTCTTAAGATAGAATTCTACTCGTATTTAGTCTTTAGTATTACATCATGAGGTGCTCTTCCTTCTTTAAATTTCACTTCACCAGGTGTAATACATTCGTATACTGGACAAACATTTAGACATAAATGGCACCCAACACAATCATCATTTATAATTGGTTTTCTTTTTTCTTTGTCCCAATCAATTGCTTGGTGTGCAGCATCATAACAAGAGACATAACATCTACCGCATCCAATACACTTTTCTTCATCAATTTTAGGTATAATTTTGAAATCTCTATCCAAGTTTTCAGCGGCAATAATGTTTGGAAGTGTCAAGCCTACTAGATCTTCCACTTTGTTGAAGCCCTTTTCTTCCATAAAATATGAAAGTCCACTTATCATATCTTCTACAATTTTATAGCCATACTGCATAACTGCTGTGGTCACCTGAACATTACTACTTCCTACTAGTATATATTCTAATGCATCCTTCCATGTCTCAATTCCACCAATACCACTCATAGGAATATCTTTTAATAGAGGATACTGCTTCATCTGAGCAATAAATCTTAAACCAATTGGCCTAGCTGCAGCACCAGAATATCCTGAAATGGAAGATTTTCCATTGACTACTGGCATTGCTGTCATATGTTCAAAATCAATATTAGTAATCGCTTTAATAGTATTAATAGCTGAGATACCTTTTGCTCCACCTTCAATAGCAGCAATTGCAGGTATTTCCATATTTCCAATATTAGGTGTCATCTTTGCAATAACCGGAAGATTTGTTGCACTAGAAACAACCTTTGAATATTGTCTTACCAGCTCAGGGCTTTGCCCTACATCAGATCCCATTGCACTGCTAGTCATTTGAGGACATGAAAAGTTACATTCAATTAGATCTGCACCTGCCTGAGTCACTAGCTTAGAAAGCTCTCTCCACTCTTCATCTGTACTCCCCATAATACTGGCAACCATAATTTTGTCAGGATAATCCCTCTTTAACTTTGCGATAGCTTCCAGATTCTTTTCCAAAGGCTTATCTGAAATCTGTTCCATGTTTTTAAATCCAACCCATGGGGTTCCTTCTTTATAACTATTATCAAATCTTGGAGAGCATTCATCAGCAATAAAAATTCCTATTGTCTTAAAGAACACACCACCCCAACCGCTTTCAAAAGCTTTTGAAACCATTTCATAATTACTTCCTACAGGGGAAGAAGATAGAAAGAAAGGATTTTCACAGTCTACACCTAAATAATTTATTGATAAGTCTTTTTTAAATGGCATATTATTTTGCACCTTCTTTCTTTGTAAGATATTCAATAATACTATTTGCTGCATCTTTTCCCTGAGCAACTGCTTCAACAACTGTTTTTCCGCCATTTACAATATCACCAGCAGCAAATATTCCTTCCATATTTGTGATACCTTTCTCTGGGTCTGCTTCAACACATCCATTAGAAAGAGTACTCACATCTGCAATCTTATTTGCGTCTTCTGGAGCTTGACCAATTGCAAATACAATTGTATCCCCTTTCAATTTAAGTTCTGAATAATCATCTGTACCTTCTGCAATCAACCCTACTACTTTGCCATTTTCTCCAACAATTTCTTTAGGTCTGAATTTAGTGAATAAATTAATCCCTAAAGACTGAACATATTTTATTTCAGCCATATCTGCTGGCGCTTCCTCAACAGTCCTTCTGTAAACAATTATTACTCTATTGGCACCTAGAAGCTTAGCTGTTGCTGCACAATCCATAGCAACATCTCCACCACCAATTACTAGTACATTTTCACCTATATTTACTTTTCCCTCAGATGATCTTGCTTTCTCTAAAAAGTTCACAGCATTTGTAACCCCATCTAAATGGATACCTGGTACATCAATCATCTTAGGTTCCCATAATCCCATCCCAATAAAAAATGCTTTAAATCCTTCTTTTTTTAAATCTTCAACAGTAACATCCTTGCCGACTTTTGTATTAAAAATAAATTCAACACCTAGGTCTTTGACTTTCTCAATATCAAAGTCAACTGTGTCCTGAGGTAGTCTAGCTGGTGCAATACCATAGCTGAGGACACCTCCTGCCTTTTCTTTGGCTTCAAAGATAGTCACTTTATATCCTTGCAAAGCAAGTTTTGCTGCACATGCCAAAGATGCTGGTCCAGAACCTATACAAGCAACCTTTTCTTTAGTAGCTTCAGGTGCATTTAGAATATTCATACCTAAAAGTTCTTCTTGATCAACTGCAAATCTTTGAAGTAAGCCTATTTGAATAGGGCGATCTATACCTGTTCTGCTGCATGCTTCTTCACAAAGCCTGTCATAAGGACAAACTCTTGCACAAACACCACCTAATATATTGTTTTCTCTAATTGTTTCTGCTGCACCCTTAAAGTTTCGAAATCTAATAGACTGAATAAATTTACCTGGATCTGTACCTGCTGGACAACCTTTACTACAAGGTGCATCATGGCAAAGTGTACATCTACTAGCCTCTTCAATTGCTGTTCGGATATTAAAGCCTTGAACTGCTTCATCTAAGTACCCCTTTTTTTCTACTTTGCTCAAAAGTCATTCCTCCTTCAAAGTATTTAACTCCATAGCTTCTAAGTTAATATGGTCTTAATTATATAGTAGGTCCTTCTAAGTGAATTGGATTACATTTAACAAATTTTCCATAACCTTTGCTTCCTATAAATTCACCTTCTTTGTAAACCAATTCTCCCCTTGAGAAGGTCATAACAGGATAGCCTTTCATTTCAACACCTTCCCAGATAGTATGATCAATATTGGAGTGCATATTTTTCTGAGAAACTGTAAATTCTTTTTCAGGATCATAAATCACCAAATCAGCATCACTACCTGGGGCAACAGTACCTTTTTGAGGAGCGCATCCAAAGATCTTCGCAACATTTGTTGAGCATAATTCCACCACTTTATTAAAAGAAACTCTACCTTTATTGGCTTCGCTTAACATATAAGGATAAAGGTTCTCAATGCCCATACAGCCATTAGGAATCTTTGTAAAATCGTCTTTTCCCCAATCCTTTTCATACGATTGGAATGGACAGTGATCAGTTGCTACTGTTGTAATATCTCCTCTTTTGATAGCTTCCCATAGTGCATCTTGACTTTCCTGACCTTTAATAGGTGGAGAACATACGAAGTTTCTTCCATCTTCTCTCTTATATACATCCTTTGTAAAATAAAGATATTGAGGGCATGTTTCTGCAAATATTGGATAACCTTCATCACGGGCTTTTGTAACAACTTCCACCCCTTGAGCATTTGCTAAATGAACAATATATAAAGGTGCGTGTAATTCTTTTGCCCAATGGATTGCTCTTAGGTCTGCTTCTGCTTCAACAAATTCAGGTCTACTCATGTAATGATACCAAGCTGATGTTTTACCTGCACTTAAATATTCTGCAACCAATGTGTCTATTATTTCTTTATTTTCAGCATGAACTTCTATGAGAGCACCCACTTCTTTGGACCTTTGGAGCACTTTATAAAATACACCATCACTTACACCAAAATCATAAACCATAAAGACTTTAAAACTAGGGACTCCGTATTTAACAGATGATTCCATTTCTTCTAAAATATCATCATTTAAATCTGTTATAGCTGTATGAAAAGCATAATCCACACAGGCTTCTGGCTCACATAATGCATTTCTTCTTTTTACAGCATCAATAAGTCCTTCACCTTTTGCTTGAAGAACGAAATCAAATACAGTAGTAACACCGCCACAAGCAGCAGCTCTTGTACCAGATTCATATCCGTCAGCGGATATGGTGCCCCCAAATGGCATTGCTAAATGAGTATGAGCATCAATAGCTCCTGGAAGAACCAGTTTCCCAGATGCATCTACTACTTTAGCCTTTTCAGCCTCAATCTTTTCTGCAATCATAGCTATTTTTCCATCTTTAACAGCGATATCTGCCTTATAGCTTTCTGATGCAGTTACAATTGTTCCATTTTTAATTATTAAGTCCATAACAATACCTCCTTTATATATTTACATATATAGAACAACTCTAAAATATGAGTGAGTTTTCAATTTCATAAAATTTTGTGTATGATTAGGGACAAAGGGGATTTCCCCTTTGCCCTTAGATATTTTACTTTTCAATAATTACAGTTTCTTCTCTTTCAGTAATCAATGCTTCTTCTTCATCTGTAATAAGAGAATCTGTTTCAGATTTCATAAGCGCTGGGTATAGGATGAGAGCTATTAAGAAACCTAGAATCCACCCATTGTCATAGAAAAAGTGCACTGAATCAACAAACTTCCCAAGCAATGGTAAAGCACAAGCTACTGCCCAGGTAATAAGGGCTTTGTTGTTTATACCATTACCATACCAATATTTACTATTTTCACTTGTGAACAAGGACATAATATCTAATTTTTTCTTTCTAAAAATATAGTAATCCGCAATATAAATACCTGCTAATGGTCCTAAAAATAATCCGTAAGTTCCCAACCATCCGAAGATATAAGCGCCTGCACTAGAAAGAAGTCTCCAAGGCATTATTACTACACCTGCAACTCCAGTTATTAATGTACCAGTACGGAATGATATTTTCTTTGGATAAAGGTTTGAAATACCGTTAGCAGGAGCAACTACATTGCCTGCTATATTGGTTGTAAGAGTTGCAATTACAATTCCTACTGCACCTAAAATTGCGGCAATAGGACTTCCTATATTCGCAACAACAGCTACAGGATCCCATATAAATTCTCCATAAATAATACCAGTTGCTCCTGTAACAAACACTCCAACAAAAGCAAATGCTGCCATAGTTAAAGGTAATCCTAACAATTGACCATTAAATTGTGATTTTTGATCTTTTGCAAATCTACTAAAGTCAGGAATGTTTAAGGCTAGAGTTGCCCAGAATGCGATATTACCTGTAAGTCCACCTAAAAATATTCTCCAGAAATGATCTGGGTTATAAGTAGCAGGCATATCCAAAATATCACCTATGGTATGACCTGCCCCCTTAACAGCAGTAATTGCCCATATCATTAAAGAAACTGATAATATTCCAAGAATAGGAGCACCCCATGATTCCATGAATTTAATGGCTTCAGGGCCTCTATAAGCAATGATAACGTTCAACGCCCAAAAAATAAAGAATGCAGCCCAGATGCTACCCTCCCAACTAGCCCAACCAGAACTTAATACATTAAGTACAGTGTTTAATGCTCCACCACCAATCCAACACTGAATTCCAAACCACCCTGCACCAATAACAGCTCTTGCCAGGGCAGCAATATGTGCCCCTTTAATACCAAATGCCAGTCGTGCAAATACAGGGTACGGAATACCATATTTTGTTCCTGCATGAGAATTTAACTGCATAGGAATTAGTATTATTAAGTTACCAAGGGCAATGTTTAAAACCGCTTGCCACCACGAAAGACCTGCTGCCATAAGACCAGATGCCATCATGTAGGTAGGAATACATACAGACAAGCCCACCCACAAAGATGCAATATGATAAGTACCCCAAGTTCTTTCCGACAATTTTGTAGGTGCTAAGTCGTCATTGTAATAATTAGAGCTTTGCAATTCGGCTCTGGCTCCATCTGTTAATTCAAATAAGCCATCCACTTCCCTTTGGGAAATTTTCTCCATATTAATCTTACACCTCCTAAATTTAGATAATATAAATAAAGACACTCATTATAGCAATCCAGAATCCCTATCCTACTCACCTCCCAGAAGGTTTCTGGCAATTTTATATATAGCATGAATTTTTTTGCAATGATTATATCATGGATTTATCGATAATAAAATCTACGGCTTAAAATATTTTAAATGTTTAAAATATATTCAATATACTGATTAGTCTTGCATGTTTCGTGCCATAAATACAATATGGCTATAACCCCTGAATTTCAACAATAAAAAAGTAATACCTATTTTAAGGAAATAAAAAAAAGTGCATTAATACACTTTATTTGAAAGATTTCCCTAAAATACACCGTTGCACACATATGCATCACTGCACACGTGTGCAGTGACACACATGCGTTATTTAACCCTTTTTATAAGAAGGATATACAAGGTTATACTTTTTAATCTTACGAAGTACTGTTGTTCTGTCTACACCTAAAACTTTTGCCGCCTTACCCATATTACCGTATTTCATCAATGCCTGGGAAATCAATTGTTTTTCTGTTTCTTCTATCGCCCGGCTTAAAGGAATAATTTCATCAACATTCACTGAAGGTTTACCCAGTACATCATAACCCTGATGTGGTTTAACATAAAGTGCAGAAATATGTTGATTGGTAATGACCTCAGAAGAATATGAAATAACAATTCGTTCAACCATATTTTCTAATTCTCTAATATTGCCTGGCCATGGATAATTTAATAATGTTTTTCGAGCTTCTGCAGATAGCCGTTTACTGCAATTATATTTCTGATTAAATTTTTTAAGGAAAAAATGAATCAAGGGTAAAATATCATCTTTTCGATTTCGTAAGGGTGATATATAAACAGGAAGAACATATAACCGGTAATATAGATCTTCTCTAAAGCTTCCATCATTAACCATCTCTTGTAAATTTCTATTAGTAGCACACAAAAATCTTACATCTAAAGGAATTTGGGTGTTCCCACCTACACGGATTATCTCTTTTTCTTGCAAAACTCGCAAAAGCTTGACTTGCAAATCCATAGGAAACTCTCCAATTTCATCAAGAAACAGCGTTCCCCCCTGGGCTGCTTCAAACAAACCATGTTTCCCCCCCTTTTTACCTCCTGTAAAGGCACCATCTTCATACCCAAATAATTCAGATTCGATAAGAGACGCATGGACTGCACCACAATTCACTTTAATATAGGGCCCATCGCTTCTATGGCTGTATTGGTGTATAAATTTTGCAATAACTTCTTTACCTACACCTGTTTCTCCTAAAATAAGGACCGTAACATCTTTCTCTGCAATATTTTTAGCTGTATTGATCACTTCTTTCATAGCTGAACTTTCTGCAACTAGCTTATCATAATGCAAATGCTGTTTTCTAAGGTGATCCAATTCTATTTGGTATTTATTTCTTATTTTTTCTGTTTCTGCTAATTTTTCTTGTAAACTTTCAAGTTCTGTAACATCTCTTAAATTGGAAACCACCCTTACTATATTCCCTTCTGAATCAAATACTGGACTTCCTGTAACAATAATCTGATTTCCGTTCATAACTTGCTGCCTTACAGTAATTGGTTTCTTTTCTTTTAATACTTTTGCTGTTGCAGAATTCATAAGAATCCCTTTTTCTTCTAACTCAAGAACATGTTTTCCTAAATATTCTTGAGGCTTTGACCCAGTAATCCGCTCATGTGATTTATTCACTCTTATAACGATTCCCTGACCATCAGTAATAGTAATCCCGTCATAAGATGTTTCAATAATTGTATTTGCTTCATTATAAAGAAGCTGTAATTTATTTATTTTTCTTATAATACCAATATTTTTAGTTTTACTAAAAAGAATACACACAACACCAGAAAGAAAGTCTTTCTCATATATGGGGATACAATAAGTTAAAAACAATTTGTTTAAGAAAGCAATTTCTTTGCTTTTAGAATTGAACTTACTTTCAAAGGCCTCTTGTAAAAATGGTCCAATAATAGATTCCTTAAAGTGCTCCATAGATTTTGAATCATTAACATCTATTAAAAGAGAGTTTTGAAAAATATAAACCATATGGGTAGGTGATTTATTGATGCTAATAATGTCTGCATCTTCTAAAATATACTGTAAAAAATGATCTTGTTCCTTAAGAAGGAAAGTTATCAATTTTCTTTTTGATATTAAGGCATTAAATTTATGGTCAGCATTTACTAAAATATCAAATTCAAAACCATCTAAAATTAATTGCTCCAAAGAATGACTAGTATCTTCTATAAGAACAAAACTTGTATCTAAAGGTAATGTTTCCACAACATCATTTCCAGTACACAAATAATTATTCAAGTAACTTCTGTTCAGTACCCCAATAGGAACTTGCTCACTATTTACGACAGCAATCTCATCATAATCCGAATTTAAAAAAAATGATTTCACATCATCAATTTTATCGTTTGATTTTATAAAATTTTTGTTCCAATCACAAAATTTAATTCCTGCCATATGTCATCCCCTCTTTTAATTTTAAAAGACCTATCTATTTACTTCTTAATTCTTTAAAAAAATCCTTCATTATTTGTGAACATTCTTCTTCTAGTACTCCTGTAATTATTTCTACCTTATGATTAAACCTACTATCTTCAGGGATATTTATTAAAGATCCTGCGGCTCCACCTTTAGGATCCATAGCTCCTATAATTAAACGTTTTACTCTTGATAACATTGTAGCTCCAGCACACATGGGACAGGGTTCAATAGTTACATATAAATCACAATCCATAAGCCTCCAACCACCCAAGGTTTGTGATGCCTCTCGAATAGCAATAATTTCTCCATGAGCTGTAGGATCTTTTGAAGTTTCTCTTAAATTATGTCCTCTACCAATAATAATTCCTTCCTTAACTACAATAGCTCCTATAGGGACTTCTTTTAGCTTATATGCCTTTTGTGCTTCTACTAATGCTTCTTTCATAAAGTATGATTCCATGTTTAAACCTCCATATAAAAATGAACCTATTAATGATTTATTTACTAATAGGTTCTAAACAATCTATTTAACTTTCTTTATGATAATGTCTTCATGTCTTATAACTGCCTTTTCTATCCTATCTAGCTTCTGAGAATTTTGTTCATATCCATCATACAATGCGGATATGTCTTTTTTTAAATCATATTCCATTTTTACAACATGGTTTTTTAATTCGTTTAACCTTGAATTTGTATCCTCTTTAAAGTCCACAAACTCGCTATACATCTTTTCTAATAACTCAAAGGTTTTATCCTCCATAGATATTCCCTCCCTTATGAAAAATTATACTATATTTAGGATGAAAATAGAATTGTATTTTTATATTTTTAAAAAAGTGTAAGCTGTTCTTGCTCTCCTAGTCTCATTAAAGTTTGTGGATCATTATCTTGAAAATATGCGTAGCTAATAATTTTTTCCTTAGTAAAAATCGAGGTTTGACTATCTACAGCTTGTCTAAGCTTACAGCTATAAACTATAGGAAAATAGTCACTTATAAACTTACCTTCCGCGTGAGCTGTCAATGCTATTATTTGAAATCCTAGTTGTTCTGCTATAAAGAATACAGGCTCTAACACATGTTCACTAGACGCTTTACCAAAAGGATTGTCCAATATAACTGTACGGTTTAGTTTTTTACTTACTATTATATGCTGACGCTTTTCTGCTATATAGTTTAATATACCTAAGAAAAGCGCCATGTTTTTACTCCACTTTTCTCCTCCCGACCAAAGATTTGAGGTTTCCCATGAAAAGGGGGCTCCAATAACCTTACCATCATTAGTTACTTTACGGCACTTCACTTTTATCATTTTTTCTTTCATTACATGTTTTAATAGTTGTTTAGATTGGAGGCTTTTTTCTATATGCTTTTTAACTTCCCCTAGATTTTCTTTTCCCTGCTCATCCTTAAATCTATCTCCTTCTAACTCACTTACCATTTGATCTATATATCTTCTTATCTCCTCTTTTCCATCTTGCTCTGACCAGTCTGGTACATCAAAGTAAAAAATTTCTTTCCACCCACCCTCTATTTTCACCCTTGTATTTCTAGGTATAGTCCTAATCTCTTGGGCTAGGGTATATAAATAGGTATGAAGGTGTTGAATAAATTGTTGCAATTGCCTGTCATGCTCTCTCATTGCATTTTCTGCAACCTCTATTGTTCTTAATATTCTTTGTTGCATTTTTTGTTGCCACTGTAATATTTCATCATAATTTCTCTTATTCTGAGCTCCTGTAACTGCCATCTCTCGTAATCTTATATCCTGTACTTGAGTATTACAGTTTTGAATAAATATATTTTTTTGAGTTTCTACTTTTTTAAACTGTTGATCTACCTTAATATCAAGTTTTTCTAAATCGTCTATCTTTACTTGAATAATACCTAATCTATTGTATGAAAAGTCTTGCTTGTCCTGTGGCAAAACTTCTGCTCTTACATCATCTGTAAGATATCTAAACCTTTCATGTTTCGCTTTTAATAACTGTATAGCCTCATCAATATTTTTTCCTTCTGAATAAAGGGTCTTCTTTCTATTTTCTAAATATATATTCTGCTCGGATAGATCTTCTCTTTCCTGTTCTAGTTCTAATTTTATTTCTGATAGTCCCTTTGTAAATATCATAATCTCATTGAAGTTTCTATAAAAATCTTTTTGTCTAAGATCATAGATATTTAAACTTTTATCATATACCTTCTCAGATTTTTCTAATATTGGTTTAAGGGAATTTATATTTTCTTTAAATTCATTTATTTGCTGTGTTATCTGTTCTATATCCCTATCTCCATGAATTGGGAATACAAATGATTCATCTATAGGGTACTTATTATATTTTTTTCTTAGTCTAGTCAAGCTTTTAGATTGTTCATCTTTTTGCTGAATATTGCTATTTAGTAAAGACTCTATTTCCTGACGCCCTTTTTGTTTTTTAGAAAGCCTATCTATAATTGTCTGTCTATGGGTTTGTAGTATAGACTTAGTTTTATCAGTTAAAATAGGAGTCTCCCTATAAACTACTTTATATAAACTGTCATCTTTTAAGTTTGATTCATACTGATTTATATTTTGGATATCCCATTTAAGATTCTCTAATATATCTCTTTGTCTATTTATACTTTCTTTATTTCCTTTAATTTCTAAGTCCTTACGTTCTATTTTCTCGTTTATTTCCTGTTTAGCAATAATAGATTTCTTTTTTAACTCTTTTTTATTAAAATATTCTTGTGTCCTTTGAAGCTTATGCCCTAAAAGCATAGTTTCTTGTTCCAACTGCCACAACTTTTCATTAGTTTGGGAGATTTCTTGTTCTAATAATTTTAACTTTTCTTCATTTCTTTGTAGATCTCTTTCCTTTATCTTTATAACATCCCCTATTTCTTGCATATCCTTTTGTAGCTCTTGATATATCTCAAAAGGAAATTCGTAAAAATAGGTGTTTGTTTGAGATAAAAGGTCAACCCACTGACTATATTCCTTTTCTTTATTAATTCTCTTAGTGGTTGCCTTCTCAGCTACAACCTTTATTTGATCCTTCCACTCAGCAAATTTAGCATAATTGGCATTTGTTTCCCAATGAAATGGAAATACATATCTGAATTCGTCAACTGTGTTATTATTTAAAACTTCTTTTGCTTCCTCATCTGATAAAACTAGTACAGGATGAGTGAGCTTATTTACCTGTTCTTTAAGCTTTTGATATAGTTTTTCTACCTCTACCGTAGAGGTTATAACAGTCTGAACCCATAGTGGGTACTCCTTATATAAATCTTCTATACTCTTTCCTAAGGTTTTTGCAGCCTTATTTATATACGCACTTCCACTTTCTATAAAGTGAAATTGCTGACTCCATCTTGAAATCCATTCTTCCAACATTGGCTCAGTTGTAAAATACTCTTGATCGCCATAATCATCTTGCAATCTATATGATAGCCGCTCTTCTAGTAAAAGCTGCTCCTTCTCTATTCTAGTCTTTTCTACCTTTTCTTCTAAGGTCGAAAGTATAGTTGCCTGCTTTTCATATAAGGAATTATAAAATTTCCAATCTCCTCTTACTGATTTTAAATCTGCAAGAAGTCTATCATGCCCAATATTTATATTATTCCATTCGTGTCTGTTTTCAGCTTCTGCAGATTTAAGTTCCTGTATTTCTTTATAAAGATTTGGAATAACCTGCTGTAGTGCCTTTTTTTCTTCTGTTTTTTGATTTAAATGATTTCTATAGGATATTCCCTGTGTTTCAATCTCTTCTGTTCTTAATTTCCATTTCGGATATTCTTCCTCTATTTTTTCATGTATGGAATTAGACAAAATTTCTTTTGATATATTTTCTAAATCCTTATCTGCAAGGATTATAGTTCTCTCATGAGCTTCCATTTCCTTTTCTAATACTATTTTTTCATTCTGTAAAGTTTCTAGCCTTTCCTCATCTTTTTTAAAATCTTCCTCATATCTACTTTTTTGATTTATAAGAAGAGTTTTTTCATTTTCTAATCTCTTTTCTTCTTGAATAAAATAACCTTTTAACTCTCCGCTGTTTTCTTTTAATTGTTCCTGTAAATCTTGTATCTGCTCATCTTTATCTAAATTTTCTAACTGGTTCTCATATAATGATATTAGTTCTTCCTTTTTAAGTATACTCTTCTTAACCTCTGCAATTTCTAGATTTTGAAGGTATTCTTCCTTTTCTTCTAATGTTTCATAAATACTTTTATATTTATTGGCTATTGATTCATATTCTTCTTTAGCATTTTTCATATCTCTCTCTAACAAGGATAGCTTATAAGAAGATTCTTTTCTTTTATGCTCTAATTCTTTTTCTCTAAATTTATCTAAAAGCTTTCCGTTATTTTCTATTTCTGAATCATTATGAACTTTTTCTGCTACTACAAGATTATATATTCCCTTAGTTTCTTCTTTTTTAGACACTAATCTTTTTTGAGTTTCATGGTAGGAAGCAAAGCATTCAACATATTCACCTATACCTTGGGAAACCTTTTTACTTTCTTCTATTCGCTCACTAAGCTGCTTATGTTTTTTAAAATGCTCTCTATGTTTTTCAAAGGTTTCTATAAAATCCTCAGTACCATTACCTGCCATGGCATCCTCAACCACTGGAATAAGTAACTGATCTACTAATTGGCTAGTAGTTTTGCACCCATCAAAAAATCCGTCAACATCGCCCTCGGCGCTATTTATTCTAGCTATACTCTGCCACTCTGTAGGTATAATGTGAAAGTTTTCTTCTATATATCTATGATACTCTTTTATAGTTTTAAATAAATTAGCATGAATATATTGCTGTTGCATCTGTTGATAGTAGTCGGATATTTCCCCTCTACTCACAGGACGATTTTTCCCTTCTGTTGTAGTTTTTACAAAGGGAAGCTCTTCTATAGAGTGTTTATCTCCTCCTCCATACTCATATACATACTTGTATGAATCTAATCCATTATTTGTCAAAAATAACGTAACTGCTGTTAGACCATAGCGTCTAGGTCTTTCATTAAGTATCCATTCTATGGCAATATGACAAGGACTTCCTTCTAAAGATAAGGTGTTTTTTATTTTCCGTTCCGCCAAATCCACATGAGGAAGTACAGCCTGTAAGGCTGTTTGTATAAACACTGTTTTACCTCCACCATTTTCTAAAAGTATAGCTCCATTATATCCATCAAACTCAAATATATCATCATTATATCTTTTTCCACCATTTTCATACACTACATTAGTAAAACGTATCTTAGATATAGCTGGCATCCTACTCCACCCCCTTTGTCTGTTCCAAGGAATAAATAAACTCTAATATGCCACGGTTATATTCCTGCTCCATATAGTAGCGTTGAATAATAGTCTTGGTTTTTTCAGTAAGCTGTATTTCATTGTTTCCTATATCTATAATTAATTCTTGAGCCTCAAGGAATTTTTTAACTATATTCATAAAGCTCATTCTACTAATAGTTCTAGCTGTTTGTTGTACATTTTCTTTTAAGTCATCCATAGCATCCCATTTTTCTAAAATTGCACTCCAATTATATTCATATTCCTTATCCCAGCTTAAAAGCTGTTCTTCATCATAATTCTTTAAGGCTAGGACTCTTTCATTAACACTAGTAAGCCAATCCTCCATAGGAAGAAAGTCACGGGTAACTTCAGTAGTTTGATAACTATCATAAAACTCACCAAATAGTATAATTATAGCTACATACATCATATAAAGGTCTAAGTTTACTGCCTTGCTTGGAAAATAGGTCTGTTTTAAATAGTCATTAGATACATGGAATGGAGAATTTACAGCCAAGGGTACTAGATAAAGCAAATCTCCTGTGGGAAATATAGCACACTCTACCTCTTTGGCAAACTGATCTACCAATCCTCTTATACCGTCATCAGCCATATATGTACGAAGATGTTCTTTTCCCACAACTCCCTCCATAGCCAGTGTAGAATATATTTTAAATGCTTGAGTTACCTGTTCATGACTGTAATTCATCATTGTTTTCACCACCTACTATAAATTTCATATTTTTAATACTATAACGTTCACTTCCTGTTACTATTCCTTTATCCTCTAAAACATTAACCAGGTCACCTTTGGACTTTAAAAGCTCTAATGCTTTATCCATAACATGTATTTGTTTTTCCTTTTCTTTTTCAACCCTTATAGGAGATCTTTGATGTAATATTAGCCAGAAATCATAAAAGGCACGTTTGTCCAATATATACTGATAATCATTTTCTTCCATAAACTTCACTACCTGTTCTAAGCTTATCTGACTGTCCTCACCCATAGACTCTAATACAATTGCCATCACCATAGCATAGTTTTTTTGTAATATTTCCATATCTTTTTTTAACTGTTCCTTGCTGAGAACCTCTAAAAACGCAGTATTGTTTTCTTCTTGCTCTGATTTTTCTATTCTTTGTTTTCCAAATACTGTAATAGGCGACCACATACTCTTTTTTTCTAAAAATAGAAAAGGTTCTATAAGTCTTTTAGAAGTTTCTAAAGGGAGTGGTGATGAAAGAAGTCTACTAGATATTTGCTCATTAAAATTAAAAGAATCTATGCCTACATAATATAATGACTCCTGTGCAGCAATTAAAGCAGTAGTTTTTAGAACAATAGATTCTTCCAAAAGCTTTCTATGTTCAAAATGTACTTCTCCTAGATGTCGGTCTACCTGTAGAATTAAGGCATATGCTCTTTGCTCTTTTTCTCCTTGCATATCATAGCCAAGTCGTTCCTTAGTTTGTCTAACAAATGCTTCAAGTTCCTGGAATTCCTCATTTTCTCTAGTTAATCTCATATAAATATCTTCTACAATAGTTTTATAGCGGTTATAAGTTTCATCTGAAATAATATTTCTTTGAATCTCATGCTTGATTCTATAAATTTTATCTTGAAGATTTTTAACATCCATTTGCATTTCATCTATCTGTCTTAAAGCTCCTACAAATTCACCCTTCTCCAATTGTTTTCTTAAAACTAATTGATTTATAGAAAGCTGAAATTCTGTAAAATATTCTTTAGTGGCAAATACCAACTCTAAACCTTGCTCATCTAAAACATAGTACTGAGTATTAGTTTTGGAATCGAACTCAGAGGCCTTTAGAATAGAGTATTGTACCATTTCTTCCTTACGAGTTTCCCAGTTGTAAAAAGTCTTAGAATTTCTTCTACCACTAGGAGGACGGAAAGCTTGAATTATCTCTCTAGCTATCTTTTCAAAATCCTCTTTTTCTAAGTCTAACTCTCCTTGATTTAGCTCATAGAGAAATTTAGTCAGCTCTCTAACCCCTGCTAATTTATTCCTAATTAGCATATTCTCAAAAAAGAACAATAAGGTTATTAAACCTAGACCAAAAAAGTCTATGGCTTGTCCACTCTTATCTTTACTTTTCTTGTTTTCTAGCTTATATAAAGGGTCAAACAGTGCCAATCTCTGCACTCTCTCTCGATAATACTCCGTAACAAGCTTAGAAGAAATATCCATAAAAATTCCTCCATATATTTTGAAGTTCTCTTTTATCTAATCCTTCCTGAGGATAATATCCTTTAATCTCAAATAAATCTTTAAGCTTCTCTGATTCATATTGAGAAAAATTCTTATAAAAAGCACATAAAGCTTCCTCGTTTCTGTTCTGAGTTTCTTTTCCTATAGAATATGATTTTTCTAATAACTTTTTATAAAAAGGCAATGCCAATTCTGCATTATATCGTTCATAGAGAGAATACCAGATAGAAATCCCCTCTAAATCTATATCTCCAAAATAATAATATAAATGCTGTTTATCTACCAAACCCATCTGTTGAGGTGCCATATTTAGGTTAGATACTATTTTCCAACCTGCACCATAAATAATAGATGTAGGGCCTATTTCTTTCAGTATCTCTAACAATTGATAATATGTAGTTTTATTTTCCACGATTAAATGAATATGCCTATCATTATTTATTAAAGAAGGATTTATTGAAAACATCAAAGGATCAGGAAAACTACTTATTTTAAATAGCTCCCATAAACCTATAAGTTCTAATATCCTCTTGCCTCCCTTTTCATCTATCCACTTTTCATCTCCAGTTATTTCATAAGACCTTTCAGGAGAAGAGGCCTCCCTCCCAGGTATGCCTTTTTCCTTTATATACCTATCAACTTTCTTTATATAAGGTAAATCCTTCTTCCACTGAGCTTCATTTAATGCAAAATAAGAATGAAGTTGTATTTTAGGATGTACTTTAAGACTATATTGCTGTATATCATCATTCAGGGATTTTTTTATGTTTTTTCGGATAATTCGATATGTATTAAATAATGAAATTGGTTTTAGATTAGTACCGTGACTTTTAACTGGCTCTAAAAGTTCTTCATCTACTAAGTTTTGTATATATTTTGCAAAATACTTATACTCCGTACCACCAGAAAACAAACCTTCTAGCTCTGAAAGAGATATTTGTGTTTTTTTATAGGATTTTAAGCAGTTTATAACTTTATCATACATTTTAAACACCTTTTCTTATGATTTTATATAATTATAACATTTTTTATTTTATAACAATATCCAAATGTTTTAGAAAAGATATGGCATCAGGCAATGTGACAATGGTTTTCTTTGTTTTATTGTTAAATGGATTTATATCGTATTCCTTGGCAAAAGAAAAATTTGCCTTTGATAAGTTGCAGTTATTAAATATTGTTCCTGTCAAAGTCGAGTAGGTAAAATCACTTTCTACTAATTCCGTATTTATAAAATCACTCTCTAATATTTTACACTGTTGAAATAAAGCTTTTTTCAAATTTAAATCAGAGAAATTACAGTTTTGAATTAAGCATTCGTTAAAATGTATTTCAATTATAAATGAATCACATTTGTTAAAATTGATACCCATTAGCTTACAGTTTTCAAATCTAACATTTCTCAACTTTGCATCATTGTATTGAGATAGGGCCAAATTGCACTCCTTAAATATACAATCCTCAAAAGATGAAAAAGAAAAATCTGATTGAGTAAAATCACAATTCACAAATTGACAGTTGATAAATGTTTTATCCGTCATACATTGACTATCTGCTTTTATCTGGCTAAATACTATATCTTCATGCTCATAATTTTCAAATATATCCATTCTTACATTCTCCTTTTATTAATGAGTTACTTTGATATAAATTATATCATGTCTCTATTATTTAATCTAAAAAAGAACCAAAATTTTAAAAGGTATGATAGCATTTTTAGCTATCATACCTTTTAATTAGTTTAGTGCATTTTTTATATCTTCAGGTAGTCTGTCTTTATCAATAGAACCTAGAAAATCCTTTCCATTTTTAAGATAAACTCCAAGTAAATATACTTCTTCTGATATACTGTGTCTTTCATAATTATATAAAAGATACTCGATTTGATTTTTGTCTCTTATTTCTATATGTTTTCCTTTACCGATTTCACTTCCATCAACTGTATACTCCATTTCTTCTTGTGTTTTTTTATCTGCTTTTTCTACTACTATATAGTCTATATCCTCAGCTGTAATTCTTAAATCTTCATATCCATTTTCTTCTAACCATGCAGATAAATTATCATAGTGCTTTTGCCAAGTAAGATAAATATCCTTATGGCTTTCCCTTGTAGTTTCAGTAGATACCATATCTATACTTGCCCATGGCATTAATTCATTATTAAATTCTTCATATGACTCTGCTAAAATATCTTTTTTAATTGTTTCTATCATTTCTTGTATTTTATCTTTCTCTATAACTTTTCCATTTCTATTTATAGCATATTCATACTCAGGATTTATACGTATAAACTCTATCTTTTCCGTATCTATTTTAAATATATCATTGTAATTTTTTTTATATTCTTCTGTTTCAAATATCCCCTTGATATTTAAATTATTCTGTACGAATTCCCTTGGTACTAAATATTCCCTATACAATGTTCTTCCATTTTTAAGCTCATAGGCAATTCCAACCATGTTACTTCTTATATTGTCTTTATTCTTTGAAAACTTATCTTTATTTTCTATCATTTGATTATGAAGTTTTTGTACTAATTCAATATTTTCTAGCTCCTTTAGCCCCTCATGATCTCCGTTTCTGTAAGGATATACTCCATAGCCATAGTATGCGTTGGCAATATTATCTATCTCAGGAACTCTCTTTTCAAAGCCTGTAATATCAAACTTAATTCCCGCAAAGGCTATGATAACTATCAATGAATAAATCACAAAACCCTTTATATTTTTAAATACCCATATAGTTTTTTGTATCAACATATCTGCAATTGAATATCCTATATAGCCCCCTATAATATATCCAATATAAAGCCATATATCTGTTCCTTTTAAGGAATAAAAATATGCTCCCCCAAGTACCATTGCACAAAATGTAACTCCATATTTAAATATTGGTTTTAACTTGTCAAGACTAATAGGATCAGTTGCTCTCTCTAAGTGTCTTATTTTATATAAATATAGTGCTGATATATATAATACTACACCCAAAAATAAGTACCAAAGTAGTAAACCTATACCCATTTCTTCTTGGGCAAATATAGCTGTTACTGGTATTATTTTAGATAAAAACTTTTCAATAGTATTATTGTTTATAGCAAAACCATATACCAGTTGATCTAAATTTACCATTATAAGGCTACCTAAGCCTATAGGTAAAAATATAAATATAAATGATAAAGCTCCTTGGATAATTGTAGTCCCTGTAATCATGGCTGTCAGAGTAGCTATTAAATATATCACTATATTTATTAATATTGTTTTGCCCGTCCATATCATTATCCCTTGCATAGTGAATACTTCTTGATAAATGATACTACCATCATTACTACTTACCATCAATCCTATTAAAAATAACATGTTTGCAATTACAGGAATTAATATAAGTAAAGCCCCTGCTAAATTGTGACTATGAAATAGTTCTTTTCTTTTTATTGGAAACCCATGTATAGCAGTTGTAGAATTTATAGTATGAAGATATCTATAAATTAGCATAGCTAAAATTATAGCAAATCCAATAGAATAAACTGCTTGACTCTCTAAACCTCTTAAGGTTAAAAACCTTTCAACTGTATATTTTATACTTATATTTTCATTTCCCATTCTAAGCATCATTTGTAAAGGTCCTGTGAAAAAAACAAACATAAAGTATAATGCTGAAAGTCCCCACAATCTTTTTAAATCCTCTAAAACAATAGCCATATTAAAAAATGAGGTTTTGTATTTCATATCCTGCACCCCCTAGTTCATATATAAATATTTCTTCTAGTGTCAAAGGTAAAATATCTATCAAAACAGGATTATACTTATAAAAGCTTGACATTACCTGCTCTTTTTCCCCTTTTACAATAAATAAATTGACACTTCCCCTTTTTTCTTCATGTAGTATTTCTACTTCTTCTCTTAATTCTTTTATATTATCTACTTCAAAGGATGCTTGGATTTTATGAATATCTGTTTTTAATTCATCAAGGTCTCTTTGGACTAATATTGACCCCTTATTCATTATCCCTATATGGTCACATATATCTTCTAACTCTTTAAGATTATGAGATGAAACAAGAACACTTACATCTCTTTCAGCTACATCTTCTACAACAAATTTCCAAACCTTTTTTCTCATCAAAGGATCTAATCCATCAATTGGTTCATCTAGGATCATTATTTCAGGCATAATGCAAAGAGTTAATATAAATGCCACCTGCTTCTGCATACCCTTTGACAATCTACTAATTCTCCTTTTTTCATCTAACTCAAAAATCTCCAATAATTGTTTATATCTATTTTCATTCCATTTAGGATATACTTTCTTATAAAACCTAGCCATATCTTTAATTTTATACATGGGAAAATGATAAAGTTCATCAGGTATATAACCTATGCTACCTTTTATAGTGTTATTTTCATATACATTCTCACCATTTATAATTACTTCACCTGTATCCTGTTTATAAACTCCCATAATATGTTTTATCAAAGTCGTTTTTCCAGATCCATTTGCCCCAATTAATCCATATATTGAACCCTTGTTTACATTAAGATTCACATCGTTTAGTGCCTTAAAGCCTTCAAAGGATTTACTTAGATTTTTTACTTCAATCATTATCATTACCCCCTTTCATTTCGGTATATACTCTCTCAATCAATTCTATTAGTTCTTCCTTTTTCACACCTAGATAAATGAGTTCCCCTACATTCTTCTGAATTTCTATTTTCAATCTACTCATCCTATCATAATCAATTTTTTCTATCATGGGTGACACAAAATTTCCCCTACCCTTTACAGTATATATATATCCCTGTCTTTCCAGCTCCCTATAAGCTTTTTGAATTGTATTAGGATTAATGGTTAATTCCTTTGCCAAATCCCTTACTGAAGGTAATTGTTCATCTCCTTTTAATACATCTTTAATTATTAATTCTTTGGATTTATCTATTATCTGCTCATATAAGGCCTTCCTGCTTTTAAAATCTAACTGAAACATAATTCACCTCCTATACATGTGTGTATCACGAGTACTGTGTGTACTATGTTATGTAGTACACATTTAATTTATACCATACACTTCCTTTTGTCAAGAGGTGATTTAAAATTAAATAGGTACGAATGAATTCGTACCTACAGTAAGTCAAGGTTTAAAATATATTAAAAAAACAAAAGACCTAAAGGTTTTTTAAAACCTTTAGGTCTTTTTCTATGGTGTTCCCGGCGGGAGTCGAACCCACGGCCTACTGCTTAGGAGGCAGTTGCTCTATCCTGCTGAGCTACGGAAACATATTTTTCTAATACACTAAATAATACCATAAAACTTTTAATATTTCAATTTTAAATTTTTTCATATTAAATTATTGTCAAACTATATAATTTGAATTCCTGAAACTTCAATTTCTTTAAAAAGAAGATAATTGTGTAAAGAAAGCTTTAAGTTGTTCTTTACTACAGCTCCTTTATAAACATATATAGTTAAATCATCTTTTTTAAACATGTCATACTTTAAAGGATCTTCAGGGACTCCTAGCTTAACATGAGGAAGAGAGGCTGGAACACAGCAGGATTCTGAAACCTCTAATTCTACAGTTAAAGTATTATTATTCTTATTTTTAAGATACTCTCTTACTTTTTCATCTATCTTAATATCCATGTATTTTTATCCTTTCCTTAATATTCATGTTCTTTACTATATTATATACCACTTTAATTCCTATGCAAATTATTATAAAAACTAAAGGGTAAATATTCGATATAACTAAAAAAGTCAAATAATATAACAAACTCTCGAAGATGTCATTCTGAGTGGAACGAAGAATCTTAGTATTTGAGTAATATTCAAGATTCTTCATTTCACTACGTTGCATTCAGAATGACAAAAACAAAGAGCTTTTTAACAGTCTTTAAATATTCCCTTGGCTTTTTATTTTAGTAACCAATTCTCGAAAAGTACATCCATATCATCACCAGTTACTTTCTCACATACCTCTTGAAAATCTTCAGTTGTGGCATTCATAAATCTATAAGTATCAAAGTAGCTACTCATTATTTCATTAAATTTATCTTTACCATAAGTATTTCTAATTTCATTTAAAAATACTGCTCCTTTACTATATACTAAAGGCCCATAGTCTTCCCAACCTTTAAACTCACTTAAAGGTTTTAATACTACTGGATCATAAAGACTTTTCATAACCTGTTGATATTGATCTTCATTAGCTAGTTTATGGTAACGCTGCCCTTGTTCTTCCCCATATAGCTCTGTAAAATACACTACTTCAGAATATGCAGCCATACTTTCATCAAGCCAAGCTTCATCTATTTCATCATTTCCTACTACTCCATACCACCATTGATGAGCTGTTTCATGTACAATTACTATTTCAAGATAATCTTCCCATGCTTTGTCATAATATTGTTTTCCTATAAAAACTATACCAGGATACTCCATACCACTGGGGAAATTTGTTTGAACTACAGAATATTGTCCATATGGATATTTACCATATCTTTCATTGAAAATTTTCAAAGAATTTTCTCCTGCTTTAGTGGCTAACTCTTTCATTTCATTTTTTAGTGAGCTATCCTTAATAAAATACATTTTTAAAACAGTTCCATCTACCTCTTTATCAACTACCTCAAAGTTCTTTCCTGCAACCCATGCAAAATCCCTCATTAATTTAGCTTCAATTTCCCATATTCTGCGGGAATCTTTTACTTCATCACTAAGAATATTTCCAGAGGCTGCCACCACATAGTCCGATGGAGTGTCTATTGTAACATTATAATTACTTACATCACTGTAAAAAGGGTCTCCTATAGGGTAGTATGGATCTAGGTTCCAACCAGTTTCATCAAATACTGCTACAATAGGATACCAATTCCCAAAGTTGTAGGTATCTTCTCCATATCCAAAACGTTCTGTAGCAGGCGGGAGCTTTACTGTATACTCTAGTTGTATACTGGTCCATTCACCAGGCTTTAATGGTGTTTTTAAAGTAATATTCATAATAGTTTCACCATTTCCCTGTAACTGATAGTCCTTTGTATCCCCATTTACCCATAGATTACTAATATTTATAGAACCAGGTTTAAATCCATCGGGGTAAGCCTCATCAAACGAATCAAATAAAAATGGTGCTGTATCTGCCCTTTTATAGCTATTCGGATATAAATGGATATAAATATTCTCTAATATGCTTTCTTCATTATTTATGTAATCTATTCTTTGATTGGCTATTACCTTAGCCTCAACTGGATCAAAAACTAATTTTATATCATAATGATTTAGCTGTTGTAGATTAATTCCATTTATATCTTCTGTTATTATAGTAGCCTGTTGTATGGTTGAAGTATCAGAACTACTACATCCTGTTAGTGTTATTAATACAACAAAGATGAAGATAGAAATTTTTTTTACCATCTTTTCCTCCTAAAATATTTTTTGGTATCTAATATTGTTATATTCTAATATATGTAATCTAAAAAAATCATATTCCAGAAGGTTCTCTCAATTGCCAATACCGGCGAATGAATTCGCCTCTACAGGTTGTTGGGGGATTTATTTATCAAATATATGTAGAGGAGATTTCAATCTCCGGCGCGATATAGGGATTGTGCGACGTAAACGTCGCAGGTTAAGGTTGAGGTTTAGGTTAAAATCAAGAGCAAGATCCTTCGTGTTCACTCAGGATGACATTTTTGGGGGCTTTTCTTCTCTCTCTATCATCCTGAGTGTATACGAAGGATCTGTGTTTTCATGTTTTAACCTTATCCTCAACCTCAACCTGCGTCGGTACGACGCATAATCCCTATACTGTTCAATATTATAACTTTATACACCTAGCTTCTAATACATTTTCTAAACTAGTTAATCTATCTAGTACATTTTCTTTTATACAATTATCAACATTCATCAACATGATGGCTACTGCTCCTCTTTCATTTCTTCCTACTTGCATTGTTGCTACATTTATACCTTCTTCTCCTAGAACTCTACCTATATTACCTATAACTCCAGGGACATCATTATTTTTGACAAATAACATATATTTACTTGGATTTACATCTACTTCATAACCTTCAATTTGCACAAGTCTTCCTTCTCTTTTAGAAGATAAATTTCCTCCTAATACAAATTCACCATTTTTATTTTTTATCTTTATTTCTACAAAATCAAGATAGCCGTTATAATGCTCCTTAAGTTTTCTTTGCTTTACACCTATACCTCTTTGTTCAGCTAGAAGTCTTGCGTTTATATAATTAACCTTATCCTCAACTACTGGTTGTAGTAAACCCTTTATAAATGCAATCCCTATCATTTCTACATCTTGTTGAGCTATTTCACCCCAATAGTTAATGCTTACATATTCTATAGGTTCATTGTGAATTTGATAGTATAGTTTCCCCAGTTTCTCCATTAGTTTAATATATGGCTGTACAACCTTCAACTCATCTCTGTGCATCGTTGGAAGGTTTACTGCATTGGGAACGATTTCACCCTTTAATGCGTTAATTACTTGCTGTGCTACAGTGATTCCTACATTTTGTTGCGCCTCCACAGTATCAGCTCCTAGGTGTGGAGTCACAACTACATTGTTAAATTCAAATAGTGGGTTTCCAAAACATGGCTCTACCTCATGAACATCTAAGCCTACTCCACCTAATTTGCCACTTTCTAGGCCTCTAACAAGGGCTGCTTCTTGATATATTCCACCTCTAGCTGCATTAATAAGCCTTACCCCATCCTTCATTAATTCTATTTCTTTATCTCCAATCATACCTTTTGTTTCACTAGTTTTTGGTGTGTGAACTGTAATAAAATCTGATTCTACTAACAAGTCCTCTAGTTTTTCCTTTTTCTCTGCATTGAAACGATTGAATCTTTCATCTGCTATATATGGATCATAGGCAATAATTTTCATACCAAAGGCAGCCATTCTTGTAGCCACTAAAGCTCCTATTCTACCAAGTCCTATTATGCCCAATGTCTTATTATAAAGTTCTACTCCTTTAAATCTTGCTCTATCCCATTCTCCACCCTTTATAAAATTATTAGCCCAAGCTATATTTCTTGCCTGTGCTAACATTAGCCCTACAGAAAGCTCAGCAGCAGACATAGTATTACTCTCAGGGGTGTTAGCAACAATTATTCCCCTTTTAGTAGCTTCCCCCACATCTATATTATCTACTCCATTACCAGCTCTACCTACAGCCTTTAAATTCTTTCCTAGATCAAATAGCTCTTCATTAACCTTTGTCACACTTCTAACTATTATAGCATCATATTTGTGTATTACTTTTAATAGCTCCTCTCTAGGAATATCAAAACAAATATCTACATCTAACTCTTCTTGAAGGAGCTTTATACCCTCTTCTGCCATTCTTTCTGCTACAATCACTCTTTTTCTTTGTTCCATTTCTAATTCTCCTCTCAATATTTTTTTAAAATTAAAATCCCCATCCTTAACTTTAAAGTCAAGGACGGGGATTATTATCCACGTGGTGCCACCTTATTTCACTGCATTAACAGTCTTAATTTCGATAACGGGAATCCCGGTATGGTTTTTACTCCATACAGCTCCTGGTCGGATTCAATAACCTTTATCATCGATTTTCACCACCCATCGACTCTCTTAAGACAAGTATTATTTACTACTACCATTCTAAGCCTTTTTTGTAATTGAACTAATTATATAATTTTTGAAATGTTAAATCAATACCTTTTTCTATATTTTATGTTTGTTTTATCTATATTTACTTATCCAAATCCAGGTAAATTTTTACAGACACATAATAAAAAGCTTAGAGGATGAAAAAAACACTCCAAGCTTTTTATATATTAACCTTATTTTTCTAACGCTTCTTTAGCGGCCTCTACTCCTGAAATCCTTCCAAAGGTTACACACATGGATATTGATGATCCACTACCAGGATATTCTTGATAGAACATATCTCCATTAGCAACTTCGCCGGCTGCATACAGACCTTTTATTATTCCATCCTTTTGTGATAAAACTTGACCCTTTTCATTTGTAATTGGTCCTCCAAATGTTCCAGATGTTATTGGGAGGAAAGGTACTGCATAAAACGGACCTTTTTCAACAGCTTTCATATACTCTTTTGATTTATTGAAATCTTCATCTTTACCTTTTTTCGCAAGTGTATTATATCTTTCAACAGCAGAATTCAACTCTGTCATATTTAGTTTTTCACTAAGATTTTCTATAGAATCTCCTTTAATAATCTTTCCTTCAGTAGCAAGACCTTTAAAACTATCTAGTGCTCCCATACTATCAGTTATATAGAACATACCTGTTTGGTTTCTATCAATAAGTCTTTTACTCCTTGTAAACCAGAAATCAGACTCATCCATAAAACGACTTCCTGTGGTATCAACATAAAGACCTTTTGCTTCGCCTACACCTGCTTGTATATCTAGGTATAATAAAACAGCACCCCCGCCTGCTTCTATCTTGGCTCCTACATCCTTTGCCATAACAAATCCATCACCAACATTTCCTGTACTTACTGTAGAGTGTACTGGCTGAACTAGAGGGGCATATTCTTTTAATAAATCTTTATTTAAATCATATCCACCAGTAGCAAGTACAACTGAATGGGTGTTTATTACAACAGGTTGACCCTTTGAATTTTCACATTCTACACCTGTTACTGCACCATTACCATCAGTAATCAACTTTTTAGCTGGTGTTTCGAATAAAATTTCTACACCCGCCTTTTTAGCTTGTTCTTCTAATGGCTTAGTGATAGCCCAACCATGACCATCCTGTTCTTCTTTACCATCCTGAACAGCAACATAATGCCCTCTAGCTGGAGTATACTTTGGATGTAGTTGTTCAATATTCTTGCTAAACTCTACTCCATTAGCAACTAACCATCCAAAATCTTCACCAGAATTTTCTGCAACTATTCTTGTCTTTACAGAATCAACCTTGCCTTCACCTACACTCATTAAATGCTCATAATAAAGGTCTGCATTATCTTCAATGCCAGCGGCCTTTTGTACAGATGTTCCTGCGGATAATATTTTCCCACCTGATCTAGCAGTACTTCCTCCAGTCATAGCAAGTTTCTCAACAAGTATAACCTTAGCACCTTCATTTGCGGCTTCTAGAGCTGCAGATAGGCCTGCCACTCCTGCACCTACTACAACTACATCTGTATCTTTAGTTATAGTCTCATTGTTTGCATTATTTTCTTTCTGTACCTTTAATGCAGAAAGGTCTGCACCTGTTTTTACCAATGCAGCTTCAACAGCCTTTAGTATTGCACCACTAGTTATACTTGCTCCTGAAACCACATCAACAGCTAAAGTCTGTTCTTGCACTATTGAATCTGGTATTTTTGTTAATGCTGCATCTGATATACCCGTTGTCTCAGAATGCTCTACTATCTTAATCTCTTTAATACTATCTTCATCTACAGTCACATCTACCTTCAAAACACCTCCATGTCCTTGTGCCTCTCCAGAGTATGTACCAGTTTCATATAAACCCTCTTCAACAACTGGTTTAGTTTGGCATCCTAAAAGTAATGTAGACACTAAAGCTATTATAAGCATAAATACCATTAACTTAGATTTAATATACATTTTTAATTCCTCCTCGTTTTTAATAAATATATAAACTGCTTACTGCCGTATAAACAATACTAACTTTAAGAGCCTCCTTTGTCTCTATATAGTTAGTTATATAACAAGCAAAGTTTGTGCCAACTTTAACAATGTGCTTATGCTTTATTTTATAAGCTTAAAGATTAATATAGCTGGTTAAAACGTATTAAAATGATACATGTAAAATAATACATGTATCATTTTAATACGTTTTAACTAAAAAAGGAACTTTGTAGATGATCATCTATAAAATCCCTCTTGTTTGTGTATTTTAGCGGATGGCTGTACAACTCTAAGCCTCCAGCCGAATTAAGTTTCACTTTATTTAGTTATCTCTAAAATCATTAATACTTTTACCTAAATTTGATAATTTTCTATATATAGTTGCCCTACTAATACCCAAAGTTTCAGAAGCAAGCTTGATGTTCCCTTTAGTTTTTTTGAGTTCTTGGATTATAGCCCTACATTTTTGAGACTCTATAGCACTAATATTTTCTTTATTTGTTTTATTTATATCAATATCTACTGTTAAATATATAGGTAGATCTCTAGCTTCTATTTTATCACTTTGAGCTATTTGAACAGCTCTTTCAATAACATTCTCAAACTCTCTTATATTCCCAGGCCAATCGTATTTTAAAAATATACCCCAAGCCTCATCACTTATGCCCTCTATATCTTTATTAAAAGCAATATTGTACCTTTCTATAAATTTTTTTGTTAGATTAGATATATCCTCTTTACGCTCCCTAAGTGGTGCTAGATTAATAGTAAATACATTTAATCTGTAAAATAGGTCTTCTCTAAAAGTTTTATTTTGAACTGCATGGAATAAATTTTTATTAGTAGCAGCTATTATCATTACATCTACATATTTACTATTAGTTGACCCTATTCTCGTTACTTTTCTTTCTTGAATTACTCTAAGTAGTGCAGCTTGAATAGATAATGGTAGTTCTCCTATTTCATCTAAAAAAAGAGTCCCTCCATCTGCCAACTCAAATTTTCCCTTTTGTCCTTCTCTTTTAGACCCAGTATAGGCGCCTCCTTCATAACCAAATAGTTCACTTTCAGCAAGACCGAGTGGCAACGCTCCACAGTTTATCTCTATAAATGGTCCATTTTTTCTAAAGCTATTACTATGTATTGATTGTGCAAACAGCTCTTTTCCTGTACCACTTTCTCCTATGAGAAGTACATTAGAGTTTCCATGTGATGCAATTCTTGCATAATAAATTGTTTCCTTTGTAGAGTCTGAATCTCCTATAATGTCTTCAAAAACATATAATCTGCTTTTAGGTGTATCATGCTTCATATCAATTTTATTGTCTATCTTGTTAATCAAGATAACATATCCCATGACTATTAAACCGCTCTTTAATTTTGTCATGGAAATATTATACTGCTTAGTTTTATCTGTAACATGGAGCAAAGCTTTCTTATTTAAAATTTCCCTACCTTCATCAATGGATTTATTAAAGCCTGGTACAGCTCCTAAAAGGTCCTTAATATTCAAACATAGAGCTTCCGATTCTCTTATATGCAAGAAGCTTTCAGCTGCTTTGTTTAGTGAAGTAATCTGACCCTTGCAGTCTACTATTATTAATCCATCAGATATAGAATGATTAATACTGTTAGCATAACTTTTAAGAAGAGTACTATGCTTATCTTGAGATAATCTTATTTTATTTTCTATAGCATAAGATATAGACATTGCCATCCCTAGAGTATGTACAGATATACCGTTTGCAAACCCTGTAATTCCTATACAGCCTATTAAATTTCCATGAATATCATGAATAGGAGCCGCTGATGTAGTAAACTTTTGAAGTGCTTTATAACAATGTTCTTCTGCCCATGTCTGCACAGGTTTATCAAGATATAAACAAGTACCCATTGCATTAGTACCAATCCTATCTTCACTTAAGTTTATAACGTTACAGTCAGAATTATTAGCAACTGTTGGGTTTACAAGACTATCTAATACAAAGCCTTTTTTATCTAGTAAGGTGATCATGAATTTAGAGGTATTGATGATTTTATATAGCTCATCAATATAAGGTCGTGCCACATCTATAAGAAAGTGATTTTCTTTAATAGACCTTTCACAATTTTCCACATCTTTTTCTTGTATAAATTGATTAAAACAGTCTATCTCATTCTCTCTACTTCTAATCCATGATTCCTTGACCAAATCCTTTACAGATTTAGTAATATCTTTTTTTAGAACAAAAAAATTATACCAATCTTGTGCAAGAAGTTTTCGACTACTCTTATTATCCATTTTTATCACCTTTGATTAATAAAATTATTATTGTTTCTATTTCTATAAGAAAACTAGTAATCCTGCTAACATGAAAAAATAACATCATATACGGTGATAGGACACTGCCATACCTGTACAAGTAGACTTTTAGTTTTTTATAAAATTCATAGTGATATGTCCCACTTTGATATAGCAACTTATACTATGAGAAATTATCAGGGATTTGGTGATTACATAGACATATGTTTTGATAAAAATACTGTTTAAAAAATAAGAATAAATCTTTGAGAGAAATATATACCATATGAAAAAATGATTAATGGAGGTTAAGCAACCTTTAGAAACCACTTTAAAGGGTCTGGATTGTCAACTCTTGTCTTAAGCTAACGGTTGGTACTATCAACCCCCATATTTGACTTTCAGCAACTAGTTTACGCATATGCTGTTCTCAAATAAAATAAATACCCCTGATTTTCAGGGGCATTTATTTTATTCAATTGTAAATTTCACAATCGTACTTTGTAGTGTCTTAGATAGCTTATTCAGATCATTTGCAAAACTACTTACTTGCTCAATTGACGCTAGCTGTTCTTCTGTACTTGCTGAAACTTCCTGTGTACTTGCTGCTGTTTCTTCTGAAACAGCAGAAATATTACTCATTACATCCAACAATAGATCTTTCTTCTTGACCATATCAGCTCTATATTCTTGTATTTCAACTACCTTCTCTGATACAGTTTGTATAGAGTTACTAATCTCATTAAATATACCTTTTGTTTCATCAACGGATTTATCTTGTTCTTCAGTTATCTTCTCAGTTTTTTCCATGGCTAAAACGATTGTTTTAACCTGAACTTGTATATTTTCTATAAGGTTACTAATGTTACTTGTTGCACTTGATGATTGCTCTGCTAACTTTCTTACTTCTTCTGCAACTACCGCAAAACCCCGTCCATGTTCTCCCGCTCTTGCTGCTTCTATTGCTGCGTTTAACGCCAATAGATTAGTTTGTTCAGCTATTTGACTAATTGTTTCTGTTATAGTACTAATTTCTATTGACATTTTATCCATACCTTTTACTAAATCACTTACTTCTGTGGAAGACTTCTTAGTGTCACTTGACTTCTCAGACAGAAGTTGAATAATAGCTAAACCCTTCTCAGTTAGTCGGTTTGTTGTTGCAGAAATTCCATACATTTCTGTTGTAGATGTACCTACTAATTCTATACTATCAGCCAGTTCACTTGTTTTAGTGCTTCCTGTTTCTAAGTCCTTTGCCTGCTCATCTACACTTGAAGCTATTTGTTGGATAGCCTCTGTGATTTCTCTTGTAGCAATCCCTGTCTCATTTGTCATTTCAGTTAAGGTATTTGATGAGCTATTAACTGTCACAGCTGTATCTCTAACATCCTTTATCAAGTCCTTTATATGGTCTTTCATATCAGATGTGGCATTAGATAAAATCCCAATTTCATCTTTTCGTTTCAACAGATTTCTTGGTAATTCAATGGTGAAGTTACCTGATGCCAAAATTCCTATTTGCTCGGCTAGTATCTTTATAGGTTTTGAAACATTACTAGCAAAGATAACCGATACAACTGCCACTACTATTATAAGGGTTAATGCTAGTGTTAAAATTATTTGTTTTATTTGATTGGCACTTGCCATAAGCTCTGCTTCAGGAACTAAAGTAATAAACTTCCAGCCAGTTTCTGGAGAAGTATATAGGTTTGCCACATATTGTTGACTATCCATATCTAAAGTAAAAGAACCTGACTCCATTTCTATTGTTTCACTAAGCTTATCTATCTCTAATGAATTTATATTTTTAAAGTTATATGTAGAATCCTTAGGGTGGGCTAGTATGGTACCGTTTTTATCTGTAAGAAGAATGTATCCACTTTTACCTACCTTAATATCTTTGATGATATTCGTTATACCATCTAACGTAATATCTATTCCTAAAGCTCCAATCGTTTTGCCTGTACTATCTTCAATGGACTGAAAAACATTTATATTAGCTGTATCATCTGCTTCCCAATAGTAAGGCTCCCCTAAGATTGCTTTCCCTTCATTAGCTTTAGCTTCCTTATACCACCCTCTTGTTCTGGGATCGTAATTTGGAGTAGTGCTTCCTTCAGGGTATTGTATCAGTCCTCCATGTTCAGTACCAATATATACATAAGCAGTCCCTGGATGGGTATCTACAAAGTGTTCAAAGGTTTTAAAAATTTCAGTCTCTATACCCCCATTTTCGAAAGATGTCATAACTAAATCAGCTGGATCAGTTTTATTCACATAAGATGCTATGGTCTCATCTGCACTCCTTACAACTAGATTGGTAGCCAACAAGCTAGTATTTTCCATAATGGCTTCAAAGTACGTATTTATAGCATTATTAACCTGAATAATTTCTTTGTTGGTCGATTCAATATAATCGCTTCGTGTCTGAGTTCGAACCTTGTCTTCTACTATATAGCTTAGTAATGTTAAAGGAATAAGTGTAATTATTAAAAACATTAATATTAATCTATTTCGAATACTGCCTACAGAACTATTTCTTTTTTTTTTT
>SWCF01000676.1_pt1 | contig 39848 bp, 25 predicted proteins | sample 4690081 | NCBI WGS metagenome assembly SWCF01 (sample SAMN10267280, study PRJNA491770) | bioreactor metagenome | isolation source: DHS bioreactor inoculated with | place: Japan: off Shimokita Peninsula
ATTTCTTTCTACCGCAAATTACCGCCAATTTTTTTCACCGCTAATTTTGCGAATTAACGTGAATTATTTTTAGTAAATTTCTACTCAACAAAGCAACGATTCAACGACTCAACAGATTACAAATTACAGATCACTACAGAGAGACAAGGAAACAGGGGACAAAGAAAATACTATTTGAACAACCAATTATAGTTAGAAGGTCCCTTCTCCTTTAGGAGAAGGTGCCGAAGGCGGATGAGGTAAGAGGGGACAAGGAGAACAAGGAGATGGGAGGCCACGTGCTCAACGCCTCAACGACTCAACAGAACCCAAAAGGCGGGGTTTAGTGTTCCAAAGAAGGTTTTGTGATTAATCAAAAATATGGTTTTAAATCAAATTTTGTGATAAAAATCCCTCCTTTAAGGTAGCTGCAACCCGTTACCCTCCATCCTTCCCCAACCCCACCCTCATTTCCCAACACCCTCTTTTCCCCGAAAAAACCTTAACAACAGGCTGCCTTACGAAGTTTGTGAATTTTTTTTTGTTTTCCCGAAAGAAAAACGTACTTTTGAACCTTCAATGGCATGCACATAAGATGCATAAAATTTGCAAACGGCAGAAATTAAATGCCTTACATGTTTCACCCTCACTTAACACAGCCTAAACCACTGCGTATGGGTGAGTTGAACTGTATGGTTTTTAATTTAAAAGGTCTTAAAAGTATTTTTAAACACGAAATCCCGGGAGCACAGCGATTCGGGAAACCAACCAATCACCAATCACTAGTCACCAATCACTAAAACCCGTAACCCATGAAAAACACCTTACGCTTTTTTAAAAAAATTACCCCAATGCTGGCCCTGGCCGTGATGATGATGGCTCCGATTTTGGGGTGGGGACAAGTTCAAACATATCAATTAATAACATCTGATTCTCAACTTGAAGCAGGAGCTAAATATTTAGTTGTTGGAATTAAAGCTACTTCAACTCCTGAAACGTTTTACGCTATGGGATTGCAGAATACAAATAACCGAGCTAGTGTTTCCATAACTGTCGCTTCAGGTGAGATTGTAGTTGAACCTGCTACACTTCCAACTGATGAAATGCCTTTTGAAGTAACCTTAGGTGGTAGCTCCGGTGTCTGGACTATTTTTGACGCAGTAAATAGTACATATCTGAGACCTAGAGGCGGAGCTAATAATGGTTTACAAGGACAACCTACCTCTACCAATGCTAATTGGTCTATTGCTATTGGTGCTGGAGGCCTAGCATCAATGGTGTGTGAAAATACCACAACTTATCCAAGAAATGTTCTACGTTTCAATGCATCAAATAATCCTCCATTATTTGCATGTTATGCTTCAGGTCAAGCTGATGTTTATTTATATAGATTAACTCCTTCCTCATCATCTAGTATTTTTTTGAGTCCAACTGATCTTTCTGGATTTAATTATGTTCAAGGCTCCGGCCCATCCGCCGAGCAAACCTTTACCGTAAGCGGCTCCGATTTAACGGCTGATATCAGCATTGCAGCATCAACCAATTATGAAATTTCAAAAACCAGTGGTTCGGGTTATACTACACCGCTTACTTTTACCCCTGCAGAGGCAGCTACACCACAAACGGTTTATGTTCGGCTTAAAGCGGGTTTGAGTGTGGGAGATTACGATAATGAGGTGATTACAGCTGCTTCAACAGGGGCGACAGATAAAACGGTAACGGTAAGTGGAACGGTAACACCACCACCGGATGCTGAGCCAACAAATCATGCTTCAAATTTTGCCGTTGCTACAGGCTCTCCAACATTTTCAGCAATTGATGTTGTTTGGGATGATGCAACTGGTGGAGTTATTCCAGCGGCATACCTTATCAAAGGTAGTTCGGTGAGTTATGCAGCAATTGTTGCCCCCGTAGATGGAATACCTGAAGCAGATGCAACATTGGTGAAGAATATTGCAGCTGGAATTGAAACAGCTACATTTACAGGACTATCTGAAAATACCACCTATTATTTCAAAATTTTCCCATACACCAATAGCGGTGCAGCCATTGATTATAAAACCAATGGAATTGTTCCACAGGATGAAGCAACCACTGAATATGGTATTCCTGCTGTACCAGTGGCAACAGCAGCCACAGCGGTTACAGCAACCGGGTTTGCAGCCAATTGGAATGCTGTTGCCGGAGCAACAGGATATGAATTGGATGTTTATACGAAAATTACTGGAGGTACAGCCACAGAAACAGAAAGTTTTGATGGCATTACACCAAACGGTAATCTTATTGGTTCTGCAACATACCTTCCAGGCTGGAGTGTGCTTTCACAAAGTACTTCCCGGCAGATATACACTACATCAGGGAATTTTGGAGAATCCTCCCCATCGCTTGCTTTCACAACTTCAGGAGATTTTATTGAAACGGCAACCTATGCTAATCCCATTACCTCTCTTAGTTTTTGGGCAAAGCAGCAAGGTGGAGCAACTTCTTCAACATTGATTGAAGGTTATAATGGAAGTTCTTGGAGCACAATTGCCACACTATCAAATGAATATGTGGCAACGGCCGGAACGGTTAGCTATGATTTAGTGGCCTTAGGCAAAACGGATATTGTTAAAATTAGGTTAATATACACGAAAGTAGCTGGAAATCTTTCAATAGATGATGTTGCAGTTACTTATGGAGGGAGTACAAATACGCCAATAACCGGATCACCATTTACAATAACAGGTGATAACAGTAAAGCTATTACTGGTCTGGCTTCTGGTACTACTTATTACTATGTTGTCCGTGCCACCAATTCTGCTGGCACCAGCGGAAATTCAAATGAGATTGAAGTTACTACGCTTACGCCACCAGCCACTTCTACTTTTTCAGGTGCCGGCAACTGGACAAATGCTACCAACTGGAGCAATGGCCTGCCAACCGGAACCACCGATGTAATTATCAATGGAAATGTAACCGTTGATGATGTTGTAGAATGTAAAAATATGACCATTTCTTCAACGGGCGCAGTTACTGTTGGTGCAGGAATAAGTAATGGACTTATAGTAAACGGTAATTTTCTAATAGAATCCAATGCCACAGGTACCGGTTCATTTATTGGCGCTGCTGCAGATTATACCATTACAGGAACAAAAACCATCCAACGCTACCTCACCGGTGGCTGGGATGGCTGGGATGCCGGTTGGCATCAACTTAGTTCACCGGTTGCGGCTCAGCCCATTGCTGATTTTGCCACTACCGGCTCTGGAAACGATTATGATTTCTATGGCTGGGATGAACCTACAGATACATGGATGAACTATAAAGCTGCCGGTTTCAGCACATGGAACGGCGGTACCAACTTCAATGTAGGGCAGGGTTACCTGGTTTCCTACGAAGCAGCCAACAGTACACAAACTTTTACCGGAGTTCTAAATACGGATGGTGTACTAATTGAAAATATGAGCTATGGCAACAATGGCTGGCATCTGCTGGGCAATCCTTATGCCAGTGCGCTTGTATGGAATGATGATAATGATAATTGGGTTTTAACGAATGTAGCCGGTACGGCTAAAATCTGGCATGAAGCCAACAAGAGTTACAGCGACATCGCGGCCAACGGCATTATTCCATCGGCTCAGGGCTTTATGGTCCAGGTCAATAATTCTTCAAATAGCCTACTATTTCTTGAAACTGCACGCACCCACAGTGCCACACCATTCTATAAAGCTGGCACTGAGCAATTGCTGCTTGTAGCGGCTGAAACCGAAGGTGGTTCGGCACAGGAAAGCAAGATTATGGTAAATCCAATGGCTACCGAAGGCTTTGACTTTGATTATGATTCACGCTTCTTAGCCGGTTATGCGCCACAGCTTTACTCGGTAGTTGGTGACGAATTGCTCTCCACCAACAGTCTTCCCGAATTGGCTTCCGGCAAGGTAATTCCGCTTGGGTTTGTGAAAAATGCCGCTACGGCCTTCACCATCCAACTGAAAGAAAGCATCCCGGGCGCTGTTGTTTATCTTACCGATAACCAAACCGGCATCGTAACCAACCTTACAGAAACTCCGGTTTACAGTTTTACCTCGGATGAGGGTGATGATGCCAACCGCTTTTCCCTTGCGTTCGGTACCGTTGGCATCAGCCATCCCGAAGCCACAGCCGGCGTTCAGGTGTTTGCCCACGATGGTGTACTTTACGTAGAAACGCCATCGAAAGAAGTGGCACAGTTTAGCGTATATAACCTCACCGGTCAGTTGGTGTTACAGGGCAGAACGCGCGGCAACGCACTTTCTACCTTCAATGCATCGGCACTAAATACAGGCGTTTACGTTGTAAACGTTCTCCTTACCGATGGAGTGGTTAGTCGCAAAGTAGTCATCAACAAATAAATATAAAACGGGAGCGGGAGCCTGGCTTCCGCTTACCTTTTTTCAACAACGAAAAAATTCAAAGGCATGAAAAATATAACAAACACCTTAAAAGTAGCATTGATTGTCACCTTATTCACGGGCTGGGGCCTGGTGGCCATGGCGCAAGGCCCGCCTCCGCCTCCGGGTGGTGGTCCAAATAACGGACATGGTGCAACCGGCGATCAACCTGCTGGTGGTGGCGCACCCATTGGCTCAGCAGTAGCACTAATGATCGGCCTCTTCGGTGCCTATGGTGCCAAGAAAGTTTGGGATGGCAGGAAGAAGCTGGACGAGTAATTAGTGATTAGTGATTAGTGATTAGTAATTAGTGATTAGTAATTGGTAATTAGTGATTAGTAATTAGTAAGTAGTAAGAAGTGGAATGATTTTACTTTTTGCGTCTTTTAACTTGTTAGCCTAAACCACTTCTACTGATAAATTTTTGGAAATCCCGGGTCTTCATGTAAGATTCGGGATTTGCTGTTTGCTAAAGTGTTTGCGGACGTTTCCGCCTGAGTCGGACACGTCCAGTGCTTGCGCGCGTTTCCGCCTGAGTCGGACACGTCCCAATGCGTACCACCGCGGTTGGTCGTCACTTTCACTCCGCGCTTAACCTATAGTGCTTGCGCGCGTTTCCGCCTGAGTCGGACACGTCCCAACGCGTGCCACCACGGCCTGATTATTTGCGCGCGTTTCCGCCTGAGTAGGACACGTCCTAACGCGTGCCAACACGACCTTCGAATTGATAGTCAAACCTACATTGCTTGCGTGCGTCTCCGACAGTATTTACGCACGTTTCCGCCTGAGTCGGACACGTCCCAACGCGTGCCAAACGCGACCCAACTCCCAACGCGTAAGGGTTGGCCACCCTTTACATCCAAACAAGAAAACCTTGCATTTCGGTACACATACAAGAAAACCTAACAGGTTGGAAGAAAACCTGTTAGGTTAGTTTTTTTCTTACCAATCACCAATCACCACATCCGAACCCTAACAGGTTTTAAGAAAACCTTTTAGGTTACTCAACAAATCAACAACTCCCGCCTGAGGCGGACACGCAACAAATCAACAAAATGAATCACCAATCACCATTCACCAATCACCAATCACCAATCACCAATCACAGATTACAGATCACTGATAACTGATCACAGATTAAATGTTAATGCGCAAATAATACTAAATGTTGCGCAAATAATACAAGTTGATTATGCAGATGCCACCTATGTTTGCAGTTGTATCATGAGTAAATGAATTCTTGATGCACATAGTTCATTAATTCTAACTCTAAAGAACGCTTCATACTGACATATAATAACACAAACTATGAAAAAGCCAATTCTACTTTTTGTTGGACTACTCTTTTGGGCAAGTGGCTCATTCGGGCAAAACCTTTCGGAGAGCTTTGAAAATGAATTTCCAGTTCCTCCGCTTGGTTGGACTGTATATTATGCAAGCCCTGACCCAGCCGAAAGTAACCTCGTAACCCATCAATATGATGGTGGGGAGAACAATCGGTATTTTTGTTTTTCTTCCACGAGCTTTACGCTCGACAATCAGTACGATCAGTATTTGGTAACACCGGAATTGATTGTAATCGAGGAAGGTCGGACAATCTCTTTTGATTATAAAAGGTATCAATTCAACAATGAAGTTTTTAGAGTTGGATGGTCGTCCACAGGAAATGCCATTACTGATTTTACCTGGTCAAATGAGATATCCGATATACCCTACACACATTGGAGCTCACATGTTATGGGCCTTCCGATAGCAACTAAGTATGTTGCCATTCATTACATGTCTAAGTATAAAACCTCCTTATATATTGATAATGTTGCAGGGCCCGCTTTATACGTTGCTAATGGCCCACCCAACTGCGCAGTCATTTCATCTCCTGCAAACGCGGCTTCTAACATGCCTATCGAAACTACCCTTAGATGGTCTTCCGGAGGCGGAGCACCTACCGGGTATAAGTTGTTTTTTGGAACCGATGGAGGTGGAACCTCAACACCTGTTAATATAGAAAATGGAACGAATCAGCCATCAGCCTATCTGCCGGTCGGTTTCCTGGACTACAATACAACCTATTACTGGCAGGTTGTTCCATCTAATGATTTAGGTGATGCTACCGGATGCCCTATTTGGAGCTTCACAACAGTTGAAGAACCAACTCTTTCCACATTCCCACATACAGAAAACTTTGATGGATTGTGGCTTGGTAATCCGGCAGCTCCGGAATTGTGGAAAGTGGTAAACGCCAATAATGACAATTATACATGGAGACAAACACTCGATTATTTTACCTCTTCCTGCCGCTCTGCACCTTACGCAGCTAATGGCACCGGCAATACCAATGACTATCTGATTTCTCCTGCATTTGACCTGACCGGAGTATATGCTAAATTACAATGGTGGGATAAGGTGGTAAGGGAATACTATCCGAGTTCTTATAAAGTTTTAATTTCTACCACAACAACTGATATTTCTGCCTTTACAACTGAATTAGGAACTTTTGATTGTTATAATACTAACTGGACAGAGCATGAATTTGATTTGGCAGCATATAAAGATCAAAGAATTTATGTTGCTTTCTATCAATTTGCATCCGCATCGCTGCAATACGAATTTGTAATTGACGATGTATCTATTACAAAAGCCCCTGATAACGCTGTATTTAACATTTCTCCCGAGGTTATAAATTTAGGGACTAACTATATAGGAGCAACTTCAACACAAACGTTTACCATTTCAAATACCGGCGCCGGGCCTTTGGAAATTACCAGCGTTGCTTTGGACGAAAGCGGGTCTGATAAGTTTCATTTGACACATTCAATCAATTATCCATATGAATTGGGCTATGGAGAAAGTTTAACCTTTGATGTAAACTTTACGCCTACCAATGATGAGTCTCAAACAGCTTCATTGGTTATATCGTATAATCCGGATGGTCTCACACACAATATGACTTATACAGGCGCAGGAATTCCTCTCCCTTCCATAGGATTTATCTGCCAAAACCCACTGCCTCTCACTTTCCCTGCTTATGCGATTGAGGGAAATACAGCGGACTATGGCAACGATTATTCATCGGAGGATATTGGTATAGACTATGATATAGATGCCAACTATATGAATGGTTATGATGTGGTTTATCAGTTTACCTTAGAGAATGGAGGTTATTTGGGGGGTACAATTTTTTCTAGAACTTATCATATTGGCGCATTCATATTCGAGGATTGCCCCAATCCCATTAACCCACCCGTGCCTTTATATTATGATGTCAATCAAGACCTGATGATGGCCAACTTTTGGTACGATTACATTCCTGCCGGTACTTATTACTTAATTATCACGAGCTGGGCTGAATCATCTTCTGAAAGTACTGAATATAAGATTTATCTCAATTTTCACGAAACTCAACCACCCGATCAGTCTGTTTTTATGGGATCAGGCTTATGGAGCGACCTGGAAAGCTGGAGTTTTGGCGGTCCGGATAAATCATCTGATGCCCAACCGGGATATGTTACGGATGTCGTTATTGATGGGCATATAATAGTGGATGGTCAATATGCATGTAAGAAATTAACCATAGGCCCGGAGGGTTCTATAACCTTCGACGGTGAAGGAAGCAAGCTTAACATTCTGGAAGTTCCAACGATTGAATCTGATTACACCGGAACAGGTTCATTCATTGCAAACGATAATAATTATATTATCAGAGAGAATTCCTACAATGAAAATACAGTGAAGATTGAACGCTACCTTACCGGCGGCTGGGAGGAAGACAACACCGGCTGGCACCAAATCAGTTCGCCGGTTTTGGATCAGGATATCTGGGAATTTCAAAATTACGCCCAGTACTTCGATTTTTACGCCTGGGGTGAATCCGAAAATTTGTGGTTGAACTATTCTGATGACGGATGGGCCGGCGGTGAGAACTTCAACTTAGGCCAGGGTTACCTGATTTCTTATCCGGATGATGAAAACTGGAAAGAATTTGAGGGTAAGCTGAACAACATCAATATTATCAAAACCAACCTTTCCAAATCTGCTGAATCCTATAGCGGCTGGCACCTGCTCGGTAATCCTTTTGCCAGTGCATTGAAATGGAACGACGGCAACTGGGCGCTGAACAATGTCGCCGGCAATGCGAAAATATGGATAGAAGAAGATAAAAGTTATGCTGATATCCCTGCCAATGGCATTATTCCTTCAGCACAGGGCTTTATGGTCCAGGTTAGTAGCGCAACCAACAGCATTACCATTCCGGCGGTTTCCCGCACACATGATGCAACGCCTTACTACAAATCAGTCAATGAGCAACTCTTACTGGTTGCTGCTGAAACAGAAGGCGGTTCGGCACAGGAAAGTAAGATTATTATCAATCCAAAAGCAACCGAAGGTTTTGACTTTGATTATGATTCACGCTTCCTGGCCGGTTATGCGCCACAGCTTTACTCGGTGGTGGGTGATGAATTGCTCTCTACCAACAGCCTTCCAGAATTAACATCCGGCAAGGTTATTCCTTTGGGTTTTGTGAAGAATGCAGCTACTGCCTTCACCATCGAACTGAGAGAAAGCATTGCAGATCGGGTAGTTTACCTTACCGATAATAAAACCGGTGAGATTACCAACCTCACAGAAACATCGGTGTACCACTTCACTTCCAATACAGGCGATGATGCTATGCGTTTCACCCTGGCATTCGGCACCCTCGGCATCAACCATCCCGAAGCTGCATCCGGCGTTCAGGTGTATGCGCATGATGGGATACTTTACCTGGAAACCCCATCCAAAGAGGCTGTTTCCGTTAATGTTTACAACCTTACCGGTCAGTTGGTACTGCAGGGCAGAACGGGCGGCAACGTACTTTCCACCTTCAATGCATCGGCACTTGGCAAAGGCGTTTATGTGGTAAATGTTATTCTTAAACAAGGTGTGGTTAGCCGCAAAGTGGTCATCAACAAATAGATATGGAATGGGAGCGGGAGTCCGGCTTCCGCTTCTCTTTTCCCATCAACGAAAAATACTAAGTCATGAAAAATATAATAAACATCATAAAAATATCATTAATCATCACCTTATTTATGGGCTGGGGCCTGATGGCCATGGCTCAGGGCCCCCCACCGCCTCCGGGTGGTGGACATGGTGGAAACACCAACCAGCCGGCAGGTCCGGGTGGAGGCGCGCCCATTGGCTCAGCAGTAGCACTAATGGTCGGCCTCTTCGGAGCCTACGGCGCCAAGAAAGTTTGGGATGGCAGGAAGAAGCTGGATGAGTAATTAGTGATTAGTGATTAGTGATTAGTAATTAGTGATTAGTAATTAGTTGTTAGTGATTAGTAATTAGTGATTAGTGATTAGTGATTAGTGATTAGTGATTAGTGATTAGTGACTAGTGATTAGTGATTAGTAAGTAGTAAGTAGTAGGTAGGGAGTAAGGAGTAGGAAGGTTACTTGTACTTTTTGCTGATCGCCTTTTTACTTTTTTTCTAAAGTGTTTGCGTGCCGGAAGTGTTTGCGCGTGTTTCCTAACGCGTGCCAGCACGACTTTCGAATTTTAAAGGGTTGGTACGCTTTCGGAAAGTTCTGCCGTAAACGGTTGCACGATAAACCTAACAGGTTTGGCCTTCGACGAAAAGCTCAGGCACCGGAAACCTGGTAGGTTACTTCCCAATCACCAATCACCAATTACCAATCACATAATTTCCTAAGCCACTTCTACTTGTAAATAATAGCAAATCCCGGGTCTTCAACGTAAGATTCGGGATTTGCTGTTTCCTGCAAAGGTGCGCCCTTGTAGCGCTAAAAAGTAGGTAGTAGGTAGTAGATGGTAGGTAGTAGGAAGTAGGCAATAGGTAGTAGATAATAGGTAGATTACTTGCGCTTTCTGCTGAGGCTCTCTTGTTTTTTCTCCTAACTACAGCGGTTGTCAGGTAATGAGAAGTAAATAGTAAGTAGTAGGTAGTTAATTTTAACAGGCATTTGGAGCACTTAAGAAACGAAATGCTCGCTGCCTCCTATGACAGCGCGTGCTTGTAGCGCGTGGGGGCAGGGCAGGCACCAGTCACTAATCTCCGGTCACTGATTGCGGATTGCAGACTGCGGATTGCAGATTGAATTCCTAACGACAGATTACAGATTACAGATTACAGATCACAGATCACCAATCACCAGTTACATCTTCTTATCCACGTACTCAGTCAACTTACCAAGCATATTCACATAGCTGCCGTATTCATTGTCGTACCAGCCGAAGATTTTGGCGTGGCATACAGGAATCATTATGTCTTGTTTTGTTTCTATACCGAAGCTTTTCAGCAGGTCGGGTTTAATGCCCATAAAACCGGTGCGGGTGTGGGTTTCGATGCCTTCAATCACAACAGCAGAGGTGCGTCCGATGATGTCGGCAGAAACATTTTGCTGCATGCTGAATTCAAGCATCCCGGCCAGCGGGCCTTCGGCAGCCTGTTTGTAGATGTCGTTAATCAGATCGGCAGTAACCACCGGTTCACCTATCTCGTTCACCGGAGAGTGGAAGGTAAGATTTAGAATAATAAGGCTGGCGGTGTTGGTAGGGATGCGAACCGAATCAGCCATAAAGCCTATTTTTTGTACTTCGGGTATAATTTTTTCAAGTGCTTTGGCTGCACCGGTAGAAGTGATTATGATGTTGTTGAATACCGAACGGCTTTTGCGTAAATCGCCTGAGCCGGTTTTAGGTACTGCATCCAATATGCTTTGGGTACTGGTACTGGCGTGTATGGTCGACATGGAGGCGGTGAGAATGTTGGACGTTTCCGGAGCTTCGAGCAAAGGTTTCATCATATGCGAAAGCCCCGTAGTGGTGCAGCTTGCCGCCGAAATGATGTGATGATTCCGGGAGTCAAATTCCAGGTGGTTGATGCCATACACCATCATGGTAGCGTCGTTGGGCATCTTTTGGGTAGAATCTTTAATTTTAAACGGGGCACTGGCGATTACCTTTTCAGCTCCGGCTTCCAGATGACCACGAAGGCTACCTTTGGCATTATCCGCTGCCATGGTGGGGTCGAGAAATGCGCCCGTGCAATCAACCACCAGTTGTACATTGTGACCGCTCCAGTCAATATCGCGTGGATTGCGGGCAGTTTGCAGGAATTGAACTGGTAACCCATTGATTTCAACGAGCTTGCGATCGCTGTCGATAATTTTTATAATGTCTTTCTTAAGCCCTGAATGTCCAAAGAGGAAATTCTGAAGTGAACCATAGGTGGAGTCGTTGGTAACATTGTGTATCAGAGCATCAAAGTCCTTGCCTACACCCCGCCCCACGTTGACGACTATACCTCCGAAATGCTTGTTCATCAGGTGATTCCATAGAGTTAGTTTACCTATGCGTCCGGCACCATTGATGCCCAGCAGGTTTTTTCCGTTCACTTTTTCCATGTCTTATAAGTTTAAAATCAATAATAATTTAGTTTAACTAATAACTTCCGGTCAAATTTAAAAGATCTTTAAATCCTCAAAACAATTCCTGGCGGCTGTCCGTGCGCCCACTTTAAGCGGGACTGGTTTTTGCATGGATTTTTTTAACGATAAACCAATCTTTTTAATTCCTACAAAAATCGGAAAAGAAACCCAGAAAACAAAGTATCTGATGAACAAAGTTAAGCTGCCTTTCTTTTGGTAGCTGTTTTAAACAATTTCAGCCACTTTTACCGGATAATTGCCCAGGTAAATGTTTCCCAGATTTCCATCTATGGCTATTTTATCACCCGGATACAGCACATAGCCGTTGAAAGTGCAGGTTTTTTCTTTCTCGTTTACCACCATTTCCGTGCAATTCACCACACAGGTTTTATCGAGTCGCGAAGCGGTAACCGCAGCATGTGAGGTTGCGCCTCCTCGTGCGGTAACCAGGCCGTCACATTCAAAAATCATCCCTATATCATCGGGTACGGTGTCGGGGCGAACCAATATTTTGGGGTCTTTCAGATCTTTGTATCTCTCCAGGTCGTTCATATCGAAGGCGATGATACCATTCAATACGCCCCTGCCAAGACCGATACCTCTGCCCAGCAGCTTAAGGTCAGCAGGTTTGCAGTCGAATACAAAGCTGAGGTCGGGTTTGCGGATATCCTGATCACGGGTTTGCAGGATATATAGATCATTGGGGTCTTCACTCTCAAAGGTGAACTCTATCTCCTGATGACTGAAGCCGTGCTTTTCGGTAAGGTCTTCAGCAATTTGTAACAAACGCTGATAGATGGCTGGCAGGCGCATTTCAAGTGATTCATTTTTTTCAGCAGATACTGCCTTGCGCTGCCTTTCGGTGATGGGTAAAGGATTCACCAGACCGGCTACAATATCTTCTCCCTGGCTGCAGAAGGTAAAATCACCGTATAGGTTAATGCCCGGTTGTTCCAGATCTGGGGCATGGGTAAACATCACGCCGGTACCCGAATGATAATGCAGGTTGCCGAGCACCATTTTTTGAACAATCACTGCGGTTCCCCATTCATCGGCAATTTGCAGGTGCTCACGATACACTATGGCACGATCGCTGTCCCATGATTTTAACACATTAAAAATAACTTGTTTGAGCTGTTGAAAAGGCTCATCTTTAAAGTGGATGTTGTGTTTTTGCAAAATGTCTTTGTATGAAAAAGCCATCTCGCGCATCTGCTCACCCGTAAATTCTACCTTTTGAGCAACTTTATATTTTAGTTTAAAGTCAATCATTACCTGGTCAAAAACATCGCGGCTGATGCCATAGGCCATGCCCCAGCTCTGTAGAAATCGCCGGTAGCAGTCCCAGGAAGTCCAGGCAAAATTGGGCTGCTTGCTGAGGGTTTCCACAATGTCATCATTCAGGCCTACATTCAGGTAAGTATTCATGGCTCCCGGCATCGAAATAGCGGTACCCGAACGTACACTAAGCAGCAGCGGATTGTTGGGATTGCCAAACTGCTGTCCGGTGATTCTTTCCAGATTAATGATTTGCTTGCGAACCATCTGGTCAAGCTCCTTTTCGATGTGGGGATTGCTCAGAATGGCCTCGCGCCGTCTGAAAATCTCGGTAGTCAGGACAAAACCCGGCGGTATGGGGAAACCCAGCAGCGAGAGTTTCTTCAGAAAGTAAGCCTTGGAACCAAGGAAAATTTTATTGTCCATTTCAGCACTTTCGCGGTTAAGCGGCGAAATAACGAGGTCGGTATTGTACGACATGATGCTTCGGATAATCTCTTCGGGATAATTATCAACCATTTGCCGGAAGGAGTTGAGGATACGTACCAGGAACGCGTCCAGCATTTGTACCAGGAAAGCGGAAGAAAGCATTTCGCGGTAAAATTCCTCGGATTTCTTCACGATAAATTGTTTGCCCTGAGCGGCATCTGCTTTTATTTCATCTGGAAAAAGCTGGGGAATAATGATGCGCAACTGTCCATCATAAACTCTGAGGAAATACTTGCTGATAATTTCGCGCACACTTGAGAGCATGAACTGGAGTATGTTGATGTATTGTCCAACCGAAAAACTGGCGGAATTCAGGCTGAAACGGAACATCTTAAGGTTGGAGTTAAAACCCTGGTCACTGATGCCATCAAGTTCCAGACCCTGTCTGAACAGTTCAATAACCACATGGATTCGCCTGAGTGTTTTGGCCGTTATATAATCGAGGTTGATGCTGTCGATAAGTAAATCCATAAGATGAGCGGCCAGCTTTTCGAGCCTGAAGGTGATGCCCATAGCTTCGAATTTGGGCTCCCGGTATTTGCCATACATACTGGGTATGCCAATGGCAATGTGCCGTTTGTGGTAGATGTCTTCCCAGCCTTCGGTTTTTGTTTCGTCGGTAATCACGGTATTAAGCTGCCGCATGAAAAGATACACTTGCCTTAGTGCCCGGTCGGGTGCTGAGTGGTCGAGCAGATGGGTGAGATTTTCAATTTCGGTGAGCTTAAAGAAGCCTGATTTCTGCATCAGCGTACTTAGGTTCACGGTGTTGAACGAATATTTTTCGCGCAGAAGTTCCAGCAGCCTGAAAAGCGAATAGAGGCGGTGTTTGTCAATGGTATTGTCGGTCGGCAGTTCGTTCAGGCGTTTGCGTATGCGGTGGGAGGGAACAGTGCTCAGGTGTTCCGGGCCACAGTTGAATACCTGACACAATTGTTGCATCATTTCGTTGGCACCCTTAAACCACCGGCCTTTCTCTTCCAGATAAAGCTGTACGTCGCGGGGTACCAGAGGTTTGAGATGCTCGGCATTTCCATCATACCAGTAATATACGATGTTGCGGGCCAGTTCGATGTGGGTGTTGTTGCTTTCGGTATGAATCTGCTTGCGCAGGAAATGAATCAGCCGGTCGTTCCGGTGCGACAACTCGTCCATGGAGGTGGTAATCTCCCGCAACTCTCCTTCGGCACCAATTTCGTTGAAATATACCGGGAATAGCCTGGCCAGTTGCTTGATGTGTTTGAAAATGGGTTTGATGTCAGCATTGAGTAAACTGGTTACATCACGCTGAAACAGATCGGTGTCAGAAATAAACACCCCACCCAGCCTCAGATGGATGATGAGTGCCGAGAGTAAGTCGCGGAAGGTTAGTGGAGAATATTCGATCAGCTCCAGCCACACCCGGATGTTTTTGATGTGATTTTCGTTCACCGTAAGTTGCCAGTCATCACTCACAAAGACTTTGCCCGGGGAAATGAAGCCAAACCGGAGCAATAGCTTTTCAAAATGTGCAATGTGACGATCATTTTCGGTGCGGAAAATTTCTTTTCCCAGTGTGAGGATGCAATCGAGCACAGTGCCCGGATTGCTTTGCTTCAAATCATTGAATAGCCTGAATATATTGTCGAGAAATCCGAATACTTCATCACTGGAAAGTTCGCTCTTAATGTTGCGCAACAAATTGTTAAAATCACGAAGCAATATCTCCTTCTGATTTTGCATGCCATCCAGGTGTAGCAGGTAAATCAGGTAAAAAAACTTTTCGTGAAAACGTTCGAAGCCATGGTGGAGTTGTCTTATATGAAGTGATACCTCGTTAAATCCAGGTATGGCAGATAAGGCCTGAACAGTTTGAGCTTCATTGGCTTGTTTGATGATGCCATCAAAATAATTTTTGTTGATGAGGGTAAATTGTTTGCGGGTGGCTGGTCTGAATAGTTTCCGGCGCTCCGCGAGCCATTTCTCTACCTGTGTAGTATCGCGCCAGTATACCGCATTGGCAATGAGGGTTTGCCTGACCAGTTGCATTATGGCTGCTGCTGTTTCTCCTTCAGTGGAGGTAGTGAACACCCGTTGCAGGAAGGTAGAATTGTGAATCAAAGCTATCTTTTGAGTTTGGGCACTGTGCTGCAGTATGGCAACCGCCCTGTTTAGAACATCATTTTGTAAAACAGTAGATTCAAGCAACTTTTCGGCCAGTTCCAGCAGGGTATGGATGGTGTCTTCGCCTTCGGTGAGCGTAAGATCTTCATTTAGTAATCCTTCAAAAAGCTCCAGAATGATGTGAAAAGCCTCATTTGAATGCTCATTTTTTTCATAAAACCAGTAATCGCCCAGCGAAATATTGCGCAATTGAGTGATTACGTATGTGTAATTAGAGTATGGATGGTTATATTCGGTGATGCAGTCATTGGCTCTGGTATGCAAACTATAGTAGTCCTTTGACAGGTTTACAAACCATAAATGCGGCTCAGGTATTTCAATTTTGCCCGGATCTGTTTGTTGCATATTGGCTTTCAGGGCATCAGATTTTATTGTATTTTCAGGAGTCATGAGAAGTTCAAATTTTTGCTAAATTAAGCATTATTAATTTCGGATTGCAGATTGCGTTTTTCGGATTGCGGATTTACCTTCGGTGAGCTCCGCTTCGCTCCTGTTCGGATTAAATTCCTAACCACCAATCACCAATTAACCGCGAATTATGTTTCAAAGGCTCAACACCTCAACACCTCAACAAATCAACAAATCAACAAATCAACAATTAACCGCGAATTACCCCGAAAAAACGGGGTAAACGCAAATTAACGCGAATTATGTTTCAAAGGCTCAACGACTCAACGACTCAACAAACCCACCGATTACAGATCATAGATTACAGATCACAGATTACAGATCACAGATTACAGATCACCAATTAACGCGAATTATGTTTCAAAGGCTCAACACCTCAGCAAATCAACAAATCAACAAATCAACAAACCCACCGATTACAGATCACCGATTACAGATCACAGATTACAGATCACCAATTAACGCGAATTATGTTTCAACACCTCAACAAATCAACAAATCAACAAATCAACAAACCCACAGATTACAGATTACAGATTACAGATCACAGATCACCAATCACCTCCAAATGCAGCATGAACCTTTGCAAGACTCATATGTTTACATTGACTGGAGTTGAGTTAATCTGCTTCTATTTTATTTTTAACCTCTAATACCCAAACTTGTTTTTGTACTAATGAAAAGAAAGCTCAACCTTACTAAAGTGAAAGTGCTGCGGCAGCGGGAAATCGCGCCTGGCGTGTTTGTTTTATCTTTTATGCGTCCCTGGGATTTTATAGCCGGACAGGTAGTTGGCCTTAGTGGCAGCGAAACTGAAGAAGCGCGGCTGTATAGCATCGCCAGTGGTGAACTGGACGAGGAAGTAGACATATTATATAACATCAACCCCGAAGGCAGGCTTACGCCCTGGATGGCCCAATTAAATACCGCCGATAACCTCTGGGTAAGTGAACCATTCGGATCTTTTACCAGCAACGGTGAACCGGGATGGTGGATTGCTTCGGGTACCGGTATAGCCCCTTTCAGATCAATGTTCAGAACCGGATTAACCAATGGTAAAAAGTTACTGCATGGCGGACGAGACAGCACTTCCTTTTATTTTAGCGATAGCTTTGAGCAGCAGCTTGGTGAAAATTATGTGCGCTGCTGCTCCCGCGAAGTATGTCCGCATGCTTATCATGGCCGGCTTACACAGTATCTGGCCGGATTAAAGCACCTGCCACCCGATGAAAAATATTACCTTTGCGGCAGCGCTGAAATGGTGGTGGATGTCAGAGATATACTCATCAATAAGGGCGTGCCTTTTGATAATATAATTTCTGAAATCTATTTTTAAATGAACGCCTTGCCAGCCCTCTTCGGGAAAACCCTGGATGAACTTAATGCTGTTGCTGCCGAACTGGAATTACCTTCCTATACCGGTAAGCAACTGGCTTACTGGCTTTATAAAACCGGGGTGAATGCATTTGAGGAGATGACCAATATCGCCAAAAAAAACCAGCAGATACTTGGGCAACATTATCGTTTGGGCACAGAAGCTCCCAACCGCGTAAGTACTTCTGCCGATGGTACCAAAAAGTATCTGTTTGCGGCGGGCCCCGCTAAGTTTATCGAAGCTGCTTACATTCCTGATGCCAAACGCCATACCTTGTGTGTTTCCTCCCAGGTAGGATGTAAAATGGGGTGTTTGTTCTGTATGACAGGAAAACAGGGATTTCAGGGTCACCTTAGTGCCGGCAGTATCCTGAACCAGTTGCGCAGCATCCCCGAAAGGGCGGTGATGACCAATATTGTTTATATGGGCATGGGCGAACCTTTCGACAACCTGGATGCGGTAATGAAAAGCTGTGAAATACTTACCGCTGAGTACGGATTTGCCATCAGCGCACGAAAAATTACTGTTTCTACCATTGGCATAATTCCAGCCATGCGCACCTTTCTGGAGAAGAGTAAATGCAATCTGGCAGTCAGCCTGCATACCCCTTTTGATGAGGAACGCCGCCGGCTGATGCCCATACAAACAGTTTACCCACTCAAAGAAGTAATTGATACCATTCAGGAGTTCGATATAGGCAAATACCGTCGCGTTTCTTTTGAATATATAATGTTTAAAGGTGTGAACGACAGCCGGCGTCATGTAAATGAGCTGGCCCGCCTGCTGAATAAAGTAAAAGCCCGCATCAACCTTATCCGGTTCCACCCCATTCCGGCACCACCACTGGAATGTTCAGATGAGTCGGTAATTGCTGACTTTCAGCAAGCACTCAACGACAGAGGTATTGTAACGACTTTGCGCGCCTCGCGTGGACAGGATATAGAAGCCGCCTGCGGCATGCTATCTACCCGTGAGCTGGTAAAAAGCAGGAATGATGATCATTAGAATAACAGAAGTTGTATTTTAAGTATGGATTAAAGGATTGAGACATCCGGATAAAAAATCTCAGTCCTAACTATGAGCAAATGCATGACTTAACTACCGGAAATCCCGGAAAACTCATCTTTAGGTTTGCCACGCCCATGTTGCTGGGCAATGTCTTTCAGCAGCTTTATACCCTCACCGACAGTGTAATAGTGGGTAAGTTTCTGGGTAAGGAAGCATTGGCAGCAGTAGGTGCAGCTTTCCCGCTCACTTTCTCCTTGATATCCCTCATTATAGGTGTGGCCTCAGGTACAACCGTAGTTATTGCGCAATATTTTGGAGCCAGAGAAGAAAATCAGGTAATACGAGCCATTGACACCATGTATATCTTTATCTTTTGGGCTTCTATCGTTATGGGTGCCGTGGGTATCATGTTCAGTGAATCTATTTTTAAGCTGATTCATCTGCCTGAGGATGTTCTTCCATTCGCCACAACCTATATGCGTATTTATTTTGGCGGGATCATGTTGTTCTTCGGGTTTAGTGGCACCAGCGCTATTCTTAGGGGATTGGGCGATTCAAAAACACCCCTTTATTTCTTGATTATTTCTACGGTTACCAATATCTTATTTGACCTGCTGTTTATCGTGGTATTTAAATGGGGAATTGCAGGCGCTGCATGGGCTACCCTTCTCTCCCAGGGAGGAGCTTTCATAACCTTAACCCTTTATTTGAACAGCAAACATCCCATAATCAACCTCTCTTTTCGCAAATACATCTGGGACAAAGCCATCTTCAGGCAAAGCCTTCGCATTGGCTTACCTACCGGATTCCAGCAGACTTTTGTTTCTCTGGGTATGCTCGCTGTGTTGCGCATCGTAAATGACTTTGGAACCAATACGGTAGCAGCTTACAGTGTGGCAACCCGCATTGACGGACTGGCTTCGCTGCCGGCTATGAACTTTGGACAGGCACTTTCCACTTATACCGGTCAGAATATCGGGGCCAGGCAACCCGGTCGGGTAAAACTTGGCTTAAAAGCTACCCTCAGTATGTCGGCACTTACTGCTGTGGTTACCTCGGTGGTGATTATGTTATTTAGAAATCCGCTGATGCATTTGTTTACAAATGATATTGCAGTTATTAAAATCGGTGCCCATTATCTTATGATCATCAGTGGGTTCTATCTTATTTTTTCTTCTATGTTTGTGGTGGGTGGTGTAATGCGCGGGGCCGGTGATACCATTATACCCATGTTCATTACCCTTTTTTCATTGTGGATTGTTCGCATCCCACTGGCAGCAGTAATGTCAGCTACCATGGGTGTGGATGGCATCTGGTGGTCAGTTCCCATCGCCTGGACATCGGGTCTGCTGCTCTCTTACCTTTACTATCGTACCGGACGCTGGAAAACCAAGGGGGTAATTAAGCAGGCAGAACAAGAGAATAGTCATGGGTAATGAAACAACACAGCCCCCGGTAAAGCGCGCACCTCATCCCCCAGCCCTTCTCCTCAGGGAGAAGGATGCCAGATTCTGCTATTTTTACGTTTCTGAGCTTTATAAATTAGTTTTTATCACTCAAAACTACTCAATGTACACGCGCTTCACCTTCTTCCTGAAAAGCGGGCAGGGTGAGGTGACCCTGAGAAAAAGCAGGCAGAGGATGAACAGTCAGGTTGAGAATTATATTCTTTAGCTGGATTTGTATTGACTAAAGTTCAGGCATCATATTCAAAAGGCGGTAAACATGGGACACAGTGGATATGAACCTTTCTGCTTTTTTTAGAAAGAACAGTGTGTCCCTAAATATCAACACATTCCTGACTGTGATTAAATTTATACACATAATAGTTTTTGCTAATACAATGAATATCAATTAAATCAAATGTTTTTTTCTGTTGTTCATACAAAGTGGCACAAAATTGAATGTAAACATACTGATTTACTATTAGAAAGGAGATGTTATGGCACAAATAAGCAATTTAATCTTAAGTATCCCGGTGACCGGGTGGATAATTGGTTTAATCTTTCTTTTAATTATCGTATGGTACTTTATCAGAATCAGTAAAACCACCAATCAGAACAGAAAGATTAGGCCCAATACCAGAGATATAATTGAAGAAGAATATAAGCAGGGTGAAATCAGCCAGAAACAGCGACATGATATTGAAGAGAAAATGGACGATAGTCCTGGCCTTAAAGACCCGGCAGCATTAAAACATACCACGGATTATGATCCTGCAAAGCCTTTTCCTGCAAAAGATGCAAAAAACGAGCTACCCGGGAAAGAAAATCATGGATTATAATTATTTTTTCAACCATGCCTTGTATTTCTCTGAAAAGCTGATCGTAGTGTTGCCTGATTTTGCGTTACCTTTGTACCAAACAAACTCTAACCATGTCAGGTACTGATAACATTGCCCTTCTCACACAATATCTTTACAAAAGCTTTGAAATTAATACGCTTATTAAGGCAGTGTTGAGCAAAAAAAGAAGCCAGGCCACCGATCTGAACAATGTGTTTATAAGGCCGGTAGTGGTTAAGGGTGAAGTTATGCTCTCGTTTGTGTATCGCCATGCCACCAAAGACCTGACCAGAAACCTGTCGTTGGATCAGGCAGGCAGCGAGTTTGACAGACTGCTGAAGGAACATTTTTTCAATGCCGACCTGTTTACATCTGAGGCTGACTTTTCGCTACTGTGCAATAAGCGCGGAAATTCCAAATTGCTAAAAAAAGCAGCCACTTCAACTGAGATCCCCTTATTTACTCACGATAAAATTAAACTACGTTTTATTCAACCCGAAAATAATATTTACCTGCGTGAACTGGGCATACTTACTGCCGGGTTCAAAGTAAAGAATGACATGCAGGACAAATTCAGACAAATCAACAAATATGTTGAAATCATTGATGGCATCCTTAAAAATACAGCGGAAAGCAATGGCCTTTCTGTTGTAGATATGGGCTCGGGAAAAGGTTACCTTACTTTTGCTCTTTATGATTATTTGAAGAATAACAAGTCGGAAAATATCCGGGTAACCGGGGTGGAAGTTCGTCCCGATTTGGTGGAGAAATGCAATAAGATAGCTGGAGAGGCCGGTTTTAAAGGGCTTAAATTCACAGAAGGTACCATTGAAAATGCGATCCTTCCGGAATTCAATATGCTGATTGCTCTTCATGCCTGTGATACTGCCACCGATGAAGCCATTTACCGGGGCATCAAAGCCAAAGCCCCGGTAGTTGTCTGTGCACCCTGCTGCCATAAGCAAATCCGTAAACAAATGAAGCCCGATAACATTCTGAAGGAAATCACCCGTCATGGAATACTCCAGGAGCGGCAGGCCGAAATGCTCACCGACACCCTCCGCGCACTGATAATGGAGGCATTTGGTTATAAAACACGGGTTTTTGAATTCATTGCCACCGAGCATACCCCTAAAAATGTATTAATTGCAGGAATCAGCAAAATAACACTGACAAAACCAAATCAGGAAGTACTGGAGAGAATCTATCAATTGAAGGCGCATTTTGGCATAGAACAACATTATTTGGAGAAGTTGCTGAATATATAGCCAAAGAGCAGGAGCAAGAGAGTAAAAAATAGTGGTACGGTGTTAATTTTTCAAAACAAAACAAATAAAAAACACAAAGAAATGTTGTTTTTTACAAATGGCTAAATGCAAATAAATGGTTTCCGTATATAGATTTGGTTAAAAAGTCCATTTGGCTCCCAGCGTGGGGTTTACCCTAAAGCCTTTGATTCCACCAAAATTATAGCCTACCTCAATTTCAGAACCTACGGAGACGTTTTCTGTGAAATTATACCACAACTGAGGTTCGGCCATAAAAATAAAATCCGTTTTGCTGATGTCTATGCCGTCCGCAAAGTACATATCTTCTCTCCAGAAATCAGCAAACCCGGTGAAAGTCATCTTTTTATGATACATATGCATATACCAGACTGCCGTCAGCTGAAATGATACGTCATGCTTTTCACGGATATATTTATACAGTACCTGAAAGGTAATGCCGCGGGTAAAGTCTTCATTATTAAGATTATAATCAAGCCCTGCCAGCCAGGCGTCATCGATCTGAAATGCACCGAAATATTCACCGGCATAATATTGCCCAAAACCTCCATTATACTCTAGATGAGCAGCCAGGGGGCTTTCCTGAAGATTAAAACTGCGCGCAATTTCAAAATAGGCAAGGCTTACTCCTTTTATTTCCCCCACATCATAATCCATATCCACAAATACGAAGGTACTGCCCCATTTATCGGGTTTGAACATCTCTAAAGTAGAAGTAAGATAATTCCGGTCTTTACCGAAATCATAATGCAATTGCAGGTTTTGTGCAGATAGCACAGAAATCATCAATGACAATACCGTTAACAGGAATACTTTTTTCATATAGTTGGTAAATAAGGAATAAAAAAAATCGGCTGCAAAAATAATACAATAGAATAAAATAATAGACATCACCATAAGGCGGGGAGAAATGCCCTGACATGTTTTTTTCACCCTGTCAGGGCTGGAAGTACAACACCTCCCGCCAGGGGCGGGCAGGCACAGATCCTGCCGGAAGCGGGCAGGCACCAATCACAACAGCTCCAACTCCTGCTGATAATCAAACTGAAGGTCTTCATGAAGCAGGGCCAATGCTTTTTGGATTTTTATTAGCTGATTCTGGTACAAATTGTTCAGAGACGTTACCCGTTGATATCTGATTCCGGAAGCTTTCAGGGTCTGGCAAAAGAAAATTAATAATTCTGCTTCCGTTTGCTTTTGGCCGGAATAACGTATGTACTTATTGGTAGTTCTCAGGATTTTGCGGATACTTTTGCGCACATAAAACATATGAGAGGTATTGATCTCTTCAAATTGTGCCTTTATCAGCACTTTTACATTCTTTATAAACGTCTCTTCATCTCCCGCATCAAAAATAAGATAACTCAATAATTCCTTATTCTCTTTGCTGAATTTGGCCAGCCTCAAACACAGATGCGACAGTTCTTTGGGTGGCAGCAGGTCTAACTCTTTTCGTAAAGTACTGATGGAAGCAGGTTTCATCATCTTTTACCATTTTTTAATGGCTGTAAAAGATATTCCAGTCCATTGAGTTTTATTTCATAAATGGTTTGCAACAACATGCCAAGTTTGCCTTCCGGAAAGCCTTTTCGGTGAAACCATTCAAGATAGGAAACCGGTAAGTTACACAGCACGGTTCCTTTGTATTTTCCGAAAGGCATGCGCATTTCGATGAGTTGGAGCAGTAGTTGAGGATCGGGACCCATTTATGTTGATTTGTTGAGTTATTGCCTGCCCGTTTAGGGCGGGATTTGTCGGTTTATTGATTTATCACAGGAGATGTCCTGCCAGCTTTTCCTGTGCCTGAGCCGGGTCTAAGGCAACCTGTCAGGTTTTTATATGATAATTTGCCTTTCGACATCTCCAGAGTGAAATTTGTTGGAGTGTTGATCCTCAGACCTTATTTCAATGAGAGTATAAACGATTCCAGCGGTTTAACTTCCATTTTAATCTTTCCGGTTCCCCGGGAAACCACCAGATCAAACTCCTTTTGCTGATATAGCTGATCTTTCAGTTTATAGCCACCCTCTTTAAGGTTCCACTTATCAATCAGCTCAGCAGGCAATTGCAGTTCGTAGCTGTCGGTTATGGCATCTTTGAAGTTCGTTAATATGATCAGATGTTCATCATCAGACCAGCGGGCAAAGGCAAAAGCTTTATCATAATAACCGGTAGTATTCATGCGGTTAAATGAATGAATTTCCTGATAATGACCCATCAGGGCCGTACTACTGAGGGTAAAGTTGAGCAGGCGCTGATAAAAATCGCGCAATTCTTTTTCGCGGGGAGAGAGTTGTCCGCCATCAAATTTTCCATTATTCATCCATCGCTGATGAGCTGGTACTCCCCAGTAATCGAAGATGGTCGTTCTGGTGGCACTTCCAAATCCCGGGTTGCCTTCTGCCGGTTCGCCTACTTCCTGGCCAAAGTATACCATTGTAGGCGAGGTTCCGATGGTGGCACTTACTACCATGGCCGGTTTGCCTTTAAAGGCATCTCCTGCAAATGAAGGGCTGGCAATGCGCTGTTCATCGTGGTTTTCCAGAAAATGAAGCATATGTGATTCAATATCAGCCAGTCCCTGTTGAATGCCCACAAGGTTGTCTGTAGAACCATGCCCCTGCATTATGAATTTGAGGGTGTCGTATAATTCTACTTTGTCATAAAGGAAATCCATTTTGCCGAGATGAATATAATCGCGGTAACGGGCAGGATTATATACTTCGGCCAGCAGAAAAGCATCGGGATTTCTCCGCTTTATGGCTGAATTCATATAACTCCAGAATTCCACCGGCACCATTTCGGCCATATCGTAACGGAATCCATCTATGCCAAAATCAATCCAGTACAAAGCAATATCTCTGAATTTCTTCCAGCTATCGGGTACATCCTTATCCTGCCAGAAATCGAAATGTTCAGCCGGTGTTTTTTTGTTAAAATCTTCAGGCAGGGTATCAAAATCATAACTTCCATCAGGACGAACTCCGTAATTTACTTTTACTGTTTCGTACCAATCGTAAAAGTCGGGCTGTGGAAGCCTGGAACCATTGCCGGTCCATTTGGCCGGATTTTCATAAAAACGACCATCAATCATAGGATGCTGTTCACCTCCAAGGGGCAGGTACCCATGAAGCGGGGTGGGAACAATAAAGGATTTATCCGGGATATAATAAAAATTATTGTCGCGCGCATATTCTAACGAAGTATCATCAGAAGCGCCAAAATCTTCCACCCCTTCCGGATTGGAAACCGACTGGTACTTTCTGGCTACATGATTGGGAACAATATCGATGATTACCTTTAGACCATGGCGATGGGTCCGATCTACCAGCGCTTTGAATTCATCCAGTCTCTCTGCCGGATTTACAGCAAGATCGGGATTCACGTTATAATAATCTTTTACTGCATAAGGCGATCCCGCCCGGCCTTTCACCACATCCGGATCATCGTTACTGATGCCATAGGCGGTATAATCTCTGATCAATGCATGATGTGGAACTCCTGTATACCAGATATGGGTGACACCCAATGCCTTAATCTCCTCAAGGGCCTTATCGGTGAAATCAATAAATTTACCTACCCCATTTTCTTCAATGCTACCCCAGGGTTTATTGGTAGTGTTGGTATTCCCGAAGAGACGGGTAAATACCTGATATACGACTGTTTTGTGGTTATGATTCATAGGTTTGTTCTTATTTTCCGTTAAAGTTTCTTTGCAGGAAAGCAGTATGGCAGCCACCAGCATCAGAAGCGCAATATATGGGCGAATTTTCATCATATTTAGCTTGATAAATTTGCATGTTCAAAGGTACATGAAAAAGTGTTTCCACCATCTGACATCAATACATTACCTTTGCACCAACGAAAATACCTTTAGATGAAATTATACACATTGTTTTTCATGTTGATGGGCCTCTCATTTATTTCCTCGGGCCAGGTTACTTTTATCGCCGTTAGTATACCGGCAAATACCCCGCCTGATGAGCAGCTATACATAGCAGGAAATTTTAACAATTGGGAGCCTGGGAATCCTGACTTTGTAATGCATAAAAATGCACAGGGGAAATGGGAGATTACCCTCGCATTTCAGCCGGAGGGCACTACCATACAGTTCAAATTTAACCGTGGAAGCTGGGCGACCGTTGAAAAAGGGGCCAATGGTGAAGAGATTTCCAACCGTAATTTCACCTATGGAAATGGTGAAACGATAAACGTGACCATACTCAACTGGGCGGGCGGCGGTACCAATCCTTCCACTGCTGCGGCAAATGTCAGCATAATGGATGAATCGTTTTTTATGCCTCAGCTCAACCGTTACCGCCGCATCCGGATTTATTATCCACCCGATTATGAGATCTCAGGTAAGCATTATCCGGTGCTTTATATGCATGATGGTCAGAATTTGTTCGACAACAAAACTTCTTATGCCGGCGAATGGGAGGTAGATGAAACCCTGAACCAACTCTTTGAGCAGGGTTATGAAGTGCCCATTGTGGTTGGCATAGATAACGGCGGCATCTACCGTCTGGAGGAATACACCCCATGGATAAATCCGGCCTATGGCGGTGGCAGGGGCGCACTTTACCTGCAATTTATTGTGGAAACACTCAAACCACATATCGACGCCGGCTTTCGCACTTTACCCGACAGGGAAAATACCGGCATTATGGGCAGTTCACTGGGAGGCCTGATCTCGCATTTTGGATCACTTCAATATCCTGAAGTGTTTGGCAAAGCCGGTGTGTTTTCTCCCTCTTACTGGTTTTCGGATTCAGTATGGACCTTTACTGCAAATGCCCCGTTCGGCTATGCAATGCGTATTTATCAGATGTGTGGTTCGGCAGAAGGGAGTAACACCGACGCCAATATGCTTCGCATGAGTGATTCGCTGATTGCCAGTGGTTTGCCTGAACCCAACATCAGGAATGTGGTCATTCAGGGCGGTCAGCACAATGAAGCCTTGTGGCGCGAACAATTCCGTGCTGCTTTTCTGTGGCTTTTCCATGGCGAAACCAGTAGCCTGAATGAGCATGAGACCGGTGGCTGGATGCTGTATCCCAATCCGGTTGGCGAGCAGGTATTCATTCAACATCCTGAAGGCATATTTCCCTGTACCATCGTGGTATTCAATCAGTCCGGAAAAATTGTCAGAGAGCTAGTGCCCAATACCACAGGCATCTACAACATGAGTATGCTTTCCAGTGGTCATTATATGGTGGCAATTCATTCAGGCAATAAAACCATACATTTAAAGTTTGTAAAGCAATAAGTTCCGTCTTATCATTATTCCCTTTCGGGGATGGTGCGATTAATCTATCTTTGTAGTTGTTTTCATCGCTATTTTACATGCGTCATTTTATTCTGCTTTGTACTTTGCTGATTGCTGGCCCTTTGTTGTTTGCCCAGGGTTTGGGCACCACAGGCGACGACAGCGAGCGTTCTCCGGATACGGCATCCATTTATTTTTTTCATACCACTGAACGCTGGCCCGGGCAGACCTTGCAACGCATCAACGATACCCTGCTCACCGGATTGCAGTTTTATGATCCCATTGAAGGCAGCTCACGCATAAATGCGGTGAATGGAAATATTGGGCTTGCCTACCAGTCGTTGATATTTGATTTTAATCCAGGCAATGATTTCAGATATTCACCTTATTCTTTTGATTTATACAGACTGAGTAACCACAACATAAGATATTATCATGTTTTCGGACCGTTTACCAATGTCTTTTATTCTTTCGGTACTGGCAAATCCCAGCTTTTTTCCTTAACCCATACCCAGAATCTTACCAGGGGATTCAGCACCGGCATCGATTTAAACATCATCAATTCCATAGGTTTATACAACCGGCAGAAATCAGATGATGTTTCAGTAGCCATTCAGCTTCAATATGTTGCGCCAGGCGAACGGTACGCCGCCCTGGGTAATTTTCACTCCAACCGGTTTAAATGGCGCGAAAATGGCGGGATGGCATATGATTCATTGTTTACCGAAAATATTGAAACTGACCGTAAACGCATTCCCATCCGGTTGCAGTCGGCCGATAATCAGATTAAGGAAAACGCAGTGTTTGTCCGGCAGTTTTATTATATAGGGCCTAATCCCCAAAAAAAACATACTTCACGGGTTGATTCAGTAGTTGCAATTAAAGATTCGACTGCCGGTCGGAAACCGGCTTTTGACCAAAGCCTGGAACCAGGAATGCACCGTTATTTTAATCCTGAGCGCACTGATTTTTTTAGTCATACTTTCAAATACAACAAACACTCGTTTCTTTATAAAGATCAAAAGCCTGCATCGGGTTATTATCCCGTTATTTACCTCGATTCAGTGGCTACCTATGATTCTACAGCTTATCATGAGTTTATAAACGAGCTGAGTTTCGAGGGAGGCATTGGCCGGGCCAGGGGAAGCGGCAAAGCCCTGCTGCTCAAGGCAGGCATTGAACACGCGGTTACCATGCACACCAGAGATACAATAAAGCGGACCTTCAACCGGGTGACTACTTTTGGCTACCTTTCAGCCAATGCTTTTGGATTGGCCCGGGCCGAAGGATATCTCTGGCTTACCAGTGGCGCGCCTTTTAACGGCGATAAGGGCGTAAGTGCCCTGCTTACCTTACCTGCCTATGACAATTCAAAGAGTTGGGGAAATCTCTCCGCTTCACTCTCCCTGCATTCGCTGCAGCCTGATTACCTCATGCAGTCTCATTCAGGCAATCACTTTGCATGGGAAAACACTTTTGGTCAGCAGAATATTCTCAGTGTTAAAGCCGATTATCGCCGCAAACATTTAAGTGCAGGCGTAAATTTCTATAATCTCGATGGTTGGGTATACTTTGATACCACCGCGCAACCGGCACGTTCAGCAGATGCCATTACAGTTACTCAGATTTATGGTTTTACACGCATACCCCTTGGTGGTTTCACGCTGGAAGCCTTTGGTATCTGGCAAAAAACCAACAAGCCTGCGATTATGCCCCTGCCTGAACTGGCCGGTAGGATTACCGCCTATTACCAATTGGCACTCTTTAAAAGAGCATTGCATCTGCAGGCTGGAACGTCTTTACTCTATAATACTGCTTTCAATGCAAAGGCTTATATGCCGGCGCTCCGTTCTTATTATCTTCAGCAATCGGTTGAAACAGGGAATTATCCATATCTGGATGTGTTTATAAACTTCAGGGTAAAGCGGGCACGTATGTTTGTGGTGCTTGAACATGCCAACAGTGGATTGAATGGCTACGAATATATTATGGTGCCCCGGTATCCTATGGCAGACCGGGCGTTCAGATTTGGTGTTACCTGGATGTTTTATGACTAAAAAAGTGACCGCATATGAAAAGATTCATAACAGTTCTGGTATTATCCCTGAGTTTTGTAAGGGCTATGGCTCAGGAAGATCCGCAAATGAAGCTAACTGCCAGTGGAGAAACAGTGAAGTCATTTACCTTTAATTATCTGCTATATCAGCCTGAAGACTATGGAGTGGATGGAAATAAACAATGGCCCTTGCTGGTATTTTTACATGGGTCAGGCGAAAGGGGAGATAATCCCGAAAAGGTAAAAGTACATGGCCCTCCAATGTTGATTTCCATGGGAAAACAATTTCCTTTCTTTGTGTTGTCACCACAGTGTCCTGAAGGACAGGACTGGGATGTTGAAGCGCTTCATGCTTTAATCGGGCAGGTGGTTTCCAGTTATGGTATAGATGAAAGACGTGTTTATGTTACAGGTCTGAGTATGGGTGGAGGGGGTACCTGGGATCTGGCTTTTGCACATCCTGATTATTACGCAGCCATTGCGCCCGTTTGTGGTCCGGTTAACCGGAATCATAGAGAAAGGGCCGGAACACTCAAAGATATGGCCATATGGGCATTTCATGGTGCCATGGATAATGTGGTTCCCCTTGCTCCGGCTGCTATTCTGGTAAATGAGCTACACCAGGCGGGAAATCAGGCTGAATTCACCATATATCCTGATGCCAACCACAATAGCTGGACAAGGACATACAACAATCCGCTTTTGTATGAATGGTTGCTTAAGCAGAAACGCAGGTAATAGTTGACATAAAAAAGCCCGGAACTCAAGAAAGTCCGGGCGGGGAAGATATATAGAGAGAGAAAGTGCTTAAAATGTATATCGTATAGAAAGGGCTACGCCGTCGCCCCACCAGTGATGGTCACCCACCAGATTAAAGGCCGGTTTCCAGTCGAGAGCCAGATTAAAGGGTACTTCCGAAAATGTGTATTCAAGTCCAAGTATAAAGTCGATACCGGCTACGGTAAAATTACCGTGACGATCATCGTCATACCAATAATAATGGTCGTTATCCCAGAACCCAATGTGGCCCCCAAAACCAATTTCATAATCCAGACCGGGAGCACCTTTGATGGGTCTCTGCCATTCATACAATCCGGTGAACACAAATCCGTTCCAGCGAAAGGCGGCAATTCCTTCAATGGCATTGCCCTGTGATACAAAATGCTTGATGGTAATTCCATTAAAGAAACCCAGGCGGGCTCCCAAAGCAGTAGAATAATTCTGAGCTTGTGATAAGCCAGTGAACAAAACAACAAATGCGGTCAAAAGAAATGATTTGCGTAGCATAAACTTATCAGATTGGTTAGTCAAAGTATTTATACAATAAACAGACCAAAAATATAAACACCTACTTATGAATACTGATTTGAGGGTGAAAAAGCAGGATAAATAAAAGGATTCCGATAAAAAATCAGGCGTTTCCATTCATTTAAATCAGGCAAAAAAAAACAGCCATCAGGCTGTTTTTCTACATATTCTTCGATAAAACTCTAAACGTCTATCTTAGCATATTTAGCATTCTTCTCAATAAATTCGCGGCGTGGCGGAACTTCATCGCCCATGAGCATGGAGAATATTCTGTCGGCTTCGGTCCCATTTTCAATGGTGACTTGCTTTAAGGTGCGGAACTCAGGATTCATGGTGGTTTGCCACAATTGTTCGGCATTCATTTCTCCCAAACCTTTGTATCGCTGAATGTGGACACTGCTTTCCTTCCCGTTGCCCGTATACTCTTCCACAATTTGGGCACGTTCTTCCTCGGTCCAGCAATATTTCTCATTGTTACCCTTTCTGATGAGATAAAGCGGAGGCATGGCAATATAGATGTATCCGTTTTCTATCATCTCTTTCATATATCTAAAGAAGAAGGTAAGAATGAGGGTGGCAATGTGGCTGCCGTCCACATCGGCGTCAGTCATAATCACCACTTTATGATATCTGAGTTTTGAAAGATTAAGTGCCTTGGAGTCCTCTTCGGTACCCACGGAAACACCCAGTGCAGTAAAAATATTTTTTATTTCCTCGCTTTCGAATATTTTATGTTGCATGGCTTTCTCAACGTTGAGTATTTTACCTCTGAGCGGGAGAATAGCCTGAAATTTTCGATCGCGCCCTTGTTTGGCAGTGCCACCGGCTGAATCACCCTCAACGAGATAAATTTCGCATTTTTCAGGGTCACGTTCCGAGCAATCGGACAACTTTCCGGGCAGTCCTGATCCTGAAAGCACATTTTTACGCTGCACCAGTTCGCGGGCTTTGCGGGCTGCATGGCGCGCGGTAGCTGCAAGGATCACTTTGTTAACAATGGTACGCGCTTCCTTGGGATGTTCCTCCAGATAATAAGTCAGCAGTTCGGAAACGAGCTGATCCACGGCGCCCATCACCTCGGTGTTGCCCAGTTTGGTTTTGGTTTGTCCTTCAAACTGAGGTTCCTGCACTTTGCAGGAGATAATGGCTGTAAGCCCTTCGCGGAAGTCGTCTCCGCTGATGTCAAATTTCAGTTTGGACAACATGCCTGACTTATCGGCATAGGACTTCAGGGTTCTGGTTAATCCCCTGCGAAAACCGGCCAGGTGGGTGCCGCCCTCATGCGTGTTGATGTTGTTTACGTAGGAATGGATGTTTTCACTAAAGGAGGTATTGTATTGCATGGCAATCTCCACCGGAATGTCATTTTTCATGCCCTCAATGTAAATGGGCTCAGGCATGAGCTTTTCCCGCATTCCGTCCAGGTAGTCAATAAAATCGGCCAGCCCTTTTTCAGAATAAAAGGAATGGGACAGGAAATTTCCTTCTTCATCCTTTTCACGTTCATCGGTAATGGATAAAGCAATGCCTTTATTCAGAAAAGCAAGTTCGCGTAATCGTGAACTCAGAACATCCATATCATAAACCGGATGAGCAAAGATGGTTGCATCGGGTTCAAAATAAACCGTAGTTCCGGTTTCATCGGTTTCGCCAACTTCTCTGACAGAATATTGCGGTTTGCCAATCCTGTACTCCTGTTCATATATTTTCCCATCACGGCGAACTGTAACCAGCATACGTGAAGAGAGTGCGTTCACACAGGAAACTCCCACACCGTGTAATCCGCCGGAAACTTTATAAGAGCCTTTATCGAACTTCCCGCCCGCGTGCAGTACAGTCATTACCACCTCAAGAGCTGAGCGGTTTTCTTTTTCATGCAGGTCTACCGGAATACCCCGGCCATTATCGGACACAGAGATGGCATTATTGGGATGTATGGTTACCTTAATATCGTCGCAATAACCGGCCAGAGCTTCGTCGATGGAGTTGTCGATTACCTCATTTACCAAGTGATGCAATCCACGTGAACTGGTATCGCCAATGTACATGGAGGGGCGCTTTCTTACAGCCTCTAATCCCTCAAGTACTTGTATGTTGTCGGCTGTATAATGACCATTGCCGTTTCCATTACGTAAGCCATTTCCGTTGGAGGTGAAATCTTGATTTAATTCACTCATAATCAGTAAAATAGTAAATTTTAGTTAATAAGCAAAGATACTATTTTTTTTAATACCAATTACATGTAAACCAGGCTAAAATCAGCAAGTTATTAACAAATTAATTTACCCGGTCAAAAGGAGTAGGAAATGCCTGCCATCATGTTAAAACGATAGCCCGGATAATCGTACCAGTAATAATAACGGCTGCCGAGAATGTTGTTGAATTTAAGGAAGGCAGTAAGCAATCTGGAGTAGCGGTAATCCAGGCCCAGGCTCAGATCGGTATATCCGTTAACGGTAACAGCATAGGGTTCATCACTGGCATTCAGCAGACGGGCGGTTTGTTTGGCTTTTACCTGTAGGGATGCTTTTCCAATGATTTTATCACCCAGGTTATACCAAATGCTGCCACCAATAGTGGTAGTGGGTTTGTGCCATGCTTCAGCCTCACGTTGTGTGTTCCAACTGTCAAAAGCCACAAAAGCTTTAATGTTTAATTTTTCTGCCTGGTTAAATTCGGCTTCAAAACGTCCGGCGAGGTGACCCGCATCATCGTAGATTACCGTAAACCGCCGCCGCGGGTATTGGCTAAAATCATTCACAAAGAAAGGCTCATTTTCGACCGAAGCTGCTTTAAATGATGCATACAGATTAATAAGCCTGCCTGCGCGTGCCCTTGCTCCCGCATAAAACACAAATTTTTCCCGGGTATATTTCAATGGCAGAATGCTCTGTACAAATGGATTTTCGTCGCTGAGTGCGTCAAAGCCACGTCGCTGAATGGTTCCATTGATGCCGGCATACAGGGTGAGGGCTTCGTCAATCACTTCGAGTGAGGCTTCCGCAAAAGGGAACAGATGAGCTTTGGAAGCTGAGTCACCCACAAAACTGAGATCAACTCCCATTTTAAAGGTATATTCATTAAATCGTGTGGCGAGATAAGGTTTAAAAGAAACCAGTGAGCTTCCCTGCCTTTTTACACTGTCGTGATACTGGGTAAAGCTCAGGTTGCCCTCGATACCTGCCTGCTGATATTCGGTGATTGAGAACAGCTCAAATTGCTTATCGGCAGAAAGCTTAAGATTCAGGGTGGACTCGCGGGTATCAAATTTATCTCCAATAGAATTGAAGTTCAGCTGCGCGGCATGGTTGAACTTATCTTTCTCTTTGTAATGCGATGCAAATTCAGCTCCGGCGCTCAAACGGTTGAAACGCTGCTTCAGGTCATCCTCGTTCATGGGTATCTCATACAGGGCAGGCTTAAACCCATAATGATGCACTACGTTGCGCCTGAAACCCAGGTTGGCATTTAAGGTGTGGTTTTCAAAGAATTTTTGGCCCTGCAGCTCCACCAGATTGAGGCTATTGTTGCTTTTGGCATAATCTTTTATTTCGCCCGACGAAGATAGATGTTTAATGTGTAGTCCCAGTCCGTATGATTTATTTCGAAGGGAAGTAGCCCAGAATTCAGCATAAGGTGTGGTGTAATTTCCAAAACCAATGCGGGCATAGTTGCGGTATAACCTTTCCAGGGGTTCTCCCGTAAGGCGTACCGAAGGAATTACATCCGGAGTAAAGCCAGGTTCAAGGGGAGTGGGTGTAATGCCGTAGGAAAGTTTGGGCAGCTTAACTTCAGTTTCTTCTGCAGCCGGATTGGCATTTATTTTATTCACCTCCGGTATGGAAGGTTCATAGGCTGCTACCACGGTAACCTGCTCATTGAGCGACTGCGCTGAAAGCTGCCCCGGAAATGCAAGAGATGTAATGATTGCGACAAAGAGTAAACTGGTCTTTATGCGAATGGTTTTCATAGCTTTTTGTTTGTGCTGTTCAGAGAATTTACGGATTGCATTACCGGATCATAATGTCGTCATCGTCATCGAATTTGCTGCCGGCAGATTCCGCCGGTTTGTGGTTGCGTTCAATGACCTGGAGTTTTGAAATGGCTTCATTGCGCAGGTCTTCACCCTCATAATTATCAATGATACTTTGCAGGGTTTGCCTGGCCTGGAATATGTTGCCGGTTTTAACATACACATCCGACAATAAAATGAAGGCTTTGGCTACCCAGTAATCATAGGAGGCATAATCGGAAGTTACTTTGAAAACCTGTTTTTCCGCATTGATATAATCGGCTTTTTGGTATTCAATTAAAGCGAGCTGATACTGGGCTTCGGCCCCCAGGGCGCCCTGAGAACTTTTTACTACCTCGCTAAAGGCTTCACCGGCCATGTCGGGTTTACCCAATGCAAAGGCTGCATTACCTACAATTAGTTGGGTTTCAGCCATGAGATCGGCGGATAGTTTCTCCCCCTGCAACAGACGCTGTCCCATCTGCATGGCTACTCCATTGTTACCCAGCCTGGCATTGCACCGCATCTGTCCAAGCATGGCTGCCTGCATATTGGCATCATTTTCGGCATTTTCGCCCAGAAGATTGTACATTTTCAGGGCTTCTGCCCAGCTTTCCATACGATAAAGCAGGCCCGCAGCCTTAAGTGCTGCATTTTCTGTAAAGCGGTTACGCGGACGACCGGTAACATACTGATAATCTTCAATGGCTTCATTATAATTGCCAGCCCTCGATTCGCAATCAGCCTTGTAATAGTGGGCGTTAAGTGCGAATATGCCATCGGGAAACTTTTCCAGGTATGTTTTAAAACCTGGCAAGGCTTTTTCACAGTCGTTATTCATGTATCGGGCTTCGGCAGCAGTAAAGCTCAGTGAATCCTGTTCGGTGCGGCTGATATTGGCAAAAGGCACTTCTCCGGCATAATTTACAAATTCATCCACCCGGTTCATGTCAACATAAATACTCTTAATTACTGCCAGTGCTTCCCGCGATTCAGCGGTAGCCGGATAATCCTTAACCACTTTTTTAAAGGTTTCCAGTGCTTGTTGATTTCGGTTGGTATTGTAGTAAATCAAGCCGGTATTGAGCAATGAACGTTTTACAAAACTGCTGTGGGGAAATTCGCTGATGAGTTGCTGAAACTGTTTAAGAGCCTGATCATTTTGCTGAATTGACAGGTAGGCTTGTCCCATCTCGAAGAGGGCGTCATCTGCATAATTTGATTTTGGATAGGTGGAAACCAGCTTTTGCAGGGAGCTTATTTTTTGTGAAGTATTGTTGGTAACTCCCAGGCAGAGTGACTTTTGATAAAGGGCATAGTCGCTATCGGCACCGCGGGAGGCAATTACCTGCTCGTACAGCCGTGATGCTTCTGCGTAATTTTTCTGCATAAAATTGCAATCGGCCAATCTAAGGGTAGCATCGTTTATCATCACCCGGTCGGCTTTGCTTTGCGCAATAAACCGGGCAAAAGCGGGGGCAGCTTTGGCATACCGGTTCAGCTTAAGTAATGAATAGCCCAGATTGTAATCGATAAGGCTGGCCGATGGGTGTTGCGCGGCATCAGGCATGGCTACAAATGCCTCAAAACGTCCCAGGGCCAGTTCGTATTGACCCAATCGGTAGTAGGATTCACCCGTCCAGTAAACAGCGCCGGCAGCTATGGTGGCATCTGTCTTGTTTTCAAGGGATTTCTGAAACAACCCAATGGCCTCAAAATATTCTTTATCGCTAAATAACTCCAGCCCACGGAAGTAGGCAATTTTTTGATAGATGTCATTTTGCTGGCTGTTGCGTTTGGTAACATTCTCAAGAACGGAGAGTGCCTCACGGTAGTTTTTGGTTACCAGATAAAGGTTTGCCAGATATGTATAAGCTTCATCGCGACGGGGTGAGGCCGGATAAGTGGTGAGGTATTGCTGAAGTGCCTTAATGGATTCATTATAGGGGTTGTATGAAAGTTCAATGCTGAGTTTGGCATAATTGAAAAGAGCATCTTCTGCTATCGGCGATTGTATGGGAATTTTCCAGGCTTCGAAAAAGGCATTGGACGCAAACTGTTTCTGATCGGTTTTCAGATAACTGTCGCCAAGATGGTACCAGGCATTCTGAGCAAGGGTATCTTCAATGCCGGTAACCTGCTGGAAATGAGGAATGGCCTTTTCGTAAGCTTTGGTGATGTAGTTTGAATAAGCCAGTACATAATTTTCTTCGCGGCTAACCCGTCCACGATTAACCTGCTGATAATCTTCCATTTGATTGATTACTTCGGCATAATTTCCCCTGCGGTAATTTACATCGGCCACCAGGCGTAAAATTTCGTTGGTGCGTTTGTTGCGTGGCCCGGTCAGATAAGGTTCAGCCATATCAAGCATTTCATCATACCTGCCCTGAAGATAGTATATCTGAATGATGTAATAGGGTACCACACTTTTGAAAGTCTGATCCTGGCGCAACTTTTCAAATTCAGGTAAAGCAGTTTGATAGTTACCATTTTCATACATTATGTGAGCGAAATAATAGGTAGCCGGCCCGGTGTAGCGGGTTTGCCTGTCTTTTACGCCGCTAAACAGGCGCGAAGCCATATCCATATCTTTTCCCATAAAGTAACTATAGCCCCGTTTAAAAGCATATTCTGCATTTGTTTCCTGATTGAATTCATAGGTATCCACTTTTTCGTAAGCCCGCAGTGCATTTCTGTAATTGCGGTTGCGGAATTCAAGGTTTCCCAGTCTGAACCACGTTAGGTTGGTGCGGGTGTTTTCAGGATAATCTTCCAGAAATTTCAGGAGCAATGCGGGAGCATCCTCTTGTTCCAGTTCAGCGGCAGAAGCTGAAGTGTAATAATCCTTTTCCACATCAAAGGACAGCAGCAGTTCTTCGGGTGACATAAGCCGGCTACTCATGTTGCGGGCAGCTTCATACTTTTGCATATAAAAAAGATGTGTAACCATGCCTTGTTCAGGGCGGTGACCCTGATTGGCAACAGTTTGCTGGCCCTGGGAAGAGAGGCTGAGCATAAGAAAAACGGAGGCAAAGCACAGGAAGAAAGTCCGAATCATAATGTGAGCTTAAAATGGGGTATAAAATTACGGGATAGTCCGATTCGTATAGCATGTTTAAAGCAGAGTTATGAACAATGGCTTTTTGATAACTCTTCGGGCTTTATAACGCAGGATTGTGATGAATAGTATATAAAAAAGTGAAGCATTTCCGGGAATGCTTCACTATAAAATTACGCATGGGTTAATACAATCAGTGCTGAATAAATTTTACCGCTTTACGCTCTCCTCCACTGCTGAGTTGAGCAATATAAAGCCCGGACGGCAGGCGGGGCAACGAAAGTTTTTGCTGACCCATTCCAGCTTTTAAGCGTGCTTGATAAACCAGTGATCCACTCAGGTTAAATACCTGGATTTCGCCGCCCATAGGTGCATGGGTAAAAATAAAAACCTCTCCGGCTGATGATTGAATATAAAAGTCCTGTCTCAGATCAGCCAGTTGCACTGAAACGGTTTCGTAATCTATCCATAAATCATCTACCCAAAGGGAACTGCCGGCTATAGGTGAGCCATTTAATAAGTTAGATGAGAAGAAAACTATATTCATGGAATCAGGTTCCGCTGTAATCTCGTAAACTACTGGTACGGCAAATTCCTGCCAGGTATCCTGTTGCCCGCCTGCAATTAAATATGAATATGCAATGGTGTCGCGGGAAGTGCCAGTCCACCGGGTGAGTCCGATACCCATAATGCAGGAATCCCCGGTTTGTGGGAGATAGCGGTACCAACCCCTGAGTTTTTGAGGCATGCCGGTAATGGGAATTCCTCCTTCTACCGTACCGGTTGCATTAACCGGATCAACGATTATTTCTCCAAGGGTTATAATTCCTGGCATGGTTACGGGGCCAATAAGAAAAATGGTTTCAGTAATGGTTTCCAGCTTTATACTCGAAGTACCCGAATGCATACTGGTCTGATCGCGCGTAACGGCTGTAAAAGTTGTGCCAAAAATTTCCTGGTTAATGGTATTCCAGTCATCCGGTTCACCGTTGGTCCAGTTTTCAAAACCAGGGTTTGGGATAGGATTCTGTGCATTAATCTGCACAGGTTTAAAGGTAGCTATACTCAGCAGCAATCCAAAAAATAAGGTCAAATGTTGGTAGTTTTTTAGCATAGGATAAAAGTGTTAAACAATATTTAAAGTAGTAACAATCCGCAGTCAAAAAAGTTAACTGGGCGTTATTTGCATGGGTTGAGAAAGTTGAGAAAGTTGAGTTATTGAGGGGCTGAGCTACTTCCGACTAGTACATTTTCGCCACAAAGCACCCGAAGACCCTACTCCTATGCTCAGGCAGAAACACTAAACTTAATTTTCTTATTTGTAATTCTTTATGAATCACGTTCTCCGTGTATTAGTTGCATTCTTTTACTATTACATATTCGAAAGTGGTTTCAATATTGAGTGGTTGAGAAAAAAAATCTGAACGGAGCCGGGCTGTGCGTAAGCGGGGTTCTGTCGGCCGGGTAGCATAGCTTCTCCGGCGTTCTGTCATTTATCCAGGCCTTGTGTTGCCACAAGGCTCTATCGGCCTACCCCCCGGAAAAGAGCGGGCAGCTCTCTGCCGCCATTGCTGACGGCCTTCCGGTATATTTGGCCTTTCAACCCATAAGGTTTGCCCGCAGCGAATGTCACCATACGCTGCCGTGGGCTCTTACCCCACGTTTTCACCCTTATCCCGTTACCCTGAAGCAACGTGACGGTTATTTTCTGTGGCACTGTCTGTTTCCACCGGCTATGGAACCTTCCTGTTGGGAAGTATGGTGCCCTGTGTTGCCCCGACTTTCCTCCCGTCTTCTGCAAAGACCGGCGACAGAAAACACAGCATCCTGCCGTTCAGATATTTTTGTGATGCAAAGATACGATATTTTTAGATGACTGCCCTGACAAGATTTTTTCACCCTGCCAGGGCTTTGAGTGGAATGGTTGATGGAGATACGATGAAACGGAGGAGGCAAGGTGACAAGGTGACAAGGGAACAAGGAGATGGAAGACCAGGTGCTCAACGCCTCAACAACTCAACGACTCA
>SWCF01004213.1_pt1 | contig 39514 bp, 48 predicted proteins | sample 4690081 | NCBI WGS metagenome assembly SWCF01 (sample SAMN10267280, study PRJNA491770) | bioreactor metagenome | isolation source: DHS bioreactor inoculated with | place: Japan: off Shimokita Peninsula
CCCCCGGAGGCTCTTTGCGGCAGAATGCAGTGCTTGGCACGCTTCATGCAAGCCCCACGAGTGAGTTGGCATGTTTTGTGCTTTAATCGAGGCGGAGCAACGAGGGGCGTGGCAAAGCCATTCCTGAGAACCCATTGGAGACCACCCAGGCATGAAAAAGGTCGAAGCGATCATCAAACCCTTCAAGCTCGACGAAGTGAAGGAAGCCCTTCAGGAGGTCGGCCTTCAGGGCATCACAGTCATCGAGGCCAAGGGCTTCGGCCGCCAGAAGGGGCACACCGAGCTCTATCGCGGCGCTGAATATGTTGTCGATTTCCTACCCAAGGTGAAGATCGAAGTGGTTCTGCCCGACGAAACCGTCGATGCCGCAATCGAAGCCATCCGCAAGGCTGCCCAGACAGGCCGCATCGGCGACGGCAAGATCTTTGTAACGAATGTCGAGGAAGTCATCCGCATCCGCACCGGCGAGACCGGCGCGGACGCCGTTTGATCCCCTCCCCACTTCCGGCCCGGGCATTCGCAAGGGCCACAGCGTCAATACCATCCCAAACAGGAAAGTGATTATGACCACTGCACAAGACATCATGAAGCAGATCAAGGACAACGACGTGAAGTTCGTCGATCTGCGTTTCACCGATCCGAAAGGCAAGCTGCAGCATGTCACCATGGATGTCGTGGCCGTGGACGAAGACATGTTCGCCGACGGCGTGATGTTCGACGGTTCGTCCATCGCCGGCTGGAAGGCCATCAACGAGTCCGACATGGTGCTGATGCCCGAGCCGGAGACGGCCCATATCGATCCGTTCTTCGCCCAGTCGACCATGGCGATCTTCTGCGACATTCTCGATCCGGTTTCCGGCGAAGCCTATAACCGCGATCCGCGCGGCATCGCCAAGAAGGCTGAAGCCTATGTGAAGTCCGAGGGCATCGGCGACACTATTTTCGTCGGCCCGGAAGCAGAGTTCTTCGTGTTCGACGACGTGAAGTACAAGGCCGATCCCTACAATACCGGTTTCAAGCTTGATTCCACCGAACTGCCTTCCAACGACGATACGGACTACGAGACCGGCAACCTAGGCCACCGTCCCCGCGTCAAAGGTGGCTACTTCCCGGTTCCGCCGATCGATTCGCTCCAGGATATGCGCTCGGAGATGCTCACGGTGCTCACCGAGATGGGCGTGACGGTCGAAAAGCACCACCACGAAGTCGGCGCCGCCCAGCACGAGCTCGGCGTGAAGTTCGACACGCTGCTGCGCAACGCCGACAAGATGCAGATCTACAAATATGTCGTGCACCAGGTCGCCAATGCCTATGGCAAGACGGCAACCTTCATGCCGAAGCCGATCTATGGCGACAACGGCTCGGGCATGCACGTTCACCAGTCGATCTGGAAGGACGGCAAGCCGACCTTCGCCGGTAATGAATATGCGGGCCTTTCGGAGACCTGCCTGTTCTATATCGGCGGCATCATCAAGCATGCCAAGGCCCTGAACGCCTTCACCAACCCGATCACCAACTCCTACAAGCGCCTGGTGCCGGGCTTCGAGGCTCCGGTTCTGCTCGCCTATTCCGCGCGCAACCGCTCGGCTTCCTGCCGCATTCCGTTCGGTTCCTCGCCGAAGGCGAAGCGCGTCGAAGTCCGCTTCCCCGATCCGGCAGCCAACCCGTATCTCGCCTTCGCCGCCATGCTGATGGCCGGCGTGGACGGCATCAAGAACAAGATCCATCCGGGCCAGGCCATGGACAAGGATCTCTATGACCTGCCGCCGAAGGAACTGAAGAAGGTTCCGACCGTCTGCGCATCGCTGCGTGAAGCGCTGATGGCACTCGACAAGGATCGCGGCTTCCTGAAAGCCGGCGGCGTGTTCGACGACGATCAGATCGACGCTTATATCGAGCTGAAGATGGCTGAGGTGCTGCGCTTCGAAATGACGCCGCATCCGGTCGAGTTCGACATGTACTATTCGGTCTAAGACCGACCTGTTCGACGAAGCAGAGGCCTCGCCTTCGGGCGGGGCCTTTTTCTTGCGCATTGGGAACCTTTGCGCGCTCACGGGCTGCAAAATGATCCGGGTCGACCGATTTTGAGTGTCTCGCGGAGCGGGCCTACTCCCTGGGGAAAAGCGTCAGCGGAATGGCGCATCGCTTTCTTCCACCATCTTCATGCGTGGAATGCGCGCACTGCAATTTCCGTAAGCTTGCTCGACCGTCACCTCCACAACCGCCTGCGCTGCCGGCCAGGTTCTCCGTTCAGCCTCTTTCGGCGCACGGATCTCGGCACGGCCGTTCAACCGCACCCGTCTCTGTCGCTCAAAGTCCATAAAAAGCATTCCGACATGCGGGTTTACGCGGATATTCCCAAGTGAATTGTAAAGCCCGTTTCCTGGAAAATCCGGAAAGACGAGAGTTTTCGCATCCAGCACCTTAAGTGCAGGCAATGGGCCGGTGGCCCCATAGTCCCGCCCTCTGAAACTCGCATCGCAATGCCCCGAGGCATCACTTGTCGCGATAAAAAAGAACGGCTGGACCTCTATGAAGCGGGCGAAGCCGGCAGGCATGTCCGGGCGCATCATCAGGGACAAATTATGCTCGTCCCATCGATAGCGTGATGGGAGTTCGGCGCGCAGTTCCAGTTCACCCGGATGCCCGAGGAACGCACCCCGGTTCGGATCATCGTCGATTGTCATGTCTGCATCCTTGACGAGGAGGGCAATCCCATTTGATATACGATCGTTCGGTAGGATTCAAAAGCATGACAAAAGTCTCACGGGAAGAAATTGTTTCCGCTGCCCGCGACATGTTCCGCGATCGCGGTTATGCGGGAGCCTCCATTGGCGATATCGCCGCGGCGCTCGGTCTGCGCAAGGCCAGTCTTTACAGCCGGGTCGAGAACAAGGCGGAGCTTGCCAATGCGGCGATCGTCATGACGAGCGCTGAATTTGCTATCCCTCAGACGGAAACCGACGATTGGCGGCTGGCATATGGCGAGGCGATGCATGGCTTTGCCGATCACCTGGCTGCCGCGCGGCGCTGCATTGGCCTGCATCTGCTTTACGATGCCACGATCGAGCCGGCGGTGCGCGCCGAGCTGGAGCGGTTTTTCGCTGCTTTGGAGCACAGGCTGGTGGATCTGGCGGAAAAGGCGCTCGGTCCCGAGCGCGCACAACGCCTCGCTCAGGAAGCTCTTTGCATATTGGAGGGAGGCACGCTCTGGCTGTTGCTCAATGAGGACCGGGACCCGCTCGATCGTCTTGTCTCGCGGTTCTGTGCGAACCTGCCTGTCGAGGCGACGGAGGCCGATTCCCTGAACATCCTGTCCAGATACGGTCTGCATTCCGAAGATGCGACGCTCCCGCAGGCAAGGATGGCAGCGGAGATCGCCCTTCTGGAAGGCGAGCTTGTTCGCCTGCGTGGAGCGCTGGCCGGGCGGATCGAGGCAGAAAGCTGCTTTCTGTAGGAAGCCGGCCCCGGTTTCAGGCTATCTCCGTGCCAATCCTATTGCGGCACCAGTCGGCGGCGATGCCGCCCGGCGTTGCACGCTCACGAAAGTCGCGGGCAACCTCGCCGAACGCAAAACGTATCGAGTTCTCCACGATTTCCTGATCGTAGCGCTTGAGCTTTTCTGCAATCGGGGCCCAATGGAACAGCGCCTTCGGGCTCTCACTGAAGGCGTCGCCGCCGGCTGCCAGGTTTTGCCAGTGAACATCCTTCAGCCGCACCGCAAAGCCGTCCCTCCACGACTGCGCCATGCTCTGGTCCGGCAGATGGGCCTGGTTGTCTCCAATTCCCCATTCGACACAATGGCTGGCCAGCAACGCCGCTTGCTCATTGCCGAGGCTGCCTGCATGTGCCACCCGGGCGACCGTATGAACGGCCAGATCGGACAGGCAGGCGGCAAAAACATGCAGCTTCGCCACATTGATGGACTGGATGAACACATCATCCTCGAACATTGACGGATAACGGGTTCCCATCCGCGCCTTCAGATAGCCGTAGAGCTTCTTCTGGGCGACAAAGGCCGAGCGCGTGCTGACGAAAGCGGCGAGCTGGTCGGCCGTTTCGATGGGCTCGCGCTCCCGGCGCAGGCGCAGACGACCGGCGGCCTCGCGCAGGAATGCCATGCTCCTCGTCCATTCGACACCCATGGAAAACCTCCTCCCCACCCAAGATTCCATCGCATTCCGAATACGACCAATGTCTCGATTTTCTTTGCCCGGGAACTGCCCAATGCTTGAGACATGCCATTGTGAGTCCGTTTGGGAGGAACTGCAATGGCGGCAGTTAACGACTTTGGTCGCTAACGGTTTATCGGGAGGAGGACACAATGTCCGCAAATGACGCAGAAAGTGCGAAGGATCGCTATTGGGCGAAAACCAGAAACCTGACCATCGTCGTTCTGGTGCTCTGGGCGTTCTTCTCGCTCGTAATCCCCTGGCTGGTCGAGCCCCTGAACAAGATCACGTTCATCGGCTTTCCGCTGGGTTACTACATGATCGCTCAAGGCTCGCTCATCGCTTTCGTTATCATCGTCTGGGTGCAGAACTGGCGCCAGGACGCGATCGACGACGAGTTCGGCTACGGCGAAGAGTAGGGAGGGGACCGACATGGCTTTGATGCAGGGACGGTTCATTGACAATATCGGCCGCGTGTACACGATCTACACCGGCGGCTTCCTCGCCTTCATCATCCTGATGGCAATACTCGAACAGCTCGGGGTCGGTGCCGACACAATCGGCATCCTGTTCGTCGCCTTCACGATCGCGATCTATGCCATCATCGGCTGGCTGTCGCGCACGATGGAAGTGGATGCATACTATGTGGCCGGGCGGCAGGTGCCGGCGGTCTATAACGGCATGGCCACGGCGGCCGACTGGATGTCGGGCGCTTCCTTCGTCGCACTTGCCGGCGGCGTCTATTTCGGCGGTTACGGCTACATGGCCTTCATCGTTGGCTGGACCGGCGGCTATGTGCTCGTCAACTCGCTGATGGCGCCCTATCTGCGCAAATTCGGCTGTTACACGGTGCCCGATTTCATCGGCACGCGCTACGGCGGCAATCTTGCCCGTCTTTGCGCCGTCATCGTTCTGGTGGTGGCGTCCTTCACCTATGTGACGGCGCAGATCGACGCGACCGGAACAATCGCCGCACGCGCGCTGCATATCCCCTATAACTATGGTGTGTGGTTCGGGCTATTGGGCATTCTTCTGTGTTCCATGCTGGGCGGCATGCGCGCCGTCACCTGGACACAGGTTGCGCAATATATCGTGCTCATCGTCGCCTATCTGGTGCCGGTGATCTGGATGTCCAACGCCCAGGGCTTCGGTATCATCCCGCATTTCACCTATGGTGAGGCGGCCTCCAGCATGACGAAATTCGAAGCCATGTACGGCCTGAACCCGCCGCTCGAGGCGATCAAGGGCCTGTCCGTGCTCACGACCCCGCATACGGGTCCGGTCGGTGATTATGCCGAGTGGAAATTCGTGACGCTGGCCCTGTGCATGATGGCAGGCACAGCCTCGTTGCCGCACATCCTGATGCGCTACTTCACCACGCCTTCCGTGCGCTCCGCACGCAAGTCGGTAGCGTGGTCGCTGCTGTTCATCTTCATGCTGTACTTCACGGCACCGGCGCTCGCCACGCTGACGAAGCTCCAGCTTCTCGATCCCAGCCTGCCCACGGCCATCATCGGCAAACCGTTTGCCGAGGTCGCTTCGCTCGACTGGATCAGGAACTGGTCGGATGTCGGCTTCCTGGCTATCGCCGACCAGAACGGCGACGGCATCCTTCAGCTCAACGAGTTCTTCATGCGGCCCGACATCGTCGTGCTCGCCACCCCGGAAATCGCTGGACTTCCCTATGTGATCTCCGGTCTCGTCGCTGCCGGCGGCATGGCGGCAGCCATGTCGACAGCCGACGGCTTGCTGCTGGCCATCGCCAACGCGCTCAGCCACGATCTCTACTACAAGATGATCGATCCCAAGGCTGACACGGCCATCCGGCTTGTGGTCGCCCGCGTTCTGCTGCTCGCCATCGGTGCGCTTGGCGCTCTGATCGCCTCGCTTCAGCTCACGGGCATCCTCGGGGCCGTGGCCTGGGCCTTCTGCTTCGCCTGTTCGGGTCTCTTCTTCCCGCTCGCCCTTGGCGTGTGGTGGAAGCGTGCGAACCGTGAAGGCGCCGTTGCGGGCATGATCGCTGGATTTGGCGCAGGCTCCCTGTATCTCTACTATGTCTATACGGGCGGCACTCCATGGTTCGGCATCGATCATCTGCGGTTCGGCATTGTCGGCATGGCCGTCAGCCTCGTCGCGATGGTGGTCGTCACGCTCATGACGCCGGCCCCGGACGAAGAAATACAGCGCATGGTCGACGAAACCCGCGTACCCGCGGGCCCGCCGATCCTTTCAGCCAAACATTGATCCGGCTAAAGTGAGACTGGGGGCGGGTTTACCCGCCCCCAGTCTTGTCGGGAGGAGTAAAGTCATGCAGGGGACGATTGCCGCGTTTCCGATCTGGGTCATCGCGCTGGATTATTTTCTGGGCGTCATGATGTGGACGCTCATCGCCCGTGCGGCCATGGGAATCTTCCTGCCGGAGGATTCGAGCTTCTTTTTCATGCGCTTCTTCGTGCGCGCCACCAACCCGATCCTGAGGTTGTTCAGGCCCATCACGCCCGGCTTTCTCCTTGAGCCGCTCATTCCGATCTACGTGGCGTGGTTTTTCTTCATGGTCCGCTTTTATCTCATGCCGTGGCTGCTCGGCTATTCGGTCATGGGCATGCTGTCCTTCCCGCTGGAAAGCGAGATTGCCGCGATGCTGTATCAGGCGTTCGGAAGCAAATAGAGCGGGGCTCCCTCCGTCAGAAAAATCCTTCGACGGCGGAACAGCACGGGGAAGAAGGCCCCTGCCCAATCGCTAAAACGCGGAGCGATCTTTCAGATTCGCTCCATGCGCGTCAGCTCGTTGTCTTGCGCAGGTCTTCGTCCCGATGCAGGTCCCCTCTTTCGAGAGGCGTGCATCAGCGGATGGGAAGCACAGGTCCTCATGCCCCAGTTCGGGCGCACAACGACCGTTCATTCCATCGTGGGCCTTCGGTCATCAGGGTGTCGGGCGGCGCCCCCCGATTGCCGATCACCCGACCCGAGCGGCGCTCTCAGCCTTCAAGAGCTGACAACAGGCTGGCGGAGGCCATCATATCGCGTTCGCGCGCGGCTCGGCGGAGCTTCGCTTCCCCGTCCTCACCCCATTGGGCAATGTTCCAGTCCTCGTCCACATGGGCTGCTTGCCATGCTTCCTGTGCCGTTAGCGTTCGCCCTTCCACCGCCAGGGCAAGCAGGAGAGAACCGGTGAGCGATGTCATGACATGGATTGCCGCCAGCCGGAACGGATCCGTCCGCTGGCGCAGATAGGTGCTGATCGCTGCAATCGCCATGCGGGGTTGTTCCACATGCACGATGCCCTCGGCGAGGATGAACTGCGCACCCGTCACGCTTTGTATCCAGTCCAGAACCGGATCCCAGGCCTCGGCCTGCATCGCCACCAGACGCTCCGGCGACGATGCGCGATAGCAAAGAAGATCGCCCGTCGCATAGCGCAGGACATCCTCGACCACCGGCTGCGTGTGGATGGCAACGCCATCGATCGCCGTGTTGACAAGACGGGTGACCGGCATCCGGGCTGGATCTATCTCTTCGCCCTGCGCGGCATATTCCGATGCGACGAGCTCAGCCGCCATCCGGCTCGGCAGGAGCACCTTCGTTGCGCCCGGTGTGCGCACGGCGCGCCCGTCCAGAAGGACAGCAAAGCCCCCCTCCTCCTCGCCGATGGAAACCTCCTTGTAGAACCGCTTGGGCAAAGCCCGCTTCATCGTGCTTTGGGCACGGCGCACCGGGTCCTGTTCGGCCGGTGTCTTTCCCTCTTCAAGGTCATTCAGAAGATCGCGCATGGTTTTAATATAAGCCGTTTGTTGCGGTGATTTAAGCGGGGATGTTTCGCCGGCGCGGACGATTGACGACGATCAGACCGACCGCGATCAGCAAGAGTGCGAACAACAGCTTCATCGTCAGCGGCTCACCGAGCACCAGCCCACCGCACATGACGCCGAAAACCGGCACCAGAAAGGTGAAGCTCGACAGACCCGAGGCCGGGTAGCGGCGCATCAGCCAGAACCACAACACATAGGTAAAGCTGACGACGAAAAACGCATGGAACAGGAAGGCGCCAATGGCAAGACCCGTCACTTCCCTGAAAAGAGGTCCGGCAAGTGGAATGAACGGTATCGGCAGAATCGTGGACACTGCGAGCTGATACATCAGCGTCTTCTCGGCGCTCACATCGGTGAGTTTGGACTGCTTGATGACGATGATCGTCAACGCCCAGAGAAGCCCGCCCAGGAGACACAGAAGATCACCGATCAGCGCATTCGGCTCGGGCAGGCTCAATCCATCGGAAAAGACCACGGCCACGCCGATGAAGGCCATCAGCAATCCGGCGAACTTGATCGCGGACATGCGCTCGCCAAGAAAGAAATGTCCCCCGATCAGGACCCAGAAAGGCATGGTGTTCAGCATCAGGGCGCCACGCGCGGCGGAGGTGTAATCAAGCCCGAAAAAGATGCAGAGAAATTCCAAGCCGAACAATGCACCCGCCAAAAGGCCGGCTATCAGAGTGCCATCGCGCTCGAACAGGCCGATGCGGCGATAACGGCACCACAGGTAGACAAGCAGGGTGGCGATCAGAGATCGTAGAAACATCACGAACATGGGATTGAACCCCATATTGGTGATCTTGATCGCCACCTGGTTCAGCCCCCAGGAAAAGCTCAAGCCCAACATCATCAAGGCAGCAAAGGCATCGATGCTGTCGCGCCTGTCGATCGCGGGCGGCGTTAAAGCGGTCATTGCGGCTCCCCGGCCGACGCTTCGTCGAAGCCAAGCAGATTCCAGCTCTGTCGCATATGCGGCGGCAATGGCGCGGTGACATCGATCCTGCCACCGTCGGGATGCGGGATGACGATCCGCCGCGCGTGCAGATGCAGGCGCTTTTGCAAACCGCCGGGAAATTCCCAGTTCTGGTCCGCCTCGAAATATTTGGGGTCGCCAATGATCGGACATCCGATATAGGCGGCATGCACGCGCAGCTGATGCGTCCGCCCCGTATAGGGTTCCATTTCCAGCCAGGAAAGGTTGGTCGCCGCCTGCTCGATCAGGCGATAATTGGAAACGGCATGATCGGAATCAGGCTCTCCATGCTTTGCCACCCGCATCCGGTCGCCATCGGGGGTTTGCTCCTTGACCAGCCAGGTGGAAATGCGCCCTTCAGGCTTCTTCGGCACCCCTTTGACCAGGGCCCAATAGGTCTTTTTCGTGTCGCGCGCGCGGAATGCCTCGGTCAGTTTCACGGCAGCCTGGCGCGTGCGCGCAACGACGAGCACGCCAGAGGTGTCACGGTCGATCCGGTGCACCAGACGCGGTTTCTCACCCTTCTTGTTGCGCCAGGCTTCAAGCATGCCGTCCACATGCCGGTTCACGCCCGAACCACCCTGGACGGCGAGGCCAGCCGGCTTGTTGAAGACATAGACCTTCGGGTCCTCGTAAATGAGCATCTGCGACAGCGCCTCACCATCGCCGGCGCCCCGCAGGCTGTGCGCTGTGATGTTCTCATTGCCTTTGCGATCAACCTCAAGCGGGGGAATGCGCACCATCTGGCCGGGCTGCACACGCGTATCCGCCTTGGCGCGGCCACCATCGACACGCACCTGACCCGAACGCAGCAATTTCTGCAGATGGCCGAAACCAAGGCCGGGGAAATGAACCTTGAACCAGCGGTCAAGGCGCATGCCGCCCTCATCCTTGCCGATCTCAACCTGTTGCACACCCGACATCTGAATTCACTCCAAGCCCGTTCAGGCAAAATGCCGGACCAGCCAAAGCCCGGCGAAAAGCGCGGCGATAGCGCCGCAGACACTGATCAGGACGTAGCCAGCCGCCAAGGCGCCCTGGCCACGTTCCCATAAAAATGCGACATCGAGCGAAAAGGCGGAGAAGGTGGTGAAACCTCCCAGGAGCCCCGTCGCCACAAACAGGCGCAACTCCGGTGAGGTGCCAAAGCGCCGCGCCAGCCACTCGATGAAAACACCCATCACGAAAGAACCGACCAGATTGACCGTCATCGTTCCCCAGGGAAACGAAGTTCCCAGAAGGCGCATGGCGGCAAGCCCCGTCAGATGACGCAGGCCCGCCCCCACCGCCCCGCCGGCGGCAACGATCAAAAAATGGTTCATGCGGCCCTTTTGGCAGAAGCCGCGCAAAAAGCAACCAGCCCCCTCACACGCCCTCTCCCCGTTCACGGCGCAATCGCGCCCAGTATTCCAGCCGTTTGCGGATTTCACGTTCGAAACCTCGCTCGGGCGGATCGTAGAACCGGCGGCGGCCCATCTCATCGGGAAAATAGTTCTGGCCGGAAAAGGCGTCCGGCGCATCATGGTCATAGGCATAGCCGGCGCCGTAGCCCGTTTCCTTCATCAGCTTTGTCGGCGCGTTCAAAATGTGCTTCGGGGGCAGAAGCGAACCATTTTCCTTCGCCGCCGACATGGCCTGTTTGAACGCGGTGTAGACCGCATTGGATTTCGGCGCTGTGGCCAGATAGACGCATGCCTGCGCCAGCGCCAGTTCCCCTTCGGGGGAACCGAGATATTCGTAGGCATCCTTGGCGGCGTTGGCGATGCCGAGCGCCTGCGGATCGGCCAGACCGATATCTTCCACGGCCATGCGCACCAGCCTGCGTCCGAGATAGAGCGGATCTTCACCCGCGTCGAACATGCGCGCGAGATAATAAAGCGCGGCGTCCGGATCCGAACCGCGCACGGATTTGTGCAGTGCCGAGATCAGATTGTAATGACCGTCCTGCCCCTTGTCGTAAATGGGCGCCCTGCGCTGGGCCACGCGCTGCAACCCTTCGGCATCGAACACCTCACCCTTACGCGCGGCGCGCCAGACCTCTTCGGCGAGCGTCAACGCCGCGCGGCCGTCGCCATCGGCCATGCGCACCAGAACCGCGCGCGCCTCCTCATCGAGCGGAAGCGGCTTTTCCTCCATGGCCTCGGCGCGTTCGAGCAGGCGCGCGATGCTTTCAGGCGTATGGGCGTGAAACACCAGGACGCGCGCTCGCGACAGGAGCGCGGCATTGAGCTCGAATGACGGATTTTCCGTCGTCGCCCCCACCAGGACGACGGTGCCGTCTTCCATGACCGGCAGGAAGGAATCCTGCTGGGAGCGGTTGAACCGATGAATCTCATCGACGAACAACAATGTCTGCCGCCCCTGGGAGCGGCGCATGCGCGCGGTCTCGAAGACCTTCTTCAACTCCGCGACGCCCGAAAAGATTGCCGAAATCTGCTCGAAGGCAAGGTCGGTCTCTCCGGCCAGAAGGCGCGCGACGGTGGTTTTCCCGGTCCCCGGAGGCCCCCAGAAAATGAGGGAACCGAGCGAGCGGCTATCGATCATGCGGGTGAGCGCGCCATCGGCGCCGGTCAGATGTTCCTGGCCGACAACCTCCGTCAGTTGGCGCGGTCGCAGCCGGTCGGCCAGGGGGCGGCTGACCTGAACCTCGTCCTGCTGATTTGTTGAAAAAAGATCGCTCATATCCCGCTCAGTCGCCCCGGCCGATGGCCGGAGGCACTCACACGCATTTCCACACTCATCCAGGCATCAGGCGCCGTTGCCGGCTGCAAGATGCGCTAGAATCTAAGACTCTGTTTCAATATGCGGCCATCACGCTCAACCGAAAAGTACCAGCGCCGGCTGTCTTCTCGCGCCACCTGTTCCATCATGTCGGCGCTGTCGATTTCAAGGCCATTGATTTCACGCAGAATGTCGCCGCGCCTTAGACCGATGCTTGCGGCCGGTGAACGGCGATCGACATCGAGGATGACAACGCCCTTCTTGGCCAGCGGCAATTTAAGGCGCTGAGCGAGCCGGGGGTCGAGATCGGCGATCGAAGCACCGGCAAAGGGGCTTCGCCCTTCCAGCAGCACGGGCTTTGCATTCTCGCCCGCTGAAAGCCGCTCCAGCTTGAAGGTCATGTCTTCGCTCTTGCCGTCGCGCAAGATTCGGACCGTTCCCTCTTCATCGACCGGGTGCGTCACCAGGCGATATTCGAGCGCATCGGGATGTTGAATGTCGGCCCCATCCATGGCGGTAACCACGTCACCCGGTTTCAGGCCGGCGCGTTCGGCCGGGCTGTCGGGCGCCACTTCGCGAACCAAAGCACCGACGGGGCGCGGCATGCCCAACGCCTCGGCAATCTGCGCGGTCACCGGATCGAAGGAAGCGCCGAAATAAGGGCGTTCAAAGGTTTTCGCTCCGCTCTGAGCGGCATCCACCACGGCGCGCACCATGTTGGCGGGAATGGCAAAGCCTATTCCGATCGAACCGCCGCTGCGGCTCACGATAGCTGTGTTGATGCCGATCACCTCGCCCTTCATGTCGATCAGGGCGCCGCCGGAATTGCCTGGGTTGATTGCTGCATCTGTCTGGATGAAGAAACCGAAATCGGACACGCCGATATGGCTGCGGGCCAATGCCGAGACAATGCCGCTGGTGGTGGTCTGTCCGACACCGAAGGGGTTGCCGATGGCAAGCACGAGGTCGCCGACCTCGAGCATGTCCGAATCCCCAAGCTCTATGGCGGGAAATGCTTCATCGCCCTTGATCTTGAGCACCGCCAGATCGAGCTCCTCATCCTTGAGCAGTATCTCGCTTTCGAACTCACGGCCGTCCGCAAGAGCCACCTTTACCTCGTCGGCACCGCTGATGACGTGATTGTTCGTCACGATGACACCGCTCTGGTCCACCAGAACGCCGGACCCGAGCGAGGAACGGACACGCGGAGGCATTTGCGTCCGCCCGAAAAAGCGCTCGAAGAACGGATCGCCCATGAAGGGAGAACGCACCTGGACCGTGGAAGACGCGTAGACGTTGACGACCGCGGGAGAGGTTTCACGCACGAGGGGTGCGAAAGAAAGCTGTATCTCCGACTGACCAAAGGGAACCCGTCGTTCGCTCCCCTGCCCCTCCGGCGCGTCCGTGCCGCGCAGAAGCCTGGAAAGGGCATCGGTAAGGCTGCCGCCAGTCCCATCCTGCGCGCCCGCCGGCACAAGCCAGGCGACAGACAGGACAAGAACGAGCAACAGGGAAAACAGGCGGAGAGACTTGTTCATGGCTAATCCTCTTGAGCCATTCACCCCGCGGTACGGGCAAATGGCTCCGAATATGTACTTGCCGCTGCGATAAGGGACCAGCGCCGTTTATCAACCGCAGCATTTCCGACAGATAAGGCGGTCTCTTTTCTCACGCAATTGCGTACAATAAAAGGCTTCAGGGACCGAGACGGATTCGGCTGGTGCGGGCCACCTCCACCACTCATGCCGGATCGGCTGTTCCACAGTGATTGCACCTTATCGGGAATGCCTCTTCCCGTTCCTGCGGTTTTCCAGCCATGACGCTCGCGCACTTATCCCCTATCCTGCTCTTGACCGTATCGAACGTCTTCATGACGTTTGCCTGGTACGGTCATCTCAAATTCCCCAACAAGCCGCTTGTCGCGGTGATCCTCGTCAGCTGGGTCATCGCGCTCGTCGAATATTGCTTTGCCGTTCCGGCCAACCGCTACGGTCACGCCGTCTACAGCGCCGCAGAGCTCAAGACGATGCAGGAAGTCATCACGCTCTGCGTCTTTGCCGTTTTCTCGGTGCTCTATCTTGGAGAAAGCCTCACCATCAATCACGCGGTCGGCTTTGCACTGATCGGCCTCGGCGCCTTCTTCATCTTTCGCGGCCCGCTGGGATAAACCCGGAAAGCAAAAAGGGGCCGTGAGGCCCCTTTGAAATCGCCAGGAATGGAAAGCCGATTACGCGGCTTCCGCTTCCTCATTGCCGCCCTCAGCCTCAAGGCGTGCACGATCGGCGGCACCCTTGGCAGAGACGTCGCGATCGACGAACTCGATCACAGCGAGCGGCGCGTTGTCACCATGGCGGAAGCCTGCCTTCATGATGCGTGTATAGCCGCCATTGCGCTCCGCATAGCGGGGTGCAAGCGTATCGAACAGACGCTTCACAAGGGTCTCGCTGCGGATTGCAGCGATCGCCTGGCGACGGGCGTGCAAGTCGCCGCGCTTGCCGAGGGTGACGAGCTTCTCCACGATGGGGCGCAGCTCCTTTGCCTTCGGCAGGGTGGTAACAATCTGCTCATGCTCGATCAGCGAGGCAGCCATATTGGCAAAGAGCGCCTTGCGATGACTTGCCGTCCTGTTCAGCTTGCGGCCGGATTTTCCGTGACGCATTGCCTTTCTCCTTCATTCCCGTCGTTCGCGCGTTGGGCGAAACGATGGCGGGTTAGTATTGGTCTTCGTAACGCTTGGCCAGTTCTTCGATGTTTTCCGGGGGCCAATCCTCGACTTCCATGCCGAGGTGGAGCCCCATCGAGGCCAGCACTTCCTTGATTTCGTTGAGCGACTTGCGGCCGAAATTCGGCGTGCGCAGCATCTCGGCTTCCGTCTTCTGGATCAGGTCACCGATATAGACGATGTTGTCGTTCTTCAGGCAGTTCGCAGAGCGAACCGACAGTTCGAGCTCGTCCACCTTCTTCAGAAGCGCCGGGTTGAAGGCCAGCTCGGCCACCTGTTCGGTGGGCTGTTCCTTCTGCGGCTCCTCGAAGTTGACGAACAGCGCGAGCTGATCCTGAAGAATGCGCGCAGCAAACGCCACGGCATCCTCACCCGTCACCGAGCCATTGGTCTCGATGGTCATGGTCAGCTTGTCATAGTCGAGAACCTGGCCCTCGCGGGTGTTTTCGACCTTGTAGGAGACCTTCTTGACCGGCGAGTAGAGGCTGTCGACCGGGATGAGCCCGATCGGCGCGTCCTCTGCACGGTTGCGGTCGGCGGGAACATAGCCCTTGCCGTTGTCGACAGTGAACTCCATGCGGATCTCAGCACCATCGTCAAGCGTGCACAGCACGTGATCGGGGTTGAGAACCTCGACGTCGCCGACGGTCTGAATATCGCCGGCGGTCACGGCGCCGGGGCCCTGCTTGCGCACGACCATGCGCTTGGGGCCATCGCCTTCCATACGCAGCGCGATTTCCTTGATGTTCAGGACGATGTCCGTCACATCCTCGCGCACGCCAGGGATGGAGGAGAACTCATGCAGCACGCCATCGATCTGCACCGCCGTCACGGCAGCGCCGCGCAGCGAGGACAGAAGCACGCGACGCAGGGCGTTGCCGAGGGTCAGACCAAAGCCACGCTCCAGCGGCTCGGCCACAAGCGTGGTGACCGTGCGCCCCTTGGAGGAGAATTCGACCTTGTTCGGCTTGATAAGCTCTTGCCAGTTTTTCTGGATCATTCCGGGTTCCTTCCGTTACCCCGCCACCATCCAATCGTGGCGGGCGATCTGGAAACCGCAGAGGAGCACATTAGGCTCATGCGGCACAAAACGCGTCCTTAGACGCGGCGCTTCTTGCGCGGACGGCAACCATTGTGCGGGATCGGCGTCACGTCGCGGATGGACGTGATCGTGAACCCGGCGGCCTGCAGCGCGCGGAGAGCAGATTCACGGCCGGAACCGGGACCCGACACCTCAACCTCGAGGGTGCGCATGCCGTGTTCCTGAGCCTTGCGGGCGCAATCCTCGGCGGCAACCTGGGCTGCAAACGGGGTCGACTTACGCGAACCCTTGAAGCCCTGTGCGCCGGCGGACGACCAGGCAATGGCATTGCCCTGCGCGTCGGTGATGGTGATCATCGTGTTGTTGAAGGTCGAGCTGACGTGAGCAACGCCCGACGAAATATTCTTGCGTTCGCGACGGCGAACACGTGCGGCTTCCTTGGCCATGTCTTTCCTTTCAGTCGATCTCTACACCGCCGTAACACCAGCGGCTACACCTGCAAGCGAAACGAGAAACGAGCGGTAAATCCAGTTCACCGCCCGTCTTTCGAACCGCCTAATTACTTCTTCTTGCCGGCAATCGCCTTAGCCGGACCCTTGCGGGTGCGCGCATTGGTATGCGTGCGCTGACCGCGGACCGGGAGCGAACGGCGATGGCGCAGACCGCGGTAGCAGCCCAGATCCATCAGGCGCTTGATGTTCATGGACACTTCGCGGCGCAGATCACCCTCAACGATGAGATCGCGGTCGATCGTCTCGCGGATGGCCAGAACCTCGGCATCGGTCAGTTCGCTGACACGGCGTTCAAGCGGAATGTTGACCTGCTTCACGATATCTCCGGCCAGTTTCGGGCCGATGCCGTGAATGTACTGAAGCGCGATAACGACACGCTTGTTGGTCGGGATGTTGACGCCAGCTATACGGGCCATCTTCTTCTCCATGTGTGCCGGATATTCCGGCGTTTCGTTTGCCCGCGTCCGGTGGAGGCCGGCCCCTGCGGGATATCCTTGCGGGATATTAATGTTCCTGCAAACAATGTGGCCGAGCCTATCGGCCCGACCAACAATCCGTTCGATCAGGAGAACGGTTCGCCATAGTCGATATCCGCTCCCCAGTCAACAGTAAGGCCCGAAATCCGGCTCACCTGATATTTGCAAGAATGCCTTCGATCTCTGCGGTGACCTGATCGATGCTCATCATACCGTCGACCCGGCGCAGCAGACCCTTGGCGTGATAGTATCCGATCAGCGCCGCGGTCTTCTTGTAATATTCACGCAGACGCTCCTCGAACACCTCGGGATTGTCATCCTTGCGCGGTGTCTGTCCCGCAGCGATGGCATCCTGCGCCCGCTTGACGATACGTCCGACGAGGGCAGCATCATCCACAACCAGTTCGATGGTCGCGTCGAGGCCCTGCCCGCGCCCCTCAAGCATGGCGCTCACAGCATCGGCCTGGGCAAGCGTGCGCGGGTAGCCGTCAAGGATGAAACCGTTGGCGCAATCGGCCTGATCGATGCGTTCGGCAACAATGGCATTGACGATCTCGTCCGAGACCAGTTCGCCGGCATCCATCACGGCCTTGGCACGCTTGCCAATATCCGTCCCGGCGCTGACCGCTGCGCGCAGCATGTCTCCCGTGGATAATTGCGGGATACCGTGCTTCTCGACCAACCGCTGGGCCTGAGTGCCCTTCCCCGCTCCCGGCGGTCCAAGAAGTATAAGCCTCATCGTCCTCTCTTTCCCCCACGCAGCTTGGATTTCTTGATCAGCCCCTCATACTGATGGGCGATCAGATGGCCCTGGATCTGCGCGACCGTATCGAGCGTAACACTGACCACGATGAGCAGCGATGTGCCCCCGAGGTAGAACGGAACACCCGTCGCCGAAATCAGGAACTCCGGCAGAAGACAGATCAAAACCAGATAGATCGCGCCGATCACCGTAATGCGGGTCAGCACGTAATCAATATATTCTGCGGTACGCTCGCCCGGACGATAGCCCGGAATGAACCCCGAATGTTTCTTCAGCTGATCGGCCGTGTCCTTCGGATTGAAGACGATGGCCGTGTAAAAGAAGGCGAAGAACATGATAAGCCCGGCATAAAGCGCCATGAACGCCGGCTGGCCATGGCCGAGCGATGCAAGGATCGCCGACGCCCAGCCGGGAAGCTGCGTCGTGTCTGAGAAACCAGCGACGGTGGCCGGAAGAAGAAGCAGCGACGAGGCGAAGATCGGCGGAATGACGCCGGCCGTGTTGAGCTTCAGAGGCAGGTGCGACGTGTCGCCCTGGAACATACGATTGCCGACCTGACGCTTTGGATACTGGATCAGGAGTCGACGCTGGGCACGCTCGAAGAACACGATGACGCCGATAACGGCGATAACCAGAACGATGATCGCGAGGATCAAGCCGGTCGACAGGGCGCCGGTGCGCCCCAGTTCCAGCGTTCCACCGATGGCGCTCGGAAGGCCTGCAACGATGCCGGAGAAAATGATCAGCGAAATGCCGTTTCCGATGCCGCGGGCCGTGATCTGCTCGCCGAGCCACATCAGGAACATCGTACCGCCGACGAGCGTGATGACGGCGGAAATACGGAAGAACCAGCCCGGATCAGCAACGATATTCGCGCCGCCCTCCAAACCGACGGCAATGCCGTAGGCCTGGACCGTCGCGAGGATGACCGTTCCATAGCGGGTATACTGGTTGATGATCTTGCGGCCCTGCTCGCCTTCCTTCTTCAGCTGTTCCAGCGAGGGAACGACCGAGGTCATAAGCTGCATGATGATGGAGGCGGAAATATAGGGCATGATGCCAAGGGCGAAGATCGCCATGCGTCCGACGGCACCGCCGGCAAACATGTTGAACATGCCAAGCACGCCACCAGACTGCTGCTGGAAGGCCTGCGCAAAAGCGTCGGGATTGATCCCGGGCATCGGGATATAGGTACCGAGACGGTAGACAAGCAGCGCACCGAGCGTGAACCAGATGCGTTTCTTAAGGTCCTCCGCTTTCGCGAACGCGGCGAAATTGAGGTTGGACGCAAGCTGTTCCGCTGCAGATGCCATGAAGAATTCTCCGCTCCGTCACGCACCGCCTGCGTCATTGCACGATTCGGGCGCATGTTGCCGAACATCCGAAATAGGATGCGGTGGGCAAGGATGCAAGCGGCGGACTGTCGCCCGCCGCCTGTCTATCAAATTATTCTGCTGCCTTGGGGGCAACAAGCAGCTTAATGGAGCCGCCAGCCTTCTCGATCTTCTCGACGGCCGACTTGGAAGCACCGGCGACCTCGAGCGAGACCTTCGACTTCAACTCACCACCGCCGAGCACGCGCACACCGTCCTTGGCACGGCGCAGAACACCAGCCTTGACCAGGGCGTCAACGTCGATCACAGCCTTTTCGTCGAGCTTCTTGGCATCGATCGCCGCCTGGAGACGGGCGAGAGAAACCTCGTTGTAGTCCGAACCGAACAGATTGGTGAAACCGCGTTTGGGCAGGCGACGGTAAAGCGGCATCTGGCCGCCTTCATATCCCTTGATCGCAACGCCTGAGCGCGACTTCTGACCCTTGACACCGCGACCACCGGTCTTGCCGGAGCCGGAACCGATGCCGCGACCAACGCGCTTGCGCGATTTGGTGGCGCCTTCGTTTTCCCTGAGTTCGTTGAGCTTCATAATCAAATCTCCTCGGTTCCTCAGGCCTCGTCCACGATGCGGACGAGATGCTGCACGGAAGCGATCATGCCGCGCACGGAGGGAGTGTCCTCCAGCGTGGAACGGCGGTGCATCTTGTTCAAGCCAAGGCCGATCAGCGTCTGGCGCTGGTAGGCCGGGCGGCGAATGGGGCTGCCGATCTGCTCAACGGTGAGCGTCTTGCCCTTCTTCTTCTCTGCCATCTTCATCAATCCTTGCAAACGTCGGCGATCAAAACCCGCTCATCAAAGCGGGCCGATCAGCCGGTCAACCCTATTCCTCAGAGCCGGCGGTGGTGCCGCGGCGCGCCTGCAGCGTCGAGTACTTGATGCCGCGCTGTGCAGCAACGTCCTTCGGGTGCATCTGATGCTTGAGGGCGTCGAAGGTCGCGCGCACCATGTTGTACGGGTTGGAAGAACCGAGCGACTTCGCAACGACATCCTGCATGCCGAGCGTCTCGAAAACAGCGCGCATGGGACCGCCGGCGATGATGCCGGTACCGGGCTTGGCGGCGCGCAGCAGAACGCGACCGGCGCCGTGGCGACCGTTCACGTCATGGTGCAGCGTACGACCGTCGCGCAGCGGCACGAAAACCATGTCGCGCTTGGCGCTCTCGGTCGCCTTGCGGATGGCCTCCGGCACTTCGCGCGCCTTGCCGTGGCCGAAACCAACGCGGCCCTTCTGGTCGCCAACAACGACGAGAGCGGCAAAGCCGAAACGACGGCCGCCCTTCACCACCTTGGCAACGCGATTGATATGAACAAGCTTGTCGACGAATTCGCTATCGCGCTCTTCGCGCTCGCGGCGATCGTCCCTACGTCCTTGTGCCATTGTCCTTTTCCTTGTTCTTTTCCGGAAGCACGGGGTTAAAATTCATTCGGGCGCCTGACGCGCCCGAATGGATCAGAACTTCAGGCCACCCTCTCGGGCAGCATCGGCCAGCGCCTTGACGCGACCGTGGAAGAGATATGGGCCGCGGTCGAAGACCACTTCCGATACCCCAGCCTTCTTTGCGCGTTCTGCAACCAGCTTGCCGACAGCAGCAGCTGCTGCCGTATCGGCACCGGTCTTCAGATCGGTGCGAAGATCCTTGTCCAGGGTAGAAGCCGCCGCAAGGGTATGACCCTTGGCGTCGTCGATAACCTGGACGTAAATGTTTTTCGAGGAACGGTAAACCGAAAGACGGGGCTGGCCATTGGAGACCGCCTTGAGCTTCCGGCGAACACGTCCCGCGCGCCGCTTGACGGAGACTTTCGAGACCATGAGTTGCGTTCCTACTTCTTCTTGCCTTCTTTGCGGACGATCGTCTCATCCGCATACTTGACGCCCTTGCCCTTGTAAGGCTCGGGGCCACGCTTCTTGCGGATTTCGGCGGCGACCTGTCCGACCACCTGCTTGTCAATGCCGCTGATGACGATCTCAGTCGGCTTCGGCACGGCGATCGTGATTCCCTGCGGGGTCTCGTAAATCACTTCGTGGCTGTAGCCAAGCGAAAGCTGCAGGTTTTTTCCCTGCATAGCGGCACGATAACCAACGCCGTTGATCTCGAGCTTCTTCTCGAAACCATCCTTCACACCCTGAAGGATGTTGGCGATCTGGGTGCGCGACATACCCCATTTGGAGCGTGCGTCCTTCGACTGATCGCGCGGATCGACGGAAACGGCACCGTCCTCGAGCTTCACCAGAACCTCGTCGTTGACGACGAATTTCAGTTCGCCCTTCGGCCCCTTGGCCGTAACGGTCTGGCCCTCGACTTGCGCCGTAACGCCCTGAGGCACCGGGACCGGCTTTTTGCCAATGCGAGACATTTCTCTGTCCTCGTTCTTTGCTTCGCTCTCTGCCTGATCAGAAGATCTGGCAGAGGAGCTCGCCGCCCACATTCTTTTCGCGCGCTTCGTGATCGGCCATCACGCCCTTGGGCGTGGAAAGGATGGCGATCCCGAGACCGTTTGCGACCTGCGGGATGGACTTCACGGACACATAGACCCGGCGGCCGGGCTTGGAGACGCGGGCGATCTCGCGGATCACGGAACCGCCTTCACCGTATTTCAGCTCGATTTCGATCTCGGACTTGCCGTTATCGTAGTCGACCTGGCTGTAATCGCGGATATAGCCTTCCGCCTTCAGCACATCGAGAACGCGCACGCGAAGGCGCGAAGCCGGCGTCGAGACCTTGGTCTTGTTGCGGCCGATGGCGTTGCGGATACGGGTCAGCATATCGCCGAGAGGATCATTCACGGACATAGTCTCTACCTCTTACCAGCTCGACTTGACCAGGCCCGGAATAAGGCCGTTATTGCCAAGTTCGCGCAGTGCAACGCGCGACATCTTCAGCTTGCGATAATAGGCGCGCGGACGGCCCGTGACATCGCAGCGATTGCGGATACGCGTCTTCGACGAATTGCGCGGCAGGGCAGCAAGCTTGAGCTGCGCCTGGAAACGCTCTTCGATCGGCTTAGACTGGTCCATGATGATGGCCTTGAGAGCGGCACGCTTTGCGGCATAGCTCTTGACCATCTTGCGCCGACGGTTGTTCTTTTCGACTGCGCTGACTTTTGCCATTTACGTTGTCCTTCTTCTCGCCTGCCGTTACTGCCGGAACGGGAAGTTAAAGGCCTTGAGCAAGGCCCGTGCTTCGTCGTCGGTCTTGGCGGTCGTGCAGACGATGATGTCCATTCCCCAGATCTGATCGACCTGATCGTAGTTGATCTCGGGGAACACGATGTGCTCCTTGAGGCCCATGGCGAAGTTGCCGCGGCCGTCGAAGCTCTTCGGATTGAGGCCGCGGAAGTCGCGAACGCGCGGAAGAGCAACGGTCACGAGGCGATCCAGGAACTCGTACATGCGGTCCTTGCGCAGCGTCACCTTGGCGCCGAGCGGCATGCCTTCACGCACCTTGAAGCCGGCGATCGAATTCGTTGCGCGAGTGATGACAGGCTTCTGACCGGCGATGCGGGCAAGATCCTCGGCTGCGATGGCCGGCTTCTTGGAATCACCCGTGGCTTCGCCGACACCCATGTTGAGAACGATCTTATCCAGGCGCGGAACCTGCATCTCGTTCTCATACTTGAATGTATCGAGAAGCTCCTTGCGGATCGCCTCCTGGTATTTCGTTTTCCAGCGCGGCTGGTACTGAGCATTAGCCATCGATCAATTCTCCAGAGCGCTTCGCCACGCGCACCTTCTTGCCGTCTTCCTGGACCTTGAAGCCAACGCGGGTCGGCTTGCCATCCTTGGGATCGGCCACGGCCAGATTCGACAGGTGAATCGGCGCTTCCTTGGTGATGATCCCGCCCTCGGACTGGGCAGACTGCTTCTGGTGACGACGCACCAGATTGATACCGCGAACGACAGCCTTGTCGTCCTTCGGCATGACCTTCACCACTTCGCCGGTACGGCCCTTGTCCTTGCCGGCCAGAATGACGACCGTGTCGCCTTTTTTAATCTTCTGCATATCCCCGGCCTCCTAGAGCACTTCCGGCGCGAGCGAAATGATCTTCATATGATTCTTGGCGCGCAGTTCGCGCGGAACCGGTCCGAAGATACGCGTGCCGACGGGCTCTTTCTTATTGTCGACCAGAACGGCTGCGTTCTTGTCGAAACGGATGACGCTGCCGTCGGCGCGGCGGATATCCTTCGCCGTGCGCACAACAACCGCCTTCATCACGTCGCCCTTCTTCACGCGGCCGCGCGGAATGGCCTCCTTCACGGAGACGACAATGATGTCGCCCACGGAGGCATATTTCCGCTTCGAACCGCCAAGCACCTTGATGCACATGACACGACGGGCGCCGGAATTATCCGCCACGTCGAGGTTTGTTTGCATCTGAATCATGACTGGCCGCCTTCTCTTCAGTGGAAAGCGGTTCAGATACTCCGCTTTCCGGCAATTTCAAACTTTATTCGGCCTGGGCGCCAGTAACGACAACCCAGTTTTTGTCCTTCGAAATCGGGCGGGTCTCCTCGATGGTGACCACGTCGCCGACCTTGCACGCATTCGCTTCGTCATGCGCCTTGTACTTCTTGGACATGCGCACGACTTTTTTCATCATCGGATGGGTGAAGCGACGCTCGACACGGACGACAACAGTCTTGTCGTTCTTGTCGCTCACCACGGTGCCCTGCAAAACGCGCTTTGGCATATTCGCTGTCCTCAGGCCTTGCTGCCGGCCGTCTTCTCGGCCGCGATTGTCTTGATGCGCGCAATATCCCTACGGATTTCTTTCACGCGCGCGGTTTTTTCGAGCTGCCCGGTCGCTTTCTGGAAGCGGAGGTTGAACTGCTCTTTCTTCAGTTTCGCCAGCTCGTCGTTGAGCTGATCCGGCGTCATAGCCCTGACATCAACGGCCTTCATCGCGTCCGCCTTTCCTACTCTGCAATACGCTGCACGAAGCGCGTCTTGATCGGGAGCTTGGCAGCGCCAAGACGAAGGGCTTCGCGGGCGACGTCGATCGCAACACCGTCGATCTCGAACATCACGCGGCCCGGCTTCACGCGGCAGGCCCAGTAATCGACGGAGCCCTTGCCCTTACCCATACGAACTTCGGTCGGCTTCGAGGTCACCGGCAGATCCGGGAAAATACGGATCCACACGCGGCCCTGACGCTTCATCTGACGCGTAATGGCACGGCGAGCGGCCTCGATCTGACGCGCAGTAACGCGCTCCGGCTCGAGAGCCTTCAGGCCATAGGCGCCGAAATTGAGCTCCGTGCCACCCTTCGCAGCACCGTGAATACGGCCCTTGAACTGCTTGCGGAACTTTGTGCGCTTCGGTTGCAGCATCTTTATCTACTCCAAATTCCTCAAGCGTTCTCGCGACGGCGGTTGCCGCTCGGAGCGCCCTGGTCGCCTTCGATCGCGCGACGCTCGGAGGCCATCGGGTCATGCTCGAGGATCTCGCCCTTGAACACCCAGACCTTGACGCCGCAAATACCGTAAGCCGTCTTCGCTTCGGCAGTGCCGTAATCCACATCAGCGCGCAGCGTGTGCAGCGGAACGCGACCTTCGCGGTACCACTCCATGCGCGCGATTTCAGCACCGCCAAGACGGCCCGAGCAGTTGATACGAATGCCTTCCGCGCCGAGGCGCATGGCAGACTGCACGGCGCGCTTCATGGCGCGGCGGAACGCAACACGACGCTCGAGCTGCTGGGCGATCGACTGTGCGATCAGCGTCGCATCGATCTCCGGCTTGCGTACTTCAACGATGTTCAGGTGCGTTTCCGCATTGGTCATCGCCGAAACCTTGCGGCGCAGCTTCTCGATGTCGGCGCCCTTCTTGCCGATGATGAGACCCGGACGAGCCGCGTGGATCGTGACACGGCACTTCTTGTGCGGGCGCTCGATCACCACTTTCGAGATGGCAGCCTGCTTCAGCTCCTTCTCGATGTAAGCGCGGATCTTCAGATCTTCGTGCAGCAGGTCGCCATACTCACCCGTGTTCGCATACCAGCGAGAATCCCAGGTGCGGTTGATGCCGAGACGCAGACCGATCGGATTGATTTTCTGGCCCATCAGGCGGCCTCCACTTTCTCTTCCACTTCACGCACGACGATCGTCAGATGCGAGAACGGCTTCTCGATGCGGCTGGCACGACCACGACCACGCGCATGAAAGCGCTTCATCACGATCGACTTACCGACATGGGCTTCGGCCACGACCAGCGCATCCACGTCGAGGTCATGATTGTTCTCTGCGTTGGCAATCGCGGATTCGAGCGTCTTCTTGACGGTCGATGCGATGCGCTTGCGCGAGAATTCCAGATCGGCGAGCGCGGTCGCCACCTTCTTGCCGCGGATCATCGCGGCAACGAGGTTCAGCTTCTGAGGGCTGACGCGGATCGTGCGCAGAACGGCACGGGCCTCATTGTCAGCGAGCCTGCGCGGCGCTTTGGCCTTGCCCATCGTTATTTCCTCTTTGCCTTCTTGTCCGCGCCGTGGCCGTAATAGGTGCGGGTCGGAGCGAACTCACCAAACTTGTGACCGACCATCTCCTCGGAGACGGAAACGGGAATGTGCTTCTGGCCGTTGTAAACACCGAAGGTCAAACCCACGAACTGGGGCAAGATGGTGGAGCGACGGCTCCACATCTTGATAACCTCGTTACGGCCGCTATCGCGCACCTTCTCGGCCTTCTTCAGGAGATAGCCGTCGACGAAGGGGCCTTTCCAGACTGAACGGGACACTTGCCGCTACCTTTCCTTAGCTCTTGCGCTGATGGCGCGAGCGCATGATAAATTTGTCGGTCGCCTTGTTGGACCGGGTCTTCATACCCTTGGTGGGCTTGCCCCAGGGCGAAACCGGATGACGACCACCGGACGTGCGACCCTCACCACCACCATGCGGGTGATCGACAGGGTTCATGACAACGCCGCGGTTGTGCGGGCGCTTGCCCATCCAGCGCTTGCGGCCGGCCTTTCCAAGGCTGACATTGCCGTGGTCCGGGTTGGATACGGCGCCGACCGTGGCAAAGCACTGACCGGAGACCAGTCGCTGCTCACCGGAGTTGAGGCGCAGGATCGCCATGCCCTGATCGCGGCCGACGAGCTGGGCGTAGGCGCCTGCCGAACGGGCGATCTGACCACCCTTCCCCGGCTTCAACTCGACGTTGTGAACGATCGTACCGACCGGCATCGTGGAAAGCGGCATCGCGTTGCCAGGCTTCACATCGGCACCGCTGGTGCTCGAGATGACCTTGTCGCCGGCGGCAAGACGCTGCGGGGCGAGAATATAGGACAGCTCGCCGTCCTCGTAACGCACCAGCGCGATGAATGCCGTACGGTTCGGGTCGTACTCAAGACGCTCAACGGTGGCCGAAACGTCAAATTTGCGACGCTTGAAATCGACCAGACGATAGGTGCGCTTGTGACCGCCGCCCTGGAAGCGCGCAGTGATGCGGCCCGTGTTGTTGCGGCCGCCCTTGCCCGTCAAACCTTCCGTCAGGCCCTTTACAGGCTTGCCCTTGTGGAGGCCGGAGCGGTCGACGATGACCAGCTGACGCTGGCCAGGGGTTACCGGTTTATACTTCTTCAGTGCCATTGTCTTTCCCTCGCCGCCCGATCAAAGGCCAGTCGCGATGTCGATCGAATGACCTTCGGCCAGCGTGACAATCGCTTTCTTGACGTCGCTCTGGCGGCCAATCGTTCCGCGGAACCGCTTAACCTTGCCCTTGCGAACCAGCGTGTTGACGCCTGCGACCTTCACACCGAAAAGTGCTTCGACAGCAGCCTTGATCTCCGGCTTCGTCGCCTTGCGGTCCACATTGAAGACCACCTGGTTCGCTTCCGACGCCATGGTCGATTTCTCGGTGATCGCCGGGCTGACGATCACGTCATAGTGGCGAAGATCCGTCATTTGAAACGCTCCTCGAGGGCCTCGACGGCGGCCTTGGAAAGGACCAGCGTGCCGCGGCGCAGAATGTCGTACACATTGATGCCCTGCACCGGCAGAACGTCGATGTTGGCGATGTTTTGAGCAGCGCGCTTGAAACCGGCGTCGATTTCGGCGCCGCCGATCAGAAGTGCGTTGTTCAGGCCGAGCTTGGCGAAGTTCTCGATGAGAATCTTCGTCTTGGCCTCGCTCACCGCCAGATCGTCGACGATGATCAGGTTGGACGCTTTCGCCTTGGCGGAAAGCGCATGCTTCAGGCCAAGCGCACGGACCTTCTTGGGAAGATCGTGAGCGTGACTGCGCACGACCGGGCCGTGGGCCTTGCCACCGCCGCGGAACTGCGGAACGCGTGCCGACGAATGGCGAGCGCGGCCGGTGCCCTTCTGCTTGTACATCTTGGCGCCGGTGCGCGCGATTTCCGCGCGGCCCTTGGTCTTGTGCGTGCCGGCCTGCTTCTTGGCAAGCTGCCAGCGCACGACGCGGTGCAGGATGTCCTCGCGCGGGTCCAGCCCGAAGATTTCGTCCGAAAGCTTCAGCTTGCCGGCGTCAGCGCCTGCGAGGGTGGTTACCTTGAGATCCATTATTCAGCCCCCTCGCTGGCGGCAGCTTCTTCAACTTTCGCCGCGTCCACCTTGCCGTTGGCGCGCAGCGCAGCCGGCATCGGAACGTCCTGCGGCAGCGGAGCCTTGACGGCGTCGCGCACCATGATCCAGGCACCCTTGGAACCGGGAACCGCACCGCGGACCAGGATCAAGCCGCGCTCGACATCGGTAGAGACGATTTCGAGGTTCTGCGTCGTGACACGATGATCGCCCATGTGGCCGGCCATCTTCTTGCCCTTGAACACCTTGCCCGGGTCCTGGCGCTGACCGGTCGAACCATGCGAACGGTGCGAGACCGAGTTACCATGGGTCGCGCGGCCACCACCGAAGTTGTAGCGCTTCATGACACCCTGGAAGCCCTTACCGATCGAGGTGCCCGTCACATCGACCTTCTGGCCGGGGACGAAATGCTCGGCCGTGATCTCAGCGCCGACATCCAGAAGATTGTCGGGGGACACGCGGAACTCGGCAAGCTTGGCCTTGGGCTCCACGGAGGCGACGGCATAATGGCCGCGAAGCGCCTTCGACGTGTTCTTCACCTTGGCAAGCCCGACGCCGAGCTGAACCGCCGTGTAGCCGTTCTTTTCTTCGGTACGCTGAGCGACAACCTGACAGTTCTCCATGCGCAGAACCGTCACGGGCACATGCTCGCCCGCTTCGTTGTAGACGCGTGTCATACCGACTTTTTGTGCGATAACACCTGAACGCATCGGTTCGATTTCCTTTCGAGGTTCCCTTCGCCTGTTACGCCCTGAAGCGTTTTCAGCGGGGGTTCCGGACCTTTAATCTTGCCCTACAGCTTGATCTCGACGTCGACACCAGCGGCAAGGTCGAGCTTCATAAGAGCATCGACCGTCTGCGGCGTCGGATCGACGATATCGAGAAGACGCTTATGGGTACGCATCTCGAACTGCTCACGGCTCTTCTTGTCGATGTGCGGCGAGCGGTTCACGGTAAACTTCTCGATGCGCGTCGGCAGCGGCACAGGGCCGCGCACATTGGCGCCCGTACGTTTTGCCGTAGACACGATTTCCCGCGTCGAGGCGTCGAGCACGCGATGATCAAACGCCTTGAGGCGGATACGGATATTCTGTCCGTTCATGTGTCAATTCCTTGTTCCCGCGGCGGCGCGGTCACCCGCGCCGCGCCGGAAGGTTACCGTTCTTACTCAGTGATGGCAGCGACGATGCCGGCGCCGACGGTGCGGCCGCCTTCACGGATAGCGAAGCGCAGCTTCTCTTCCATGGCGATCGGCACGATCAGCGTCACGTCCACCGTCACGTTGTCGCCGGGCATGACCATTTCCGTGCCTTCCGGCAGCGTCACGATGCCCGTCACGTCCGTCGTGCGGAAGTAGAACTGCGGACGGTAGTTCGTGAAGAACGGCGTATGACGCCCGCCCTCTTCCTTCGTCAGGATGTAGGCCTCGGCCTTGAACTTCGTGTGCGGCTTCACCGAACCCGGCTTGCAAAGCACCTGGCCGCGCTCAACGCCCTCACGGTCGACACCGCGAAGAAGTGCGCCGATGTTGTCGCCGGCCTGGCCCTGGTCCAGAAGCTTGCGGAACATCTCCACGCCTGTGCAGGTCGTCTTCGACGTCGGACGGATGCCGACGATCTCGATTTCCTCACCAACCTTGATCACGCCGCGCTCCACGCGACCCGTCACAACCGTACCGCGGCCCGAGATCGAGAACACGTCTTCGATCGGCATCAGGAACGGCTGGTCGATCGGACGCTCCGGCGTCGGGATGTAGCGATCCACTTCGGCCATCAGAGCCCGCACGGCGTCCTCACCGATCTCCTTGTTGGAGTCTTCAAGGGCAGCAAGCGCCGAACCCTTGATGATCGGAATGTCGTCGCCAGGGAAGTCGTAGGACGACAGAAGCTCGCGAACCTCGAGCTCGACCAGTTCCAGAAGCTCCGGATCGTCAACCTGGTCGACCTTGTTCAGGAAAACAACGATCGCCGGAACGCCAACCTGGCGGGCCAGAAGAATGTGCTCGCGCGTCTGCGGCATCGGGCCGTCGGCGGCCGAACACACAAGGATCGCGCCGTCCATCTGCGCAGCACCCGTGATCATGTTCTTCACGTAGTCCGCGTGACCGGGGCAATCAACGTGGGCGTAGTGACGGTTCTCCGTCTCGTACTCCACGTGCGCCGTCGAGATCGTGATCCCGCGAGCCTTCTCTTCCGGCGCGGCGTCAATCTGGTCATACGCCTTGAACTCACCGAAAAACTTCGTGATCGCTGCCGTCAAAGACGTCTTGCCGTGGTCAACGTGACCAATCGTGCCAATGTTCACATGCGGCTTCGTACGCTCAAATTTACCTTTGGCCATGTGAGCTCTCCATTCCTTCTGCCCGTCCGGGCACTTTCAATTCCAATAATTCGTGGCAATTCCGATAATTCGCGGGAGTGCCGACGAACTACGCGTATTTCTTCTGAATTTCCTGCGCGACCGCGACGGGAACCGGCTCGTAGTGATCGAACTGCATCGTGTACTGGGCGCGGCCCTGGGACATCGAACGCAGGCTGTCCACGTATTTGAACATGTTGGCGAGCGGCACCATGACATCCACCACAACAGCAATGCCGCGCGCTTCCTGACCCTGGATCTGGCCACGGCGGCCGTTCAGATCGCCGATAACGTTGCCGACATATTCCTCAGGCGTTACGACCTCGACCTTCATGATCGGCTCGAGAAGCTGAGCGCCGGCCTTCTGCGCACCTTCACGGAATGCTGCGCGAGCAGCGATTTCGAAGGCGAGAACCGAGGAGTCAACGTCATGGTATGCGCCGTCGATCAGCGTTGCCTTGACACCCAGCATCGGGAAGCCAGCCAGCGGACCGGAAGACAGAACGCTTTCGATACCCTTCTGAACGCCCGGGATGTATTCCTTCGGAACCGAACCGCCGACGATCTTGGACTCGAACTTGAAGTCCTCGCCCTCCGAATTCGGCTCGAAGACGATCTTGACGCGGGCGAACTGACCCGAACCGCCGGACTGCTTCTTGTGCGTGTAGTCGATCTCGGCTGCGCGGGTGATCGTCTCGCGGTATGCAACCTGCGGGGCGCCCACATTGGCCTCGACCTTGAACTCGCGCCTCAGGCGGTCGACGATGATGTCGAGGTGAAGTTCGCCCATGCCGGCGATGATCGTCTGACCGGATTCTTCGTCGGACTTGACGCGGAAGGACGGATCCTCAGCAGCCAGACGATTGAGGGCCAGACCCATCTTTTCCTGGTCGCCCTTGGTCTTGGGCTCGATCGCGATCTGGATAACCGGATCGGGGAATTCCATGCGCTCAAGGATAACCGGCTTCAGCGGATCGCAAAGCGTGTCGCCAGTGGTGGTCTCCTTGAGACCGGCAAGAGCGACGATATCGCCTGCAAAGGCCTCTTCGATGTCTTCACGGGAGTTGGAGTGCATCTGCAGCATACGACCGATGCGCTCGCGCTTGCCCTTCACGGTGTTCTCCAGCGAAGCCCCCTTCTTCAGCACACCCGAATAGATGCGGCAGAAGGTGAGCGAACCGACGAACGGGTCGTTCATGATCTTGAAGGCCAGCATGGAAAGCGGCTCGTCGTCGGACGACTTGCGGCCAATCTCTTCCTCGGTCTTCGGATCGATGCCCTTGATGGCCGGAACGTCGATCGGGGACGGAAGATAGTCCACAACAGCGTCGAGCAGCGGCTGCACACCCTTGTTCTTGAAGGCAGAGCCACAGAACATCGGGAAGAACTTGACCTCGATCGTGCCCTTGCGGATCAGAGCGCGGATCTCATCATTCGAAGGCATTTCACCCTCGAGATAACGCTCCATCGCGCCCTCGTCCATTTCGACGGCAGCCTCGATCAGCTTCTCGCGGTATTCCTCGGCCTTGGCCTGAAGGTCGGCCGGAATCTCGACGATATCCCAGGCGGCGCCCAAATTCTCGGACTGCCAGACCAGGGCCTTCATCTCGATCAGATCGACAACGCCGGCGAAATCGTTTTCCGCGCCGATGGGAAGCTGCATGACGACAGCCTGCGCACCAAGACGGCTACCGACCATCTCGGCAGAGCGGTAGAAGTCGGCACCGATCTTGTCCATCTTGTTGCAGAAGATCATGCGCGGAACGTGATACTTGTCGGCCTGGCGCCAGACAGTCTCGGTCTGCGGCTCGACACCGGCATTGGCATCGAGAAGAGCAACGGCACCATCGAGAACACGCAGCGAACGCTCGACCTCAATAGTGAAGTCGACGTGACCGGGCGTGTCGATGATGTTGAAGCGGCGCTTCTTGCCATCACGACCTTCCCAGAAGGTCGTGGTCGCAGCAGACGTGATCGTGATGCCGCGCTCCTGCTCCTGCTCCATCCAGTCCATCGTTGCGGCGCCGTCATGGACTTCGCCGATCTTGTGGGACTTGCCGGTGTAGAAGAGAATGCGCTCGGTCGTCGTCGTCTTGCCGGCGTCGATATGCGCCATGATACCGAAGTTGCGGTAGTCTTCGAGCTTATATTCGCGGGCCATCGTCGTGTACCTCTAATATCCGTTCAACTACCAGCGGTAGTGCGAGAACGCGCGGTTGGCCTCAGCCATCTTGTGCGTGTCTTCGCGCTTCTTAACGGCCGTGCCGCGGTTGTTGGAGGCATCGAGCAACTCGCCAGACAGACGATCGACCATGGTCGTCTCGTTGCGCTTGCGGGCAGCTGCGATCAGCCAGCGAATGGCGAGAGCCTGACGGCGCTCCGGACGAACATCGACCGGCACCTGATAGGTGGCGCCACCAACACGGCGGGAACGAACCTCCACATGAGGCGCGACATTGTCGAGCGCCTGATGGAAGACCGAAACCGGCTCCTGCTTCGTCTTGTCCTGAACCTGCTCAAAGGCGCCATAGACGATGCGCTCGGCAGCGGACTTCTTGCCATCAAGCATGATGGCGTTCATGAATTTCGTCACAACCTGGTCACCGAATTTCGGATCCGGGTTGATCTCTCTTTTCTCTGCGCGGTGGCGTCGGGACATGTTCTTCGTCTCTTACCTTCGAGGCCCGGCTCAAAATAAAAGCGCCGAAGCCGGAAAACCCTACTTCGGACGCTTTGCGCCGTATTTCGAACGACGCTGCTTACGGTTCTTCACACCCTGCGTGTCGAGCACACCACGAATGATGTGATAACGCACGCCCGGAAGGTCCTTCACGCGACCACCGCGGATCATCACCACGGAGTGCTCCTGAAGGTTGTGACCTTCGCCGGGGATGTAGCCGATCACCTCGAAGCCATTGGCAAGGCGGATCTTGGCCACCTTACGCATAGCCGAGTTCGGCTTCTTCGGCGTCGTCGTGTAAACGCGCGTACAAACACCCCGCTTTTGCGGGTTGGCCTGCATGGCCGGAACCTTGTTACGCTTCACCGGCGCGGTGCGCGGCTTGCGGATCAACTGGTTAACGGTAGGCATCAAACCTTCCCTTGTTACAAATTCCGTGTCTCAAGCCCGAGGGCCGCTTCAAGAACAGATCGCGTTCATACACAAATCCAGGCCGCAAACCGTGATAACGGTTCTGCCTGGACAAAAAGCAGAGGAAGCGTTTCCGCTTCATGCGCCCGCAAATTCTGTCGCTCGCAAAAAACGAACCCTGTTTGAGACCAGCTCCGGGGCGTGACGCCCTGAAAGAAACAATCTCACATCGGCTCGGACGAGGCGGGTATTACTAGTAACCCACCCAACCGTCAACCCCGGTTAAGCATTTATCGTGCGCCAGAGCCCTTAATCGGCCTGCCGAGCGCCGGCTCAGACCAAATCTTGCCGAAAAGCCGGTCGCATGGATGGAAAACACCCCGTTTGTGCCTGTCATTCCCGCCAGATGCATGCGAAAACGCCCTCCTATATAGAGACTCTCAGAGAAACGGCAAGAATCGGGAATCACCATGAGCGCATCGGAAGACAAGCCGGTCACCATCATCACTGGCCGCGTATGGCGCGAAAAGGATTCGGATAGCGAGGGCGTTCATGTGCTCCTCGTCGCTCCGGACGACGACACGGCCGTGCGCATGGCGCTCGAAGCGCTTGCGCAGGAAGGTTATGCCGAGGCCGAGCTCGACCAGATCGGCGACATGCAGGGTGAGCCCGACGAGGAGCCCCATCTTTCGGCATGGCAGGGCGCCCGCGAAGGCGAGATCGCGATTGTCACCTTCGACGAGCCTTTGTAGAGGACGGGCCCAGGGAATCTCACGATCAGGCAGGATCACCTGATTTCCCAGAGATGCGGATAAAGGCGCATGACGATTTCGCCCATGGCCGGTCTTTCGGCCAAAGCGTTGTGCGCGGTATTACCGGATTTTTCAACCGATCCTCCTCCCTCACGGTGAGCTTGGCAAAACACGCGCGACGCCCTGCCCCCTGCCCTTCGCAAATCTATTCTCAATAAAAAAGCCGCCGGAGCGATCCGGCGGCTTTTCCCGTTTCAAAAGGGCGTTCCCTATTCGGCGGCGCTCGTCATATCGGCGATCATCGGATCGGCCATCTCGACGCCGGAGGTCTTGCGGCGCTCGTCGAGGATCAGGTCGTCGCGCGAACGGGCAATACGCCGGATCTGGCTCATTGCGCCACCCGTGCCAGCCGGGATCAGACGACCGACGATGACGTTTTCCTTCAGTCCCTGCAGCGTGTCGATCTTGCCGGCAACCGCTGCCTCGGTGAGGACGCGGGTGGTCTCCTGGAAGGAGGCCGCCGAGATGAAGGACGGCGTCTGCAGCGATGCCTTGGTGATGCCCAGCAGGACGGGCTGGCCTTCGGCCTGCTTCTTGCCTTCTTCCACCAGGCGATCGTTGACCTCGTCGAACTCGACCGAATCCACGTGATCGCCAGGGATATAAGTGGAATCGCCCTGCGACGTGATCTCGACCTTCTGCAGCATCTGGCGAACGATCACCTCGATGTGCTTGTCGTTGATCAACACGCCCTGCAAACGGTAGACCTCCTGGATTTCGTTGACGAGGTAGGAAGCCAGAGCCTCCACGCCCTTGATCGCCAGGATGTCGTGCGGTGCCGGGTTGCCGTCGAGCACGAAGTCGCCCTTCTCGATCTGGTCACCGTCCTGAAGATGGAACGGCTTGCCCTTGGGAATGAGATATTCCACGGGCTCCAGTGTCGAGTCATGCGGCTCGATGATGATGCGGCGCTTGTTCTTGTAGTCGCGGCCAAAGCGGATCGTGCCATCGATCTCGGCGATGATGGCGTGATCCTTCGGGCGACGAGCCTCAAACAGTTCGGCCACGCGTGGCAGACCACCGGTGATGTCCTTGGTGCGGGCACTTTCCATCGGAATACGCGCCACCACGTCGCCGGGCCTCACCTTGGAGCCGGGCTCCACGGACAGAACCGTCTCCACCGACAGGAGGAAGCGCGCATCGCCCCCGCGAGCCAGCTTAGACACCTTGCCCTTGGAATCCAGAATGGTAAGGGCCGGCTTCAAGTCGGTACCGCGCGGCGTCGAGCGCCAGTCAATGACCTCGCGCTTGGTGATACCGGTCGATTCGTCCGCCGTCTCCTGAACCGAGACGCCGTCCACCAGATCCTCGAAGGCCACCGTGCCCTCGACCTCGGTGAGCATCGGACGGGTGTAGGGATCCCACTCAGCGATGCGCTGACCGCGCTTCACCTTGTCTCCCTCGTCCACGAAGATGCGTGCACCGTAGGACACACGATGCGAGGCGCGCTCGGCACCGGCCTCATCCATGATGAGAACAGCCATGTTGCGGCCCATCACCACGAGGTCGCCCTCGGAGTTGCGCACCACGTTGCGGTTGCGGATCTTCACAGTGCCTTCGAAGGAAGCCTCGAGGAACGACTGATCGACCACCTGCGCCGTGCCACCCATGTGGAAGGTACGCATGGTGAGCTGCGTGCCGGGCTCGCCGATGGACTGGGCGGCGATGACGCCGACAGCCTCGCCGATATTGACCGGGGTACCGCGTGCAAGGTCGCGACCGTAGCACACCGCGCAGACACCGACGCGCACTTCACAGGTGAGCGCGGAGCGGATGCGCACGGTCTGGATGCCCGCCTTCTCGATGGCTTCCACGTCGCGCTCGTCGATCAGGCGACCGGCGGCGACGATGACCTCCTCGGTCGCCGGATTCACCACATCCTCAAGAGCCGTACGGCCCAGGACGCGCTGACCGATGGACGCAACCACCTGACCGGCATCGACGATGGGCTGCATGGTGAGGCCCTTGTCGGTGCCGCAATCCGGCACCGTGACGATGCAATCCTGCGCCACGTCGACCAGACGACGGGTCAGGTAACCCGAGTTGGCGGTCTTCAGAGCGGTGTCGGCCAGACCCTTGCGGGCGCCGTGGGTGGAGTTGAAGTACTCCATCACGGTCAGGCCTTCCTTGAAGTTCGAGATGATCGGGGTCTCGATGATGGAGCCATCCGGACGGGCCATGAGGCCGCGCATGCCGGCGAGCTGGCGCATCTGCGCCGGCGAGCCACGGGCACCGGAATGCGACATCATGTAGACCGAGTTCATCGGCTTCTGGCGGCCGCTATCGTCGAACTCGACCGCCTTGATGCGCTTCATCATCTCGTCGGCGACCTTTTCGGAGCACTTGGCCCAGGCGTCGACGACCTTGTTGTACTTCTCGCCCTGGGTGATCAGGCCGTCATTGTACTGCTGCTCATATTCCTTGGCGAGCGTCTCGGTCTCGGCGATCAGGTTTTCCTTGGTCTCAGGAATAACCATGTCGTCCTTGCCGAAGGAAATACCGGCGCGGCAGGCGTGGGCAAAGCCCAATTGCATGACACGGTCACAGAAAATGACCGTCTCCTTCTGACCGCAGTGACGGTAGACCGTATCGATCATCCGCGAGATATTCTTCTTCGTCATCTCCTGATTGCAGATGGCGAAGGGAATATTGTGGTTCTTCGGCAGAAGCTCACCGACGATCATGCGGCCCGGCGTCGTCTCGAAAATCTCCGACACGATGTTGCCCTCGGCATCGACCGTCTTGAAGCGCCCCTTGATCTTGGTGTGCAGGGTGACGACCTTGTTCTCGAGCGCATGGTGCAGTTCGCCCATGTCAGCGAACGCCATGCCCTCGCCCGGTTCGTTCTGGTTCATGATCGACAGGTAATAGAGCCCGAGAACCATGTCCTGGGACGGCACGATGATCGGCGCACCCGAAGCCGGATGCAGGATGTTGTTGGTCGACATCATCAGGACGCGCGCTTCAAGCTGCGCTTCAAGCGACAGCGGAACGTGCACGGCCATCTGATCACCGTCGAAGTCGGCGTTGAACGCCGTACAAACGAGCGGATGCAACTGGATCGCCTTGCCCTCGATCAGGGTGGGCTCGAAAGCCTGAATGCCCAGACGGTGCAGCGTCGGCGCGCGGTTCAGCAGAACCGGGTGCTCGCGGATGACCTCGTCGAGGATGTCCCAGACTTCCGGCTTCTCTTTCTCGACCAGCTTCTTGGCCTGCTTGACGGTGGACGAGTAGCCCTTGGCGTCGAGGCGCGCATAGATGAACGGCTTGAACAGCTCAAGCGCCATCTTCTTCGGCAGGCCGCACTGGTGCAGCTTCAGCTCGGGACCGGTCACGATGACCGAACGGCCGGAATAATCGACGCGCTTGCCCAGCAGGTTCTGGCGGAAACGCCCCTGCTTGCCCTTCAGCATGTCGGAAAGCGACTTCAGCGGACGCTTGTTGGCGCCCGTGATGACGCGGCCGCGACGGCCGTTGTCGAACAGCGCATCGACCGCCTCCTGAAGCATGCGCTTCTCGTTGCGGATGATGATGCCCGGCGCCCGCAGCTCGATCAGCCGCTTCAGACGGTTGTTACGGTTGATGACGCGGCGATACAGATCGTTCAGGTCGGAAGTCGCGAAACGACCGCCATCCAGCGGAACCAGCGGGCGCAGGTCCGGCGGAATGACCGGGACGATCTTCATGATCATCCACTCGGGGCGGTTGCCCGATTCCATGAAGTTCTCGACCACCTTGAGCCGCTTCAGAAGCTTCTTCTGCTTCAGCTCCGACGTGGTGGAAGCGAGATCGGAACGCAGGTCGCCGGCGATCTTCTCCAGCTCCATGGATTCGAGCAGGTGGTGGATCGCCTCGGCACCGATCATGGCGGTGAAGGAATCCTCGCCATATTCATCGACCGCGATGATGTACTCTTCCTCGGAAAGAAGCTGGTTTTCCTTGAGAGCGGTCAGGCCCGGCTCGGTCACGATGTAGTTCTCGAAATAGAGAACGCGCTCGATATCCTTGAGCGTCATGTCGAGCAGCGTGCCGATGCGCGAGGGCAGCGACTTCAGGAACCAGATGTGAGCGACGGGCGCGGCGAGCTCGATATGGCCCATGCGTTCGCGGCGCACGCGCGACAGCGTGACCTCCACGCCGCACTTCTCGCAGATCACGCCCTTGTACTTCATGCGCTTGTACTTGCCGCACAGGCACTCATAGTCCTTGATGGGACCGAAGATGCGCGCGCAGAACAGACCGTCGCGCTCGGGCTTGAAGGTACGATAGTTGATCGTCTCGGGCTTTTTGATCTCGCCATACGACCAGGACAGGATCTTCTCGGGGCTTGCCAGAGAAATCCTGATCGAATCGAATGTCTGTGCCGGCGCCTGAGGGTTGAAAAGATTCATGACCTCTTGGTTCATGCCGATCTCCTTTTCGGGACGCGTCGTCCCTTTTCAAACTTCGGTGAGGCGCACCGCCGCACGTTTCACCAGTTCAAATGCCTGGCCGCAAGGTTGCCTCGCAGCGACAGAAGCGCGTCGCGGGCCTGAACCCGCGACGCGATAACACCTTACTCCGCCGCGTCGGGAAGCTGCTCCTGCTCGGCGCCCTCGATGCGGGAGTTTTCCAGCTCCACATTCAGGCCCAGCGAGCGCATTTCCTTGACAAGAACGTTGAAGCTCTCCGGAATGCCGGCCTCGAATGTGTCGTCGCCACGAACGATGGCCTCGTAGACCTTGGTACGGCCGGCAACATCGTCCGACTTCACCGTAAGCATCTCCTGCAGCGTGTAGGCAGCGCCGTAAGCTTCCAGCGCCCAGACCTCCATTTCGCCGAAGCGCTGGCCGCCGAACTGCGCCTTGCCGCCCAGCGGTTGCTGGGTGACGAGCGAGTACGGGCCGATCGAGCGAGCGTGGATCTTGTCGTCCACGAGGTGGTGCAGTTTCAGCATGTAGATATAGCCGACGGTCACCTGGCGATCGAAAGGCTCGCCTGTACGGCCGTCAAACAGCGTCACCTGACCGCTGGTCTTCATGCCTGCCTGCTCGAGCATCACGTTGATGTCGGCCTCATGCGCACCGTCGAAGACCGGCGTCGCGATGGAGACACCACGGCGCATCTGCTCGCCAAGACGCACGACACTGTCATCGTCGTACTGGCGCACCGGCTCGTTGCGGTCATTCTCGGGAATGATCGCCTCGATGGTGTGGCGCAGCTGCTTGATGTCGCCGTTCTCCTTGTAGGCGTCGATCAGGTCGCCGATCTGCCTGCCCATGCCGGCGCAAGCCCAGCCAAGATGCGTCTCCAGAATCTGGCCGACATTCATGCGGCTTGGCACGCCCAGCGGGTTCAGCACGATATCCACATGCGTGCCGTCATCGAGGAACGGCATGTCCTCGACCGGAACGATGCGCGACACGACACCCTTGTTGCCGTGACGGCCGGCCATCTTGTCGCCGGGCTGCATCTTGCGTTTCACTGCGACGAAGACCTTGACCATCTTCATGACGCCGGGGGGCATCTCGTCGCCGCGCTGCACCTTTTCGACCTTGTCCATGAAGCGCTGCTCGAGCGCCTTCTTGGATTCGTCGTACTGGGCACGGAGCGCCTCGAGAGCCTCCTGCTGCTTCTCGTCCTCGACGGCGAACTGCCACCACTGCGAACGCGGGTACTCGTCCAGTACCTCGTCGGAGAGCGCGCCGCCCTTCTTGAAGCCCTTCGGCCCGGCGATCGCCTGCTTTGCGTCGAGCATGGCGGCAAGACGCGCATAGACGTTACGGTCGAGGATCGACTGCTCGTCGTCGCGGTCCTTGGCCAGGCGCTCGATCTCCTCGCGCTCGATCGCCATGGCGCGCTCGTCCTTCTCGACGCCGTGACGGTTGAACACGCGCACCTCAACGATGGTGCCATAGGTCCCGGGCGGCATGCGCATGGAGGTGTCGCGCACATCCGATGCCTTCTCGCCAAAGATGGCGCGCAGAAGCTTCTCTTCCGGCGTCATCGGGCTTTCGCCCTTCGGCGTGATCTTGCCGACCAGGATATCGCCCGGCTGCACCTCGGCACCGATATAGACGATGCCTGCCTCGTCGAGGTTCTTCAGCGCTTCTTCCGAAACGTTCGGAATGTCGCGCGTGATTTCTTCCGG
>SWCF01004158.1_pt1 | contig 38671 bp, 37 predicted proteins | sample 4690081 | NCBI WGS metagenome assembly SWCF01 (sample SAMN10267280, study PRJNA491770) | bioreactor metagenome | isolation source: DHS bioreactor inoculated with | place: Japan: off Shimokita Peninsula
GGGGGCATGATCGCTGTCGCGCTTGGTTCCGGCGTGGTGGCGATCACGGATTCAGCTGCCATCTTCGCCTTCGCGTTCGGTATTGTTGCCGCCATAGGCTTCACTGCCGTTGCGACCAATGTGGTGGCGGCCGCCATCGCAAAACACTTCGACGCGCAACGCGGATTGGCCACCGGCATCGGCACGTCCGGCGCGACGGCGGGTCAGCTTATGGTCGTGCCGCTGGTTGCGGTGCTGATGCAAAGCATGAGCTGGCGCTATGGCTTCGCCGCCTTGTCCGTTGCTGCGGTCTTCCTCGCGGTTGCGGCTTTCATGCTCTTGCGACCCGCCGCCTCCAGCGTTGAAGAAGCCAGGCCGGAATCCTTCGCGACCGGCATCAGCGCGCTAATCCGAGTTCCGACGTTTCACATTCTTTTCTGGAGCTTCCTGATCTGCGGCTTCACCACGACCGGCGTAATCGAGACGCATCTCCTGCCTTACGCTTCCTTTTGCGGTTTCCCGCCACTGCCGAGTGCGACCGCCTATGGCGTATTGTCGGCGGTCAATCTCGGCGGAATGGTCCTTTCCGGATATCTTGGAGACCGCGTTCATCGCCCGACCCTGCTCGGCTGTATCTACCTCATCCGCGCCGGGAGCTTTATTCTGCTGCTTTACGCTACGCCTGACATACGCCTCCTCTACCTGTTCGTCGTCCTGTTCGGACTGGTGGATTATTCGACCGTGCCGGTGACGGTCGGGCTGGCCGCCAGCCATCTTGGTGTCAGGAGGATCGGGTTAGCCATGGGGTTGATCTCCGGCGGCCACGCGCTTGGTGGCGCGCTCGGCGCGTTCCTCGGCGGCCTGCTCTACGATATCACCGGCGCTTACAGCTGGCTTTGGATGGGAGCATTCACGCTTTCCATGCTGGCGGGGCTTCTGGTCTTTACCCTCCGCGACAAACCAGACGACGCCAGTGCGATGACGCCTGCCGAAGGGGCTGCCTGATGATCGATCTTTACACGACCTCATCACCGAACGGTTTCAAGGCTACGATAGTCCTTGAGGAACTGGCCCTGCCCTACCGCCTGCATCATGTGAGCATCGAGAATGGCGATCACCGGAAACCGTCTTTCCTTGCGCTCAATCCCCATGGCCGCATCCCGGTCATCACTGACGACGAGACCGGCGTCACCCTGTTCGAGTCGGCGGCGATCCTGCTCTACCTCGCCGAAAAAGCAGGGCAACTTCTGCCGTCAGAGCCAAATGCGCGGTGGGAGGCGATCAAATGGCTCCAGTTCCATGCGTCGAGCATGGGGCCAATTATGGGTCAGCGGGTTTATTTCGAGATGTTCGCAAAGGAGAAAATACCGACAGCCATAGACCGCTATCGCAAACTGACCGAAGACGCCTGCGCCGTGCTGGATGGTCGGCTGGCGGATAATTCGTGGCTCGCGGGCGAAGAATATTCCATCGCCGATATCGCCACCTTCGGCTGGACCCATATCGCGGTGATCTGCGGCTTCTCCTTCACTCACCACCCCCATCTCACCCGCTGGCATGAAAAGGTTGCCGCCCGTCCCGCTGTCCAGCGGGGAATCTCGCTGCCCGCGCCAGCGACAGGGCCATGACAAAGAGGGAAATCCGGAAAAGGAGACGGCGGATGGTGATACGATCAAGTGAGGGGCAGTCAGTTCAGACTTCGCTCGGGGCGCGCATCCCCATAGCATCGCTGATTCAGACGCTCGCCATCGAACCGCAGCGCCGCGCAATCTGCTGGAACTCGCCTGTTACCTGGGGCGGTCGCTTCAGAAGAACTGATTCAGCACAAATCAGTCAACAACTCCCAGATCAATCCAAAGTCCCAAGCGTGCGGTGATCGGCGGCACATAGGCTATTTTCGATGGTAATCGGCGGTAAAGTGGCGGAGGCGGTGGGATTCGAACCCACGAGACGGTCACCCGCCTGCCGGTTTTCAAGACCGGTGCCTTCAACCACTCGGCCACACCTCCACGGACGAAAGGCCGGATTCGCATGCGAAACGACCTGCCCGTCGGATCGGCTTTTACAGCCCGTGCGAATGCAACGTCAACTCGTTCCGTGCCCCGGAAGCGCTTTCCTTCAGCACAAGCTCTCTTGCGCCTTTTTCAAAAGCACCACGGCATTCGTCGCTTCCCTCTCGTCGAGATTGGCAAAGCCGATGCGGAAAGCCTGCGGAGCATGTGTTACCTCGATACAATGGCTTATACCCGGCGTTACCGAAAGCCCCATCCGCCTTGCCGCCCGGCTCCACCGTTCGGCATCCAGCCCCTGCCCGATCCGCGCCCAAAGCGCCAGCCCGCCCGCAGGAAGTGTGAAGGAGAGTTCGTTTGGGAATTTTTCCGCGAGCAGTTTAGCCATCCGATCGCGCCGAACCTGATAGATCCGACGCGTCTTGCGCGTGTGGCGGCCGAGATCGCCCCCATGCAGCAGCGAAGCGACGGCCTGCTCCAAAACCACATCGCCTTGACGGTCAATCGCCTGGCGCAAATCGGCCATCCGGCGAATGAGTTCGGTCGGTCCGGTTGCGTAACCGAGCCTCAGGCCGGGTGCCAGAACCTTTGACAGGGATCCCACATAGATCAGCCCCTTTTCGTGTCCCATGCGTGCGGCAAGCGGCAGGACCGGGCGCCCGTCGAAGCGGTATTCATGATCGTAATCATCCTCGATGATCGTGAATTCGTGCTGTCGTGCAAGTTCGCTGAGACCGATACGCCGCACGGCACCGAGCGTCACGGTCGTCGGATACTGGTGATGCGGGGTGACGTAGACCGCCCGAATATCCGGCGTTTCAGAAATGATCCGGGCAAGATCGTCCACGGATATACCGTCGGCATCCACCGGAACGGGAATAACACGGGCGCCCGCCGCCCGGAAGGCCGATACCGCCAGGGGATAGCCCGGTTCCTCCACGGCGATCGCCTCGCCCGGCCCGATCAATGCTGCGGCGGCCAGAAAAAGGGCCATCTGGCTGCCCCGCGTGACGATCAGATCGTCAAGGTCCACCTCAAGACCGCGCTCGGCGGACAGATGCAGGCAAAGCGCTTCCCGCAGGGCCCGTACGCCGCGTGGGTCTCCATACCCGGCCCCGTTGAGGAGATCAGGCCGGTGAAGAGCGTTGCGCAGGGCGCGCGCCAGTTCGGTGGCCGGCAGCAGGCGGGCATCCGGCGCGCCGTCGGAGAATTCCAGCAGCGGCGGGCCGTTCTCGGCCTCAGATGCCTTGCGGGCTCCGGTCGCGGGAAGAGGTTTGGACCTGCGTCTGGCGGGAACCGGATCGAGCGGGAGATCGTGGGCGACAAAAGTGCCGCGTGCAGGTTGCGCGGTCAGCCACCCCTGCATGGTCGCCTCATGATAGGCGGCATCGACCGTATTGCGATGCAGATTCAGTGTTCTGGCGAGCGCTCGGGTTCCCGGCAATCGTTGGCCCGGCTTCAATCTCCCTGTCTCAATGGCGGTGATGATCTCACGCGACAGCTGAAGGAAAACGGGCTGGCCCGTGCCTTCCTGAATCTCGAATGCGATTTCACGCATGCAACCGGCCTATTCATATTTTCAAAACTGGCCATTTTTGACCATCCTTTGCACCTGTATCCGAACAAGCACGAAACGATCAAGCAAAGACAAGCCGAGAGACAAGCCGATGCCCAAGACAGCGGTGGCCCTGCGCCATGTACATTTCGAGGATTTGGGGGCATTCGAGGCGCCGCTCACCGCCGCCGGCTACAAGGTCTATTACTATGATATCGGCGTGCATGAGCTGTGGACGCTCGATCCGGTGAAAACGGATCTTGTCCTGGTGCTTGGCGGGCCGGTGGGCGTCTATGAGAGCGCGAACTATCCCTTTCTCGAAGAGGAACTCGATTTTCTGCGTATCCGACTTGTGGCCGACCGGCCGACTTTCGGGATTTGCCTGGGCGCGCAACTGATGGCGGCAGCGCTTGGCGCGCAGGTGCGGGCGTCGGGCGTCAAGGAAATCGGGTTTGCTCCCCTCACCCTTACGGGTCCGGGAAAGGAAAGCGCGCTTGCCCGGATCGAGGGGCTTCCCGTGCTGCATTGGCATGGCGATATGTTCGACATTCCCCCAGATGCAGTACGCCTTGCCGAGACGGGGGCCTGTCCAAACCAGGCCTTTGCGCTTGGACGCAATATCATGGGGGTGCAGTTCCACCCGGAGGCCGATACCGCCTCGGGTTTCGAGCGTTGGCTTATCGGCCATGCGGTCGAAATTGCCGCCGCCGGCATCGATCCTCGAAAACTTAGGTCGGATGCGCAGATGCATGGGGCCAGGCTTCGCGATTGTGGACGGGCAATGTTTGCGCAATGGCTTGAGGGGATCGAGACATGAAGATCGCCCTTGCAGCGCTGTTGACCGGACGGATCCGGCCCTTCGGTCCTGATCAGATACCAAGCGGCATCGTGAAAACTCCAACCAAGGAGCCGCTCTGGCTCGGTCTCGAAGGGTTCGAGAGCGATGCGCAGGGCGACCGGCGGCATCACGGTGGACCAGACAAGGCAGTGCATCACTATCCGTTCGAGCACTATGATGTCTGGCGGAGCGTGATCGGGCCTTGCGGGGCGCTGGATGCGGCTGGCGCCTTCGGGGAAAACCTTTCCACGAAAGGGGTGACCGAGGCCGATATTGCCATCGGCGACGTGTTTCGCCTTGGCGGTGCTGTCATCGAGGTTTCGCAGGGCCGCCAACCCTGCTGGAAGCTCAACCATCGTTTCGGCGTTGCAGATATGGCCTTGCAGGTTCAGCGAAGCGGTCGCACAGGCTGGTATTATCGCGTGCGCCAGGAAGGGCTTGTTCGGCCCGACAGCACACTTGAGCGGATCGAACGGCGCACACCCGAATGGCCGCTCGCCCGGCTTTGGCGAATTCTCTACGTCAACACGCTCGACATGGAAGAGCTTTCGGCCATGTCGGCCCTCCCGGATTTGCCTGACAGCTGGCGCCGCCTTGCGGAACGGCGCCTTTCCAGCCGCAAGGTCGAGGACTGGACAAAGCGTCTTTCCGATACCGCGGCAACCATCTCCTCTCCCCCCGAAGGTCGATCATGAATATTGAAAGTTGCAACCGAACCATTACCGCCATGAGCGCATTGCCAGACGCTCTTATCGCGTCTGCTATCGCGGCGGAGGAACGGCGCCAGCAGGACGGGCTCGAGCTCATCGCCTCGGAGAATATCGCGAGCCGCGCAGTGCGTCTGGCACAGGCTTCCGTGTTCACCGACAAATATGCGGAAGGCTATCCTGGCCGGCGCTATTACGGCGGTTGCGGCCCTTCCGATATTGTCGAACGGGCGGCGGTGGAGCGCTTGTGCAAGCTTTTCGATGCCGGTTGGGCCAATGTGCAGCCGCATAGCGGTGTGAACGCCAATCTGGCCGTTTTCTTTGCCCTCCTCCAGCCCGGCGACACAATCCTGGGACTGGACCTTGCCTGCGGCGGACACCTTACGCATGGCGCGCCCGTCACCGTGTCGGGCCGCTGGTTCAACGCGGTCACCTACAAGGTTCGCCGTGACGATGAACTCATTGATTATGACGAACTCCAAAGGGTGGCGCGGAAAGAACGGCCGAAATTGATCGTTGTCGGCGGTTCGGCCTATGCGCGGCGCATCGATTTTGCACGGGCACGCGCAATCGCCGATGAAACCGGCGCCTATCTGATGGCCGATATCGCACACTATGCCGGCCTGATCGCTGCCGGCGTCTATCCCAATCCGGTGCCACACGCCCATGTCGTCACCTCGACCACGCACAAGACGTTGCGCGGTCCGCGCGGCGGCGTCATCATGGGCATGGATCCTGAAATCGGACGCAGGATCGACAAGGCCGTTTTCCCCGGTGTGCAGGGCGGGCCGCTGATGCACGTGATCGCAGCCAAAGCGGTTGCGTTCGAGGAAGCGTTGCAGCCGGAATTCAAGCAGTATGCGGCTGCCGTACGGGACAATGCGCAGGCGCTCGCGCAGACATTGTCGGAGGGCGGGCTGCGGCTCGTCACAGGCGGCACGGACTGCCATCTGCTGCTCGTCGACCTCTCCCCCTTCGATATCGATGGGCGGGCTGCCGCCGATCTTCTCGAACAGGTCGGTCTCACCATCAACAAGAATACGATCCCCTTCGATGCACGGCCGCCCATGGCGCCCTCCGGGATAAGGCTCGGCACACCTTCAGCCACGTCTCGTGGCCTCGATCAGCGTGATTTTCGTGAAGTGGGCAGCACCATTCTGACGGTCCTGTCGTCGCTTCGGACAGCAGGCGGAAAGGTTGACGATGTGGCACCGGAGATTCTCGAGGCAGCGCGCGATGTCGTTGGTCGGCTTACATTTTCTCATCCGATCCTGCGCTGACCATGCGTAGGTCGGCGAATACGCGCCAGATCATCTCGATCCAGAGCCAGGTGGTGCACGGCCATGTGGGCAACAGTGCCGCCGCCTGGCCCATGCAGGCCCTGGGAGCCACCGTCGCGGTCGTTCCGACCACGCTTCTTTCCAACCACCCGCATTATCCGACGGTGCGCGGGCGTGTTCTGGAGGCCGATCTTGTCGCCGATCTTCTGCGCGGGGTCGAGGAGCGCGGTCTGGTGAAGGATTGCGCCGTGCTTCTGACGGGGTATCTGGGGTCTGTGGAGGTCGGCGAGGTGGTTTCGGCTTTCGTCGAACGGGCGCTGCGGCGCAACCCGGATATTCTTTGCGTTTGCGATCCCGTCATCGGCGATGACGGGATCGGTGTTTTCGTCGCCTATGGTTTGCCCGAGCTGATCCGCGACAGGCTTCTTCCCCAAGCGCGATTGGCAACACCCAACCAGTTCGAGCTGGAATGGCTTGCCAAACGCCCTGCCCGCGATCTGGAGGGATTGATCGCGGCCATTCGCGAGGTTCGCGGAGGACGGTCCATCGATTTCGCGGTAACGGGCTGCATTCTGGAAGACACGCCGGACGGGCAGGTGGAGACCATTGTCGCGGAGGGCGATGCGGTTGCGCGGATTGCTGCGCCACGCATTCCCATCCGCCCGTGCGGAACCGGCGATCTTTTTACCGGTGTTCTCGTGGCGCATCGCAGCGCCGGTCTTTCGCTTTGCGCCTCCGCCCGTCTTGCGGTGCAAGCGGTGTCGGCCATTCTCACACAGACGCAAATCCGCAAAAGTGAGGAAATGATCATCACGCTCGATGCATTAGGAGCAAAAGGCGGGGCAGGAGCAAAAGGCGGGGCATAGCCCCGTCCCGGACTGCGACCCGGATTGAGCCTGGTTAGGCCTGTCAGCGCATAGAACCCCTGTGGACTGTCACTCTATCGGACGGTCCAGCCTTTCCCGGCCCCCTATCCGTGCTATCAAACGCGCACATGTTTCAGGGTTCCATCCAGGGAAAGGACCGGGCGCCATGCAGCCTTCCAAGGACATCGCGAGATTGCTGGAGATCATGGCCGCGCTTCGCACACCGCAGACCGGGTGTCCCTGGGATGTCGAGCAGGATTTTGCGAGCATCGCTCCATACACCATCGAAGAAGCTTATGAAGTTGCCGATGCGATTGAACGGGGCGACCTTGAGGATCTGCGCGACGAACTCGGCGACCTGCTTTTGCAGGTCGTCTTCCATGCGCGCATGGCCGAAGAGGAAGAGCGTTTCGACTTTGGTGACGTCGTGCATGCCATCACGAAAAAGATGATCCGCCGGCATCCCCATGTCTTCGGCGATGAACTGGCCCGTGGCAAAGGCATGGCGAAGGGCATGTGGGACCGCATCAAGGCGGAAGAAAAGGCCGAACGCCTTGCCCGCCGCGCCGCGCTCGGTCTCAACGAAACCCCGCCCGCCTTTCTGGATGAGGTGCCGCGCGCCCTGCCCGCTCTGATGCGTGCGCTCAAACTGCAGCAGCGCGCGGCCCGTGTCGGCTTCGACTGGGGGGCTGCCGGACCAGTCCTCGACAAGATCGAGGAAGAAATCGGCGAATTGCGCGAAGCTGTCGAGAGCGGCGACGAAGCACATATCGGAGAAGAATATGGCGACCTGCTCTTTGCGCTCGCCAATCTCGGGCGGCATCTGGGCAAGAATCCCGAAGCGTCGCTCGCTGCCGCCAATGACAAGTTCCGCACCCGTTTCGACCATGTCGAGCGCATGCTGAAAGAACAGGGCCGGACGCTGGAAGAGGCCAGTCTCGCAGACATGGAAGCGCTCTGGCAAGAGGCCAAGAAGCTCAGATAAGTTTCCAGCCCGAGGCGGACCGGGCGCGCATCATGCCTTGCTATCGCCTGTCAATTTTTCCAGAATTTCGTTGCGGGCCATATCGGTCGCGCGCACCGTAATGGTGATGCTGCCATCGTCATTGTCCTTGCGTTCGACGACATCGCCATGGCGATAGACCCAATCGAGGAACTGCATCTGCCGGGGCGACAGGGTCAAAGTCAGCGGTGCAAGCGCGCCCGAGATGCGCTGTTCCACCGTCGACAACAATGTGTCGATGCCCTCGCCCGTCACCGCCGAAATGGCGATTGGCGCCTCGGGGCCATAGGTTGCCTCGAGCTGGGCGTGGCGCTGTTCGTCACCCAGATTATCGATCTTGTTCCAGGCTTCGAGAACGCGGGTCTTGTCGGCGGCGTCGACGCCCAGATCACCGAGGATCGCAGCGACATCGTTCGCCTGCGCGCTCGAATCGGGATCGGAGATATCGCGCAGATGGATGATCAGATCAGCCTCGACAACCTCTTCGAGCGTCGCGCGGAAAGCCGCCACCAAATGGGTGGGCAAATCGGAGATGAAGCCCACAGTGTCCGACAGGATGACCGTGGTTCCATGGGGCAGTTGCACGCGGCGCAGTGTCGGATCCAGCGTCGCAAAAAGCATGTCCTCGGCCATCACCGACGCACCGGTCAGGCGATTGAACAGGGTCGATTTCCCCGCATTGGTATAGCCGACGATGGCGACGATGGGAAACGGCACCTTGCGCCGCTTGGAGCGGTGCAGGTCGCGCGTTCGCCGCACGGTCTCGAGTTCGCGCTTGAGGCGCACGATCTTGTCCTGCAGAAGCCGGCGGTCGGCCTCAATCTGCGTTTCACCGGGACCGCCCATGAAGCCGCCGCCGCCACGCTGGCGCTCCAGATGGGTCCAACTGCGCACAAGACGGCCGCGCTGGTATTCCAGATGGGCCAGATCGACCTGCAAACGGCCTTCCTTGGTACGCGCTCTGCGTCCGAAAATTTCCAGAATGAGACCGGTGCGATCAAGCACTTTCGCGTTGAGCGCCTTCTCCAGATTGCGCTGTTGAACCGGCGTCAGGGGATGATCGACGATAACCACCTCCGCTTCCGCCTCCGCGACACGGGCCGCCAGATCATCGAGCTTGCCCGTTCCAAGAAGGGTCGCCGGCCGCGGCTGGTTGACAGCCACGATCTCCACGCCGATCACATCGAGATCAATCGCCTCGGCAAGCCCCACAGCTTCCTGCGAGCGCGCATCCGCGGAACGGATCGGAGCGCCCCTTTCGACCGCCCGTCTTTCCGCCGCAAGAACGGGCGTAACGACGAAAGCGCGCGTAGGCTCCGCCACGCGCGCTATGGGATCTCGCCTGCGCCCTTTGTCTTCAGGCTCGTTCGATTGTGTCAATCAGGATTCCCGATTGCTGTCCTCGGCTTCATAAAGCTGGACAGGCTGACTCGGCATGATCGTCGAGATCGCATGCTTGTACACAAGCTGCGAATGCCCGTCGCGGCGAAGAAGCACGCAGAAATTATCGAAGGAAGTGACAATGCCCGTCAGTTTGACACCGTTTATGAGAAAGATCGTGAGGGGGTTCTTGCTCTTGCGAACGGTATTCAGGAACAGGTCCTGCAAGTTTTGTGATCGTTCCGCCATTTCTTGGTCTTTCACCCATTCGCTGCCCTAGGGGCAGCCAGTAGCGCAAATAACACACCTTTCTGTCAAGCAAGCATCAAGACAGAAAACGCATATCAGAATTGCGCCAGGAACCCGGTGTGATCCGGGCCGCTACCACCGTGCCCGTTGGTTAACAGGTAGGACTTTTTTCCGCAATCTCAAAAAACGCTTCCCGCAAGGAACGGGCGACACTGCCTGGATGTCCATTTGCAACGGGCTTTCCGTTTATGCTGACCACAGGGCTTACCAGCGATGTCGCGCTGGTAACGAACGCCTCGCGGGCAGCCTGTGCTTCCTCCACGCTGAAAACGCGTTCCTCGACCTTGAGGCCGAGCTTGTCGGCGACCTTCATCACCGTGGCGCGGGTGATTCCCCGCAGGATTCCATGGTCGGCCGGGCGGGTCACCAGCGATCCGTCCTTGGTGACGATCCAGGCATTGGTGGAAGCGCCTTCCTTCACCGTTCCGTCCGGATCGACGAACCAGGCCTCCTGAGCGCCCGCTTCAACGGCTGCCTGCTTGGCCAGCACATTGGCAAGAAGGCCGATGGTCTTGATATCGACGCGCTCCCAGCGGTTTTCAGGAACCGTTATCACGGCCATGCCCTTGGCTGCCTTTGCCTCCACGGCGCGCGGGTCCATCCGCTTGGCCGTCACCACCAGCGCGGAGCGCACCGGCTTGGTCGGGAAAGCGTGATCGCGTGGCGCAACGCCCCGGGTCACCTGCATATAGACCATGCCGTCGCGCACATGATTGCGTCGGATGACCTCGCGCAGGATCAATTCCATGGCTTTCCGTTCCACCGGCCAGTCCATGCGCAATTCCCGCATCGACCGGTCGAGACGGTCCAGATGACCTTTCTCATCGACAATATAGCCGCGCTTGATTTCGCAGACCTCATAGACGCCGTCGGCCAGCTGATAGCCGCGATCCTCCACATGCACAGCAGCGTCGGCATGACGCACATAGCGGCCGTTCACATAGGCAATGCGGGGCATTTCGTATCTCCGTTCTGACGATGACCGAATCAGGACCGATCCGGGTGCTGGCAAGATGATGAGCCATGGCTTTTGTTGCAGGCGGCAGGCCTCAAATCAAGCGGCTCAGAAGAACTCCAGGCTGACGCGGAACATCTGCTCGACCTGGCGCACTGCGCTGTCCAGCGCGAATATCACAACGCGATCCTTCGGCTTGATGCGCAATGAGCCGCTCGGCTTGATGACCGCGCCATCGCGATAGACGGCGCCGATGCGCATCCCGTCGGGAAACTCCACTTCGCTCAAGGGCGGTCCCACCAGCGGCGATGTCTCCAGCGCTTCCGCCTCGATCACTTCCGCCGCGCCGCGCTGAATGTTGTGGACAGCGCGGATGCGGCCGCGGCGCACATGCTGCAAAACCTTCGAGATCGTTACCGAACGCGGGTTCACATGGGCGTCGATGCCAAGCGTCTTGGCGAAGTCGTGATAGGTCGGATTGTTGATCAGAACCAGATTGGAACGGCAGCCCAGACGCTTGGCGATGACGCTCGACAGGATGTTGACCTGATCGTCATTGGTCAGCGCCACCATGAGGTCGGCGTGCTGGATATCGGCCTCCAGCAGCAGCTTCTGGTCGAGCGCGCTGCCATGCAGAACGACGGTGCGGCGCAGGCGATCAGCGAGCGCCACCGCGCGTTCGCGTGTGCTCTCGATGATCTTGACCTTGGTGCGGCTGTTCTTCTTCTCCATGGCGCGCGCCACGTAGAGGCCGATATTGCCGCCGCCGGCGATGACGATACGGGTTGCCTCGCGCTCCTCGTGGCCGAACAGGCCCAGTGTGCGGCGCACCTGGTCGCGGGTGGTGACCACATAGGCAAGATCGCCTGCGATCAGCTGGTCGCGCGAATGGGGAATGAAGAGTTTCCCCTCCCGCGACACGCCGACAACCGTCGACGGCAGATCGGGAAAGAGCTCGGTCAGCTGCGAGAGCGGCGTATTGATGACCGGGCATTCCTCAAGGCATTCGATCGCGACCATGGCCACGTGATCGTCGGCAAAACGCACGACATCGGTGGCACCTGGAAGCGCGATGCGGCGCATGACCATCTCGCCGACTTCCACTTCCGGCGAGATGATGACGTCGATGGGCAGGTGATCGCGCGAAAACAGGTCCATGTAATGGGATTGCAGATAGGATTGCGAGCGAATGCGCGCGATCTTGGTAGGCACGTTGAAAAGAGAATGCGCCACCTGGCAGGCTACCATGTTGACTTCATCGAACAGGGTGACCGCAATGATCATGTCGGCTTCGCTGGCACCGGCCGATGCCAGGACGTCCGGATGCGCGCCGTGGCCGACGAAACCGCGTACATCGAGCGTATCGCGGACCGCGCGGATGAGCTCGGGGGACGTATCGATCACCGAGACGTCGTTCTGTTCGGAGGCGAGACGCTCCGCGATGCCGTAACCGACCTGGCCAGCGCCGCAAATGATGACCTTCATCGTGCACTCCCTGCCCCGCCGCGCGGGGTCCTGACTATGGCACTGCTCTAACCGTTTTTCACGGGCAAGGGAACAGGCGGACGACGGCCCCGCGCATGGGAATCCCGCCCGCGTTTTTCGACAGGCTCACCATGACGGCTGGGGCCGGCACGCGCCATAATGGCTGATGATGGCGCTGCTCAGCGAGTGCGGTGACGGCGGCAGGACGGCGAAACGCCGCCCGGTCCTGCCCAAAGGAGGAGAAAGGCATGCCCCTCGCCGCTCACGCCGAACACACCCTGCTAGACCCCGAGCGACTTCAATTTGCGATGCAGGGCGGAACGTTCCATGCCGACGAATTCAGCCGTGCGCGAAATATTGCCGCCGAAGCGGTTGATCTGGGCAAGAAGGTATTCCTTCTCGAACATCTCGCGCGCCTCGCGCAGCGGCAAGGCCATGATGTGCTGGTCAGACTGGGTGGGCAGCTTCGGCATCACGTCGCCGATTTCGGCCGGCAGGAGATCGGCGGTAATCGGCGTGTCAGGGTTGTCGCTGCGCGTCAGGATCATCAAACGCTCGACGTTGTTGCGCAGCTGGCGCACATTTCCCGGCCAGTTGTGCGCCTGGAGCACGGCCATGGCATCGTTTCCAAGCGGGCGTGCCTTGATGCCGGCCTGCTCGCCGATGGTCTGCATGAAATGATTGACGAGCAAGGGAATGTCCTCACGCCGCTCGGCGAGCGGCGGCACCGCGACCGGGACCACCGCCAGCCGGTGGAAAAGGTCCTCGCGGAAACGGCCTTCGGCAATCAGCGATTCGATGTTCTGGGCTGTCGATGAGATGATGCGGACATCCACCTTCACCCGTCTCGTGCCGCCCACGCGCTCGAACTGCTGGTCGACCAGCACACGCAGGATCTTGCTCTGCGTGCCGGGAGGCATGTCGGCCACCTCGTCCAGATAGAGGACGCCGCCATGGGCCTCCTCGAGGGCGCCCACCTTGCGTTCGTTGCCATTGGATTCTGTCCCGAACAATTCGACTTCCATGCGTTCCGGCGTGATCGCGGCGGCATTCAGTGTGACGAACGGCCCGTTCTTGCGGGAAGATGCGGCGTGAATGGCGCGGGCGACAAGTTCCTTACCGGAGCCTGACGCCCCGGTCAGCATGATGCGGCTGTTGGTCGGCGCAACGCGCTCGATGGTCTGGCGCAGCTGGTTCATGGCGGCGGATTGGCCGACCAGATCGAAGGTCGCGCCTGTGCGCTTCTTCAGGTCGCTCATTTCACGCTTGAGCTTCGATATCTCCAGCGCGCGTTCGCAAATGAGGATCAGCCGATCGGTTTTGAAAGGCTTCTCGATGAAATCATACGCCCCGCGCTTGATGGCTGAGACAGCGGTCTCGATATTGCCATGGCCCGAGATCATCACCACCGGCATATGCGGATAGAGCTCCTTGATGCGGTCAAGCAGTGCGAGGCCGTCGAGCTTCGACCCCTGCAACCAGATGTCGAGCAGGATGAGGCGCGGGACGCGCTCGGCAATCGCGGCCAGCGCGCTGTCGCTGTCGAAGGCGGTACGCGCCTCGTGGCCCTCGTCGCTCAATATGCCGGCCACGAGTTCGCGAATGTCTTCCTCGTCGTCTACGATCAGAATATCGGAGGCCATGTTCTACCTTTTTGTCATCTCTCTGGTCCTGTCGGCAGCCTTTTCGGTTGCAGACTGGGCCGCGGGAAGGATCATGCGGATCATCGCTCCAACCCCATCGTGGAATTCGGCCGGAGCATCGTGCAGCTCCAGTCGTCCTCCGTGGTCCTCGATGATCTTCTTGACGATGGCGAGACCAAGGCCGGTGCCCTTGTCCCGCGTCGTCATATAAGGTTCCAGCAGCCTTTGGCGGTTTTCCCGCGGCAGACCCTTGCCGTTGTCGATGACATCGACCTGGATGAAACGGCCGCGCGGCCTCGCCACGACACGGATGGCGCCAGGCTGCCCATGCGCCCGCTCCGCGGCCTCGATGGCTTCGGCGGCATTCTTGATGACATTGCCGAATGCCTGCCCCATCAGACGGGCATCGAAATGCCCCATCAGCGGCTCATTCGAGAAATCGCGTTCGAACTTGATGTCGCTGCGCGCCACTTCCACCAGGAACGATGCCTCGCGCAAGGGGTCTCGCAGATCCAGTAGCTGGATATCGGGCTTGGGCATGCGCGCAAAGGAGGAAAATTCATCGACCATCCGGCCGATATCGCCCACCTGACGAATGATCGTGTCGGTGCACTGATCGAATATCTCGCGGTCCTGCTCGATCACCTTGCCGAACCGTCGGCGAATGCGCTCAGCCGAAAGCTGGATGGGCGTCAGCGGATTCTTGATCTCGTGGGCGATGCGGCGGGCAACGTCCGCCCAGGCCATCGAACGCTGTGCCTGCATGAGGTCGGTGATATCGTCGATGGTGACGACATAGGAATGTTCGTCCGCCTCGTCGACGCCTTCCTCGGTGGTGATCTGAACGTTGAACGTACGCTCGACGCCCGCACGATAAAACGTGGTCTGCTCGCGGTAGACAGGCTTGCCCGACTTGCGCCCGGCCTCGAATATCCGGCCCACATGGGGCAGGACGGCGGAGATGTTTCCCTCGACCGCCGAATGTGCGTCAATATCGAGCATGGCCTCCGCCGAACGGTTGACCATGGCGACGGTCCCTTGCGAATCCACGCCGATAACCCCCGCCGTCACGCCCGAGAGAACCGCTTCGGTGAAACGGCGGCGTTCGTCGATCATGTCCTTGGCGGCGATCAGCTGGTCTCGTTGCGACTTCAATTGCTGCGTCATCTTGTTGAAGGTGTCGCCCAGAAGGGCGACGTCGCCATCGGAAGCACGCACCGGCACGGAGACTTCAAGATCGCCTGTCGAAACATCGGCGGCAGCGCCAATAAGCTGCCGGATGGGACGCACCAGCCGGTCGGCAACGGCAATGCCGGTCCAGATGGCAGCCAGCACGATGGCCAGGGTGACCACCAGATATAGCAGCGCAAAAGCAAGCTGGGTATTGCCGCGATTGTCCTCGAGGGAGCGATATTCGTCCGTGTTGGAGCGCACGATCTGGCGGGCCTTCAGCACTTCGGGGTCGAGAAGCGCGCCGGTATAAAGATAGGCGTCGGGAATTTCCTGCAGCTTGTAGACGGCCGTCACCAGGTTGGTGCCGCCGATCTCCTTGAAGGCGATCTCCGAACGGTCGGCCGTTTCTATGTCCGCATTGCCCGGTCTCGGTAAGGGAATATCCTCCCCCATCTGGGCGCTGATAATGACCGACCCGTCGGCGCGCACCAGTTCCGCATCGGCAAGGCCGCGCAGAACGGCCTGGCGCGTCATGAAATCACGGAAACCGTAGCGATCCAGATTGTAGAGCGTGCGCGCCTGATCGAGACGCACGGCCATGCTTTCGGTTGTGCCCTGAAGACTGCGCGCATTCTGCTGAACATAAGCGTCGGCAATCGACAGGGAGGAATAGATGATGACCTTCGTGCGCAGTTCGAACCAGCGGTCGAGGCCGAGCTCCAGCGTTACCGAGGCGATGACCGCAACGAGGATGGCAGGGATTGCCGCCACCAGCGAGAACATGGCGATAATGCGCACATGCAGGCGCGACGCAGCCCGCGCGCCCTTTCGGCTGCGATAGATGCGCATCGCCTCGGAAAAGATCAGGCCGAGAAGCAGCAGTATGAAACCGACATTGATGGCGATCAGAAACAGCGTTGCGCGGGCATCAGGCGTGAACGGCGTGAGACCGAGCAGGACAGTGAAGGACACCGCCGCCGTTACCAGTGCGCCGACAGCCGCCGCAATGCCGAGATAGAGAGACGCCCTGCGGTCTCGCCGCGGCGTCGCCGGCAAGGGGTCTATCCCGGAACTTTCCGATACACTCGCCATCGACCTGAAGCTCGTCCCCGAACGGTTATACAATTGTTGCACATATGCAACGACTGTAGCGATCATGCAACAGTTTGATCGGCCAATCGTGGCAATGCTGGGGCAAACGGGGGATTAAGCGCCGCGTTCGGGGCTCGCCGATACGGTTATAACCAGATGGGAGCCTTATTGGATGCGGCAACGGCGATGCCGTTGGTTTCAGTTCAATTGAAACCCGAGCGCCTTCCGGTTTTCTTGGCATGTCGTGTTGCCCGAAAACCGGCCTCGGTCTCCAGTCGATACGCTAGAGCGTTTCAGTGTTTTACTGAATCGACGGGATTCCGTTTTTGATGGTTTTGTGATTCAAGATGCTGGCTGGTTAGGAGGCCAGCCTCTGATGACAGCACCTCTTTCCAATGATCTTCGAGAGCGTGTGGTTCTTGCCATTGAGGCTGGCGAGACCTGCCGTTCGGTTGCCGCCCGTTTTGAGGTTTCTGTGTCTGCTGCAGTGAAGTGGTCACAGCGCTACCGTGCGACGGGTTCGGTGGCGCCGAGCAAGATGGGCGGCCACCGCAAGCGCATTCTGGAACCGCACCGGGCCTTCATCATCGAGCGCGTCAACCAGACATCGCATCTGACGCTGCATGGGTTGAAGGATGAACTGGCTGCGCGTGGCGTAAAGGCCTCACATGATACGATCTGGAAGTTCCTGCGGCGCGAGGGGCTCAGCTTCAAAAAAAACACTGTTCGCCCTTGAGCAGGCGCGCGCCGACATCGCGCGACGGCGTCAACGTTGGCAGTCTTTGCAGGCCGGGCTTGATCCCAGCAGGCTGGTGTTCATTGATGAAACCTGGATCAAGACCAATATGGCTCCGCTCAGGGGATGGGGCAAACGCGGCAAACGCCTTCGAGGATTTGCGCCGCATGGGCATTGGCGAACCCTGACCTTTCTTGGCGCGTTGCGCTGCGACCGGCTGACGGCGCCTTGTGTCTTCGACGGTCCGATCAACGGCCAGTGCTTCAAGGCCTATGTCGAACAGATCCTCGTGCCCGCGCTCAAGCCGGGCGATATCGTCGTCATGGACAATCTCGGCAGCCACAAGTCAGCAGCGATCCGCAAGGCCATCAGGGCGGTTGGCGCAAGGCTCTGGTTCCTGCCGCCCTATTCGCCCGACCTCAACCCGATCGAGCAGGCATTCGCCAAAATCAAGCACTGGATGCGTATCCTCCAGAAGCGAACCGTCGAGGACACATGGCGCGCCATAGGAAGCCTTGTTACGACCATCAAACCGCAAGAGTGCGCAAACTATCTTGCAAATGCTGGATACGCTTCCGTGAAAAACTGAAACGCTCTAATTGGCGCCGCGGTAGATGTTGATGGCGTATTCGCGGATTTTCTTACGCAGCGTGTTGCGGTTCAGACCAAGCAGATCGGCCGCTTTCAGCTGGTTTCCACCTGTTGCCGTCAGGGCGGCGATGAGAAGCGGTTGCTCCATCTGGGCCAGCACGCGCTGATAGAGGCCGGCGGGCGGTAACTGGTCCGCGAACTGCGCGAAATAGCGTTGCAAGTGCTGCTCGACCGCTTGCTCCAGAGTGATGTTTTGAGGGGCAGGTTCAGCCTCGCCTTGGCGCATTGAACCCGCCGCACGCAGTTCCTGCTCGATCACTTCCGCGGAAATCTCGTCCTGCGGATAAAGTGCTGCAAGACGCCGGATCAGGTTTTCCAGTTCGCGCACATTGCCCGGCCAGCGATAATGCTTCATCCGCGACAGCCCCTCCGGGCTGATGCGCTTCGCCTGCAACCCCTCCTTTTCGGCGCGGGCAAAGAAATGGCGTACCAGATCGGGAATATCCTCCGCCCTGTCGCGGAGGGGCGGCAGGCGCAGCGGAACGACGTTCAGCCGATAGAACAGGTCCTCGCGAAACAGGCCCTGATCGATCAGCATGCGTGGATCCTTGTTGGTGGCGGCCACGATGCGCACATCGGTACGGATCGGCGTGCGGCCTCCAACGGTGGTGTATTCGCCCTGCTGAAGCACGCGCAGGAGCCGCGTCTGCGCCTCCATCGGCATGTCGCCGATCTCGTCCAGAAACAGCGTGCCGCCCTCCGCCTGCTCGAAACGGCCAAAGGAACGGGACTGCGCGCCCGTGAAGGCGCCCTTCTCATGCCCGAACAATTCCGATTCGATCAGGTCGCGGGGAATGGCTGCCATGTTGATGGCGACGAAGGGGCCCTTACGGCGGCGGCCGTATTCATGAAGTGCACGCGCAACCAGTTCCTTGCCCGTGCCGGATTCCCCGCTGATCATCACCGTCAGGTCGGTCTGCATCATGCGCGCCAGAAGACGATAGATTTCCTGCATGGCGGCGGAGCGGCCAATGAGCGGCAGTGTGTCAGGAGCTTCGGGGCTCTGGGCTTCACGATTGCCCGATTTCGGCTCCGACAGCGCACGCCCGACGATGTTGACGAGTTCCGTCAGGTCGAAGGGCTTGGGCAGATAATCATAGGCGCCAACTTCGGAGGCGCGGATGGCGGTCATGAAGGTGTTTTGCGCGCTCATCGCGATAACGGGCAGGTCAGGGCGCGCCTTGCGAATGCGCGGTAGGAGATCGAAGGCGTTGCCATCGGGCATCACCACATCGGTAATGACGAGATCCCCCTCGCCCGCCGAAACCCAGCGCCAGAGTGTCTCGACATTGGAGGTCACGCGGACTTCGTGACCAGCACGCGAAAGTGCCTGGTTGAGCACCGTGCGAATTGCCGCGTCATCGTCGGCGATGAGAATGCTGCCGCTTTTCATGTCTGGATGTCCTGTTCACCGGTCAGAAGCGAGCCACTCCGCGCCTCGCGCCAGGCCGGCATCAAAATGCGGAAGATCGTGCCGCGCTGCCCGGATGATTCGCATTCAATGACGCCGCCATGAGCGCCGACGATCTTGGCGACAAGCGCGAGCCCAAGGCCTGACCCGTTCTGCTTCGAGGTCACGAAGGGATCGAAAATGATCGGGCGCATGTCCTCGGGAATGCCTGGTCCGTTGTCGTGGACGCAGAACTCGAGCGGCAGAGCCACACGGTCCGGCGAACCGGGCACGGACAGACGAATCCCTGGACGGAAAGCGGTGGTCAGACGGATTTCGCCATCCTCACGGTCGCCGATCGCCTCCGCTGCGTTCTTCACGAGATTGAGGAAAACCTGCACGAGCTGATCCCTGTTTGCCCAGACGGGCGGCAGGGAGGGATCGTATTCCTCGACAAAGGCGATCTTTCGGGCAAAGCCGTTTCGGGCAGCCGCCTTCACATGGTCGAGCACAAGGTGGATGTTGATCGGAGCGCGCTCAACCGGCCTTTCATCCGAAAAGACCTCCATGCGGTCGACAAGCGCCACGATGCGATCCGTCTCTTCGGTGATGAGCCGCGTCAGCGCGCGATCTTCGTCGGTCACTGCGTGCTCCAGGAGCTGTGCGGCGCCACGAATGCCGGCGAGCGGGTTCTTGATTTCATGAGCCAGCATCGCGGCAAGGCCTGAAACGGAGCGGGCCGCGCCGCGGTGAACCATCTGCCGGTCGATCTTGTCGGCCATGGAGCGCTCCTGGAGAAGCAGCGCCACGGCGCCCGGCAATTCCGAAACAGGAGCGGCATGGATATCGACCATGCGCTCCGAGCCGAGCCTTGGGGACGAGATATCGACCCGATATTCGTTCATGGCGACGCGTTGGGCGCGCACCTGCTCCACCAGCGCGACAAGCGGGCTGCCGAAAGGCACGAAATCGGAGAGGCGGCTGCGCGCCAGGATGGAGGCGCCGGAGCGAAAGAAGTCCTCTGCCTCAGCATTCGCGTGGACCATGAAACCGTCCTCGTCGATCATGACGACCGGATGGCGCAGCGTGTTGAGCAGCATCTGCGCTGCAATCGTCTCCGATAAGCCAGCCCCATTCTGTTTCATGCCGCCAACTCGCCTTTGCCCGCACGGAGGACGCGATGCAGCCTGTCTATGACGCCGCGATGATCCGTACCGGTCATGATTGTTTTCCGGTCCTGCACCCCAACCCAGGGCGCGTGCCGCTCCAGATACCAGCCCAGATGCTTGCGCGCATGGCGCAAGCCCTGTTCCGTGCCGTAAAGGCCAAGCATCGCCTCATAGTGATCCACCACATAGGCAGCCAGAGCGAGCGGCGAGCGGGGCATGTCCTGCGCCGTCCGGCCAGCCGCCTGCGCGACGATACGGCCTGCCGTCCAGGGCGCGCCGTAATGGGCGCGTCCGATCATGACGGCGTCTGCCCCCGATTGCTCCAGTATGCCCGCGGCATCCTCCGGCGAAGATACGTCGCCATTGGCCACCACGGGAATGCTCACGGCATCCTTGACGCCCGCGATGGCGCGCCAGTCGGCCCTGCCCTTGTAGAACTGAGACCGCGTGCGGCCATGGATCGTGACCATGGATACGCCCGCTTCCTCGGCGCGCCGGGCCAAGGCGGGCGCATTCAGCGCGTTTTCATCCCAGCCAAGGCGCATTTTTACCGTGACGGGAACCGCCACGGCTCCGACTACCGCCTCGATCAGATCAAGCGCATGGTCGGGCTCGCGCATCAGCGCGGAACCGCAATAGCCGCCCGTCACTTTCTTGGCGGGGCAGCCCATATTGATGTCGATTATGTCGGCGCCCTCGTCAGCGGCAATGCGCGCCGCTTCGGCCATCCAGCGGGCCTCGCGGCCTGCAAGCTGCACCATGTGCACATCCACATTGGGGCGGCGCAGACGCCGCGCCGATTCGGCGCGGCCACGGGCCAGCTCCCCGCTCGCCACCATCTCGGAGACGACGAGGCCGGCGCCATGGGCATAAGCCCGCTCCCGAAAGGCGAGATCCGTGACCCCGGACATGGGCGCGAGAAAGACCCTGTTGCGAATGGTCACCGGACCGAGCCGGAGCGGTTGCGTCAACATGTCAACCGGAGATGTGCACAAAATTGAAGCACCTGTCATCATTGCTCATTCTTTAGCCACTTTGCGACGCTCCCGCAACAGCGTTTTCTTGCCGCAGCGCATAATCGACAAATTCGGCTGGCCTTTCTGCGCCCCAATTATTATGCGTCTGTGGCATGGACAAGCAGATGACACGGCAAGAGAGCGTCATGTGGGCTACAAGGGGCGAAGTCGCCGCTGTTATCGTGGCCGCCGGACGGGGCGAGCGGGCAGGCCAATCCGCCGAGGGGCCCAAGCAATACAGGCTCGTGGGTGGCAAGCCCGTGCTGCGCCACACGCTTGAAACCTTCCTGTCGGATGCGCGTATAGGGCGCATTGTCGTCGCCATCCATCCCGACGACGAGGCACTGTTTGCCGAAGCTGCCGAAGGGCTGACCGACCGCGTAACGGCCATCCATGGCGGCCCCACCCGCCAGGCATCCACACGCCTTGCGCTCATTGCGCTCCACGACCCGGATCCACAGATCGTCCTCATCCACGATGGCGTACGCCCTTTCATCGACCGGGAGTTGATCGGACGCGTCATCGGCGCTGTCGAGGAAGGTACGGGCGCCCTTCCCTCACTGCCGGTCGCAGACACACTGAAACGGGCAGGCCACGCAGGCCTCATTGCAGAAACCGTTCCGCGCCACGACCTGCACGGCGCACAGACGCCGCAGGGTTTTCCCTTCTCCCTGATCGCGGCCGCGCACGACCGCGCCTTCCATCTTGGACGCGACGATTTCACGGACGATTCGGCCATCGCCGAATGGGCGAATATCCCGGTCCGGCTGGTTGCCGGTTCCGTCGACAACATCAAGCTCACCTGGGCACGGGACATTGCCCTGGCCGACCAGCGCATGAACCGCGCAAGCGCCTTTCCGGATGTGCGCACCGGCAATGGCTATGATGTGCACTCCTTCACCGGTGGCGACGCGGTGGTCCTGTGCGGTGTTCGCATCCCCCATTCCAGACGGCTTTCGGGCCATTCCGACGCCGATGTCGGCCTTCATGCCTTGACCGACGCGCTTCTGGCCACCTGTGGCGCGGGCGATATCGGCACCCATTTCCCGCCCTCCGATCCACAATGGAAAGGTGCCGCCTCACACATCTTTGTGGAACATGCGGCGCGTATCGTGCGCACGGCAGGCGGGCGCATCGCCAATGCGGATGTCACCCTCATCTGCGAAGCGCCGAAGGTCGGGCCGCACCGCGCGGCCATGACCGCCGCCATGGCCACGATGCTGGGAATTGCCGAGCACCGTATTTCGATCAAGGCAACGACCAACGAAAAACTGGGCTTTGTCGGACGCGAGGAAGGCATTGCAGCCATTGCCACCGTCAGCGTGATCTATCCCGGCGAGGTTCCCGCATGAGCGGGCACGATGCCCGGCGTGAGGCATTGGCGCGTGCGGTGCTCGCAGCCTGTGCGGCGCGCGGCATCATGCTGGCGACGGCCGAATCCTGCACCGGCGGGATGATTGTTGCGGCGCTTACCGACATCGCCGGTTCCTCGAGCGTGGTCGACCGGGGCTTCGTCACCTATTCGAACGAAGCCAAGATGGACATGCTCGGCGTTTCGGCAAATACGCTGGACACCCATGGCGCGGTGTCGCGCGAGACGGCGCTGGAGATGGCGCGCGGTGCGCTGGAAAACTCGCGCGCCGGCGTTTCGATTGCCGTGACGGGTATTGCAGGCCCCGGCGGCGGGTCGGCAGAAAAGCCTGTCGGCCTGATCTGGTTCGGGCTTGCGCTTGAAGGGCATGAACCGGTTGCGCAATCCCGCATTTTCGAGGGTCTCGACCGGACGGGCGTGCGATCCTCAACCGTTGACACCGCACTCGGCATGGTTCTGGAAGCGCTCGCGACGGCAGCCAGCTGAACCGGTTCACGCCGCGCCGCGATTGTAGACCTGGTCGGCACGTCGCTCGAAGGCCTCGGCAAACATGCGAAAAGCGCGATCGAACATTGCCCCCATCAAGACACCCAGCATGCGGCTCTTGAATTCGTATTCGATGAAGAAATGAATGTCGCACCGGCCTTCCGCGGCAGGCTCGAAACGCCACTCATTCTTCAGAAAGCGGAAAGGCCCATCCACATAGCGGACATCGATTGCCCGTTCGGTGGGCTTCAGGGTGACCTGGCTCGTGAACGTCTCGCGCAGCGCCTTGTAACCCACCGTCATGTCGGCCACGAGCAGGGTGATCCCGTCGCGCTCCTTGCGGGTGCGTACCGAGAGCGCCTCGCACATGGGCAGGAACTCGGGGTATTTCTCCACATCCGCCACGAGCGCGAACATCTCTTCGGGCGTGTGCGCGACGTGCCTTACGGTCTCGAATTTCGGCATGTCGTTTTCAGGCCGACTGCAAACGCGCCTCGCGCGCGGCCTTTAGCTTGGCGAAATCCTCGCCGGCATGATGCGAGGAGCGCGTCAGCGGGCTCGATGAAACCATCAGGAAGCCCTTGGCATAAGCAACGGTCTCGTAGGACTTGAACTCGTCGGGCGTCACGAACGCCTTGACCGGGTGATGCTTGCGCGTCGGCTGCAGATACTGGCCGATGGTCATGAAGTCGACATCGGCCGAACGCAGATCGTCCATCAACTGGAGAACCTCGTTCCGCTCCTCACCCAGCCCCACCATGATGCCGGATTTTGTGAACATGGTCGGGTCGAGTTCCTTGACCTGCTGAAGCAGGCGCAGCGAATGGAAATAGCGCGCACCCGGACGCACCTTCAGATAGTTCGAGGGCACAGTTTCCAGATTGTGGTTGAAGACGTCCGGCTTGGCCTTCACCACCACTTCCAGTGCACCATCCTTGCGCAGGAAGTCGGGGGTCAGGATTTCGATGGTGGTTGCCGGAGACGTTGCGCGGATCGCACCGATCACGTCGGCGAAATGCTGCGCGCCGCCGTCGTCGAGGTCATCACGGTCAACCGAGGTGATGACCACGTGGTTCAATCCCATCTCGCGCACGGCCTTGGCCACATTCTCCGGCTCATTGGCATCCACGGGGCCCGGAATGCCGGTGGAGACATTGCAGAAGGCGCAGGCGCGCGTGCAGATTTCACCGAGAATCATGAAGGTGGCGTGCTTCTTGTCCCAGCACTCGCCGATATTCGGGCAGCCCGCTTCCTCGCAGACCGTGACCAGCTTGTTGGACTTCACGATCTCGCGTGTTTCGAGATACCCTCTGGACGTCGGCGCCTTGACGCGAATCCATTCGGGCTTGCGCAGCACTTCCTGGTCGGGCCGATGGGCCTTTTCGGGATGCCTTACGCGCGGGCGGTTGCTGACGGTATCGAGAACGGTGACCATTTTTGTCCTATCGCGTCCGGCGGGATTCCGAACGACCGAAAATCCACAGGATCAGGATGGCGCCGACGATGGCGACAACCAGATTGCCCAGGAACCCATAAAACGAGATGCCGACGAGGCCAGCCAATGCGCCGCCGACGAAGGAGCCGGCAATGCCGACCAGGATGTTGGTCAGGAAGCCATGGTTCCTGTTCATGGTCTTTTCGGCAACGTAACCGGCGATGAAGCCGATCAGAAGCAGGCCGAAAAAGCCGACCCCCGGCATTCCCATGATTCCGTAGCCGTGTTCCATGACTGGCTCCTTGCTTTGTTCCGCCCCGCATATAGTTCAGAATGCGGAGCGGATACAGGGGTAAAGCCCGATCAGGCGTTCAGTGTCCGCCCATAGGCGTCGAGAACGCTTTCCTTCATCATCTCCGACAGGGTCGGATGCGGGAAGACCGTGTGCATCAGCTCTTCCTCGGTGGTCTCGAGGTTCATCGCCACGACAAAGCCCTGGATCAGTTCGGTGACCTCCGCGCCAATCATATGGGCGCCGATGAGCTCGCCCGTCTTCTTGTCGAAGATGGTCTTGATGAACCCCTGATCCTCGCCGAGCGCGATGGCCTTGCCATTCGCGGCGAACTGGAAGCGGCCGACACGGATGTCGCGGCCGGCAGCCTTCGCCTTTTCTTCGGTCAGGCCCACCGAGGCAACCTGCGGCTGGCAATAGGTGCAGCCGGGGATGAGACCCTTGTCGAGCCCATGGACGCCGGGCACTTCGGCGATCTTCTCGATGCAGATCACGCCCTCATGCTCTGCCTTGTGGGCAAGCATGGGCGGGCCGGCGACATCGCCGATGGCGTAGATACCGGGCACATTGGTACGGCCATACCCATCGACGGCGACACAGCCGCGATCAGTCTTCACGCCGAGCGCCTCGAGGCCGATATTCTCGATATTGCCCTGAACACCGACGGCCGAGATCAGCTTTTCGGCCGTGATCTTCTCGACCTTGCCGTCCTTGGTCTCGATATGGGCGGTGACCGTATCCTTGCCCTTCTCCACCTTGGTGACCTTGGCCTCCAGATGGAACTTGATGCCCTGCTTCTCGAACTGCTTCTTGGCGAATTTGGAGACTTCGGCATCCTCGACGGGCAGGATCTGCGGCATCAGCTCCACCACGGTCACGTCGGCGCCCATGGTGCGATAGAAGGAGGCGAATTCCATGCCGATGGCGCCGGATCCCATGACAACCAGCGATTTCGGCATGGTCTTGGGCACCATGGCCTCGAAATAGGTCCAGATCTTATCGCCGTCCGGCTCGATGCCCGGCAGAACGCGCGGGCGCGCGCCGGTCGCCACGATAACGTGCTTGGCCTTGTAGGTGCCGGGGCCCTTGGTGTTCTTCGGAGCCGGCGGCTGCGGTTGCATGGCCTTCTTGGCGCTTTCGGAAACGACGACCTCACCGGGCTTCGAGAGCTTTGCCTCACCCCAGATGACATCGACCTTGTTCTTCTTCATGAGGAAGCCGACGCCGCCATTCAGCCGCAGGGAAACCTTGCGCGAGCGATCGACCACGGCGGCGACATCGGCCGACACCTTGCCTTCTATGGTCAGGCCGTAATCCTTGCCGTTTTCAGCATAGTGCTTGATCTCGGCGGAGCGTAGCAGAGCCTTGGTGGGGATGCAGCCCCAGTTCAGGCAGATGCCGCCCAGATGCTCGCGTTCAACGATTGCCGTCTTGAAGCCAAGCTGCGCGGAGCGCACAGCCGTTACATAGCCGCCGGGGCCAGATCCGATAATGATGACGTCGTAATTTTCAGCCACGGCTGGTTTCTCCTTTGGTCACTTTACGGTTCCCGGAGCCGCTCCTGGGAATGCGGTTCCGGGAAACAATTTCGATCAGGCCCGGCCAGTGTCCGGGCCAAGAGCCTCAGCTTCGCCCCACCGAACGCAATCCGAATGCGACAAGCAACAGGAAGAAGCCGTTCGACAGAAGCTCGATGGCAAGCAGGATGCCCAGGACAGCGGCCGCCGACCAGGGCATATCTGACAAGATCATCACCCCAAGCACGATCGAAATCAGGCCTGAAGCGAGCACCCAACCCCAACCCGGCAACGGACGCAGCGCGAAGCCATACATCAATTTGACAACGCCGAGGACAAGAAAAATGACGGCGACCAGAACGGTCAGCGACACAATGCCCGGTCCTGGACGAACCAGAATGGAAATGCCCACCGCAAGCGTCAGAACACCGAGCAGCAGGGACCACAGAAAACCGGACCAGCCACGGACGCGAAACGCCTGAATGATCTGAACCGCGCCAAAAAGCACAAAGGTCCACGCAGCCAGAAGTGCTGCGGTCAGGGTTGCGGCGAAGGGATTGGCCAGCGCCAGAAGGCCGCCGATCAGCGAAATCGCGCCGAGCAGGGCAAGCCAGCCCCAGGATGTATGTACGGGTGTATTTCCTGCCGTATTGGCCATGCTCATTCCTCCTTTATCAAAGCCCAAGCATGTCTTTGACCACCGGCGCGAGCCCGGCACCGATGGCACGAGTGTTGTCGGCGTCAAGATGCACACCGTCAAGTGGACTCGTATGCGCCACTGAGCCGGCATCGAAAAAGCCTGTGCCTGCCTCGTCCGACAGGCGGGCATAGAGCCGCGCGAGCTTGGCCGATTCCTCAAGCGCGCCTTCGAAGACGAGCGAGAAATCCGGATTGTTGGTCTCGCCGCAGGGAGGAGGAGAAACAATAAGAACGGCGGGGGCGGCCGCCCCCATCGGATAGTCGTGGCCGCGGATGATGTCGATCAGCCTGCGCATGCCCTGCTTGGCGCCGATGGCTTTGCCGCACAGGAACGGCTTCATGTCGTTCGTGCCAAGCATGATGACGACCAGATCGAGCGGCGCATGGCTCATGAGCAGCGTGGGCAGGATGCGCGCACCGTTGCGATCCGAGCCTGCTGCGAAATCATCGAAGGCCGTGGTGCGCCCGTTCAACCCCTCGGCAATGACGCGGACGTCCTTGCCGAGCGCTTCCTGCAAAGCACTCGGCCAGCGATCCTGGAAAGCGTGGCGACCGGGTCCCGACGGGTCGTACCCCCATGTCAGCGAGTCGCCGTAGCACAGGATGGTCTTCATCGTCGCCCCCGGGACCGTTCCGCTTGCGGCCTACACCAGCATGGCCATCGGGTTTTCGATGACCGACTTGAAGGCGGCGAGGAGTTCGGCGCCGAGCGCCCCGTCCACGGCACGGTGATCGGTCGACAGCGTCACCGACATCACCGTCGCCACCTTGATCTCGCCGCCCTTGACCACCGGGCGCTGCTCGCCCGCGCCGATGGCAAGGATCGTCGCATGCGGCGGGTTGATCACCGCGGCGAAATCCTTGATCCCGAACATGCCGAGATTGGACACCGCCGTGTTGCCGCCCTGATACTCCTCGGGCTTCAGCTTGCGGCTGCGCGCCCGCGAGGCGAGATCCTTCATCTCGTTGGAGATGGCCGAAAGCGTCTTCTCGTCGGCGCGCCGGATGATCGGGGTGATCAGGCCGCCGGGGATCGACACCGCAACGCCCACATCGGCGTTCCTGTGCTTGACCATGGCGTTCTCGGTCCACGACACATTCGCCTCCGGCACCATGGCGAGCGCCTTGGCATAGGCCTTGATGACCATGTCGTTGACGGAGAGCTTGTAGGCGGGCTTTTCCCCCTCCTCGCCCTTCACCATCGGGGCCGCATCGTTGAGCTGCTTGCGCAGCGCCAGAAGCGCGTCGATGTCGCAATCGAGCGTCAGGTAGAAATGCGGGATGGTGGACTTCGCCTCGACCAGGCGGCGGGCGATGGTCTTGCGCATCGTGTCGTGCGGCACGAGTTCGTAGGAGCCTTCCTCGAAAAGCTTGAGGATGGCGTCATCCGACATCGCCTTGACGGGCGCCGCACCGGCGGCAGCGGGCGCTGCCTCGGAGGGAGCCGCGACGGCGGCACCGCCACCGCTGGCGGCAGCTTCCACATCGGCCTTCACCACGCGCCCCTTCGGGCCCGAACCGGAAATCGCCGAAAGATCGAGCCCCGCTTCCTTCGCAAGACGCCGCGCAAGAGGCGAGGCAAAAACGCGTGAACCATCGCTGGCCGAAGCGCTGGCCAAAGCGCCGGCCGGAGCGCCGGCCGGAGCGGAAGACGGCTTTTCAGCGGGTTTGGGAGCCGGCTCGGCCTTTGCGGCCGGCGCAGCTTCCTTCTTCTCTTCCTTCGCGACCGGAGCTTTCTCCTCCTTCGGCTTGGAAGACGCGGAAGCGTTCCCTCCCGTGTCGCTCTTGGCGGCCGCGGCGACATCCTCGCCGTCCTCGGCCAGGAGCGCGATCACCGCGTTCACCTTCACGCCCTCGGTGCCCGCAGGCACCACGAGCCTGGCGACGGTGCCTTCGTCGACGGCTTCCACTTCCATCGTGGCCTTATCGGTCTCGATCTCGGCGATGACGTCTCCGGGAGAGACAGTGTCGCCTTCCTTGACCAGCCATTTGGAGAGATTGCCCTCCTCCATGGTCGGGGAAAGCGCGGGCATGGTGATTTTGATAGACATGACGTCCTCCCGCTCAGTTCCGGTAACAGACGGCTTTCACCGCCTCGACCACTTCGGGAACGCTCGGCAGAGCGAGCTTCTCCAGGTTGGCCGCGTAGGGCATGGGCACATCCTTGCCCGCGACGGTGATGACCGGCGCATCGAGATAATCGAAGGCGCGTTGCATGACCTGGCTGGCAATGTGCGATCCGACCGACGACTGGGGGAACCCTTCTTCCACCGTTACCAGACGGTTGGTCTTCTTGACGGATTCAATGACCGTATCGAGATCCATCGGACGGATGGTGCGCAGGTCGATCACCTCCACGTCTATCCCCTCGCCTGCCAGTTCTTCCGCAGCCTTGACCGCATAGGTCATGCCAATGCCGAAGGAAACAATGGTGGCGTCAGTGCCCTGTTTGTGGATGCGGGCCTTGCCGATGGGCAACACGAAATCGTCGAGCTTCGGCACATCGAAGGTCTGGCCGTAGAGGATTTCGTTTTCAAGGAAGATGACCGGGTTCGGATCGCGGATCGCCGCCTTCAAGAGGCCTTTGGCATCCGCGGCTGTGTAGGGCATCACCACCTTCAGGCCGGGGATATGGCCATACCACGCGGCATAACACTGCGAGTGCTGGGCTGCGACACGGGCGGCGGCGCCATTGGGGCCGCGGAAAACGATCGGCGCGCCCATCTGGCCGCCGGCCATATAGAGCGTCTTGGCGGCGGAATTCACGATCTGGTCGATCGCCTGCATGGCGAAGTTGAAGGTCATGAATTCGACAATGGGCTTCAGGCCGGCAAAAGCCGCACCGACACCGACGCCGGCAAAGCCATGCTCGGTGATGGGCGTATCGACGACGCGCTTGGCGCCGAATTCCTGCAGGAGGCCCTGCGTGATCTTGTAGGCACCCTGATATTCGGCGACTTCCTCGCCCATGACGAAAACGCTTTCGTCCGAGCGCATTTCCTCGGCCATCGCGTCGCGCAACGCCTCGCGCACCGTGGTCGGCACCATTTCCGTGCCAGAAGGGATGTCAGGATCGGACACCGCTTCGAGCTTCGGCGCGGCGGGCACCGTTGTGCTCCTGGCCTCGGCCTTCGCGGCTTTCGGCTCTTCCTGCGCAGCCGGTTCCTCTGCTTTTTCTTCCGCGACCTTGGCGGGCGCCGAAGCCTTGTCGAGATCGGCAGCACTCTCGCCATCTGCAAGAAGAACGGCGATAGGCGTATTCACCTTCACGCCTTCGGACCCTTCCTGAACGAGGATCTTTCCGATGGTGCCCTCATCGACGGCTTCCACTTCCATCGTGGCCTTGTCCGTCTCGATTTCGGCGATCACATCGCCGGGCGCGACACTGTCGCCCTCCTTCTTGACCCATTTGGCGAGATTGCCCTCTTCCATGGTCGGCGAGAGCGCGGGCATGAGAATTTCAATCGGCATGTCGGCCCTCCCTCAGAGCAGAATATCGGTATAGAGTTCGGAGACGTCCGGCTCCGGATCCGACTGCGCGAAGTCAGCCGAATCGCCGACGATGTCGCGCACCTCCTTGTCGATCGCCTTCAAAGCGTCCTCGTCAGCCCAGCCATTGGCCAGAAGACGCTGCTTCACCTGCTCGATCGGGTCGTGCTCGGAGCGCATCTTCTGCACTTCATCCTTCGAGCGATATTTCGCCGGGTCGGACATGGAATGACCGCGATAGCGATAGGTCTGCATCTCGAGGATGATCGGCCCCTTGCCGGAGCGGCACCATTCGACCGCCAGATCGCCGGCCGCCTTGACCGCGCGCACATCCATGCCATCCACCTGGATGCCCGGAATCTTGAACGACAAGCCGCGATGGGAGAAATCCGTCTCGGCGGAGGAGCGCGTTACAGCCGTGCCCATGGCATAGCGGTTGTTCTCGATGATATAGACCACCGGCAGTTTCCACAGCGAGGCCATGTTGAAGCTCTCATAGACCTGCCCCTGATTGGCCGCGCCGTCGCCGAAATATGTCAGCGAGACGCTGTCATTGCCGCGATAGCGGTTGGCGAAGGCCAGACCGGTGCCCAGCGAAACCTGCGCGCCGACGATGCCGTGACCGCCGTAGAAATTCTTTTCCTTGGAGAACATATGCATGGAACCGCCCTTCCCCTTGGAATAGCCGCTCCTGCGCCCGGTCAGCTCCGCCATCACGCCGCGCGCTTCCATGCCCGCAGCCAGCATATGGCCATGATCCCGGTAACCGGTGATGACCTGATCGCCTTCCTTGATGGCCATCTGCATGCCGACGACCACCGCTTCCTGGCCGATATAGAGATGGCAGAAACCGCCAATCAGGCCCATGCCATAAAGCTGCCCCGCCTTTTCCTCGAAACGGCGGATCAGAAGCATCTCGCGATAGGCGGAAAGATCATCGTCCTTCCTGAAGTCCGCGGGCGGCGGGGTCCTGGGTGGATTCTTTGGCGCCTGGGCGCCTCCTGCCGGCGATTTCCTCACCGGGCGTGACTTGGTCGCATTGGTCTTGCTTGCGGCGCGCGCCATGCCTCAACTCCCTAGCTGACATGTCGGGGAATTCATTCAACGGAAGAAGCCGGCAAAAGCTGCGCGGTCCCCTCCCGTAACTTCCCGCTTATGATTGGAAACTAGCATGGGAGATAGGATTGGGCCATCCAAAATACGCATGGCTGCCATGCAGCTAACACGCTGTATTTTCTTGATTTATGATGAATTAAGTTGATTTCGCTTAATTCAATCGTTCTTATCAAGGAGGATGACAACCTCATTTTCGCGGGCAAGATTCAAGGACCGACGGGCCTGCTCATCGAGCATGTCCTTCTCGAGCGATCCATCCTGAAGCAGAGCGATCCGCCCCTCCAGCTTCGTGCGGGCAGAAACGAGCCTGTCCAGTCGAGACTGCTCCTCCGCGATGCGGGCGTCAAGCTGGTACTTCGAGTAAATGCCGTATTCGCCGTGATAGGCATGAAAGCCGAAATAGGCGAGAAAAAGCCCCGTGATCGCCGGTACGATCAGACGGCCAGTGTTGCGGCGTTTGTGATGACGTGTCCACATGCGGAAAACCCTTCTTCCGCATGTGACCACATATTGCTTAATGGGCCGTTATTGAGCCTAGGCCGGACGGCAAATGGTCCGGCAAATTATCCGCGCAAAATGCCCTTGCCGGCATAGCGGGCCTGCAAACCGAGCTCTTCCTCGATGCGGATGAGCTGGTTGTATTTGGAGGTGCGATCCGAGCGCGCAAGGGAACCGGTCTTGATCTGTCCGCAATTGGTGGCGACGGCAAGATCAGCAATGGTGGAATCCTCCGTCTCCCCCGACCGGTGCGACATGACGGCGGTGTAGCCAGCCTTGTGTGCGGTCTCCACCGCATCCAGCGTCTCCGTCAGCGTGCCGATCTGGTTGACCTTGACGAGGATCGAATTGGCGATCCCCATCTTGATGCCATCCTTAAGGCGGGCGGAATTGGTCACGAAAAGATCGTCGCCGACGAGCTGCGCCTTGGATCCCACGAGATCGGTGAGGATTTTCCAGCCGTCGAAATCATCCTCGGACATGCCGTCCTCGATGGAGATGATCGGGTAATTCGCCACCAGCTTGGCCAGATATTCAGCCTGGGCCTTGCCGTCGCGGGTCTGGCCTTCACCTTCATAGACGTATTTCCCGTCCTTGAAAAACTCGGTCGCGGCACAATCGAGCGCAATCGCAACATCCTCGCCCGGCTTGTAGCCAGCCTTTTCGATGGAGGCGAGAACGAAGTCCAGCGCCGCTTCGGCACTCTTGAGATTGGGGGCGAAACCGCCCTCGTCTCCGACATTGGTGTTGTGGCCGGCGGCCTTCAGCCCCGCCTTCAGCGTGTGGAATATCTCCGATCCCCAGCGCACGGCCTCGCGCAGGGACTGCGCGCCGACCGGCATGACCATGAATTCCTGGAAATCGATCGGGTTGTCGGCGTGAGCGCCGCCATTGACGATGTTCATCATCGGAACAGGCAGCAGGTGGGAGGCTGCGCCGCCGACATAGCGGTAAAGCGGCAGGCCGGTGGATTCGGCAGCCGCCTTCGCCACGGCGAGCGAAACGCCGAGGATCGCATTGGCGCCGAGGCGGCTCTTGTTCGGCGTGCCGTCGAGGGCGATCATCGCAGTGTCGATCTGAATCTGGTTTTCAGCTTCAAGACCGCTCAGTGCCTCGAATATCTCGCCATTCACGGCGTCGACGGCCTGTTCAACCCCCTTGCCGAGATAGCGTTCGCCGCCATCGCGCAGTTCCACCGCCTCATGGGCGCCGGTTGAGGCGCCGGAAGGCACGGCGGCCCGCCCCATCGACCCGTCTTCAAGCACCACATCGACCTCGACGGTGGGATTGCCGCGGCTGTCGAGAATTTCGCGTCCGACGATGTCGATAATGGCAGTCATTTTCACTCTCTCTGATCTGGAGGGTTGGCTGTGAGAATATCCGCGCCTGTCTTAACGCAGTCGCGTGAAAACTCAATGTCGCAGGTCTTCCCGGAGCGCAGGTTTTCTCAGAACGCCTTCGCAATCCTGTCGAAAGCCATCAGGCGTTCCAGCAAGGATGGTAGGTCCTTCAGCGGCACCATGTTCGGTCCGTCGGAGGGCGCATTGTCCGGATCTTCGTGGGTTTCGATGAAAACGCCGGCAACGCCGACCGCGACCGCCGCACGCGCCAGCGTCTCGACGAAGCGGCGCTCGCCGCCTGTCGAGCCGCCCTGCCCGCCCGGCTGCTGGACCGAGTGGGTGGCATCGAAGATCACGGGGGCGCCCATGTCGGCCATCTGCGGCAGGCCGCGCATGTCGGACACCAGGGTGTTGTAACCGAAGGAAGTTCCCCGTTCGGTGACCAATACGTCTGGGTTGCCTGAATCCGTGATCTTGGCGATCACATTCTTCATGTCCCAGGGCGCCAGAAACTGACCTTTCTTCACATTTACGGGCTTGCCTGTCGCCGCGGCGGCAATGAGAAGGTCGGTCTGCCGGCAAAGGAAGGCCGGTATCTGGAGAACGTCGACCGCAGGCGCGACAATGCGGCACTGCTCCTCGGTGTGAACGTCCGTCAGGATCGTTACACCAAGTTCCTTGCGCAGATCGGCGAAGATCGGAAGCGCCGCTTCAAGTCCGGCACCGCGCCGTCCGCCCAGGGAGGTGCGATTGGCCTTGTCGAAACTGGTCTTGTAGACAAATCCCATGCCGAGCTTTTCCGTCAGCTCCTTCAGCGCGCCCGCCATGTCGAAGGCGTGATCGCGCGTCTCCAGCTGACACGGACCGGCGATGAGCGACAATGGAACATCATTGCCGAAAACGGCCTTGCCGACGGTTACGCGCGGATTGGGCTTCATGCGGAGATCTCCTCGAATATGAACAATGCGCCTTGTCCAGCAGCCGCAGGCACCATGATGCGCCCCATGCGTTCGACAAAGCTCGTCTGGCCTGCCGCAAGGACGTCGCTTAGAACATCTAGCACCGGCACTTCAAACACGATCGCCCCATGGACCAGACCGGCACAGGTTCCCCCGGCTTGCATCTGCGAGGGGGCGACACCATAGGTAAGCTGCAATGCCTCCGGCGTCACAACCGACAGATCGGCATTGGCGAGCCTGACATCAACCCCGGTTTCCGAACGTTGCGCCGATTGGCCGGAAAATTGTTGCAGGAAGGGAATTTGTCGCTCGGGCTCAGACGCCAGCATGACAATGCGGCGAATGCCAATGACGCCGTTTGCATGTGCTTCCAGCGCGGCACGATCAACCTTCAGGGCGTTCACACGCTGACACGTAAAGAAGAAGCACGGGGCTTCCGGTTCGGGTGCGGCAAAGGCAAGGTGGAACGACGCCATCGCCTCCTCGCCGTCGACACCGCGAAACGGGCGCGAAAACCCGAGAGGCTGGCCGCCGCTAATACCTGCGGCGAGAAAACGTGCGTGATCTGCCTGGGCGTCGTGCGCACCAAGAACGACCGCCGAGAAGCCTTCATCCCCGAGCGCGGCCCGAAAAGCCGCGTCCCGGGCAACAAAGACATTGCCTTCTGCTGCTGCGAGAGAAGCCGCGGCAGGATCGGTCACCGAGAGCGGTTCGAGATAAGAGCCGTCTTCGAAGAAAACACAGCAATTGCCCGTTCCGAAGGGATGGGCCGCATCGGCGGCGACGGTGAAGCCAAGCGCCAGAAGCCGCTCACGCGCCGCGGTCAGGCTTGCGGTGGGAAGAACACAATGATCGAGAGTACGCGCCATCGGCACCCGGCTGCAAAATGCTCAAACCGCCATGGACGGCACCCGCCCACAACGACGCTACGCATGTGCACGATGACGCGGCGTATTGCAAGGCTGCGGCGCAGGTTCGGCGAAGTTGCCCGAACACGAAGCGCCACAGCCGCAGGATCAGTCTCCGATTTTCCCGGAAGCACGGTCCCGGAAAATCGTCACACGAGGCGGGATTGCTCCACCGCGGCGTTGATGAAGGATGCAAACAGCGGGTGCGGCTCGAAGGGGCGGCTTTTCAGTTCCGGATGATACTGAACGCCTATGAACCATGGATGATCGGGATATTCGATTGTTTCCGGCAGGACGCCATCAGGCGACAGGCCGGCAAAGACCAGACCACAGGATTCGAGCTTTTCGCGGTAGCCGATATTCACCTCGTAGCGATGGCGATGGCGTTCGGAAATGTCTTCCGAGCCATAGATTTCGGCGATCTTGGTACCCGGCGTCAGCTTGGCGTCGTAGGCGCCCAGGCGCATCGTCCCGCCCAGATCGCCGCTTGCCGTGCGCTTTTCGAGCATATTGCCCTTGAGCCATTCGGTCATCAGGCCAACCACCGGTTCACTTGTGGGGCCGAATTCGGTCGATGAGGCCTTCTCGATGCCGGCGAGAGACCGGGCAGCCTCGATGCAGGCCATCTGCATGCCGAAGCAGATGCCGAAATAGGGCACCTTGCGTTCGCGGGCGAATTTCGCCGCGAGAATCTTGCCTTCCGAGCCGCGCTCGCCAAAACCGCCCGGCACAAGAATGCCATGGACCTTCTCCAGCCAGGGAGCGGGATCTTCCTTCTCGAAAATCTCCGATTCGATCCATTCGAGCTTCACCCGCACCCGGTTTGCCATGCCGCCATGGGACAGAGCCTCGATGAGCGACTTATAGGCATCCTTGAGGCCGGTATACTTGCCGACGACGGCGATGGTGACCTCGCCTTCGGGATTGTGAATACGGTCGGCCACTTCCTGCCAGCGCTCCATGCGCGGCTTGGGAGCCGGATCGATGCCGAAGGCAGCGAGCACTTCCGAATCGAGCCCTTCATTGTGATAGGCCGTCGGAACGTCATAGATATGCGCGACATCGAGCGCCTGGATGACGGCGGATTCGCGCACATTGCAAAACAGCGAGAGCTTGCGGCGCTCTTCCGCCGGGATCGGGCGGTCGGCACGCACCAGCAGAATGTCGGGTGCAATGCCGATGGAGCGCAATTCCTTGACGGAATGCTGTGTCGGCTTGGTCTTCAATTCACCGGCAGCCGGAATCCACGGCATCAGGGTCAGGTGGACATAGACGGCATTGCCGCGCGGCAATTCATTGCCCAGCTGGCGAATCGCCTCCAGGAACGGCATGGCCTCGATATCGCCCACCGTGCCACCGATCTCGCACAGCACGAAATCATAGTCCTCGTTGCCCTCGAGCACGAATTGCTTGATCTCGTCGGTGACGTGCGGGATCACCTGAACGGTTGCGCCCAGATAGTCGCCACGGCGTTCCTTCTCCAGAATGTTCTGGTAAATGCGCCCGGTGGTGATGTTGTCCTGTTTGTTGGCCGAACGTCCGGTGAAACGCTCATAGTGGCCCAGGTCGAGATCGGTCTCCGCCCCGTCATCCGTCACGAAAACCTCACCGTGCTGGTAAGGCGACATCGTGCCGGGATCGACATTCAGGTAGGGATCGAGTTTCCGGATGCGAACGCGGTACCCGCGAGCCTGAAGCAACGCACCAAGTGCTGCTGCTGCAATGCCTTTTCCGAGGGAAGAAACCACGCCGCCGGTTATGAATACATATCGCGCCATGGGACTCATCGCTTACCGGCACGCCGGCGATTCCGCCAGCAAAAAAATTATGAGACACAGATATTTTTGCGCCCCACGGTGGAGAAGTTTCGCGCAAACGGCCAAAGGCCGCGCCGAGGCGCAGCCTCAAACCGCCGTGCGGTGAACGAAATTACTGCCCGGTCGGGACCTGATCTTCCGCGTTTCCGGCAGGGGCCGGAGCCTCGGGAGCCGCGCCGCCGCCGCTCGCCGGAGCCGTGTTCGGAGAGGCGCCGCTGCCGCCCAGCTGGTCCAGCACGCCGCCAGAGCCCTGGGTCTGCTGACTGTCGGCCGGGATGCGGTCAAGAATGTCGGTCGGGCTCGCGCCATAGCGCGCGATCAGGGAAAGCGCCAGCGACGTTGCAAAGAAGGCCGCGGCGAGAATGGCCGTGGTACGCGTGAGGGCGTTTGCCGCGCCGCGCGCAGACATGAAGCCGGATCCGCCGCCGATGCCAAGGCCACCCCCTTCGGAGCGCTGCATGAGGACCACGCCCACCAGCGCGACCACGACGATCAGATGAATGACGATGATGACGGTCTGCATGTTTCCTTCCGGCCTTCCGGATCAAAGCGCCCGCGTCACTGCGGTTGCTGCGCGGTTGCGGCTCCTTACACGGCTTTAACGGTTTTTTGCAAGACCGACACCGCAGATGAAGCAAGACATAGGAAGCGGAGCCTGCGGTGCAAGGCCCCGCATGGCCGAACGCCCCAGGTTGTGGCAGCCTGGCCTCAGACCGGGCAAGCGGCTGCAATCCCCAGAAAATCCACAGCCTTAAGGCTCGCGCCGCCCACCAGAGCGCCATCCACATGTTCGATGTTCAAGAGTTCCGTCGCGTTGGAAGGCTTGACGGAACCACCGTAGAGAATGCGCATCTTGCCCGCCTCAGCCCCAAGAAGCAGATCCAGCTCGCGGCGGATATGGGCATGGGCGTCGGCGACATCGTCGATCGTCGGGGTCAGGCCCGTGCCGATGGCCCAGACGGGCTCGTAGGCAATAACGGTGTTCGCAGCCAGCGCTTGCTTCGGCACGGAGCCCGCGATCTGGCGGGAGAGAACGGCGAGTGTCTCGCCGGCCTGTCGTTCGGCCTGGGTCTCTCCGATGCAGATGACGGCGATGAGACCGGCGCGCCATGCCGCTTCAGCCTTGGCCGCGACGTCCGCATCGCTCTCGCCATGATCCGTGCGCCGTTCCGAATGCCCCACAATGACATGGGTTGCGCCAGCATCGGCCAACATTTCGGCGGAAATATCCCCGGTATGCGCACCCGACGCCGCACTGTGGCAATCCTCTCCGCCGATCCTGAGCGCCGTATCGCCGATCGCATCCCGTGCCCGGGAAATGAGCGTCGCGGGCAGGCAGACCAGCACCTCGGCCTGGCCGAAGGAGCCTTCCGACATGGCCTTCAACTCGCCAAGCGAGGCGGCCGTGCCGTTCATTTTCCAGTTGCCGGCGATGAGAGGGCGGATACCGGGCGTCATGCGGCGCTTTCCTTATCTGATTGTAACCGGCCTCCTCCCTATCAAAAAA
>SWCF01004329.1_pt1 | contig 38371 bp, 35 predicted proteins | sample 4690081 | NCBI WGS metagenome assembly SWCF01 (sample SAMN10267280, study PRJNA491770) | bioreactor metagenome | isolation source: DHS bioreactor inoculated with | place: Japan: off Shimokita Peninsula
CCACCGGTCCACCATGAAAAGACTTCGACCTGTTGTTTTTCCATAGGTTGTTCTTCAACGGGTTGTTCTACGACGGGGGTTTCTGCCTGTCCGCCGCAAGCTGTCAACACCATTGAGAACATAATCAATAACGAGATGACTAACCAACTAATTTTACGAGCCTTCATATTTTCCTTCTCCTTCTAAATTTATTACTCAAAAACCAATTTTCATTCAATTCAACAACACAAAATTTAATTTTGCCAGTTCAATTTCTGTTATTTTTCGATATGTATCTCCTTCGAATTTTTTATTGGTTAAATGATTAGGAATTGCCTGCAAGGCAATGTAAAATTAATTATAATGATCCTGTGATGCTTAACAAGGCTTTAACGGACACATCCCGGACGATTAGCGGACACGAGACTCTTATGGATTTTGATATTTTTGAAAATTTGGTAAAAGATGCATTAAGCAACATGTTTGATTATGCCGCACTGGAGGCACACCCTTTGATTGAGGCTGGCATAAAGCCACCACCAGATTTTAAAGGGTCGCGCGGTGATTATCTGAAAAGGGTTTTACTGGATTGTATCAATTCTTTAAAGCCCGGTGATATTGAATTTGATTTTTTTTCAATAGAGTGGCGCTCTTTTGTGATTCTATCCCAACGTTATATTGATAACGTCAGTTCTCTGGAGCTGGCTAAAAAGTTATTATTAGGTGAGCGCCAGATTCGTAGAAGTCAAAAAAAAGCTATTCGGGCAGTAGCTTTAATCTTGTGGGACCAGCTCAATTCCCAAAAAGATTCCCACCCAGATGAAACGGAGACCAATGGCTTTGTCATCAGCTGGGAGATCATCAACCTTAACCAGATTGTCCAAAGCATCATCAGTTTATTTCAGAATAATTTTGAGCGCGAGGCGATCCAGGTGGTATTTGTTCCTTCTCATGAGTCACTCACCGTTAACAGTGACCGGATCATCCTGAGACAGATCATCATCCAAGTTTTTAACCTGCTGTTGCAAAAAAGTAATTGCCGCCAACTTCATATACGACTGGAACAGGAACAGAATGATGTGGTTTTACAGTTTGATCTGCCTGATGATTCGTTTGAAATGGACCAATTTTTGGCTTCCCTGACCTCTCAGGAAAATATGATCCACCAATGGTTGCACGATCTGAATATCCAGTTGGGAGGAAAGCGTTCAGCCACCGGATTTCACCTGGTTGTACGATTTATCGACCAGGAGAAAAAATTAATCCTGGTAGTGGATGACCAGGAACCAGCCTTAAAAATGTATGAACGCTATCTTTCCAAAACAAATTACAAAGTTTTTGGCCTTTCAAGAGCGACCAAAGTTTTATACACCGCGCTCGAACTGAAACCAGCATTAATCCTGTTGGATATCATGATGCCAAACCTGGATGGTTGGGAAGTATTACAATCCTTGCGGTTAAACGAAAAAACCAAACGTATCCCCATCATTGTTTGTTCTGCCTGGGGCGAAGCTGATCTGGCCAAATCTTTAGGCGCAGATCATTTTCTGAAAAAACCGATTATCCAAAAGGAATTATTAGAAATTCTTCAAATCTCACTGGAAAGCAGCCAGTCTGGTGAAACTCAGGCTAAATTTACTCCCGAAAATCAGGCTTTAACACCTCCAAAGCCGAATGAAAAATAACTTTCAGGTCAACCGGCTTCAACGCGTTTTTATATAGTACCTGAAAATACCCCGGATGGGCTGGCTTCTGTTCCTCCCCAAAATCACTGGCGGAGATAATGATGACCGGCGTTTTCTGGTGGCCTTCTATTTTCCGAATTTCTGCCAGTACCTGAGTACCATGAATATCGGGCAGGTCCAGGTCTAATAAGATCGCGTCCACATGTTGCCGATTGATAATATCCAAAGCCTCTTTTCCGGAATAAGCCGGGTAAAAATTAATATTTTCGATGGAATGGATGACACCCGTATACGATTTAATCGCCTGGGTGAAGAGCCTGACCATGCTGGGATCATCATCTATGACCAGTAATTCGTTGGTATGCTTTCCAATCGATTGAATTGTTTGAATCAGCGTATCACGGGCAACCGGTTTTACCAGATAACGGAAGACGCCGCCAGGTAAGATCAGTGATTGTTCGAGCACATCTGAGAACAGGAAGCGGACGACCGGGATCTGATAGGGAAAATTCTCCAGTAGACGAGTGATCTGATTGTCATTAACAAAAGCATCATCCACAATAATGGCAGATGGATAATACTTCTCAATCATCTGGCTGAGTTCGCTGACTTTGGTGGTGGTAATCACCTCGTAATCAAACAGTAACATACCAATCTGTTTTGCTTTGCTTAAATCTGCTGAATAACACAGGATTAAATCTGACTGACTCCGGGCGAATGAACTTGCCACCCGCTCTTCGCCACCCTCTGCCAGATCGGCACGTAAATCCGGTATGGGTGCAATGGGCTCCATGACCGGCAAGAAAATGTGGATGATCGTACCTTTTTGGATTTCACTCTCAATGGTGATTCTGCCACCATGTAATTGCACAAAACGCTTGCTGATAGCCAATCCCAAGCCGGAACCTCCCTCACGGCTCCAATTCTCCTCGCCCGCCTGGCGAAACTCATAAAAAATACGTTCAATGTCCTCCGGGGCAATCCCGGGGCCGTTGTCCTGAATGATGATCTCAACTTCATCCTGCCCATTCATCCTGGCATCCACCGAGATTTTTCCCTGTTTGGTAAAACGCATGCTGTTTGTGATCACATTCAGCAAAACCTGCCGGATGCGGGTGCGATCCACAAAGATATGCGGCATATTTTCCTCAGTGTGGATCTCAAACTGTAAACCTTTTTGAATGATGGGGGCCGCCACCAGGTCTTCGATCTCGTCTAAAAGTGTTTTGGGATCAACCCGCTCCCGGAAAAGCGGCATCTGGCGGGCATCCATTTTTCCCATATCAAGGATGTCGTTGATCAAATCCAGCAGATGTTTACTGCTTTTGAAAATCTCCTGGGTATCATCATAAAGGCCAGCTGGCCAGTCATCCAGCACCGCATAGGTTTCAGGGGCATTGACCATTAAATCACTAAAGCCAAGGATGAAATTTAGCGGGCTTCGCAACTCGTGAGACACAGCCATCGCAAAGCGATCACGGTCGGCACGTGCTTCTTCTGCGCGCGCCCGCGCCTGTTCGAGCATGCGCGTCATTTGCTTCAATTGATAGTTAAACTGGTTCTGCTCCTTCAACATGCGGCTGATTTCTGCCCGATGCTCACGGGTCTCCTGCAACCGTTTACGGGCTTCATAATAATGAAAGGATGCATTTTCAATGGCTGAATTGAGATTGTTGGAAATCCCCCACCCAAAGACACCCGCGAAAACACACACAAAGATAATCGCGAAGGGATAACCCTCAGGCAGCGCAGGAAACCAGCCCATCACAGGAAAGAGCAACGTTATACCAGCTATCAAGGCTTCTACAATTAAAGTTCCGGTCAAACCAATGGTGGATATTGCCATAAAAGGTAACACGGCCAATAGAAACAATATTTCCACCCGATTAAATAGAAAAAACGCACTTAGAATGGTGGCACTCACGCCAGCCAACCAAAATACCTGCGCCAGAAGAAAATTATATTTTAAACTGAACAACGTCACAACAATTGTGACCAGAAAAATGATGGTGCACACCCATAAACCGGGGCTGAATATGCGTGGATAAAACAGAGAAACGATGAAATGAAAGAGCAAATAAATGGCGGAGGTGGAAAAGATAATATACTTCGAGGTCGATTCTAATAACTCCTTCGAAGACCTGTCTTCGGTGAATAATGTGCGCAACCTGTTCATGAATTCAATTATATTCTTTTTTCTCTGATTGCTTAATTATACTTTTTGAACGACCATAAAGCCCAAGATACTTGGACTACTGCATGCCTGTGGTAAATGAATGCACACACCTGTGGTTCAAACCACAGGCTATCAGATTCAACGGTGCACTGCACTTAGGGATCAACCAATTGACAACCATCATGGAAATCCGGATCGGTAATCAATCTACCAGAAGTGCGTTGCACCTTCTCCCCTTCGTTCATTTCACGTGGGGATCAACCAACTGACAACCATCATGGAAATTCGGATGGGTAATCAATCTACCAGAAGTGCGTTGCACCTCACCTTAGAGCAAACCACTTAGGGATCAACCAACTTACAACCATCATGGAAATTCGGATGGGTAATCAATCTTCCAGAAGTGCGTTGCACCTTCTCCCCTTCGTTCATTTCACTTAGGGATCAACCAACTTACAACCATCATGGAAATTCGGATGGGTAATCAATCTACCAGAAGGACGATGTATCTCCGGCTGGAATAAGTGCATCTCTTAAAATTCGTTTATTCGTTCTCAATTCGTTGACGGCAGAAATTATTAACGAACACGAACCAGGTGGAACGCACTTTTGGTCTTGGGGTGATTGGTTTATTATTTCATTCCGATGATTTATGATTCACCCTAAGTGCAGTGCACCAATCGATACATCGCTTAAAACAGATTCCAGACCATTTACATTTCCCCCGTTAAATCATCACCTTATGAACAACTCAACTCTCAACAACTCAAACCTCAACGCTCAATGCTCAACCCTAGAACACTCAAAACTCAATCCCTTCCGAAGGACTTCGAATGCTCTTATCGGAGCAATACTCAATACTCAACCCTCACCCCCCACCGCCTCCATAAACGCCACCATCTTGCCTTCATCCCAATCCATCTGCATGGATGCGCGGGTGAAGCCTCCAACAGGTTTAAAGGCACTGCTCACGATGACACCCTCAGCTACACGCAGTGCCTGTTTCACATTATCAGCATTCACTCCCCCGCCAATCAGGATGGGTGCCTTCACATCACTGTTGCTAATCTCGGAAATCATCTCGAGGGTCTCCGTGAAGGTTTTACCGGTCAGTACCAGCGCATCTGCTCTTCCAAAAACGCTTGCCTGGCGCACTTCTTCCAGCAGCGGCTGCCTGCCCAATGGTTCACCGGTGCGGTCATACACATCCGCAAAAATGGCAATGTCCTCTACCCCAATCTGCTGGCGGTATTGGAGTGCCTCAGCTGCGCAGCCTTCCAGCAACCCCTCCGCCTTGACCATGGCACCCACATATACTTTCAGGCGCACAAATTTTGCACCAATCGCTTGAGCGATAGCGAGCGGTTCTCTGGCACCATGCCCCAACAGGCTGACACCCAGCTCTAATGCCGGGAACTCGTCACGGATATGACTACCAATCACTGCCATCCCGGCAATAACATGCGGCGGGATGGGCCGGGAAACGGGATGATCTCCCAGATCCTGCAAGGCCAGCGCTCGAATGCCGGCTTTCACTGCCAACTCGGTGTTGCGCAAGGCAAAGTCGCGCATCTCCTGCATGGATTTACGATCCGGATGTCCCGACGCGGGGAACGGCGGCAGGTGCAGAGCTGCGATAATTTTTGGCAAAGGCGCATGCTGGGTCATCATCTACTCCTCGTTGAGATACTCCAGGCCGAGTGTCTCACTGTTGCGGATACGCGAAATTCCACCGCCGCCTTCCTGACTGCGGCCACCCAAGAAATCGCGGAAATAAGGCTCACCTAAAAGTTCCGCCCGGTAAGCTGCAAAGAGACTGCCGGGGATCATCGATATTACTGCCTGGAACATTTCCGGAACGCCATCCGCCAGCAGCAATTGAACAGCCCGATCGGCAAACAGACTGGCTTTCTCACCCGGGGTGATGACCGCCACCCGCCGGCCAATCGTCAGGGCGGCAGTAACTACTTCACTCGCCCGTGATCCATCACGCTCACCGGCACTGATCACAAAAGTTGGGGTGGAGGCTGTTTTGGCAAAATACTGCAGATGGGCCCACTCTTCCAGATCCTGCCCGATGGCAGCATCCCCGCTGGCTTCCAGGATCTTGGCTGCCGAGAACAAAGCCGCCGCGTATCCCGGACCACTACCGCAGAAGACAAACTCATTTTCATCTGCCCATTGAAATGCCAGATCCTTAACCAGACTGTCATTTTTCTCAATGGTTGTTTCGATTGCATCCGCCAGATTCCTGATCTCCCGACGATATTGCTGCCCCTCTTCTACACTAAGAGTACCACGCTGCTCACCCAGATAAATCGCCAGGAGCAGCAAACCAACCTGATTGGCGACGTAGGACCGTACGCCTGGGATAACCATCCCTACCGGGTCTTTGAACTCCGGCTGAGTGCTATCGATCACCCAATCAGCAGCCCGGGCGATGCGGCTGCCGGGTGTGGCCGTCAACGCCAGCACTTGCGCACCAGCCTGACGTGCCATCAGCATCCCTTCCAGCGTACGCGAGACCTCACCGGATACCGACGCCCCCACCACCAGGCAGCGCTGCGAATGATGCAGGCTATCTGCAACATAACGCGCAAATTGCATGGCGGTTAACGCTTCGGTCTCGATCCCGCTCAGCGTCCGAAAAGCCAGTTGCGTGGCAAGGGAAACGTGATGCGAATCCCCACACCCCATCAGGTAAATATGATCAAAGGAACGGCAGTACTCCCGAGGCAATGTCGTTGCAATGTTCTCGGTAAAGTCCGGCACAATCTGACGCACCAGGTGAGGCAGGCTTCTGATTTGAGCAATCATCGGGTTCATTTATTTTCCTTGATTAATTCTGCCAGGATGTGACTGATCACCGGATCATTCACACTGGTATTGTTCAGGGAGAGGAAGCTGCTGACTTCCTTTAAAGTAGGTAGCTCTTCCCCCGCCCCCCAGCGGCTGGCTGCCAGTGCTCCCAAAGCATTCGCAAAGCTGCCTGCCATTTGGAGTTGCCAGCCCAGTGTCAGGCCATGCATCATCCCGGCGCAAAATGCATCCCCGGCACCGGTGCTATCCACTGCCTGAACAGGGATCCCGGGCAGATAGATATCCTGATTCTGATTGATGATGCGGCAGCCATCTTTCCCCAACTTCAGCGCAATCGTTTGCACACCGGATTCGATCAAATTCTCGATTGCAGCTGCGAGGGTCATTTTCTGGGTCAATTCCAGTGCTTCCGCTTCCCCCAGGACAATCAACGCTAAGTGACTTAGCAATTCTTGCAACATATCCCGCGCGTCAGTGGCCGGTTCCACGCCTACATCCAGGGAAATCTTGATATTTTTTTGTACTGCCATCTGGACGGCTTTGCGAACGGCTTGCGCCTGCGGTGCTACCAGGCAGGCATAGGAACTGATGTGTAAAAAGTCCACATCTGTGAACTGGGATGATAAAATTTCATCAGGATGCAGGTTACGATTGGCACCGCGATAGGTAAACATGGTGCGTTCAGCATCACTGGAAACTACCAGAAACGTCAAACCGGTTTGACCGTGTTTCTCCTGGACAATGCTATCAGTCCGCACCCCGGTTGCTTCGAGTACCGGCAATAATTGCTGCGCCCAGATATCACTGCCGGTATGCGTCAGCAAGGTTGGTTCACCCCCCAATTTTGCCAGCGCGATGGCCGTATTGGCAGCCGAACCACCGGCATGTTGATGCATGGCTTGGACCGTCCCATCGCCACCTGCTTCCGGATAGCCAGCCACCTGCATAAATACATCCATGCACAGATCACCAATCAGCACGTATTTTCCAGATTTTTGTTCAGATTGCATTGATTTCATCCAGGTGGACCAGGTTATACGCTGTGAATTTTTCGGGGTCCGATCATTTTCTCAATTTCCAAGCCAATTTGGGTGGCCAGCAGCACATTGTTTTCCAGCAGGCTGCGATTGGAAACGACCGTTCTACCGGCAGAATGATGCGCCATGCGGGAAAGCAGATAGGGTGTGACACCCTTACCGGAGACGCCCGCCGCTGCCAGATCCTGATTGGACAGCGTTTTCCAGGCTTCCACTTCTTCATTGGTTATCTCATCCTGCCTCGGGATTGGATTGAAGACCAGAATGGCATTGGTTAATCCCAACTTGCGTGTTTGCACCAGCATATCCGCAATCTCGGCCGGATCATTGGCACGCGGCAAGCCGATCCCACTCGAACGCGAGTAAAATGCCGGCATTTCATCGACCTGGTATCCGACCACTGTCACCCCGATCGTCTCTAAAATCTCATAGGTGCCAGGTAAATCCAGAATCGCTTTGGGACCGGCACTCACGACCACAATCGGCGTACGCGAGAGCTCGAACAAATCCATGGATACATCCCAGGGTCCGGGATGTACCCCGCCGATCCCACCCGTGGCGAACACGTGGATATTATTCAGATAAGCCAGGCGGGCCGTGGCACTGACCGTGGTGGATGCGTAGCGCTTCTGCGCCAGCATAATCGGCAACTCGCGCACCCCGGCTTTGAATACATTCTCTTCGTGTGCCAGTTGTTCAATCTCTTCTCTGGTCATGCCTATTTTTATTTTTCCACCCAGCACGCCAATCGTCGCCGGCACACCACCATTATCGCGGACAATGTCTTCCATCGAAAAAGCCGTTTCGACATTCTGGGGGTAGGGTAAACCATGTGTGATCACTGTTGATTCTAAAGCTACTTTCATCTTGTCTCCCTTTATTATTGAGCAGTAAACATCCTGTTACTATGATATTATAGACTGAAATGGATTGTTTTAGTATCCACGAATAAAAGTGATGGTTCAGGCGCACCTCAATGGTCAATAGTCTGAATTCGTAACCTCTGAGCAAAAATAGGAGAAAAAATGATTGTACAAATTTACACCGTCCAAAGCCCCGCAGAAGGACTTGCATTGGCTAGCCTGGGCGTGGACCATATTGGCATCACCCCTTCAGATCATGGATTACCGGGTGAAATCAGCAACGCATACGCAGCGGAGATCTTTGCAGCCATCGGCGAAAAGGCAGTAAAGGTAGCTCTGACGGTGGATTCAGATCTGTTGAAGATCGTTGATATGGTCAAGACGGTTAAACCAGACATCCTGCACCTGTGTGGGGATCTAAAGCTGGTGACACCTAAGAAAGTAGTCGAACTGCGTGGGCTTTTACCGGGAATGCAGATCATGCAAGCCATCCCGGTGATGGATGAGACAGCCCTACAGATTGCCAGAGATTACGAGGAGGTATCCGATTACTTCATCCTGGATTCCTACTCCGACCAGATTGGTGGCATTGGCGCAGCCGGCTTCACCCATGATTGGAGCATCAGTCGCGCCATCGTGGATCAATCGCAGATTCCGGTGATCTTAGCCGGCGGCCTGTCCCCCGACAATGTCGCAGACGCCATCCAACAGGTACAACCCTGGGGCGTGGATTCACTGACCCGCACGAACCTGCCATTGGGAGATGGCAAATTCCGCAAGGATCTGGAACTGGTCAAATTGTTTGTGGAAAGAGCGAAGAATTTCATGTAGGGGCAGCGGCTTGTCCCTGCCCTTTGGGCATTGGCTTGTCCCTGCCCGGTGAATGGACCACCCCTCCGACCATGGCACCACCCCACGCCGTGATTTGTGAAATGCCCCGTGATTCGTAATGTACCGATCCGGGGTAAGGACAAGCCATTACCCCTACCGTCTTCGCTACGGTCTGTTTTGATACACATAAATCTGTCATTGAGCGTTGTGAATGTAGGGGCAGCGGCTTGTCCCTGCCCTTTGGGCAGCGGCTTGTCCCTGCCCTGGTGATTGGCACCACCTCTCCATTCATGGCATCACCCCACACCGTGATTTGTGAAATCCCCCGCAATTCGTGATGTACCGAACCGGGGTAAGGACAAGCCATTACCCCTACTATCTTCGCAACGGTCTGTTTTGATACATATAAATCTGTCATTGAGCGTTGGGAATGTAGGGGCATTGGCTTGCCCCTGCCCTTTGGGCAGCGGCTCGTCCCTGCCCCGGTGATTGGACCAACCCCTCCGACCATGGCATCACCCCACACCGTGATTTGTGAAATCCCCCGCAATTCGTGATGTACCGAACCGGGGTAAGGACAAGCCATTACCACTACCATCTTCGCTACGGTCTGTTTTGATACATATAAATCTGTCATTGAGCATTTGGAATGTAGGGGCAGTGGCTCGTCCCTGCCCCAGTGATTGGCAGCGGCTTGTCCCTGCCCGGTGAATGGACCACCCCTCCGACCATGGCACCACCCCACACCGTGATCCGTGATGTACCGATTCGGGGTAAGGACAAGCCATTACCCCTACCATCTTCGCTACGGTCTGTTTTGATACATATAAATCTGTCATTGAGCATTGGGAATGTAGGGGCAGTGGCTTGTCCCTGCCCTTTGGGCAGTGGCTTGTCCCTGCCCTTTGGGCAGCGGCTCGTCCCTCCCCTGGTGATTGGCACCACCTCTCCATTCATGGCATCACCCCACGCCGTGATTCATGATGCGCAACGATTCGGGGTAAGGATAAACCATTACCCCTACCTTTTGCCTCGTGATCCGGGGTAAGGACAAGCCATTACCCCTACCATCCCCCCGGTGATCATCGCCTTTCGCCCTCAGCCTTTCCCCTCCATCAATTTCCGCAAAGACTCCCCATACGGTACCCTGGCAATCCCAAACTCCGTGATTATCCCGGTGATGTACTTTGCATCGGTCACATCAAAAGCCGGGTTGAAGAATCTGACTCCTTCCACAGGTGCCATGGGTTGCGTGTACCACTTCTTATAAATCTCCTGCGGATCACGCTGCTCGATCTCGATACCTGCCCCATCCGGTGTATTCAGATCAATGGTCGAGGTGGGGGCACAGACGTAAAACGGAATCCCGAATTCCTGCGCCAGAATGGCCACCCCGGCGGTACCGATTTTGTTGGCGGTGTCGCCATTGGCAGCCACGCGGTCGCAACCCACAAACACTGCCTGAATCCAACCCTTTTTCATCACGCTGGCAGCCATGTTGTCACAGATCAGAGTCACATCAATTCCAGCCGCTGCCAGTTCAAAAGTGGTCAGACGTGCACCCTGCAAAAGCGGTCGGGTCTCATCGGCATAGACTTTCAGGTTATAACCCCGCTCCTGCCCCAGGTAGATGGCGGACGTGGCAGTGCCATATTTGGCAGTCGCCAGTGCGCCGGCGTTACAATGCGTCAGCACGCCATCGCCCGGTTGCAGCAGCGTAAGGGCAAACTCCCCGATGGCTTTGTTGGTGCGAATGTCCTCGGCTTTGATCTCCTCCGCCTGCACTCGTAATGCCGCCATGATTTCTTCGTTGGGTTTATCCCTTTGTGCCAGCAAACAAGCTTCCATCTTTTCCAATGCCCAGAATAAATTCACAGCGGTTGGGCGGGAACCAGCCAGGTATTCTTTAACCGCTATGAAACCCTCAAATATTGTCTCAAAATCTTCTGCAGAGGAATTTTTGACCCCCAGATACGCCCCATAGGCCGCAGTGATGCCTATGGCTGGAGCTCCACGGACGCGCAATTCGCGAATCGCTTCGCGGATCTCCGGCTGAGTGCTCAGGTGCAGGTACTTAATCTCATTCGGCAGCAGGGTCTGATCCAGCAACACGACCGCGTCGTTTTCGTCATCCAGATACACTGTTTCCAGATCAAATTTCTTGGGTTCCATCATCATCCTCCACGGATTCACTTGCCTAGTTTAGAGTAATTATAGATGAAAATGGAGGAGATTTCAGGTTCTTATCTGAAAGCATGCCTGCAACGTGGTTATCTTCAAATCCATCAATTGTGGTTGCACGATATGATTGCGTATTTTCACGCAACGTTATAAAATACAATCAGGTTTTGTATGGATAATGATCTCACCTCAATTCAGGAAGCTCGTGAACTGGTAACCAACGCTTATGCCGCCTGGCAAAGCTGGAGTCATGCCACGCAGGCAGATGTTGACCGCGTTTGTGAAGCCATGGCAAAAGCTGGCGAACAGGCTGCCGAACGTCTGGGTCAATTGGCGCATGACGAGACCGGATATGGGCATCCCCAGCATAAAAAATTGAAGAATATCACCGGCTCCAAATTGGTGTGGGAAAGTATCCGCGCCGAAAAAACAGTCGGGGTGATCAATCAAGATGCGCAGAAAAGGGTCACCGAAATTGCCTGGCCGATTGGGGTCATCGCTGCCCTGGTGCCCTCCACGAATCCCACCTCAACCACGCTTTACAAAGCTTTGATTGCCATCAAAGCTCGCGATGCGATTGTGTTTGCCCCGCATCCTTCCGCTGCGCGCTGCACGTACGAAACAGCGAAAGTCATGGCAGAAGCAGCCGAGAAAGCGGGCGCTCCTAAAGGTTTGATCGCCTGCATGCAGCATATCAGCCTGGAGGGGACACAAGCCCTGATGACCCACAAGCGCACAGCTCTGATCCTGGCGACTGGCGGCACCCCGATGGTGCGGGCAGCACATTCCACCGGCAAGCCAGCCTATGGCGTTGGTCCGGGAAATGTACCGGTCTATGTAGACCGCTCGGCATACGTCGCCAAAGCCGCACGTTATATCGTTGCCAGCAAGGCCTTTGATTGTTCCACCATTTGCGCTACGGAACAGGCGGTGGTTGCCGACCGACCCATTGCTGCGGAGTTAGCAGCCCTGATGCACGCCGAGGGTGCTTTCTTTTGTGATGCCCACCAGACCAACTTGTTGCGGAAAACCGTTTTTCTGCCAAATGGTGCGATGAACACTGCGGTGGTAGGCAAGCCCGCCCCCTATGTGGCTGCCTACGCTGGTTTCGATGTCCCTTCCGGTACAAGAATTCTGGTAACCCCGCTCACCAAAGTCGGCAGGGAGGAACCGCTCTCGCATGAGAAATTAACCACCGTGCTGGCCTGGTACGAAGCCGATGGCTGGGAGAAAGGTTGTGAAACCTCAATCAGTCTGATTGAGACAGGCGGCAGAGGGCATACCCAGATTATCTATGCGCAAGATGAAAAGGTGGTTCTGGCGTTTGGATTGGAAAAACCGGTCTTTCGTATTCTGGTCAACACCATGGGCACCCTGGGTGCTGTGGGATTAACCACCGGGCTGGATGCCTCCTTCACGCTCGGCTCGGGCGGCGTGGGTGGTGCCATCACCGGTGATAACATTACCGCCCGGCACCTGATTAATGTCAAAAGGTTGGCATATGAGTTGTACAAACCACCAGCCGAGGCTCTGCAACCCGTGGATGATTGGGCAGCTCCCCCCGCGAGTGAGGTCGAAAAAGCAGTGGAAGCCATGCTGCAGGAGATGTTGAAAAGGTAGTTCATCCAGGCAGTCAATCCGGCTGAATGGATTTTGCAAATTAAAAAAACAAGTGACAAGAAAGGAAAATCGCTTTGGATACTTCATTAATTGCTTTAGGAATGGTTGAAACCAGGGGTTTGGTCGGTGCCATTGAGGCCGCAGACGCGATGGTAAAATCTGCCAATGTGGAACTGATCGGTTCCGAATATATCGGTGGTGGCTATGTGACCGTCATGGTACGGGGTGACGTGGGTGCGGTGAAAGCTGCCACCGATGCAGGTGCCGCCGCCGCCAAACGTGTGGGCGAACTGGCTTCTGTGCATGTTATCCCACGCCCGCATGCCGAAATCGAGATGATCCTGCCGCAGCGCTCCAAAGGTGCCTTCGGCGGTCGCTCGGAAAAGAAATAGCTTAAGATGGCAACCGACGATTTTTCACTGCGCTGTTATTGTTATCTGGATCGAATGCAGGCTCAGTATGCTGCCTTCATTGGTTCTGTCACGCAGGGTGATCTGCCAACCGAAGGCATGGCAGCCCTGTACGTCGAAATGGCCCCTGGCAATGAGGTCTTTCGCGTGGTGGATATTGCAGTCAAGGCCACCGAGGCCCGCCCCGGAGCACAGATTGTAGAGCGCGAATTTGGCATGTTCGAAGTGCACTCCACCAGTCAGGCAGCGGTGAAAGAAGCCGGTGAAGTGGTTTTGAACCGCCTGGGGTTGAAGGTTGAGGACCGCATCAAACCGCAGGTCGTTTCCACACAGGTCATCACCCGCATTGATCCCTACCAATCCCAACTGATCAACCGCTTCCGGCGTGGTTCCATGCTGGTGCCGGGTGAGACCATGTTGGTGCTGGAATGCGCCCCGGCAGCCTACATCAACTATGCGATCAACGAAGCCGAAAAGAAAGCCAGCATCAAACTCATTCACGTCACCTCGGTAGGCCGTTTCGGCCGCATGTGGTTAAGCGGGTCAGAGGCGGAGATCGTCACCGCCCGCGATGCTGCCATCCGTGCCCTCGAAAGCCTGGATGGTGTGCTTGAATAAGTGGATTATTTTCCCCATGGAGGTGTGGCATCGCTAAGACTTTTTATACCGAACATGATATCGAAGACCTGGTACAACGTGGTATCATGTCACTGGTATTAAATGACAATCTTGTGCTCACCGATCTGGCCTATGAAAAAGCCAGGCGCCTGGGCATGAGCCTGGTTTCTGCAAACATCACCACCCCACCAGCCGCACCCGTACGCCCCTATCTTTCGCAACAAAGTCAGACAGGTGAACGGGTGAAGGCTGATGGTATGACCACGCCACCAGCCACGGCAAAGGGATTCGATACTCATTCTGATACTGCAACTGGACTAATGCAACCGCAACCTGATCCAGGCACAGACCCGGGGCAATTACGCCAGCAACTGCAAGCGCAAATGGCTGCTAAATTCTCGGATATGGACAAGTCACTTCTGGGTGAGATTATTGAACGCGTTATGCGTCGCTTTGGGATTGGCTAATCGATCATTCCGGAGATTTCCGGGGAGTCTCTTCATTTTTCCGGGATGAGATAGTAAACCCCCAGGGCTGTCATCGATTTTCTATTCTTTACCGCTGGCATATTTGGGGGGTAACCCAGCTGCTTTTAATAGCTTATTTACTTCGCGTTTGAGTTCCAGAACGCGATCCTCGCGCCCCAAAGTAATGGCATGCCAACGGCGCAATTCATCCAATTGTTCATTGATCCTGGCTTCATCATTTTTCCGTTGGGTGATATCCTGATGGGTGCCCTGCATCAGGATCGGTTTGCCATCTTCAGACCAGGTCGTCACCTTTCCACGATCCAACACCCACACCCAATGGCCGGATTTATGCTTCATGCGAGATTCAACTTCAAAGTGTTCTAATTCTCCATTGAAGTGTCGCTGGATCAAATCCTTGGAAATCTTCACGTCCTCCGGATGAAGAAAACCAATCAAAGAGTCGATCGTGGTGATTGGCAATTCCTCCAGAGAATAACCAACGATCTCCACCCAGCGTTCATTAATGTCCACTTCCCCCGTCTGAACATGCCATTCCCAGGTTCCCACGTTGGTTCCTTCAATAATTCCAGCCAGGCGTTCCCGTTCGGATTTGAGAATGCTCTCGGTCCTCTTTCGCTCACTGATATCGATTATGATCCCGGCGAATAATTTTTCATTGCCAAATTGAATTAATTGCAAGTAAACCTCAACCGGATATTGAGTTCCATCTTTGCGCTGGTGCACTGTTTCAAACAATACCTGTTCTTTTGTGGAATTCCTCAAGGGTTCCACCAGGTTATCAAATTCTTCGTGGCTCAAAAATGGTTTCAAATCCAGCGGGGTCATTTGGTATATTTCCTCAGAGGCGTACCCCAAATTTTGCAAGGCGGCTGAGTTGACCTGTCTGAAGCGCAATGTTTGCTCCTCGAACAAATAAATTTCGTTCAGAGAGTGTTCAAATAAATTAATAAACAGATTTTTCTCACTGATCAAATGCTTTCTTTCACTTATATTGAGGAGAGTACCCATCATCCGCTGCGGTTTTCCATTGCTATCAACCGCTACAATCTTTCCGGTGGATAATACCCAGATATAATCCCCCGAGGCTGTTTTCAAACGAAATTCAATTTGATAGTTTTTAATGAATCCATCGATATAATCCTGAAGATACTTTTTTGTTTCAGCAGCATCTTCCGGATGCAGTCTCTCGATCCAGGTTTCTAAACTTTCTGTGAAAGATTGCGGATCATAACCTAACATCTGTGCATAAATATCGTTTACAATCACCTTTCCGGTTGGGATATCCATATCAAAAATCCCCTGTTGAGCGGATTTGACAGCTAACCGCAGGCGTTCTTCGCTCTCTTCCAGCGACTCCTGGATCTTTCTTTGTCTGAAAAAATAATATTTAATCAGGAAAAAGACTAAGAGTGCACTGGCGGTGACAAATATCCAGCCTTTAATATTTTGCATTTTATTTAGATTTTCTGGATTTGTACTCAATTGAAAAGTAATCGAGTCTGAAACATAAATCCAGATAATTCCTAAAATCCAATAAATGGCCGCCACACGTAATTCATAACAATTAAGTATTTTTTTCATGATGACCTTAAAAATCTAAAAATCCTGTTAACATCCCCATTACCATTCTGTGTATTTTAATGATGAAGCAGCGCAGAAAATAGAATTTCGAATAGATAGGAAATAATCATTGATTAATCTCTACTATACAGAATTTAATGGTACAGGTCAATTATCTGCACATCGGTGGGCGAAATTACTGATCAATCGACGGAAACTGCAGCGTTGCGCCGGTCATCACCATTATCGATGCCGCCCTGGGACCGGGGCAGGTCACGGACGCTGCCCGTACGAATGATCAAGGCAGATGGTCAAATGTCGATTTTCAAACGGGGTGGTTGCGTTTCATGATGGCGGGTGATTGCATGCTTCGGGCAGGTCACGGACGCTGCCCCTACGAATGATCAATGCAGATGGTCGATTGTCGATTTTCAAATGGGGTGGTTGCGTTTGATGATGGAGGGTGATTAACTGGTAGGGGTGATCATGGAGAATTGACACCGTTTTCCATCAGGAGATCCGTACTCCAATCCTTCACCCCTTACAAACTCCCCCCACACAACAATGAATTCACCCACCACCCTGTCTCTAACCCCCCAATTCGGGCAGGTCACGGACGCTGCCCGTACGAATGATCAATGCAGACGATCGACTGTCGATTTTCAAATGGGGTGGTTGCGTTTCAGGATGACAGGTGATTGCATGCTTCGGGCAGGTCACGGACGCTGCCCGTACGAATAATCAATGCAGACGATCGACTGTCGATTTTCAAATGGGGTGGTCGCGTTTGATGATGGAGGGTGATTAACTGGTAGGGGTGAAGGATCGGAGAATTGACACAGTTTTCCATCAGGAGATCCGTACTCCAATCCTTCACCCCTACAAACTCCCCCACCACTACAATGAATTCACCCACCACCCTGCCTCTAACCCCCTGCTTCGGGCAGGTCACGGACGCTGCCCCTACGTCTGATCAATGCACAGATGTTCGACTGTCGATTTTCAAACGGGATGGTTGCGTTTCATGATGGCGGGTGATTGACTGGTAGGGGTGATCATGGAGAATTGACACAGTTTTCCATCAGGAGATCCGTACTCCAATCCTTCATCCCTTGTATCATGATGAAGAAGATTCACAGAGAGTCAAGACACTTGTAACATGAGGAAGAAGATATTATTCTAGAGTCAAGACACTGACCAGGTAAAGATGGGAGAATCTGTTTCATCCCTCAAGCCATTGAGCTTCTAACGTAGATAAGATCCCCATCTTCCTGATCAAAAAATAGGTCGAACAGCATCTTAAGCCTCTCTAGCATTTTATTCGAAAACGAGATGAGCTTGCATTCACAAGGTTGGTCAATCCATTGATCCACCTGATCAGTGTCTAAATCTAGTTTACCAAAGGAATAGAAAAATGGAACAAGCAATTTTAGGTATCGATATCAGCAAAGATAGTTTTGACACAGCTCTTCTGATCAATGGCGCATACAAATTTAACACTTTCACAAATGAACCTGATGGTTTTCACCGAATGACCAAGTGGCTTAACAAATTGAAATGTGGCCATCTTCATTGCTGTATGGAAGCAACCGGACGATATGCAGATCATGTGGCAGAGTATTTGTATGTATCCGGTCATTCTGTCAGTGTGGTCAATCCTGCCCGCATCAAATTCTATGCCAATAGCAAGTTGAAACGAAATAAAACCGATAAAGCAGATGCACAATTGATTGCAGAGTATTGTTTACGGGAAAAACCGAGCCTTTGGAGCCCTCCACCTGCTAATTTCAAGAATCTGCAAGCCCTGATACGTCATTTGGATGGTCTAATGAAATCCAGACAACAGGAAAGGAACCGGCTCAATTCTGGTGTTAGTACGCCAGGTGTAATCACCAGTTTGCAAGATTGTATCTCTTTTTATGACCAACAAATAAATAATATTCAGTCTCAGATCCAAAATCTGATCAACAATGATCCGGAATTACTGCGACGTCAGACTCTTTTGATCAGCATTCCAGGGATCGGTAAATTGACTGCTGCAAAGCTGCTGGGTGAGGTGAGAGACATTTCTGCCTTTCAGAGTGCCAGGCAATTGGCTGCTTATGCGGGCTTGACACCAAAGAATATGCTCTCTGGATCTTCGGTTCACAAGAAAACCGTTATCTCTAAGACCGGTAATGCTCATCTTCGTAAACTCTTATTTATGCCTGGGATTACTGCAAGAAATTGGAATCCCATTATTAGTCCATTTTGTGACCGTTTATCCCAAAATGGTCTTTCACCAATGGAGGTGATTTGTGCTTCAATGAGAAAATTGCTTCATCTTGTTTATGGAATCTTGAAATCCGGAAAACCTTTTGATCCAAATTATCTTGAAAATGCTTGACTTTAAAGACAGCATCTACCATTGAAAATGCAATCTTCTATTTCACACCTGAACACTGATCATTTCTTTTTTTGGAAACAGGTTAACATTCTTCATGATCACACCAACGCTGCAAATCCACCACATCCATGATCAACGAAATGAATTCCGTATGAAATTCGATCATTCCATCCCCTCCAGATCACATGTCCTATCCCATCGTTTCTTAAGCGCACCTAAAATGTTCTCCCTCAATGAGTTAACATTCGTATAAAGTTCTTTCAACTTCCAACTAATTTCGCCTTTCGCCTTCAGCCTTTCGCCTTTCGCCTTCAGCCATTCGTCATGGACTCCTTTCAACTCAGGACTTTCAACTCTCAACTAATTTCGCCTTTCGCCTTCAGCGACTCCTTTCAACTCTCAACTAATTCCCCCCATCTGACCAGTTGACACTTCAAAATCCCTTCGGTAAACTTTATTTATCATGAAAAAAGGGTTTCATCTTTTGGCGCATTTCTCAGGTTTTAACCCGACCGCTGTCAGTGCTTTTCTGACACTGGGAGCAGGTTTTGATTCATCCTTGTCGGAGTGCGTCTGTTGATCTGATATCTATGCGCAATAGATTAAGCCACGGTGCACTCCTGTCCGTGGCTTTTTTGTTGCTTGCAGTTACGTCCACGGATCATGACAAGCCAGCAACTTATCCCTGTCGTCAAACTGCAAGCCGAACAAATATCAAGAATTATGCTATCATTCAGGAGAAAATTATGTCTATTTTGCAAGCACAACAATTAGGAATTTCATACGGCGCTTTTGATCTCTTCAAAGGGATCTCATTAACGGTTGCCAGGGATGCAAAAATCGGGTTGATCGGTCCCAATGGGGTCGGGAAATCAACCATTCTCATGATCCTGGCTGGCATCCGCACCCCCACCACTGGCCAGATCAGTATGGCTAAAAACCGCAGCATTGGCTACCTGCGCCAGGAAGCAGTGGAAGCTTTTGGAAATCAGGAAAACAGTGTCTATCACGAAATGTTGGCAGTCTTTGAGGAAATCCATAAACGCCAGGCACAATTGCACAACCTCGAAGTGCAGATGGCTGAGGCAAATGGTGACCTGGACGCTTTGTTGGAAGAATATGGTCGCCTGCAGGAGGCTTTTGAACTGGCAGGTGGCTACGATTTTGAGGTCCGGATTCAACAAACCCTGGAAGGGTTGGGATTAGGCAAAGATTCCTGGGAAATGCCTCTAAACCATCTCAGCGGTGGGCAGAAAACCCGGGCTCTACTGGCTCGTCTGCTACTGGAAAAGCCTGACCTTTTGATGCTGGATGAGCCTACCAATCACCTCGATATAGACGCTGTAGAATGGCTGGAGAACACCCTCATCAATTGGCCTGGCGCAGTGTTAATCGTCAGCCATGACCGCTACTTCCTGGATAACGTGGTCAATACTATTTGGGAAATGTCCCCAGCCGGGATGGAAACCTATTCCGGAAACTATAGCAGCTATCTGTTGCAACGCCAGGAACGTTGGGAGTTTCAGGAACGGGTTTACAAAGAAGAAAAAGCGCGGCTGCTGAAAGATGTCGATTTTATCCAGAAAAACTGGGTTCGCGCCAGCACTCATGCCCGTGCGTTGGGATTACTCAAACATGTCACTCGCGACCTGGCGATCATTGAGCAGTATGGTTTGATGTCTTTACGCAGTGGGAAGAAATGGAGCGAATACGGCATTCGGGCTGACCGTCCATTGGAAGTGATTGAAGCCATTCGAGGCGTAAATGCCATCAGCATCCCCAGCAATCGTCCCCCTAAAATTCGCCCCCAATTTCGTCACTTCAACAATAGTGGCAATTATGTGTTGCGCGTGCAGGAGGCTGAGATTGGTTACCCGGGTAATAGCCTGTTTATCGCCAGGGATGTGGAACTTAAACGCGGTGAATGCGCAGTTTTAATCGGTCCGAACGGCAGCGGAAAAACGACTTTCTTGAAAGTGCTGCTGGGAGAATTGCAGCCTTTGAGTGGCGAGGTTACCCCGGGAGCAGGTTTAAATATTGGTTACTTTGCGCAGGCACAGGAAAACCTGAAAGGTACCCACAGCGTTTTGGAGGAATTTCAGCGGCATAAAAATATGCAGGAAGAGCAAGCTCGATCACATCTGGCTACCTACCTTTTCCGCGGTGAAGATGTGTTCAAACCCATTGATGGATTAAGTGGTGGGGAGCGGGCACGCCTGGTGATGGCTATTCTGGCATTGGAAGGGGCTAACTTCCTGGTGCTGGATGAACCTACCAACCATCTGGATATCCCAGCACGTGAAGCCTTGCAGGAAGTTCTGGATGCTTACAAAGGGACCATTCTGCTGGTCTCGCATGACCGCTATTTGATCAACCGTCTGGCAACCCGTGTCTGGGAAATTAAGGACAAACAATTGATTACTTTCAATGGCAACTACCGCGAGTACATTCTGCACCAGACCGTGCTACGTAATGGCGGTCAGAACGGCAATCGCCAAATCCTGCTCACTCAGGCACCCATGGCCCGCGATAACAGCCGCGAGACCCGCCAACGCACACTGGATTTGGAGAAGCTGGAAACCCGTATTCGTGAAAAAGAAAAAGAGATTCAGCGCATCTCACATGAATTGCAGAAAACTGGCAAACTCGGTGCCTTTGAAAAAATGCACACGCTCAGCAATCAGCTAGCCCACGCCGAAGCCATCCTGGGAGAATTGTTACAGGAGTGGGAACAACTGGTCAGCTGATGCCTGAAGTCTCCCCTGAGAGTTCCCCTGCCATCATCAATCCGATCGATTGCAGGCTGGCGTCTTTGCGATCCACCACCCCCATAATTTCCCCATGGAAGATGACCGCAATTCGATCGGACAGTGCAAAGATTTCATCCAGGTCTTCCGAGATTAATAGGGTGGCTGTGCCGGCTTCACGCTGTTCAATGATGCGTTCGTGAATATATTCGGTGGCACCAATATCGACGCCGCGGGTTGGTTAGGCTGCAATCAGCACACGTGGCTGCCGGGATATTTCACGCGCCAGAATCACTTTTTGGGCATTTCCACCCGAAAGACTTTTAATGGGTGTTTCGATAGAGGGTGTCTTGACGTTAAACGTTTCGACCAATTCTTTGGATCGTTTGGCGATGTTATTCATATCAAGGATGGTATTCTTTGAATAGATTCTTTGATCCAGATCGCGCAAAATCAAATTTTCAGACACAGTGAATTCCGTAATCAGGCCATCCTCATTTCTTTTTTCTGGGATGTACGCTACGCCTTTGTTAATCACCTGCATTGGGGTGCAGCTGGTAATATCCTCATCATCCACCATAATCCTACCGGATGTAGAAGGTCGTAAACCAGCGATCGCCTGTGCCAATTCAGGTTGACCATTTCCAGAAACACCAGCCAACCCCAGCACTTCTCCAGCGCACACTTCGAGGCTGAGATTCTTAAGCGCCGGGGTCCCGCGGTCACTTAACGCAGAGAGGTTTTCAACCTTGAGACGGGGTTTGCCGCATTCGACGGGCTTATAACTGCGAACAAAATTCATTGGGCGTCCCACCATCATTTCTGCCAGCAGGTTTTTGCTGGTGTCGGCCGTGTTGACAGTCCCAACATTCTTACCATCACGCAGTACCGTCACCCGATTGGTGAATGCCATCACCTCGTGTAATTTATGAGAAATAAAAATAAGTGCATGTCCATCGTTTGACATCTTGGTTAAGGTCACAAAAAAATCGTCAACTTCCTGCGGAGTTAACACGGCTGTGGGTTCATCCAAAATCAATAACGCAGCACCACGATAGAGTGCTTTAATAATCTCCACTTTTTGTTGTTGGCCGACGGAAAGCTGCCAGATATAAGCATCCGGTTCCACTTCCAGACCGTAAACTTCAGCTAATTCAATAATCCTTTTGGTGACACGGTCCAGATCCGTCAGCATACCCCGAGAGGACGGTAATCCCAACGCGACATTCTCTGCGACAGTGAGTGAGTCCACCAGCATAAAGTGTTGATGGATCATCCCAATGCCCAGATTAATCGCATCCCTGGGTGAATGAATAAGTCTTGGTTCGTTATCAAAGATGATCTGGCCTTCATCCGGATGATAGAGGCCATACAATTGTTTCATTAAGGTGCTTTTCCCTGCGCCGTTTTCTCCTAAAAGTGCATGCACTTCAAACGCATTCACGTCAAAATTGACATGATCATTTGCCAGGACTCCCGGGAATCTCTTTACAATTCCTTTCATTTCAAGACGATCAATTCGAGGATGTCCTGAGGGAAGTATTTGCTTTTGGGTCATAATCACCTACCTGAATAAGTAGAGCATGTCAGGGTGGAAAATACCACCCTGACAATTTTCGTATCAAAAAAAATTATTTACCGCCAACACCGATTGTTACAGTGCCATCCACAATACCTTTGGCAGCTGCTTCGCCCTGTGCTTTAATATCAGCTGGCAAATCATATCCGGGATTATAGGACATAACCAGACCTTTGTTTTCCAAAGATAAAGCATATGCCTTTCCACCCAGGGTGCCTTCCTGAACCAGGCTGATAATATCGCGCACAACGACTGTCCAGTCATAAACCTGACAGGCAACAACGATATCAGGAGCTAAAGATGCCTGATCAGCCTGGGTTCCAAACCAGAGCACACCTTTTTCTTTGGCTACACCAACTGCACCCACCACCATTTGGGCTGAACCAGACATTACATCGGCACCAGCGCCAATATGGGTTTGTGCTGCTTCGGATGCCATGGCGACATCACTGAAGGAACCCGTGTAGTTGACGTTTACTGTGACATCTGGATTGGTGGCTTTTACACCCGCTACGAAACCATCAACATACAATTTTGCATCGCCAACCTCAACAGGGCCAACCACACCAATGACATTACTCTTGGTCAGAGCAGCAGCTAAAACACCACTTACATAGCCACCTTCCTGAGAAAAGGCTTCATAGGCGAAAATGTTGGGGATGTCAAATGTATCACCTGCAGTTCCCCAGGCGAAACTTGTCTCGGGAAAATCAGGGGCGATTTCCTTTAATGCGGAACCATATTGGGAGCCATGCGCCAGAATGAGATCATAATCCTCAGAAGCGTAATCGCGGATGGCTGCTGCCGCATCATCTACCACAAACATGCTATCAGAAATTACAAACTGGAAATTGTCCTCACCCATTTCGCCTTGAATGGTTACCAAAGCATCATACATACTCTGGCTGAATGCAAGGTCGTTTATCGCGCTGGGAGTTACCACAGCCACTTTAAATGGACCAGCTGTTTCAGCCGGAGCAACTGGCGTTTCTGCGGCACCACAAGCCGTACTAAAAATGGCGACCAGCATCAACAAAACTACTAATTTGCCGAACTTTTTCATTTTTTCCTCCTGAAAAAATTATTTTACAATCCAGGGGTATCCCCGGGATTCCACGAATTTATTCCAACCGTTCATACGCCTTGGATAAGGCAGACGGTGGCCGAACACGTTGAGCAGAGATGACCAGCACCACGATGGTAAGAATATAAGGGGTCATCACCGCAATATCGGAAGGAATTGGTATTCCCACCACCTGCACCCAAATTTGGAGTGCATTCACAAAACTGAAAATTAACGAACCCATCAGAACCCAGGTGGGGCGCCAACCACCAAAATACACCAGTGCGATGGCTATGAATCCAAGCCCATTGGTCAGGTTGAACTGGAAGACATTCAGTAAAGCGATCGATAACGACGCTCCGGCAATGCCAGATAACACGCCACCCAACGTAACCGTGAAGTAGCGCACTTTTGCTACACTCACACCCAGGGTATCGGCTGCTTCGGGATTTTCTCCCACTGCTCTGATTTTTAGCCCAAGGGTTGTTTTATTCAGGACGAACCAGGCGATTGGAACCAGCAGATAAGCACCATACACCAGCACATTCTGGGTAAATAAAATCGGTCCCAAAACAGGAATCTTACTCAAGATTGGGATCGGTGCAACCGGAAAACCACTGACTGTCTGTACATTGTTGATCAATTTCTGGAACAGCAAATCGCTCATTCCCAGACCAAACAGGTAAACACCGATGCCACTGATACCCTGTTCTGCGTTCAGTGTCACACTGATAAACGCCATCGCCAATCCCATCAGGAGACCGACCAACGCCGCCAGGAGCACGCCACCTACCAGATCACCTGTTTTAAATACCACATAAAAACCGGAGAAAGCGCCCATTAACATGATGCCATCCACACCCAGATTCAGCACCCCACTGCGTTGGCCAAAGGTCTCTCCGATGGCAGCATATAAATAAGGGGTAGCCAGGCGAATTGCAGAAGCGAGCAACCCAATTAATACCGAACCAGTGAATAGATCTTCCATTATCTCATCCACCTCCTTCCGGCTGAGGAGAATCATCCTTTGGAGTATTGGTCAATTTCTCCTCCAACACTTTAATCGCACGTCGCCGGGCATTTTTCCGACGAAAGATTTCGCTGGATACCACAAAGACAACGACCAGTCCATTTAAAGCTGTAATCAACGCTGCTGGCACTTGCACTACCCTTTGTAATTTATTGGCACCAACCAGCAAAGCACCAAACAAAAATGAGGCGGGAATGGTTCCTATCGGATGTAGTTGCCCAAACAAAGCGGCGACAATCCCGTTAAAACCAGCCGATCCCGTAAAACTGGCGGCTGATCCATCTGTGATCATGAAGTGATTAACCCCATATACTTGAACAGCACCTGCCAGGCCAGAAAACGCACCGCTCAACATCAAAGAAAGTACAATGTATCGTTTCACCTTAATACCTGCATATAGGGAAGCTGAGGCATTCAAACCGACAGCACGAATTCGATAGCCGATAGTGGTACGCCATAGAAAGAAATAAACACCGACTGCCAGCAGTACGGCAATCAAAGCGCCCAGATGTAAACGCGTCGGAACCAGCCGAGGCAGATCAAAGGCAGCTGAAAGCCTTGCTGTTTGCGGGATGGCCGCAGCACCTTTCTGGTCGGGCTGGATCAAAGGTCCACGCAACAATAGGTTCATCAATTGAATGGCGATCACATTTAACATGATGGTACTCAGAATTTCATTGACATTGAAGCGAGCCTTGAGGTAACCAGGAATGCCACCCCAAATTCCACCAGCAATAAAACCGACCAATAATGCCACCGGGATCATGACGATGCCAGGTGCATCAGGATAAGCCAGACCCAGGGCAATCGAACTCAAACCACCCAAAATCATCTGACCTTCCCCACCAATATTGATGACACCCGCACGAAAGGCTATGCAAATTCCAATGCCTACCAGCAATAAGGGGGTTGCCTTTACAATGGTATCAGCGACTGCATTCATACTTCCAAATGCACCCTCCAGTAAGGCACCATAGGCAACCAGGGGATTCGCCCCCAAAAGAATCAACATCACTGCTCCCACAGCCAGGGCTGCCAGTGTAGCAATCAAAGGTAATAAGGCATCAAAGATAGAACTCCAACTAATTCGCATTCGTTATCCTTTCCTCCTTTCAGGAGAAACAGCTTACGATTTTTTCATGTGGTTGCTAACTTCTACCAATTCTCCAATAATATAATTTTACGCTAAAAAGACCAATAAATAATTTCCCCGGTCAGAAAATTTCTGTTGAGTGATCTCGTTCTATTCGATTGTATAAACTATTTGAGAATTTTATCATCGACCTGATCCATACGGATACGAGAGTGGTGGGTGCCATGTTTGATTGTCATATTGCAGTTGTCTGACAATTAATTGTCTAACAATGTTTTAACATATTTGTCTAACAATTGCAAGTCCTAATTTTACTGTATTTTGTGTATTTCGTGTTTTTAAAATTTTTGCTTTGCCACGTCCGACTGTGACAAAGGTATCTCTGAAATTGATTATTCATAATCCGACCATCGCATGCAATTGCATCGGATGAGTTTTTACGGTATCTTTAATGTATGTCACCCAGTATTCAGGAAGCAATTCAGGTTTTTAAAAGCAATGTGCAGTTCGAGAACGAAAATACGCGCCGGCTCTATTTTCGTGGGCTGGATGCCTTTTTTGAATACCTGCAGGACAATCAATTGGACAACATGAAAACCACCCAATTGAAAAAAAATGTGGTGGTGGAATTTGGCGGTTGGATGAAGGACACCCGCGCATATGCCATCCCCACCCGGCGATTGTATATCTCGGTGCTGCGAGCCGCCTTGCGGTTCTGGCGCGCGAATTACAGCGGTTGGATTCAGTTCACCCGCGAAGAAGAACAGGAAGCCAGCCGTACCTCTTTGATTGGGAATCCCGAAGAACAGACCTCGCGGCATGAACGCTTGCCGGAAGATTTTGGCAACCACATGCTGACCACCGTCATGAAACTGACACTCCCCAAAAAACAACTGGATAAATTGGAAGTATTACGCAAACGTACCCTGGTGGTCTTATTGCGTGCAACTGCCCTACGCATTGGTGATCTTTGTCAATTAACCAGGCAACACGTGGACGACGCGCGTGTTCAGAATGGACGCCTCGAAATCCGCATGGAAAAGACGGGGCGGATTGCCCATTGCCGTCTGGGGCCCGATACTTTAGAGATAGTAGAAGAATATCTGACAGCCCGCGATGATCATTCCCCATGGGTTTTCATTCAACATGGCAAGAGCAATCGTCGACGGCACAATTCATCCGCATTCTTCAAAAACGCCAAACGCGGGTACGGCGCCCGTTTGTCCAGCACCTCTGCCTGGCGGATTGTCCAGGAAGTGGCAGCGCTGGCGGGTCTGGACCGCGAGAAATACTTCACCAGTCCACATGCCTTCCGGCACTGGCATGCCAAAACACTGATCGAAAATGGAGTCTCTCTGGAAAATATTCAGGCAGTCTTAGGGCATTCCACCCCGGCCACCACCCGCATCATCTATGCTCCTGAGCCCGATAAACGCCAGATTGATCAGATTGAACAAACCCTTCAAAAAATTAACAAATATCGTGAAGTTGATGATGTCTGATAAAATAGTCAGAGAGAGAATATGGCCATACCAGATTTACCCAGTTTTGTTCAAGAAAATTATGAAATTCATGATCTAAGGCATGCTTCTGCCATTCTGTTCAAAGATTTTCCCAACGAATGGGAAGATATTATCGAGGTTTTATCGAATTTTCGCCTTCGTAAAAGTTGGATTATAAAAGCAGGCGGAAGAAAATCTTCAATTGCTCAATCCATCGATGATGCTTTTTATGCAAAAGGTTGGGTTGAAAAAAAATTTGAAACTGCCATAACAGTCGACGGTGATTCCAGGGAATCCCCTACCCACGCTGTGGATTATTTTAAGAATCGAATCGCCGTTGAAGTGGAGTGGAATAACAAAAATCCTTTCTATGATCGTGACCTGAATAATTTTCGGATGCTTTTTGACTTAAAAGTTATCAGCGTCGGTATTATCATTACGCGATGTGATGAATTACAGGATATTTTCAATGAATTAGGCAGAGGTTCCTCTTTTGGAGCATCCACCACCCACATGAGCAAATTGTCACCCTTATTAAATGGTGGTGCTGGTGGAGGATGCCCAATACTCGTATTTGGAATTTCAAAAGGTTTATATATAGATGAATGATCATTATGAAAGTTTATTAAATTTAGGAAAATTTGGGACCATTTTGGCAGATCCACCCTGGAAATTCCAGAATAGAACCGGCAAAATGGCTCCAGAGCATAAAAGGCTTTATCGTTACGAAACAATGTCAAATGAAGACATCATATCAATGCCTGTTAAAGAAGTCGCGTTGGACCAAAGTCACTTATATTTATGGGTGCCCAATGCATTGGTGGAAACCGGATTGCAGGTAATGAAAGCCTGGGGCTTTGAATACAAAACCATGTTGATCTGGTACAAAATCCGAAAAGACGGCGGGCCTGATCGCAGAGGCGTAGGTTTCTATTTTCGGAATGTAACTGAAATAATTTTATTCGGTGTGCGTGGAAGTTTAAGAACTGGCAAGCCGGGCCGCAGTCAGGAAAATATTATCCTTTCACAAAAACGTGGTCATTCTAGAAAACCAGATGAAATTTTCCCGATCATTGAAGGCTGCAGTCCTGGGCCATACTTGGAATTGTTTGCCCGTCAAAAGCGCGCAGGCTGGGAAGTTTGGGGTAACGAGACCGATAAATTTGACGAAGATTTGCAGATATATTCGAGTATTTTTAAGAAGGATCCTCAACCAGCATTATTTGAGAAAAAAGACAAATTCGAAGATACCATGTAGGGTTTTGTTATGCGTGTGTCAAAAAAGGCAGAGATCATTTTTTTGGTAGTGGTTGGGGGAATTTTGATCCTGAGCCTGAGCACACTGGTGACCACCATCACGGTCAGTAATGCACCCGCTACCCCGACAGCCACCCTGACCTCATCTCCCACAGCCACTCTGACCTACACATCCACTCAAATCCCATCGCGTACGGTCACACCTACCTATACCTCCACAACTACCTTCACCCCCACCCGCACTGAGACCATAACACCAACCCCCAGCCAGACGCCCATCCCCTCCAATACCCCGACCGCATTTATTTTTGACCAGGGCATATTCGAGCGTGCATTTGTAGTAGATCAGGTTATTCCGGGTATCCTTAACCGCATGCAGGTCGCGGATGACGGCAGTTTCTGGTTTGCCTCACCCTATGCAGTCGGACGCTATGAGCCTGAAACGAAGAAATATTCGCAGGTGAACCTGGATGATCCTGTTATCGGGCTGACCCGCGATGGGAAAGCCTGGATTTTGCCGGATGCCGGTACCCCTTTACAGGTCTGGGATGGAAGTGGTTTCACCTACTACGATCAGACCAACAGCTGGTTGGTTACCCAGGGGTATGGAGCTCCTTCTCCACTCGACCCGGCTCTCTCCAGTGATTATGCCGGGAATGTCTGGCTAACCACCAATTACGACGTTCGCCGTCTACTGGGCAGCCAGTGGCATATCTTTCTACCTCAGCAAATGGGGATTGAACTTCCCAATCGAAAAACCATGGCTACCTCCTTTCTTGTGGCGCATTCCCAAATCAGCCCTCTCACCTGGGTAGGAAGCTGTAACTGGCTTGAGAACAAACGCACGGATGGCGATAGTGTCCGTCAATTCGATGGGACCCAATGGTCAACGGTGGATCTCCCGGCTGAAGATGGCTGTGTGACAGCTATGGCGGCCGATCAATCCGGCTTCTTGTGGGTTGGGATGGATGGACAATTGTGGCGCTATGATGAAAAGTTGGAAACCTGGCGTGAGTTCACACCCCCTGCCCTGGACCCGCTGAAATATGCCGGTTTCAGCAATGGAGCGGTATTGGAGATCACCGTCGCCCCGGATAAAAGTGTTTGGCTGCTGAATGAACTTTGTGGCAGTGCCGGTTGCCAGACCCGCCAGGTGCGTTATCGCATCCAAAATGGGATGTGGACATCGATTCGGGATAGCAGTCAGATCAGCCCGCCGCTGCTATTATTTGATGGCCAAAGCGTTGCCTGGTCACTCGAGCAAAATGAAATCAGCCGGCTGGAAAATGGTGTATTCAAGCCCGTCGCCTGGATGGACTGGAAGCTAGCCAGCGTCGATACCCAGGGAACCGTCTGGGTGATGACCGGCGAACTGAATGCCGAAATGATCTTATGGAAGTATGAGCCGTAGAAAGGGTATAGTTGACAGTCTACAGTTGATAGTTTAAAGGGGAAAGATCTGGACTGGGATTATTATATTAACTTTTGCATCATCTTTAATGGACAAAAAGCGCTCTGATGGTTCTCTCATACACGGAGCAATTGATGCAAGAATCCCTTTTCCTCATCCACCCGGGGAAGGTCACGGACCATTCCCTTACGAGCTTTCACACCGTTCAATCACCCTCGAGTCCAAGCCATTAATGGCACATTTCCCCGCACATCGCCACGGATTAAAATCCGTGTCTCTCAGATTCAACATCCATCCCTATGAACCTGTTTCAACAGGTTTGAATCCCTCTAGCCTGTGGTTTGAACCACAGGTGGCATGGTGCAGACACACTCATCCCCATTCCACCACCCGGGTAAGGTCACGGACCCTTCCCTTACGAGCCTTCCGACCGTTCATTCAACCTCGAGTCCAAGCCATCAATGGCATGTTTCCCCGCACATCGCCACGGATTAAAATCCGTGTCTCTCAGATTCAAACCGATTAAAATCGGTTAATCAACCCATCCCGATGAACCTGTTTCAACAGGTTTGAATCCCGCTAGCCTGTGGTTTGAACCACAGGTGGCATGGTGCAGACACACCCATCCCCATTCCACCACCCGGGGAAGGTCACGGACCGTTCCCCTACGAGCTGTCCGACCGTTCAATCACCCTCGAGTCCAAGCCATCAATGGCATGTTTCCCCACACACCGCCACGGATTAAAATCCGTGTCTCTCAGATTCAAACCGATTAAAATCGGTTAATTCATCCATCCCTCTCTTGTATTGCAGTCCAGACCTCCTTCCGAGAGAGTGCAATGCACTCCGGGCAGATTGATAACCAATCTATTTTTTCAGGATTTGGGGTAACTCTTTGATCCCCAAGGGCAGTGCTTTTTTTCTTTTAAAGTAATATCAACCACCACATATGGGGGGTGAATTGCCATTTTCCCCACATACCCCAATTAATGGTAGTAAATACTCCTTCATTATGGGAAGAAATAACTTAAGCAAACGAGTCAACAATTCCGGATAACAGACGGGCAGCCAGCACACCATTCTGCTCGACTTCATAGCCCCCTTCATGCACAATTGTGATTGGTATGTTCAATTGGCCAATGCATTCCCCAATCTCGCCATACATTGCATCTGATAAATTAAAAAACGTGGTTGGATCAGCCCAGCAGGTATCGTAGCCGGCGGAAAGCACCAGCCAGTTGGGTTGAAAATCCTGAATAGACTGAATGGCCTGTTCAAGCGCAATTCGATAGGTGAAATCGTCGCAACCTTTGGGTAGAGGAAGATTTAGATTTGCGCCTTTTGCCGCAGCACCACCCTTTTCATCCTCAAAACCAGAGAAGAAAGGATATTCATCACCGGGATCAGCATGGATTGAAACGAACAAGACCTCGGGATCATCCCAGAAAATTTCCTGGGTACCATTGCCATGGTGATAGTCTATATCCAAAATCGCGCCCCTTCCCAGGGTTTGATGGAGTTGGTCCGCGGCAATGGCTGCGTTGTTAAGATAACAATAACCACCCAGCATGTCCCTGGCGGCATGGTGCCCGGGTGGCCGGCAAAGCGCGTATGCGATCCGATTGTCCTGATGGATAATCGACTGAGCAGCACAATGAGCCAGATTGGCACTGGCGATCACCGCCTGGAATGTGTTTTTCCCGATTGGAGCATAGGTATCAAAGGCAAAGCAACCAGCCACATCCGGTGATTTCAGTAAACCCACTCGCATGCGCTGGTTCTGTGGGAAAATCCAGGGGTATAAATATAAATCATCTTGCCCCAGGATTTGCTCCTGCTGATTCGCAAACGCTGAGCTCTGGCGCAGATGTTCAAGCATTGCACGGCTATGCACCCGGGTTATTTGTTTCTCCAGTAATAACAATTCGGGTTGGATTTCGAAGGTAAATGGTAAAGCCAACAATGCATCGCGTGCACTTTCGATGCGCCGGGCTACCTCCTGGTATGGGATCTGCATTCCACGATCGTATTCGGACCGGGGTTGGTGTAAAAGATGGTCCGCTGTATAGAAGATCGGGATGCTACGGGATAGATTTGCCATTGTATCCTGGATTTCATCGGAGAGATGGTTTCACACCACCTCTCCCTTGCAACATAGATTTTCAGGCTGTCAATATCTGAGCGTCATCCAGATCATAGGATACGGTCACCTGATCGCCCACCCGAAAAATTGGCGCACGGTTGATGCCCGTATTCTGGACTCGCACGGCGGCTTTTTCTCCGCCAGGGATTTCAACGATATAGCGCGTATCGGTTCCCAGGTAGGTGACTTCCGACACGCTGGCCATCAAGTTCTCAGAGCGGCTGATGGGTGGCATCAAGGTCAGCTTCTCGGGCCGAATGGCAACCGTGACCTGATCGCCCGGGCGAACGCCGTTGGTTCGGTGGCGCACTTCCACAGGGTTGCTTCCGATCATCACTTTTACCAATTCACCCGGTACAATCTGTTCAATTTTGCCATTCAGAAAATTGGTCTCACCTACGAAATCAGCTACGAAGCGGGTGGTGGGGCGTTCATAGATATTGATGGGCGTATCCACCTGCAAAATCCTGCCCTGGCTCATGACCGCAATGCGATCTGACATGGTTAGTGCTTCTTCCTGGTCGTGGGTCACATACACAAAGGTGATGCCCACCTGTTGTTGCAAAGCCTTCAATTCCAATTGCATCGCACGCCGCAATTTGAGATCCAAGGCACCCAAAGGCTCATCCAGTAATAAAACCGCCGGTTGATTAACGAGGGCGCGCGCCAGAGCAACCCGTTGCTTTTGACCACCGGAAAGCTGCCCAGGTCGGCGCGTTTCAAGGCCGGACAGTTGCACTATCTGGAGGGATTGACTGACGCGTTGTTGAATTTCTTCCTTGCGTATGCGCTTGATCTTCAACCCGAATGCGACATTCTCAAATACGTTCAAATGCGGGAAAAGGGCATAATCCTGAAAGACCATATTCACCGGTCGGCGATAAGGCGGTACGTCATTCATGGTTTTGCCTTCGATTTTGATTTCCCCATCGGAGGGTTGAATAAACCCGGCCATCAATCGTAAAGCTGTCGTTTTGCCACATCCACTGGGACCAAGTAAGGTGAAAAATTCACCGGCGTACACGCTCAAATTGGATGGTTGTAATGCGTTAACTGTTTCCCCGCTGCGTTCGCGGAATTGTTTCGAGACACCTGAAAATTCGATGATATTTTTGTTGACCATTAATCATCCTCCGGACAGAGAACATAACCGATTTGATGCCACCAATAAGTTAATACTGCCTGCGCTTCGTGTTTTTTGGTGCGTAGGGAAAAACCTGCAAATGGGTTGGTTGCCTCACGTGAGGTCACCTGTCTATCCTGAAAACTGTTCAGGTGAAATATTTCAAAGGTACTCATAACTTATCCTCCTTGGGGGTATGGGTGGTTCCTAACCGCCGCAGCCATTCCGCCACAACCACCAGGATGGCTGAGACGATCATGATGATACTACCCATTGCCACTGCAACAGGTAGGCGGCGTGGGAACCGTAATAATGAATAAAGATAGACAGGCAGGGTGGTATCTGTGCCTGTAATTAAAGTTGTCATTGCATATTCATCGAACGATGTGGTAAATGCCGTTAGAAAAGCAGCCACCAAGGCCGGTAAACTGATTGGCAGTGTGACCCTGATGAGTGTTGTCCAATAATTTGCTCCCAGATCCATAGCTGCTTCTTCTAAATTATAGGAAAAATCTGCCAGACGCGCCATCACAATCAGAATGGTGCTGGGGATGCTGACCAATACATGTGCAGCGGCAATCAACCACATATTTAAGTCCAGGCCGAGCACCTTGCGGAAAAACACCAACATGGCCACACCCAACACAATCGACGGCATCACCAGTGGAACGCTGGCCAACCCCAGGAAAGCGTTGCGCGCCGGCATGTGGCGCTTGGTGAGAGCGATGGCAGCCAGGGAGCCCAGGAAAACGGCGATGAAGGAAGATATCACCCCTACCCAGATGCTGTTGCGGGCGGCAATTAACAGTTCGCGGGCATTCCCTAACTGGCGATACCAATCCAATGTAAACCCTTTCAATGGAAAAGCCAGAATGGTTGCATCATTGAAAGAAAACATGATCAAAATGAAAATGGGCAGATAAAGAAATATTGCCATCAGCACAAAATAAGTTGATCCCAAAATAGAGGGGCGGGCTTTATTCACTTTTCCCTCCAAAAATACCGGTTTGTTGTGCCGCTTTGGCCATAAAGATCAAAGGTAGCAGTACGATCAGCATCACGATCAGCGAAAGCGTTGCCCCCATCGGCCAATCGAGCCCACGCATAAATTGATCCCAAATGATATTGCCGATCATCAATCCATTTGGTCCGCCTACCAGCGCAGGCGTGACGTACTCTCCCACGGTGGGGATAAAGACATACAGGAATGCCGCCAGAATACCCGGGATGCTTAACGGCAAGGTTATTTTAAAGAAACCCTGCCAGGGCCTGGCACCCAGGTCAGAAGCTGCTTCCAGCAAACCTGGTTCAATCCGCAGCAGCGCTACATAAATTGGCAGGGCTGCAAATGGAATCCAGATATACACCAGCGTGATGATAACAGCGTTCACGCTGTAAAATAAGCCACTGATTGGTTCCTGAATGACACCCAGCCACAGCAGGAAGGTATTGATCAAACCATTCGAACCGAGAATGAGACGCCAGGCCAGGACGCGCAGTAAAAAGCTTGTCCAGGCCGGGATGATCATGATGGTCAACAATAGACCCTGTTTCTCACCGGCATGAAAAGCCAGATAATATGCCACCGGATAAGCCAACAAAATGGTCAGCACTGCCACAATTAATGCTATCCATAATGATTTGACCAACAAAGTTTGATAAGCCGTATTCTGCCAAAAGTCGATATAGCTGGCAAAAGTGAAAACAGAACGATCGGCTCCGAATGCTGATTTTTGAAAACTGAGCCCGATCATCGTGATCAGCGGCAACAGCAGCAAAATAACCAACCACAAGGCTGAAGGGGCAACCAGCAATGCCAATTGACTCTTGCGTGGTATTCCGGTTAATTTCTTCTCAATTCCCCCGGGCCCATCATTGATAGAAACCGGGGGTGTTAATGACGTTTCGTCTCTCATGGAGCTGCTTTGACTTCATTCCACAGATCAGAAAGTAGATCGCGGCGCTCCGCAGTCAGCGGTTGATAGAAACGGGTATTCTTCAAGACGTTGTCAAAATCGTCCAGACGCAATAACTCCGCTGCACCTTCATCAATAAATTCGTTGGCGGCAAAATTTGCAGCACCATACCAATATTCATTGGTGAAATTCGCCATGGAATGGGGGTCATTCGCAGCATTTAAAAATTCATAGGTTAAGTCTAAATTGTTGTTGTTGGGTGATATCCCATAACCACACATGCCTGCCAGGTAGCCTTCTTCAGGTTCCAGGTAAGTGACGTCGTAACCTTCGTCTACCAGCACCGACCAGGTATCCTGCCAGGCATTGGCAACAATCCAGGCATCACCGGAGGCAGATAATTCAATGGCCTGGGTGTAGTCCAACCAGTAGGTTAAGAGATTGGGTTTAAGCTCGATCAATTTTTGTTTGATCAATTCATCCTCTTGTGGGGTGGTATTGAAGGGATCAATTCCCAATGCCAGCGCGGTGGTGGCAAAGCTTACCTCGCCATTATCCCAGAGAGAGACATGCCCGGCATACATCGGATCCCACAGATCGGCCCAGGATGTGGGCATAGCGGGAACCAGGTCAGTGCGCACCAGCAGAGCCTCATAATACCAATCCCAGGGTAAGAAATAATACTGACCGTTAAATTTGCCCTGCTCCCGGAATGCTGTGGGAATATCTTCCCAGCCAGCTATGCGTGAGACATCCAGTGGTTGCACCAAACCGGCATCCACATACAGCCCCCACCAGGAGGAACAGGGATGGATGATATCTGCTTTAAAGCCTGATTGAACTTTTGCAAAGGCTTCTGCATCATCACCAAAAACAGATACATTTACAAATTCATTGATACTGTCCCCATATTTCTCGGAAAAGGGAACAAAGAACTGTGGATATTCGGTAACTTCGTAACCGGTCCACTCTAAAAGCACCAATGGCTTTTCTGGTTTGTCGATTTCCTGTGTTCCAGCCCCAGCCGAACAGCCAGCGAACAGTGTTGTAACAAACACCGTTAATAAAACCAAAGCACGAAATCGGTAAATCTTCATTGAATCTGCTAACTCCACGTTTCTATAAAGTGATGGTGCATAAAAGCAGTTGTGCCTGCTTCCTGCACCATTTTAGTGACTACTATTATATCAAAAACGAAGGCAATTTTCCTATAGAAACGCCGGAATGTCAATGGGGAAAGAGCAGGTGTTAGGGGTGAGTTTTGAGGGTTGAATATTATTCGCAAATAATCTGACTGCTTCAATTCCGAAGCGATTTTGTAATAGTGCAATCGTTGCGATTAATACATAATTGCTTGTAAACAATGAATTATCTGATTTCAATAATTCTTCCCAGCAATCAAATGCCTTGGGATGATATTGGTCATTTTTATTAAGGACTGCCAAGAATGCGGATGTATCGATAAATATTCTCATGATTAATAGATCTCAGCTAAATAATCATCATGTTTTTTAGAAAGATCAGAGGGTCCACTCAATTTTCCAGCTGCCTGCATCGCTTTTTGGCGCAAGTGTTTCTGGTCTGGATGACCTTGTTTTTGCGACATCTGATCGACACCTTGGCGAATCAATTCAGCCACCAATTTTATCCCCGCGATATTTGAACCACCCCAACTCGCTGCGGATGGCCTGCGACTTGAGTTCGGTGGCTCCCCAAATAAAGGAAGCGCCCACGATCCCTACGATGGCTGAGAGATAGTCTTTTGCGATGAGCGTCGACAAACCCACCAGTATCAATCCAAAAACAATCACATACGGCCACCAGCGATAGGTGAAGTAGCGTTCACCAAGAATTACCCATACAAAACCCACACCGATGATGATCAGGGTTAGAAACCCGATGATTAATCCAAACGTATTCATTCGGTTGGTTTCTCAGCCAGGAAATCTGAAGGATGGAGGATTGCATCGATCTCGGATGGTGTGTAAGGTGCGCCTCTTGGTTCCCGAGCCAAAATGTCAACTGTGGTCGCTGAAGGATATTGCGCCAGAATGCGCGCATGTCTGGGGTTGTGTGGATTGGCGGGTGCATGTCCAATTTTGACTCGTTTCTCCTGACGCACAAATTCCAATGCATCCCATAGGAAGGTGATGCTGATAATTCCGGAAATGGCCGAAATTGAATTGTGAGAAGCGATCCCCGCGCCGATTCCAAAGGTGATCCCCAGTCCCACACAAATCAGAATTAGCGGTAAAAGCCGATTTACCCGCGCTTCAAGTTTACGCACCAGGACATGCCCAAACCAGATGGTAAGGATGGTGGTGGTTGATGTGATTAATCCAATCGAATTCATGTTTGTCCTTCAGAAGTCTTTAGATTCTACCTCAGATTTAAGCATGTCATTGCGAAAAAGATCTCAGCTCTCAATGTTTAACGAGAATGAGAAAAAGCCAACTCAAAATAAGTTGGCTTTTCTAAAACTCTTGTGTGGTTAATTACTTTTTAACCTGAACCTGCACAACACCTTTCACGCCGGTGTTTTTCGCAAAGCCAGGGAACACTGAACTGAATCCACCTTTGGTACGGAAGGACAGAATACAGGTTTCACAGGCCATTACATCCGCCAATGGAACTTCCACTGAATACCCATCATCAGCAATCAGTACGATGGTGGTGGCTTCCGGCAGTGGTTCTGCCATGTTAAGCAAAGTAGCCAATGAGACTCCGGTGTAGGTTTCTTCAGCACCATCTGAATTGGTACCTACTGCATCCGTTGTTTCCATGGCACGGACTTCTTCTTCTGACCAGCCCATGGGGGTCTTGACCAAACCAGTGATGATCAGGGCACCT
>SWCF01001121.1_pt1 | contig 37643 bp, 36 predicted proteins | sample 4690081 | NCBI WGS metagenome assembly SWCF01 (sample SAMN10267280, study PRJNA491770) | bioreactor metagenome | isolation source: DHS bioreactor inoculated with | place: Japan: off Shimokita Peninsula
GCTTATTTCTTTCAAATTTTACTTTTGCCATTCTTTTCTCCTCCTTACTTTTGTTTTGATGCAATTTATTTTGTTCTTACTTAGTAAACACATCCGGGTGTATCCGTATGTAGATATTTTTAATGGAGCCCATGAGCGGATTCGAACCGCCGATCTCCGCCTTACCAAGGCGACGCTCTAGCCGTCTGAGCCACATGGGCATTCACTGTTAAATATTTTACTAAAAACACGGTTTAAAGTCAATACTTTTAAAGTTTTTTTATTTGGCAAGTTTTAACTTCCTCTTACCTCAAGATATCTTTCTAATTTTCTTTTAACTCTTTGTAAAGCGTTATCTATGGACTTTACATGCCTATCTAAATCAACTGAAATTTCTTGATAAGACTTACCTTTAAGGTAGGACATTAAAACCTGCCATTCTAAATCACTTAAAATTTCCCCTATTTTCGATTCTATATGTCCCAATTCTTCTCTAGAAATAATTAATTCTTCAGGATTTGAAATTTTTGCTCCTGATATTACATCTAATAAAGTTCTATCCGATTCTTCATCATATATTGGTTTATTTAGAGAAACATATGAATTAAGAGGGATATGCTTTTGCCTAGTAGCAGTTTTAATAGCCGTTATGATTTGACGAGTAATACACAGTTCTGCAAAAGCCCTAAAAGAAGATAGCTTGTCCGGTCTAAAATCTCTAATAGCCTTAAAAAGTCCTATCATTCCCTCTTGAATAATATCCTCTCTATCAGCTCCTATCAAAAAATATGACCTTGCTTTTGCCCTAACAAAGTTTTTATACTTTTTAATCAAATACTCTAAAGCTAGTACATCCCCATTTCTAGCATCTTCTACACAAGCCTCATCTACTATAATCTCTGAATTTTCTAATACATCCTTTTGAACGCCCATACCCACAAACATCGCCTCCAGCGCTTCAGTTTTGTGCTTCATATTCTATGGCAAAATACCATTTTAGATATGAACCTTATCCCGAAAACTATTAGTTAAAATTATACCTTAGTTGTCATAATATAGTCAAGCTATTTTACTTATTTCTTCTCCATTTTTCAAGGATTTGGGCTGTTTCAACATTAATTCTATCACTTAAGTCAGAACGGGTGTCGTTGATTTCTTCAGTCTTTTTGTATATCCTTCTTTTAACAGTTTCCAATTCTATTTTTAATTCTCTAGCCGATACCCTAGTAGCACCACTTCCTAATACTACTTGTTGTTCAGCCCAATCAGAAGTAGCTACCCTTACTTTGTTTCTTCTATTTTTAGTAAGTTTGTCCACCTTTTTCTCAATATAAGAATCCGCTGTTTGATATTCTTTTGTAAAAATAATTTCTATACCCTTTATTGAATATTCTTTAGCGGTACTCCCTTTTACCATATGTGCATCAAATACTACCACAACATATTCACCAGTATAAAATTTATAGTCAACTAACTGCTGTATTAGCATATTTCTGGCTTCTTCTAAGCTATCAAGTCCTGCTTGTTTTAGTTCTGACCAAGTATTTATAATATTATATCCATCTATGAGCAAGTAATGATTCACTTTTCTTCACCCTATTCCTTACTTTCTCTCTGCCTCATTACCTCATATATAATAATAGACGCTGCCACTGAAGCATTTAGTGACCCTACTTCTCCCTTCATGGGAATATTTATTAAATAGTCACATTTTTCCTTTATTAATCTTCCAATTCCCCTACCTTCACTTCCAATAACCAAAGCTATATTTCCTGTTAAATCTGCATTATAATAGGTTCGCTCACCTTCCATATCAGCCCCCACTACCCATATTCCACGCTTTTTAAGCTCTTCTATAGTTTGTGCAATATTAGATACCTTTGCTACTGGGACATATTCTAATGCTCCCGCTGAGGTTTTAGCTACTACTGCAGTTAATCCTACAGATCTTCTTTTGGGTATAATAACCCCATGTGCTCCTGCAGCATTAGCTGTACGTATAACTGATCCTAGATTATGAGGATCAGTTACTTCATCTAAAATAATTAGAAAAGGTTGTTCTCCTTTATTTTGTGCTTTTTCTATTATTTCATCTACCTCATAATATCGGTATGCAGCTACATAAGCTAAAACCCCTTGATGAGCATGGGATTCTGAAATCTGATCTATTTTTTGTTTTTCTACATATTGAATGGGGATTTTTTTCTCCTTTGCTATACCAACAATTTTAAGTATAGAACCTTGTTGAGCACCCTTAGCTATCAATATTTTATCTATTTCTCTATCCGAACGCAATGCTTCTATTATAGGATTTCTCCCTTCTATTTTGTCTGAACCTTCCATCCAGTTTTTCACCTCACCTTTTTATCATTTTTCCCAACCATTATTCTTCCCTAAAACTCTTCCTATCATGTCTATCACTGAAATAATGCTTATAACGAAAATAATTTAGCTAAAGCTTTTGAAACCTTTCTCTTACTTCATTAATTTTTCCACAGGTCATAGTTCCTTCAGGGCATGGTTTCCCTAAACAGTTAGGCCCAATTTTATTAAAGATAGTGGGAGCTACTTCTCTAACTAATTTTAACATTCGAGTTGCCAATTCCCTAATCTCCCATTGCGCCCTTTCACAGCATCTATGTTCAAAAAAATTTATTAAAGATCTAGCATTCATTGTTAATACAACTTTTGTCTCACAAGCATTAGGAAATATATAGCGAGCATCTTCAATAGCTTTTTTTTGCGCAGCTTTAGAAGCCTGTTTTTCAGTTTTGCCTTCTCCCATTCCTTTTTCCAAGTGTTTTGATATTAAAATTTCCACCAATTCATTATATGTCCTTTGATCATTTTCCATAGTTTTAATATACATTTCTTTTGCTTCAGGAATCTCTGCAATACTAGGGGGAATAATATACTCAAATTGTTCAAGCTTGACATATCTTTGGGATTGTTGAGAATAGGATGCAATTCTATGTCTTACCAGCTGATGAGTCAAAACACGACTGACCCCCTCTACAGCAAAAGTAAAGGATATATGCTCAACGGGAGATTCATGTCCCATCTCCATTAATTTTTTTATAAATTTATCTGTAGACTCTTTAGTCAATCCTTCCAAAAGCTTATCAGCTCCAACAGGAGAGTAGCAAAGTTTTGCTGCTGATGCCACTACTTTTTCAGGTTCTGGTGTATGTTGCAGTAATATAACCTTCATCTATATTCCTCCCAGCTTCTTTACATTACAAATTTTATTCTCCTACCTCCACCGTAAATTCCTTATATGGAATTATGTACAGCATGTAGCCTCTTACCTTTGCTTTATATTCGCCTTTGATTCTACCTTCTACATAAGAAGCTTTATCTTGGTCATAATACAAAATCTTAGACTCTCCAATTTCATTAGTTTTTTTAATCTTAACAACTTTATAAGAAGCAAGTCCAGTTTCATTAAGCAAACCCAATTCTTCTTTGCCATCTGCAATTCTTTTTTCTACAAAAGACTTAAACATAATCTCATCTGAATTTTTAGGCTTAACTTCATCAAAAAATAAAGACTTTCCTAGCATTATTATTACTAGAAGAATAGTCACTCCTACTAGGGTTTTTTCCCTGTTTTGCACCTTATACACCCCTTTTAAAAAGGCTTGTCCCCTCTTTAGTTATTTTCATACTCTTCAATTATCTGAATACTTCTTATAATAATCTCTTCCACTCGCCCATGTCTTTTTAAAAGATAGAGATACCCTATTAAAGCTTCAAAGCCCGTTGCATATTTGTAATCAGTTAAACGAGCATTTTTAGGTACAGAGTTCGATTTTTGATTTCTTCCCCGTTTTACAATATTCCATTCTTCTTGAGTTAGCTCATTTTCTAATGTATGGATTATATGGGCTTGAGCACCTGCTTTTACTAATTTAGTAGATGCTTTATGAAGTTCATTTACATTCCCTCCACATTTGTTTAAAATATAGTTTCTTATATAAACTTCATACACAACATCCCCTAAATATGCCAATTTCAAAGGATTTAAAAGATTTATCTTCTCTGAGGTCTTGATATTTAGCCCCATTACTTTTAAAAAATTATCCATAGTTTATTTCATTCCTTTTTACCTAATTATTTATTGATTTTTATTCTCCCGCTTGTAGAAGCGGAAGTCTTAGAGTTGTTAACCATGGGATAAAAGAGTAATACCCTATCTATAGCTTTACTATTCTTATTCCTTGAGGAGTATCTTCTAAGACAATCCCCCTGTCCTTAAGCTCATCTCTTATTTGATCTGCTAAAGCAAAGTCTTTTTCTTTTCTAGCCTTTTGTCTTTTTTCTACTAGCTTTTCTATTTCTTCATCTATATCAGTATTATTTGACTTTTTTAATATTCCAAGCACATCAGTTAACTCTATAAGTAGGTCATAACTTTTTTTAATCAGATCTTTAGATACATGTTGATCTATTTTTAAATTTAATTCTTTAACCAGTTCAAATATTGAAGCTATAGCATCAGCTGTATTAAAGTCATCTTCCATAGCAGCTATGAACTTTTCCTTGTGCTTTAAAAAGCTTTCAAATATTAAGCTTTCTTGGTCATTAATCTCAGAAGGCTTACTTGTACTTAAAAGATGTTCTATGTTCTTTTTAGTATTATATAGTCTTTCTAAGGCATTCTTTGATTGCTCCATTAACTCTCTACTAAAGTTTATTGGATTTTTATAGTGAGCAGATAACAAGAAGAACCTAATAACCTCTCCATCAAATTCCTTTAAAATATCTCTAACAGTAAAGAAGTTTCCTTTAGACTTTGACATTTTTTCATTATTTATAGTTATATATCCATTGTGTATCCAATAACGGGCAAAAATTTGTCCACTACAAGCTTCACTTTGAGCAATTTCATTTTCGTGGTGAGGAAATATTAAATCTTGACCACCTGCATGTATATCTATAGTTTCACCTAAATATTTAGTTGACATTACAGAGCACTCAATATGCCACCCTGGACGTCCCTTACCCCAAGGACAATCCCAGCCTATTTCATCTGACTTTTGAGCTTTCCATAGAGCAAAATCCATTGGATGTTTTTTTCCTTCGTTTACTTCTATCCTGGCACCTGCTTCTAAATCTTCTATGCTTTGCTTTGAAAGTTTTCCATACTCTTTAAACTTTGAAGTATCATAGTATACATCACCATTTACTTCATAGGCATATCCTTTATCTATAAGCTCTTGAACAAATTTAATAATTTCTCCAATATTGTCAGTAACCTTAGGATGTACATTAGCTTTTTTAACACCTAATGCCTGGGCATCCTTATAGTATTCTTCAATATATTTTTCACTTATATATTCTGGAGATTCACCTTCTTCATTAGCCTTGTTAATTATTTTATCGTCAATATCAGTAAAGTTTTGTACATAATTAACCTTATAGCCTCTATATTCAAAAAATCTCCTAACTGTATCAAAAACTACAAAAGGTCTAGCATTTCCTATATGAAAGTAATTGTACACTGTAGGTCCACATACATACATTTTTACTTCTCCTGGTACTATAGGTACAAATTCTTCCTTTTTTCTGGATAGTGTATTATATAGCTTCATTTATTCTTTACCCTCCATTATTATCAATTTGTTTTCTAGTTCTAAAATCCTCTTTCTTAGACATTCTAATTCATCTGATATAGGATCGGGTAGCTTAACCTGATCTAAGTCAATTTCAGGACGATGAACACTTCTAAGCTTTTTATTGCCTTTTTTAACAATATGCCCTGGAACACCTACTACAGTACAATCATCAGGTATCTCTTTTAGCACTACCGAACCTGACCCTATTTTACAATTATCTCCTACCCTAAAAGGTCCTAACACTTTGGCTCCACTACTAATAACTACATTATTTCCTATAGTAGGATGCCTTTTCCCTTTTTCCTTACCTGTACCTCCTAGAGTAGCTCCTTGATAGATTGTCACATAATCACCTATCTCAGTAGTCTCTCCAACAACCACTCCCATGCCATGGTCTATAAATAATCCCTTACCTATTTTTGCACCTGGATGAATTTCAATACCAGTAAAAAATCTGCTTATCTGAGAAACTACTCTAGCTAGTACAATGAATTTTTTTCTGTATAGAAAATGAGCTATTCTATGACTTATTATACTGTGAACACCTGGGTAACACAATAATACTTCCAGCCTACTTTTAGCAGCAGGATCCCTTTCCAATACTGCTTTAATATCATCATCAACTTCTTTTAAAAAATTAAACATACTCCCCCTCCAATCATTTAAATACAGTTACGAGTTACGAGTTACGAGTTACGAGTTTCGCGTTAATAGTAAAAGATAAAAACAGATAAAAGCTGTTCTTAGCCTTTGGCAAAGAACTTAAAGTCAAGGGCTATAGATCTAAATTCTGTTTAGATATTAATAGACAGTTACGCGTTACTAGTTAAGAGAATTTAATTTTTAGGTCTTAAAGCTTTTGGGTTTTGTCTTTTACTCGTAACTCGTAACCCGTAACTCGTAACAGCCCTTCAAATAAAAAACTTCGTCTTTGTATTGTATACAGAGACGAAGTTTTTTCGCGGTTCCACTCTGCTTAGGAATTATATCCTCAGCTTTAAAGCTTTTATCGGTGCTTATCCGGCTACTCCTACTTACGTTTCAGGTAGCTACTCCTAGGTGCATTTCCACTTCACTCACACTTAAGCTACTCTCAGCCTCTGATAGCTTTTCTCTGTCAGGCTTGTGAAGTTTACTCTCCTAGTCAATGTATTATTTGCCTATTAAATTATTTCTTACATATTCTATGCGAGAAAGTATCGTTTGTTTACCTAAAACTTTCATAATTAAAGGTAAATCTGGTCCATGAACAGCTCCCGTTAGCACTACTCTAATTGGCATAAATAAATTTTTTCCTTTATAGCCTGTTTCCTTTTGAATAGCTTTAAAGGTCTTTTTTACAAACTCTTCATCTATAATATCCCCTTCTTGTATTTTACCACTAAAAGCTTCTATTAGGTGAGGTAAATGTTCCATGCGGAGGATATTTTTAGCCTCATCATCTTCAGGCTCTATAGCTGTTATAAAAAACAAGCTGGCTTTTTCCTTAACTTCACCTACATAAGATAGTCTATCTTTTAGAACGGTCATCATATCTATAATCCAATCTTTTTTGGAGACTACCTCTTCTTCTTTTATATATCCTGCTTGGGCTAAATGTGGTATAGCTAAATCTGCCAGTATTTCTGATGAAGCTTCTCTTATATAGTGACCATTCATCCAATTTAGCTTATCTAGGTCAAAAACTCCCCCACTTTTAGATACTCTTTCTAAAGAGAATTTTTCTATTAGCTCATCCATTGTAAATAGCTCTTGATTGTCTTCTGGGCTCCAGCCTATTAAAGCTAGATAATTTACCAAGCCCTCAGGAAGATATCCTTTTTTTCTAAAATCTTCTGCTGCTACATCACCTTGTCTTTTACTAAGCTTTTTCTTATCCTTATTAAGAATATTAGGTAAGTGAACAAACTCTGGTGCTTTCCATCCAAATGCTTCATATAAATAAACATGCTTTGGGGTAGACGGAACCCATTCTTCTCCACGAATCACGTGAGTTATCCCCATTAAATAATCATCCACTACCACAGCAAAGTGATATGTAGGATATCCATCAGTTTTCATTAACACTTGATCATCTAAATCCTCTGTATTAACCGTAACATGACCTCTAACTACATCATGGAATTTAATATCATAGTTTTGGGGAAGCTTTAAACGTATTACATGAGGTTCTCCATTTGCCACTCTTTTCCTAGCTTCATCTAAGGAGACCGAACGACATTTGCCATCATATTTTCCTGTTTCTCCACTTTCCTTTTGACTTTCTCTAAGAGCGTCTAGCCTTTCCTTAGAACAAAAACAATAATAAGCATGTCCAGTTTCTAATAATTGATTTATATGTTCTTTATATATATCTAATCTTTCTGACTGAATATATGGACCATATTCACCCTTTTGTACGATTTTGCCATTTTCTAAAACAGCACCCTCGTCATGTTCTATACCTGCCCAAGCCATAGCTTCAATCATATTCTCTATTGCGCCTTCAACATATCTAGTTTGATCTGTATCTTCAATACGGAGAATATACTGACCTCCCTGTTGTTTTGCATACAGGTAATTATATAAAGCAGTTCTCAGACTTCCTATATGAACAAATCCCGTGGGACTAGGTGCAAACCTAACTCTTACAGTCATTTCCCAACCTCCTATATCCTTGCTAATACTTGTATAATATCCTTTTTATTATTAGTTTATTATATATTATATTAATATGCTTTTGCAACATACACCATATGCTTTGCTTCTCTATCACAGAAATGGCATTTTGAACCTAAGTCTTCTTGTTCAAAAGGTATACATCTTATGGTGGCACTAGTTTCTGCTTTTATATTTTCTTCACACTCTTTTGTACCACACCACATACCTTTAGCAAAGCCTGGTTTTTCTTCCATCTTGTTTTTAAATTCTTCAAAGCTAGAAATATAGTAAGTATTTTCTTCTCTATGATTTCTTGCCTTTTGTAACATACCATCATGAATATCATCTAATAACTTTTCAATATTTTCCTTTAAACCTTCCATAGCCATAGGTTGCTTTTCTAAAGTATCCCTTCTAAATACCATAACTTGATTTTTTTCTATATCTCTAGGTCCAATCTCTATTCTTATTGGAACACCTTTCATTTCCCATTCATTAAACTTCCAACCAGGAGAGTAGTTCTCATTGTCATCTATATCAATTCTCATCTGTTCTCCCAGAGATTTTTTCAACTCATATGCTTTATCTAATACTCCTTCTTTATGCTGGGCAATAGGAATAATAACTACTTGAGTAGGTGCTACTCTTGGAGGTAGTACTAGACCTCTGTTGTCTCCATGCACCATAATAATCCCACCAATTAGTCTGGTGGAAACACCCCAAGAGGTATGGTAAGGATTTTCTATATCGCCAGTTCTACCAAGGAAATTTATGTCAAATGCCTTTGTAAAATGTTGACCTAGATTATGGGAGGTTCCAGCTTGCAATGCTTTTCCATCATGCATCAAAGCCTCCATAGTATAAGTAGCATACGCACCAGCAAACTTTTCCTTCTCACTCTTTTTACCAGTAACCACTGGAATAGCCATAAGCTCTTCAGCAGTTTCTTTATATATGTCTAACATTCTCAAGGTTTCTTCTTGAGCCTCATCATAGGTTTCATGAAGGGTATGTCCCTCTTGCCATAAGAATTCAGAAGTTCTCAAGAAAGGTCTAGTGGACTTTTCCCATCTTACAACACTACACCATTGATTATACAGGTACGGAAGCTCTCTATATGACTTTAACCATTTTGCATACATAGAACAAATTATCGTCTCAGAAGTAGGTCGTACGCAAAGTCTTTCTGGTAGCTCTTCCTTACCTCCATGAGTTACCCACGCAACCTCAGGTGCAAAACCTTCAACATGCTCTGCTTCTTTTTTAAGTAAACTTTCAGGAATCAACAATGGAAAATACATATTTTTATGTCCAGTGTCTTTAAATCTTTTATCCATATAAGCTTGAATATTCTCCCATATTGCATAACCATATGGCTTAATAACCATAAATCCTCTAACAGGAGAATAGTCCACCAAGTCAGTTTTAGTTATTACATCTGTATACCATTGGGGAAAATCTACCTCCATAGGTGTTATATCCTCAACAAATTGTTTATCTTTTTTTCCCATATCTTTTCTCCTTTCAAATAAAAATATCCTTTCATCTCTACATTAGAGACGAAAGGATACTATTTCCGCGATACCACTCTAGTTAATTCCAAAGGAATTCTCTTTATTAGGGTATAACGCCCCTCACCGTAAAGACCTACTTTATTTCAGTCCCAAACTCAGGAGTTGGTTCAAAAATATATTTCATATAGGATCTTTCAGCCTAGAATCCTACTCTCTAAAAGAATATTATTTTTTACTATTCTCCCTCTTAGCTTTTAATCTTCTGGAATTTTTAAGTATATATTAACTGTTATATATATATTTGTCAATATTTTATAAAATTATTTGCAAACTTTAATTAATTTATCGACACAATAGGTTATACTATATACTTTTAATTACTTCTTTAAAAAACTTCCAAAAGTTTTGAACCGAGGAGATAGTAACATATTCTCCAGGTGTGTGCAAATCCCTAACATCAGGACCTGCAGCTATCATATCCACCTTTTCAGGTATCTTTTTGGCGAAAACACCACATTCAAGACCTGCATGTAAAATCATAAGTTCTGGATCTTTGTTAAACATTTCTTTGTAGACATTTTCAAATACACTTTTAAGCTTGGAATCTGGATCATACTCCCATTCTGGGCAATTCGACATTATAAAAGTGCTACCTCCGTTGTTTCTAGCAAGACTAACTATTTTCTTATACATTTCAGTATACATACTTTCCACAGAACTACGTGTCATTACTTGGAAAACAGCCTTATCTTGTTCAAGTCTCACAACTCCTAGGTTCACAGAACTTTCAACCGTTTCTGGAAACTCAGGATTCATTCGTATTATCCCACTATCACTAAAGTAGAGATAATTCATTATCTTCATTTTAGAACTGTTAGTTAGCACTTTATATGAAGATGATAGTTCTTCTACAGTAACTGATATATCAGGGTCGCAAGTCCTAAATTCATCATTAAAAATTTTCTGATAATTAGAAACAATATCAAAGACCATATTTTTATGTTCTTGCTTTACAAGAAATGTTGCCTCTGCTTCTCTTGGTATAGCATTATATTTCAGCCCACCACTTATATCAGCTAGCTCAAAGTCGGTTTTTTCACTAATTGCATTTAAAAGTCTAATAAGCAATTTATTGGAGTTGGCACGTCCACGGTGTATATCCTCACCTGAATGACCACCCTTTAAGCCCTTAATCTGAATCTTTAGTGTGGTACAATCTGGCATGACTGAAGTTCTTTCAACTGGTATTTCAACACGTACTACCGGACCACCAGCACAGCCAACCACAAACTTTCCTTCATCGTCAGCATCAAGATTAATTAAAATCCTACCATTAAGTATACTAGTATCTAATTCTTCAACTCCTGCCATTCCCCGTTCCTCATCACTAGTGCAAACCAACTCTATAGGAGGATGCTCTGCTGTTTTGTCAGCTAAAAGGGCAAGGGCAAAAGCTACTCCCATTCCATCATCTGCCCCTAATGTGGTATCTTTAGCAATAACCTTATCCCCTTCTATTTCTACTTTAATAGGATCTTTTTCAAAATCGTGTACTGTGCCTTCGTTTTTTTCACATACCATATCTGTATGTCCCTGCAAAATAACTGTTGGTCTAGTTTCGTATCCCTTTGTTGCAGGTTTTTTTATAACTACGTTAAGAGCCTTATCTGTATACCACTCAAAACCATGTTCCTTTGCAAAATTGATAATATACTTAGCCACTTCGCCTTCATTCCCAGAACAGCGTGGTATCTTGGTAAGATTCTCGAAATAGTAAAATACTTCTTTTGGCTCTACACTCTCTAAAAGTCTTTTATCTGGCATTTTTCAAGCTCCTCCTTATGCTATAATTAATGTTGCTACTGCTAAAACCACAATCGTTGCTAAAGCTATGAAAAGCAAGAACTTCCATGTAAACTTTATCCATGTTATATATGAGGTTTTTGTCATTGCAAGTACACCCATAAGCAACCCACAAGTAGGTGCTAATAACGCTATCATTGAGTTGGCAGCTGCAAAGGCTATTACTACTATTTCACGTCCAACATTTGCAAAATCTGCTAAAGGTGCCATAATTCCCATAGATAAGGTTGCAAGACCTGAACTAGATGGAACAAAGAAAGAAAGTATAAGGTAAACTATATAAGATGAAATTGAAAATAAAACGGATGATGTTCCTGTTAAAAATGATTCACCTGCATGAAGAACTGTATCAGTTATCATTGCGTCATTCATAATCACAGCAACACCACGGGCAACCCCTATGATAACAGCAACACTAAGTAAATCCTTGGCTCCATTAATAAATGTATCTATAAATTCTTCCTCTTTAAATCCTGCAATAACAGCCACTATAATCGAAGCTGCAAGGAATACTCCACTTAGCTCACCAAACCACCAGTGCATTGTTGGTATAAATGTAAGACCTAAATCAGCCCAAGGTAGCACACCCCACATCATAATAAGAAATGCACCTACAAAAACAACAAGTACAAACTTCCTTTTGGACGTAAATTCAGGTAGAACATCAGTATTATCTTTTTTAAGGAAAAACTTTTTATTTTCTTCATACTGATCGTACACCAAAGATTTTGTTGGATCTTTTCGTACTTTTTCTGCATAACGCATAGTGAAGATTATGCCTGCAGGTATATAAATTGCCAAAAGCACAAGTCTTATAACAACTCCATCTCCTATGGAGATACCTGCAAAACGACTGGCTATAGCTACTGCAAAAGGGTTGGCAAGAGAACCCATAACACCTAGGGCAGCACCGATTTTTATTACACTTAGACCTGTGAGAGTATCATAACCTGCGGCCATTAACACTGGTATCAGTACAGGGAAGAAGGGTAGGGTTTCTTCTTCAATACCAAATGCTGCACCTGCAAAACTGAAAATCAACATAAGCACTGGTATAAGAAGTTTTTCACGCCCTTTAAGATTTTTAATAGTTTGACCTATACCTGCATCAATGGCACCTGTTTTCATAACTATGGCAAGAAAACCACCAATAACAAGTGTATACAGTACAATATCCACTGATTCCATAAAACCATTTATTGGTGCCATAATAACGCTTCCGATACCTTGAGGGTTGGACTCTGTAACATGATAAGTTCCCGCAATAGGTTGAAGCTTTGAAGCATTTGGATCTACATAATCATATGATCCTCCTGGAAGTATCCAGCTTAAGATCGCTACTAAAATAATAATTCCAATAATAATAGCATAAGACGACGGCATTTTAAATTTTCTTCTGTTTTTCATAAATGTCCTCCTTAAATTTTTAAAAATAGTTTGTATAATACCTCATCCTACTATTAAGCAATTTCTATGCCAAAAATAAATTTAAAATTGATAACCATGTCAAACCTAGTAAATGTAATATTTAAAATAGAAGTTCAAGTTTAATAATATAAAATATTTTGAAATATTTAATAAATATTAAGTTATTTTTAACTTAAACCAAAATAAAATAAGTTAAAAATAACTTAACGGTTTAAAACCATCCTTAATCCAAGTTATTTTTAACTTATATTTTAAAGGGAACCTAGTTCATATATGGCAGTAGCATATATCTCGCACATTTTTACCAGATTATCTATATCTATATATTCGTTTTTTTGATGCCACGCTTCACTTTCACCAGGAAAAATCGCACCAAAGGCAGCTACGTTTGGAATAACCTTTGAATAGCTTCCACTTCCACTACTTATAGGTTCACTATTATCTTTCGTTACTTCCCTATAAGCCTTGAGCAAAGCCTTTATTAAAAAATGATTCTGGGGAAAATATATGGGATCCCAATATGTATTTTCTGTTTGTATAAAACCGTTATTTTCAAATAAAGTTTTGATTTTTTTACTAGTTCCCTCGAAATCACATGTTACAGGATACCTTATATCTAATCTTATAGTAGAATTCTCTCCATCAAAATCAAAGATTCCGAAATTAACAGTTAATTTTCCACTAAATTCATCTTCATAGTTTATACCCATAGCATTACCATAAATATCAAAGCTAAGATAGTTTTCCAGAAAACAAATCATCTGCCTTACCCAAGTATCCCCTATACCTATATGAAACAAAAACTTTATCATCTGAGATATAGCATTAATGCCCAGTTCTAATGCCATACTATGAGTTTCCACACCGTAGGATTCTATTATAACCCCATTCTCTTGTAGCCTTGTCTGCATATTGTGTCTATTTTCCTTTGTAAATACAGAAAGTTTTTTTATGATTTCACTTTTTCGCTCTGTTATAATTAATGCTTCACAATATCCAGGAACTGTATTATCTGCTGTGCCTCCCTTTATATAGGCAATGTACTCATTATCCGATTGCTTAAAATCACATGAAAATTCAAGCATAGCAAGACCTTTTTCTGCAAAAACAACAGGAAACTGTCCATCTAAAGTAAATCCTGTTATAGGTGGCTTTTCATTTGCAAGGTAGTGCTCCATATCACGATAGTAACGCTCCTCATCTGTACCTATGATAAGGCGAATCTTTTTATTTAGCTTTTTTCCAGAGTCCTTAACAGCTTTTAGGGCGAAAAGAGAGGCAATAAGTGGGCCTTTGTTGTCCATGGCACCTCTGCCATAGATTCTATTATTCATGATACGCCCTTCAAATGGTGGTATAACCCACATATCTCCTTCAGGGTATGTATCTACATGAGAAAGTACCCCTATATATAAATCCCCTTCACCATATTCTATATATCCACAGTACCCATCAAGGTTTTTAACGGTAAATCCCATATCTTCTGCCAGTTCTAACACATAACCAAGTGCATCATTCATACCTTTGCCATAAGGCATATTAGGCAAAGGCGGTTCTTGTACACTCCGTATTCTTATAAGATTCTGAGTTGTCTTTATAAGATCATCTTTATATTCTATTATCTGCTTTTTAAAATTCATATAAACACCTGCCATTAATACATGATATAATTGAGTATATATTTTTATTATAGCAGATAATCTAATCAGTACATAGAAATTTAAAAGTAATGCTTATTATAAACAGTTAAATACGTGTATATGAAACTCTAATATATTACTGAGGTGTTTTTTGTGAAATATGATAACACATTTTTTGAAAATATACTAAATGCCATTGGATACAGCATATGCGTTTATGATATGAATGGTATTGTGGCATATTATAATACTGAATTTAAGGATATTTACTTAAAAAATGATACTGACTTTTATGGACGACATTATTCAGAAATTGAAAATCCTGAATACAAAGAGGTTTCTTGTATTTTTTCGGCTTTGAAAAATGACAAGGGTATTTCTGTGCAAAAAAGATATGGGCAGAATAAAATGTTCTCAGTATCTGTTACGCCTTTTATAGGAGCAGACGGAAATATGTATATGGTAGAAAGCATTATAAGACCATCTAAAGCATCTCTTATACCTATAAAAGCAGACAACCTTGATACACCAGCAAAGGACATGATACTTTCTGATAAAAAGATGAAAACTATATTGGAAACCATAAACCGAATTTCAAACTTTGATTCCACAGTTTTAATAACAGGAGAGTCGGGTACAGGAAAAACGATGTTAGCAAGATATATACATGCAAAAAGCAAAAGAGCAAACGCTCCATTTGTTACTATAAACTGTGCAACCATTCCAGAAAATCTTATAGAATCTGAACTTTTTGGTTATGTATCAGGTGCATTTACAGGTGCCAGTCAAAAAGGAAAAGCAGGTATGGTTGAATTAGCTAACAAAGGGACTCTGTTTTTAGATGAAATAGGACTTCTGCCACTCAATCTACAGGCAAAATTTTTACAATTGGTACAAGAAAAAACCTATCTGCCTGTAGGAGCAGTTAAAAGCAAAACAGTGGATGTAAGAATTGTTTCTGCCACAAATCTGAATCTCGAGACATATATGGCAGAGAAAAAATTTCGTGAAGATTTATACTATAGATTAAGAGTAATAGAATTTTATATGCCTCCTTTGAGAGAAAGAATGGATGCAATAGAACCCCTTATAGAATACTTTTTATCCCTATATAATAAAAAGTATTCTATTGAAAAAACTATATCAACAAAAGCTACGGATTTACTTAAACAGCATAGATGGAGTGGTAATATTCGCGAATTACAATATGTAATAGAGAAACTTTTTGTAACATCTGCTGATAGTCAGATAACAAGCGAAGATATCCCTCCTATAAATGATGAAATAGACTTAAAATCCAATGATCCTGATATCATGGAAACTAGCTTTGATGAAAGCGTGGAACAGTATGAAAGAAAAATTCTAGGCCAAGCCTTTTCTAAATATAAAAGCTCATATAAAGTTGCAACAGTTTTGGGAATGACACAATCTAAGGCTTCACGACTGTTAAGAAAATATAATATAAAATAAAAACCTCTAATCTCGATCTAAGGACTAGAGGTTTTTATTTTTCTACTACTATATATCTTTGCGTTTAACTCCTAAAAGTTTAAATATATATTAACAGTTATATATATTTGTAAGCTATTCATTTCTTTTAACGATTGTAGCTACAGCATAAGCTGCAATTCCTTGACCTTCTCCTGCAAAGCCTAAACCCTCTGTAGTGGTTGCTTTTACATTAATTTGCTCTAAGTCAACACTAAGAGTATTAGCTATATTGGATCTCATAAACTCTATATATGGTGCTAGCTTTGGAGCTTGAGCTACAATTGTACAGTCTATATTATTTACTTTATAATTTTTATCTAATAACTTTTGAAAAACTTCTTTTAGTAAAACTAAACTAGAAACACCTTTGTATTTTTCATCATTGTCCGGGAAATATTTTCCTATATCTCCTAAGCCTGCCGCTCCTAACAAAGCATCTTTTATAGCATGAAGTAATACATCCGCATCAGAGTGACCTAAAAGACCTTTTGCATAAGGAATATCTTCTCCGCCTATTATAAGTTTTCTACCCTCCACAAGTTTATGTACATCATAACCCATACCTATTCTAAGCATTTTTTCCTCCCAGTTCTAGTGATTAATTATCTATCGTAGCATTAATTTAATATACTCTTAATTGTTCTTTTATGCAAGTATTCCAAACATATAATTCAGTATCTTCATCCCAAACAGGATATACTAATAAGACTTTTTGATAATTAAGAAAAACCGCCTTTACTTTTTCTCCTAGCTTAATTATTGTATCTTCGGAAAGCTCCTCACCTTCCAAACCCTGAACCTTGTCAATATTAGAATTATCTAAAATTTGTCTTATAGTCAGTCTCTCTCCATGTAAGGGAAAGTATTCCTTTCCTTTTACTCTCCCATCATTTCCAGTAAGTCGAAGTCCAATTCCTGCTAATGCACCTATTACTCCTCCACCAGTTCCTCCATGCTCTGAAAGATGAACTCCTAATTTTTTCGCAGTTTCATAGGCAAATTCCTTAGTCAAAATTTCTTTTTTAGCTTTTTTTCCATAATTTTTAAGGAGTTCAACATCTTTAAGCTTTTCTATTTTTACAATACAAAGACCAGGATCAGAACCTTCAGCACTTTCCCTTGTTAAAAAATCTATGGCGCATTCTTTTAAACTATTATAAATATTCTTTTCATGCTCTATTACAAAACACATAGTACTATTGTGAGAGGTATATGGAATATCTGGATGAAAGTATAATTGATGTCTTGTTATATAGGAACATTTTCCCCATTTTTTTTCTTCTATATATTCAATCATAAGACTGGCTAAAGCTCCAGTACCCCTACTTCCTAGGTTATCAGTATCGTCAATACATACAAATGTTTTCATAAAATATACCTCCCCTTTATTAGTTAGTTTTATCTTCTCTCATGCCTTTTCCACTTAATATCTTTTTTACTGTATCATCAGTTAATTCCATATTAAAAAACCTTTCATAGTATTCTTTTGTTTCAATCTCCATATCTATATGTTCAAAGTATTTAGGATATAGAAGTTTTGATGTCCATAAAATAGCAAGGGGTGTTTCCAAGGAACCAGGATGACCCCATCGAGAAATTCCATTAGGTATCTGATAAACTTGATTATTTTTAACAGCTCTTAAAGCTGCCCATTGTTCATTTTCTAGAATATATCCAGGAACTCCTGCTTCATTAGCAACGATTATATCTGCATCCCATAAATAAATCTGCTCTAAAGTAGCAAAAGATTTATCCCCAGATATCTTTAAATTATCCTCAACAGATACATTTTTGCCCCCTGTAACTCTAATCCAATCAGCCGGAAGACTCTCTTTAAGGTCTGTTCGAACAGCTTCATTTACTGAATGATAAAGAGAAACTCTTTCTTTTTGGGGTATAGAGTCTGTAATCTTTTTAGTTTCGTTTACAGTCTTTAAATAATAATCTATATACTCCTGAGCTTTTTCTTCAGCCTCTATCGCCTTACCAATAGTAGCAATGCTCTCCATTTGTTCCTCCATGGAAAAGAATTCGATAGTGATATAAGGAATTCCCAATTTGTCTAGCTTAGCTACTTCTTTTTCATTTTGAGCAGTTTCTAATCTAAGAAAAACAATATCAGGATCACTAATAAGCAATTCTTCTATGTTTATACTTCCAGCACTAAAGGGTACAGGCAAATCTTTAATGCTAGGATAAAAGGATGTCAAAACTTTATCCCTTTGCAAACCGCCTACTACAGCTACAATATCCTCTCCTCTATCTAGCATAGTTACAGCATGTCCTGTATAGGCATATCCACAAGCTATTCGCTCTACTGGCTCAGAAATAACAACTTCTCTATCTAGGTAATCTACCACTGTAATCGGATATTTGCCATTTCCCATAGAAATCTCATCTTTACCTTCGTCAGTTGGTGCAATTGTGCAGCCTTGTAAAAGTAACAAGGTTATTAACATTAAAATTATAGAGTGCTTTTTAATTTTATTAAAATAATTCATTTTATTATTCCTCCTAAACTTAATTTAGGAATCTTTGACAACAGACAAGGGAACAATTTGTCTAATAAAAGTAGTTTTATCTATGCTATAGTTAAGAATTTTCGAATTTATATTGTAAATCTTTTTTATATTAAGTTCATTTAAAATTTCATTGGGACTCCCAATTTGTTCAAACATTCCATTATTCATAATAGCTAAAGTTGTAGGTATACTTTTATTCTCAAAATAATATGCATGATTAGGAAAGTGAGTTGCCATAACAACACAAATATTATCTTTTTTCACTAACTCCACAACAGTTTCTAATACTATTAATTCATTTTTAAAATCTAAATGAGCAGTAGGTTCATCCATAACAATTATCTTAGGTTGCTGAGTAAGCGCACGTGCTATCATGACTAATTGACATTGACCACCACTAATCTGTGTATAAGGTTGATCCCATAAGTGTGCTATCCCCACTTTCTCCATTGCCTGTTCTGCAATTTTTATATCTTCTATAGTTGGAGATGAGAAAATTTTTGTTTTATAGGCTCTGCCCATCAGCACAATATCTTTAACTGTATAAGGAAATGTCCTTTTATGAACTTGAGGAACATATGCTATTTTGTTAGCCAAATTCTTTGGTTTGATATTTTTAACACTGTTACTTTCAATTAAAATATCCCCTTTATCTAGTTTTAAAATTCCTAATAAACAATCTAATAATGTAGTTTTACCACACCCATTAGGACCTAGAACACAGAAAACTTCACCCCCCTTAATATTAAAATCCAGTTGAGAAAAAACAAGATTTTTTCCATAGCTAAAGCAAGCATTTTTTACTTGTATTGTAAAGTTTTCCATATTACCAGGCACCCCCTTTTGTTTTTTTAAGTATGTATATAAAAAAAGGTCCACCTATCAGAGATGTTAAAATCCCTATAGGGATTTCTCCCCCAGTAAGAGTTCGTGCAATATTATCTATTAAGACTAGAAAGGAAGCCCCTAACGCACAACTAATAGGTATTAAGATCTTGTTATCATTACCTACAAACATTCTACCTATATGAGGTATTATTAATCCAACCCATCCTATAGTACCACTTACACAAACTGCTCCTGCAGTGGCTAAGGTTGCCAAGCCTATCGCCACCAATTTATTAAAATTAGTGTTTATACCTAGGGTTTGAGCTTCACGATCTCCCATAGACAGTACGTTTATCCTCCAACGAATTAAGATTAAACCTACTATCCCTAATAGCATAGGAGGCACTCCTATAATTATATCTTCTACATTGGCAGATGCAAAGCTGCCCATTAACCAAAAGGTGATTGCTGGTAACTGATCTAGGGGATCTGAAACATATTTAACAAAAGAAATAAGAGATGAAAATATAGAGGATACTACAACCCCTCCTAATACCAGCATAATAACAGGAGTACTGTTATAAATTCGACCTATTAGGTAGCTGGCTAAAACTGCTATTCCGCCAAAGATTAAAGCAAACACATATACATAAAAGGATGATCTGTTAAATAAGAGTATTGCTAATGCAGCACCAAAACCAGCACCTGAACTAACACCTAGCATTCCTGAATTTACAAGGGGATTGTGAAAAAGACCTTGAAAAGCTGCCCCACTGGCAGCTAAGGAAGCCCCTACTAATGCAGACAATATAGCCCTGGGCATACGAATACTCCATATAATAGTATGGTATGTATCTCCAACATTAGAATAATTATTAAAGAAGGGATACGCTAATATTCTAGGTATCTCCTTTAATGGAATAGGGTATCGTCCTATAAATAATGTGCTAAGAATTAATATAATTGGTGCTATAAATATAATTGCATAAAAAAGTTTTCTTCTTATCATAAATTCCTCTTTTTATTTCTTTTACTAATAATGATTATAGAACCAATTATTGCTACAAAAGCTGCTATAATCAGAGTCGCACTTCCTTTTTTATCAGTATCATCAGAGACTTCATCAGCGGTTGCTTCTTCCTCCCCTAAATTAGTTTCTTTCGATTCTTCTGGCACTTGTTTATTTACTTCTTCCTTATTTTCTTCAACTGGTGGAGTCATTGTTGTAACGTCAAAAGAAACTTTTTCACCTAAATTGCTACCATTTTTAGCTTGAAGTTCTGAAGAGATTTCTACTGTATAAGTAATATTTTCTTTTAAAGCCTCTTTAGGTTCCAGTATTATTTCTCTCTTTTTGTCAGGTTCTATTTGATCATCTGCAAAAATTATATCCATGGGTATAATTTCTTTATTCTCGTATAAAAGCTTAAAGCATTTAGAATTATTTTCCTTCACTTTGAAATTAACTACATTTTTATTAAATAATAATTTGATCTGAGTACCTACTTCTGCATCTTTATCAGATTGTTGTAGAATATACTCTACAAGTTGGAATTCACCACTTTTTCCATTATCCTTAGCATTAAACCCTGTAGCATAAGATGACATAGTCATTATAAAAACACCTATCAAAAAAAATACTGTACAAAATTTGACTCTGTTTTTCATCATTATCTTCCCTTCTCTTTTAAAAGTATTTAAAAAAGGAGAAGTGCACTTCTTCTCCTTTAAATATAGGGCAAAAGAAACTCCTAGTTTGGGAGGGAATTTTTTTGCCGGTATAACTATTTATTAAGTTCACCCTGTTTAAACAGAACTGGGCTTTAGTAATAGATTAGACCTCCTATAAAGGAAATCTTATTATAAACATAAAAAAACAGCTTCCTTAGAAAGCTGTTATTAACAAAAACAATTTCTTATAATAAACAAGAAATTACTCCATTAACATTCTACTTTCCAAAGGATGGGAGGCATAATCGTTTCCAATCATACCCATTGGATTGCTTCCATGACCAAAGCCAGTAGGAATACAATCTCGCAGAAAAAACGTTAATTATTTAATTATCTATATCATAACATATATTTATTTAAATATCTATCATTTTTGTTTTTTTATTTAAGATATTTTTTTTATTCTAAATTTTCACGAATATTTAATATTGTCTCTGCCATTACCAAATCCTCAGGAGTTGTAATCTTTATATTTTCGTAATCTCCCATAACCATCTTAACTTTTCGACCCATTTTTTCAACTAACATAGCATCATCAGTCCCTAATATATTTTCCTGTTTAGATTTTTCATGAGCTGCTTTAATAATATCAGTACTAAAGGCTTGAGGTGTTTGTGTAATCCAAAGTGTTTCTCTCTTAGGGGTATTTTGTACAAAATTATTTTTATCAACAATTTTAATTGTATCTTTTGCTGGAACTCCAGCTACTACAGCACCATACTTTTTAGCCTCTACTATACATCTATGTATAATCTGATCCGTCACCAAAGGTCTCGCTCCATCATGTATCAAAACAACTTCTGCTGTTTTATCAATAGCTAAAAGCCCATTAAATACTGACTCCTGTCTTTCCTTACCTCCACGAACTACTCTTATTGTTTTGTTGAAATTATACTTATATAAAATTTTTTCTTTTATTAACTCTTCTTCTGCTGGATTTATTACAAATATTATTTCATCAATATCAGAATTGTTATCGAAGGTTTTAAGAGTATGACTAATTAAAGGTGTATTTTTAAGTAAAAGAAATTGTTTGTTCATATTAGCTTTCATTCGAGTACCTTTACCCGCACCTAGAATAATAGCTGAGTTCATAATTTTACTCCTCGTATAATATGATTAGATCGACATTTTCTTGTCTAATCATATTTATTTTTTTATTTCAATTTTCAAAACTCCAACTTCTATAAGTGGGAGAATGAATTTTTTTACTGTCTTTATAGTTAAAAATATCTAATCAGTCCAACATACATTAGACTAATTAGATATTTATATATATTTTATTTAAGCTGATCTATCTATTAAGGATTTTGGTTTTGCGAATATCATTCTTCCTGCTGCTGTTTGAAGTACACTGGTTACCATAACACCCATGGTTTCTCCAATATGCTTTCTGCCTCCTTCAACAACAATCATTGTACCATCATCCAAATAGGCTACCCCTTGTCCTGATTCCTTTCCTTCCTTAATAACCTGAACAACCATTTCTTCTCCCGGTAATACCACTGGCTTTATAGCATTAGCCAATTCATTAATATTTAAAACAGGCACACCTTGAAGTTCAGCTACCTTGTTAAGGTTGTAGTCATTGGTAACAACCATACCTCCCATAAACTGGGCAAGCTTTAACAGCTTAATATCTACCTCTGCTACATCTCCAAAGTCCTTACTAGTAATTTGTACTTCTACTTGAAGTTCTTTTTGTATACGATTAAGTATATCCAGTCCTCTTCGTCCTCTATTTCTTTTTAAACTATCAGAGGAATCTGCAATATGTCTTAATTCTTCTAAAACAAATTCAGGAATAACAATAGGACCTTCTACAAATCCAGTTTTTGTAATATCAGCTATCCTGCCATCTATAATAACACTAGTGTCTAGAATTTTAGGATTGAATTTTGGTTCTTTTTTATTTGGAACCTTATCTTTTGCTGATGAGTTTCGTCTTATAGCACTAGTCAAATTGCCTAACTCATCTCTTTTCTTTGTAGCTATACTTACCCCTAGATATCCAAGGAAAATATATATTAACACCGATAATATTGGTCCTAAGAACAGTATCTGTATACCCATTAATAATTGACTTATTAAATAAGCTATAACTAATCCAATTATAAGTCCAACAGATCCAAACACCATGTCTGTAGTAGGTATTTTTTGTAGCTCACCTTCCACCCAGTTTGCAGAATTAAGACCCTTCTCCATTAACCATGGAGTAATAATAAAAAATATAATTCCACCAGCAAATACACCCGTTCCATTGATGATCAATCGCATGATCGGCGTTATTTGGGGTAACTCTATAAGTTCCTGAACAGAACCTAATCCAATCAGCAACATAGATAATGCATATCCTGCCGAAGCCCCCGCTAAAGTTAGTGCTATCCTTATTATTTTATTGAACATCCATTTTTCACCTCCTATCCCTAAAGTATAGCCATGCTATTTTCATTTTATAACTAATTGCGACGTAATTTCAATAGTTTTTGGATAATTTGGTAATATCGTCCTTATATATACCCATTTATTGCAGTATAATTCATAAAGCAAAAATCTAATTAGAAAAAGTGAAGCGCCTATTGACGCTTCACATTTACCACCTATTGAATAGTTGTATTAATTAATTCTTCTACTGATTCTTCATCAAGTTCTCTGGCTAACACTAGTTCACTTACGAGGATTTGCTTTGCATTAGCAAGCATTTTTCTTTCCCCTGTAGACAGTCCCTTTTCCTTATCTCTAAGCATAAGATTTCTAACTACTGCAGCTACTTCGTATATGTCCCCACTTTTAATTCTATCCATATTAGCCCTATATCTTCGATTCCAATTCTTAGGCATTTTAGAAATGTCATCATTTAAAACAGCCATCACTTGTTCTACTTCTGTTAAAGAAATAATATCTCTCAGACCTATATCTTCAACACTGTCGAGAGGTATCATAACCTTCATATCTCCTAAAGGCATTCTCATAATATAATATTTTCGCTTTTTGCCGAGTATCTCTTTTTCTTCTATTGCTTCGATTATACCCGCGCCATGCATAGGATAGACAACTTTATCACCGATACTAAACATTAAGCAAACCTCCCACATTATACATCGCTTACATTCAGTATACAAGAATATTCGTTTTCTGTCAAGAACAGATTATTTTATCATAGGTGATACCCCTTGTCAACTTTATTCACGAGGTTTTTTTGAGCTTTATTTCTCTAATTTTTTATATAGATTCCTTAATTTTCTAATTATTGCACCTTATCCCTAAATAAGTAAAATGCTGATTGTTTCCACTTTTATTTTTACATGGTATATGCTAAAATAAATTATATTCGTTATTAAAAACAGAGGTGAATATTATGAATAAGAGCAGTTTATCTGAATTTCAAGGTAATGTTTCAGACGTACTTATTAGACACAAAAGTGTACTGGATGTAATTACAAAATTACAAGAAAGTTGTGCCAGAGTAAACAGAGCTATTATTAAATCTGCCTCTGATTGCGGTTGTGTTCAAATACACGGCAAAGTTCAAGAGGTTCCTTCTGGTATATCATATGAAGATATCCAAAATTTTTTAACTAACAATATGTCTGGGACCCTTTGTGAAGTTTGCGAAGAAAAAATAATGCAAGAGCTAGGAAATCATATATTTTATATTGCTGCTCTTTGTGGCTCTCTTAATCTGGACTTAGATGATATTGTTCAAATACAATCAAATCATCTTAAAGCCCTAGGTAAATTTAGTTTATATTAATCCATACTCATTAGCTCAAAAACAGGATGATTCATCCTGTTTTTTTATTCTTACAGTCCTTAACTAATATTAGTAGTATAAGACTCTAAAATTTATTACCGAATTAATAATAAGGTGTTATTTTATGACCCAGTTAAAACACAAGCTCCCCTGCCTTAAGCTCATTGCAATAATAGCGTCCACATCAATATTTGCATCAAAAATATTATTAGCTATTATTTTTGATGACTCTCTAGCCCTATCACCCTCAACTTTATTAAGTAAAAGGTATTTTTTCGAACCTATAGGAGCATTTTTAAAAATACCGTTAATATTCATAACAAGCTTAATTATCATTTTTCATCAATAATACTTTTCTGGATTCCATCTACTACATGGCAGAACTCTTGAACCCTATGTACATTTCTTTCATTTATTTGTTTTCCAATACAGTCAATCCCTATTACCCCTATAGTATACTCAGTAGCAGAGGGGATTACTGGCTCGTAGCTACCAGGAGCTTTAATAGACCTCCTTTTAGAACCATCTCCTTCTACCAGAATATAATCAAAGTAAGATTTCATAAACAATTGGTCAAGTTCTATAGCTTCAAATCCTTTAAGCTTATTCTCCTTAGTAAGTTCTTTACCTATTACTGTTATACTTCCTTTTTTAGCAAAAAACAAATTATTATAATTAATTTTAGGAGATATAGTTAAGTCATCACAATCTTCCGCATTCGGATTATAAATATAGGTAGTGGTTGTAACCAGAATCTTTTTTCCTAGGCTTTTTAATTCCTTTGCCAAGCCAAACATAGCCGAAGTTTTTCCTCCAGCACCAACAAAACAAATCATTCCTTTCTTGTCTAAGTTAATATTAAATTCCTTATATAGCCTCATACTATACACCAACTTCATTATACAATTTTCTATCCTTTTTTCTTTGCTCTTTCCATAGTTATATTGATAAACTTTTTATAATAATGAAAGAATACCTTCCAAAACACCCCCAGCAACATTTCTGCCCTTATCACTTATTGTATAACAATAATCCTTTTCTCCTCTAGGGTCTATATCCCCTATTTTCTCATACTTCTTTACTAATACATCTTCATGTATTAACCCTCTAAGTATCCCAGAAATATTTGCCCTAATGGTCGCATCTCCCACATAGCAGATAATATCCCCCTGTTCTACAACATCACCAATTTCTTTTTTGTTTTTTACTACTCCCCTACAACCTGCTCGCAGAACCCTTTCGGTGGTATATCCCTTAATTGATCCTGGTACCCCAGTATTTTTCTCAGCTTTACCTTTATACAACACTCTTCCTAAATCATGCCCCCTATTGGTTTCTATAACCATATGTACATCTTCCACTGCAGTAAAACCAGGGCCTAATCCTATAACTATAGGAGCATCAGCAATTTGGGTACCACAGTTTTTCTTAGCTAAAATTCCATCTATTAAAACCAAAGGGCATATACTATCCTTTACTTTGCAGAAAGGGTCAATAAGCACTGGTATTTTTCTTTCCTTCAGTATACTGTCTATTTGGGAGGCATCTTGTATAAGTACTGCTGTTACACCTTCCACAGTCCATTCATTTTCATATACACAGTTTCCAAAGGATACTGACCGTCTAACCATTTTGGGTTTTGCTAGTTCTGTGATTATTACAGGAAATCCTACTCGGTGAAGCTTATATGCCACTGCACTAGCTAAATCTCCTCCACCTTTAATGATAACTTTGTACTTTTGAAACACCTTATCACTCCCCTACCTATCTCATCATATATTTCAAAGAATTGGTGTCCTTTCTATGCTTAACAGCTTGTAACTCTGCTAAAATTGCTAAAGCTATTTCTTCAGGTGTTTCACCTCCAAGATCTAGACCAATAGGAGCATATATCTTTTCTAAAAAGTTTTCATCAACTCCATTATCTTTTAAAGAATTTAAGCAAGCTATAACCTTTCCATGACTCCCTATCATTCCAATATATCTGGCTTGACTAAGTATTACAGCATCTAAGGCTTCTAAGTCATGGTCATGCCCATGGGTGACTATCACTATACTTGTACACTCATCAATAGGATATTTCCTTAATATATCTCCAATATTACCAGTTAAAATGTTATCTGCTTCAGGAAGTCTATCTGCAGTTGCAAATTCAGTACGATTATCTACAATTGTTACTTCATAGTTTAAGATTTTACCAAGCTGACTTAATTTAGTCCCTATATGACCAGCTCCAACAATTAGAAGTTTGTCCCTTGAATTAAAAACTTTAATAAAAACACTGACATTTCCACCACATGTCATAGGTAATGAAGCAAGTTCATAATTTATTAACTTAGATTCAAATTTTAGGATACACTCCTTACACTCCTTTTTCACCTTTTCTTCTATAGCTCCTCCGCCTACCGTTCCACCTAGTATATTACCTTGTTGATCTACAATCATCATGCTGCCTTTTCCCCTGGGGCTTGAACCTTTACTGTCAACGACTACAGCTAAAGCAATACTTTGATTCTTCTCTACATTATCCAGTAATTTTCTTATTAGCTTATCCTCCATACTGCACGCTCCTATAACTTAATTAAGATTGGCTAAGTAGTGTAGTATAAACAAATATAATATTCTACTTAACCCATTTATTTTATTTATTTGTTATAAATCAGCTTTGCTGCTGTTTTTACAGCTTTAATTATTTTTGTATATCCTGTACACCTACAAAAATTTCCTGATAAAGCTAACTTTATCTCTTTTTCAGTAGGATTCTGATTTTCATCTAATAACGCCTTAACTGTTAATATCATTCCTGGTGTGCAATATCCACATTGCACTGCTCCTTCTTCAACGAATGCCTGTTGAATAGGATGAGGATTATCCGCATCTCCAAGACCTTCTATTGTTGTAATATTCTTACCCTCTATCATACAAGCTAAGGTGATACAGGATCTTGCCGGTTTACCATCAATTAATACTGTACAGGCACCGCAGTCTCCTGTTCCACATGCCTTTTTAGTACCTGTCAAACCTAGTTTATTTCTTAACATATCTACAAGTAAATCCTTTTCATCTACCATTACTTCAACTTCATTTCCATTAAGTATAAATTTTAATTCTTTAGCCATTATTTTCACCCCCCGGTATTCTTTCCCATGCCGTCCTAATGGCCCTTTTTAATATAACACTAGTTACCACTTCTTTATATGCCTTAAACCTACTTTCCCTTGGTTTTGCCTCAACTGGGAATACTCCACTTAGTCTATTTAGCCCTTCCTCTATATCTAATCCCGTAAGCATTGATTCAAGACTATGGACTCTAAAAGGAGTAGTATTAAGTGCTCCTAAAGCTATTCTTATTTCTGTACATATTCCATCTTCAACTTCCAGTGATACTCCCACAAGAATTTTTCCTATATCCTGGGCTTTTCTTCTTGCCATTCTTTTATATGCACTTTGCCTGTTCAGTTTTGACAATGGAATCCTTATTTCTTTTATAATCTCATTACTATTAATTACAGTTTTATATTTATCAACAAAGACATCTGTTAAGTTAAGCTGTCTTTCTTTTTCTTTGCTTGAAAGCACAACCTCAGCTTCTAAGGCTAATAGGGCTATACATCCATCTGGAGCTGGAGCTGCCGTTCCTATATTCCCAGCCAAAGTACCTACATTTCTTATGGCAGGACTTCCCACTTGTTCTACTGCATCTATAAGTGCAGGGAGTTTTTTACAAAGAGCAGATTCTAGTATATTTGTATATGTAACTGCCCCACCTATTATCACATAATTATCCTCTTCCCTTATTTCTCTTAGCTCACTAACATTTTGTATATAAACTAAAACATTAGAATTAACTTTTCTATCGTTTATCTTTTCCACTATATCTGTTCCACCATTTATTATAATAACTTCATCCTTGTAGCTGTCTAATATATCTATTGTCTCTTTAAATGTCCTAGGATTAAAAAATTCTGTTTTTTTCATACTTTTCACCTCCGCTTATTTATTTTCATACTCCTTTATAGCTGCTAAAATTCTTTCAGGGGTTAAAGGAATTTCATTAATTTTTACACCTAAGGCATCATAGACGGCATTTCTTATGGCTGGTGCTGCTGGAATAATTGGCGGCTCTCCTATTCCTTTAGCTCCATATGGACCTAGATCATTAGGATGCTCTACAATGATAGATTCAAAGTCTGGTAAATCCATGGTGGTAGGTATTAAATAATTATGAAAAGCGGCATTTTCCATATATCCACTATTCATAAATTCTTCTTCCATAATAGCCCATCCTATTCCTTGAGCAGCCCCACCCTCCATTTGCCCTTCTACAGAAACAGGATTTATAGCCTTTCCTATATCAATGGCCATTACCGAACGATTTACTGTAATATGCCCTGTTTCTATATCAACTTCAATTTCCATACCATGAGCTCCAAAAGTGTATGTATGCATAGGATTTCCTTGTCCGTCCTCATGTCTAAATGAAGGTTTTGGTGGATACCATGTTCCCACAGTTGCTATAGATATTTGACAATTAAAAGCCTTAGCTACTACCGTTCCAAAGGGGAGCATCCGTTCTGTTTTTCCAACTACAAAAACTTTACTATCCTTTATTTCTAAATCCCTTACATCTTCATCAAACATGGAAGAAGCTACATTTAACATTCTATTTCTAAGTTTTTTGCAGCCATCTACAACTGCATTACCTACAATCACAGTAGATCTGGAACCAACTGTAGGCCCGCTATCTGGTGCCATACCAGTATCCGAAAAGCTAACCAACACATCCTCCATCTTCACACCTAAAGTCTCAGCTGCTAGCTGTGCCATGGCAGTTGATAAGCCTTGCCCCATTTCTGTACTGGCTAAATAAACATTGACTGTTCCATCTGTTTGAAGATTTATATAACAATTTGCACCCTCAAAGGGCAATGGCACTCCTGTACCATACATAAAAACTCCAAAACCCCTACCTCTTTTTACTGTACCTTTACCTTTATCAAACGGGCCCTCCCAGTTCATGCGAGCCTTAACCTTTTCAATACATTCACCAAGTCCTAGACCCCGACTTTCTTTCATTACCTGTCCAAATATAGTTCTATCTCCATCCTTTAACATATTTTTCATTCTAATTTCAGTTGGGTCAATATTTAATTTTCTTGCTAACTCATCAATTTGACATTCTATGGCAAATATTGCCTGGGGCACTCCAAAACCTCTGAAAGCACAGGAATATGGATGATTTGTAAAAACTGAGTAAGATCTAACCCTGGCATTAGACACCAAATATACTCCTGCTGCATAAGCCACAGTCCTCATAGTTACTGCATGAAGAGGTTCTCTTAATCCACCCATAGAAACATAAGCACCCTTATCTAATACGGTTTCCACATCCACAGCTGTAATTTTACCGTCTTTAGTAGCTGCCATACGATGCTTAATATATGTAGCATGACGTTTTCCGGTAGTTCTAAATACTTCTTCTCTGCTCAACTCAAAAAATACAGTCTTTTTTGTTTTTAATGCCAGTACTCCTGCCACAGATGCAACATCTAATACAGAATCTTCTTTTCCCCCAAATCCTCCCCCTACTATAGGACACTTAGCCCTTATTTTATGATGTGGCAACCCAAAAACTGGTGCCAAACTACGTCTAGTTGCATAAACTGCCTGTTGTGGACTAATAAGTGTTATCCCCCCAGTAACCGAATCAGGCTCTGCAATACACACATCTGTCTCTAAGTAACAGTGCTCCACCATAGGCGTTTTATAAATATTTTCTATAACTATATCAGCTTCTTTAAAGGCTTTTTCAATATCTCCATGATCTAGGTTAGCAGTTAGTAGTAGGTTTCCCTTTTCAGCAGCAGGATGAGCTTCATGAATGCTTATAGCATCTTCTTTCATAGCTTCCCTTGGATCATCATAAGCTGGAAGCACTTCATATTCAACCTCTATTAACTCTAGTGCTTCCTTTGCAATATTTTCGCTACTAGCTGCAACCAGTGCAACTGGATCTCCCTCATACTTTACTTTCTTATCAGCAATCACAGGTTTATCTGGGCATAATATCCCATAACCATTTCTTCCTGGCAAATCCTTAGCTGTCATTACAGCAAATACTCCTTTAAGCTTTTCAGCCTTTGACGTGTCAATACTCTTAATTAATGCATGAGGATATTTTGCAAACAATGCTTTACCAATTAGCATACCTTCACTCTTAAAATCAGCAGTATATTTAGCGCTACCTTGTGCCTTAGCCATAGCATCTACTCTAGCTATACTTTTTCCAACAATATGATTTTGCTCCATGCTTTCCCTCCTTTAGCAATGATGATTTGATTACCTGTGTAATAAGATAGTATTATTAGCTAATGGAAATAGAAGGGAATATTAATATTCCCTTCCTGTATAATATCTAATTTATAGCTTTAGCCTCACGTCTTTCTAAAAGACCTAAGCCTTTGGCATTAATGGTAATTTTCCTTCGTAATAAACCAGTTTCCTTAACAAATTCTTTGTTTACTAAGAAGCACAAGTCAGAAATCAACTCCATTGGTGGTATTTCTAAGGCCTCTGCAATTGTAGCAGCTATCACTCCATGTTTATCTTTAACATAGTCTAATATCTTATATTGGTTCATATTAATACTTTCAGTAGTCAGTAAATCCTTTTCTTGCTCTGAAAGATCGGTTAACTCACTAACACCTTTATCTGTCAACAAATAGTTAAAACTTCTTATACCTGTATACTCTTCACGTACAATATATCCATTAATTTCAAGTTCTTCTGCAATTCTATTTGCCTCTGGTGCACTAATATTTAAATTGTCAGTAAAATCAGCTAATGTATTTCGTCCTTCTCTAATGTAGTCTAATATCTTCTTTTCATTCTTTTTTAAGGACACTCTATTCCACCTCCTATTAATCTACGATATGTGGGAACAATAGCTTAGCAATAGAAGTTTTACTATCATGCTTCTTATTAATAAACTCTTTCCACTTCCTCGGTCCAACACATGGTTTCATTAGTTCTTGCATAGCCTTTTTATGCTCTAGGGTTTGGATAGTTTCCATATTTGATTGAGCAAGTCCTGGTTTATTACTAGGTTTACTAGGTTTAAAGTTTGGCTGACCATAGTATTTAGATTTAGAGAAGAATGTAACTATTATAGTAACACCCAATGTAGCAAATAGGCCTACCCACATTGGATGGGCATACTTAGCTACAAGATTTCCAGGAGCAAAGTACCATACTATATTTACTATGATACCTACTGAAACACCCCAAAAACCTGCTTGTGGTGTAACTCTTTTCCAATAATATCCTAAAAATACTACTACTGCAGCCGGAACAGAGAAGGCCCACAAAACAGCTAAGGCTAGAGCAGCACTTTCTGTCCATAGCAATGCTGTAACCCAACCAGTTGCTGCTACCCCTAAGGTAATCAATCTACTAGGTAGTACTAATTCTTCTGCGGTGGCATTAGGCTTTAAAAATCTTTGATACACATCTCGTAATATTGGCGAGCTCACTCCCAATAATGCTGTGCTAAAGGTAGACATACATGCAGCTACCATGGCTACTAACATAAGCCCGTCAATACCAACAGGCATTGATTTTACTATCATTCCAAATGCTGTACCTGATTCAAAGTTTCCTTCACCAAACATATATAACGCATAAATACCAAATCCTGCTAATACTGTTGAACCAAAGAGGAATGTTAGTAATGCAGATAAAGAATAACCATTTTTAACTGCCTTTTCACTTCTTCCACCAACTGCTCTCATCCAATAGTACTGACAACCAAGCATTGTTAAGAACCACCCAAAGAGTAAAGAAGGTATACTTGGGAATCTCAAACTCCAATCTGCTTTTCCGACAAAGCTGAATACCCTCCATTCTGCACCAGCAACATTTGTAAATACTGTTATAGGATCTCCAACATTAATAATAAGGTATATTACACTTACTACTAGTGCTGCCATTATAACTACCATATGTGCCATATCTGATATAGAAAGTGCCCAGAATCCTCCTGAGTACATATAGAATGTACATAATAATGTGATAATAAGTGTAGTAGCCCAGTAAGGTATACCTGTTAAAGCTGTTAAGTTTTTCCCTAGCCCAACAACTTGGGCAAATAAAGATCCAAATGCAGCCAAACTTGTTGCTATGGCTACTACAGTCCTTGTCTTATCATCAAATCTGATTTGGGCCCATTCTGGTAATGTATAAACTCCACTTCTTCTAATAGCGGGAGCAATGGTGGAACCAAATATTATAATACCTGCAGCCCATCCCCACATATATAGGGATCCTATCCACACACCATGGGTAATAGCTAATCCACTTATGGCAGGAAGTGTAGCCCCACTAAACATAATAGCAGCTAAACCTAATCCTATACTAGTAGCACTTACCTCTCTCCCCGAGATAAAAAAATCCGAAATAGAACTGATCCACTTTTTTGTTATTATTCCAATAATAACCATAAGCACAAAATACAAAATAACTTCGCCAAATAATAATGCCACTCTAAAATCCACTTGTCTTTCCCCCTTCAAAAATTATTTTCAACACAAACAATCTAAAAGGCTAAACTAAAAACTTGAAAATACCTCCTTTCGCTACATTACAGCAAGATAACCCTCCATAAACCTATTTAACCTACATGCTTTATTAGTATATTAGTTGTGGGGCTGATGCCCCTATTGTTTTATCTTTCTTAAACTGCAAACTTAGTTTTTTTGCTAAAATTTTTCTAAGCTCATTATCATCTTCTCTAACCGCCATTATTGGTTTCATCAAATCCTCAGGGTAGTGCTTTAACAAGTTGTGTATTTGTGTAAATTGAAACTTATCATATTCTCTTGATAGTTCCCTTCTATCTATAATAGCCCCGTCAATTTTGCCTTTAATTAAATTTATAGTGATCTCTTCCATATCCATATGACAAAACTCAATATCTTCACTTTCTCCTATTAGTTCAACAATAAAGTTATGATCAAAAGAATATTGATTTCCCGCAATTATACTCTTTTTATTTCCATTTAAATTTTCTTTACCTTTATGCAGAATGCCTATATCACTATAGTAATTATTACTTCCTAGATTAATAACTTTCTCTATAGGGATTCTTTTTTCTAAAGCCTTAGTAAATGAATATTCCGACATCACTATAAAATCACATTTTTCATTTACCAGGGTTTGAACCCTATTTATAGAACCAGGCATAAAAGATATGTGCATTTGAATATTTTGCTCTTCAAATGGCATCCTTATCTTTTTCGCTATATTTCTAATCTCAACTCTTGAACCCAATGGAAGTAACCCTAATAAAACTCCAAATTCACTTAGCTCCCATAGCTTTTTATAGTCTAGTTTCGTAATATATGTTCCTAGAAAGCCCTTTGCTTCAACCTCAATGGCTTTTTCAGTTTTAAGTTGTTGAAGGGCACTCTGAACAGTACCACTACCCACCCCAAATATCTGAGAATAATCATTAATAGTTGGAATACTGTCTCCCTCTTTAGCCATCAAAAATGCTCTAGCTAATCTGCTGGTAATTATTGTATGTTTATTTCTAACGTACTTTTTTATAGACATAAATCCTCCTGAATCTTCAATATACAGTAAACTGTATATTGATTATAAAAAAAATATAAATAGTTTAAAGCTCTCCTTAAACTATTTATATTTAGAATTTCACTACTTTATGATTAATTATTTCATTTTTATAGTAAACTTTATTACCAATAAAAAAAACAACCAACAAAACAGATGGTTGTTTTCTTTATCATATATGTCTGTCTAATAGTACTTGTTCCTGCACTCTTCTCAGACCTTCTTTGATTACTCTTGCTCTAATTTCTCCTATACCTTCTACATCATCTAACTCTTGAATAGACGCCTTTAATATTTTCTGAAAGTCGTCAAAATGTCTTACTACATTTTGTATAATAGTTCCAGGCAGTCTGGGTATTTTATTTAATATCCTATAACCCCTAGAAGAAACTTGGGTATCTAGTATAGGCTCTGCGACTCCTGTATAACCAAGTATTTTTGCAAAGTTTGAAAGCTCTAAAAGCTCTTCTGAAGATAGATTTTTTATCTGTTTAATACTATTTTTATAATCATTTTCCTCAGCTATAACTCTATAGTCCTCTATAACATACTTTCCATCTTCTGCTACATTACCTAGCAGTTCCTCTAGTTGCATATAAACAAGGCGACCTTCATTACCTAGTTCACAAATAAACTTATTTATCTCACTTACTATTCTCATTACCATCTCTGTTCTTTGAAGGACAATTGCAACATCATATATAGTAACAAGATCCTCAAATTCTAATCCAACAAGATTTGTCATGGATTGATCCAAGACCTTCCTATATTTTTCAAGAGTTTGTATGGCCTGATTAGCCTTTGTCAGTACCTTATTAGTATCTTGAAATATATATTTAGAATATCCCTTATATAAAGTAATAATATTCCTTCTTTGTGATATGGAGATAACCATAAGTCCTGTCTGCCTTGCAACTCGCTCTGCAGTTCTATGTCTTATCCCAGTTTCTGATGAAGAGATTGATGCATCAGGTATTAACTGAGTATTTGCATACAATATTTTCTTACCATCTGAGCTTAGAATTATGGCTCCATCCATTTTAGCAAGCTCGTATAGATATGCAGTAGAAAAATCTATATTTACATTAAATCCACCATCTACTAAATTCATCACATTTTCAGTATCTCCTATAACAATCAAAGCTCCAGTTTTAGCTCTTAAAACATTTTCAATGCCCTCTCTCAAAGGAGTCCCTGGAGCTAATAATTGAATTGATTCCATTATTTCTTCTCTTAGCTTTTCATCTTTAACCAATTTATTTCCTCCCAAGTAGCCTTTTATTATAAATATATAAGTCTGTATTAGAAATTATTATAAGTATTAACATATGTTTTGGTATATACTCTTACTTTTCTTGAAAAAACATGATATCTATGGCATTTCTTAATGTATTAGCTCCTACTAGCTTTATAGAGTTTGGGGCTTGTATCTTTTTCAAGCTTCTCTCAGGAAGAATACAGGTTTTAAATCCCATCTTAGCTGCTTCTCTTATCATCTTTTCAGCATTTAATACAGGTCTTAATTCTCCTGTTAAACCTATTTCTCCAATTGCTATTGTATTAGTTGTAGGTATTGGTACTCCCCTAACACTAGAGTAAATTGCTAATGCCAATCCTAAGTCCATAGATGTCCCTTCTGGTTTTATACCTCCCACTACATTTACATATATATCCTGATTAGATAAAAGAACCCCAGCCTTTTTTTCTAAAACTGCTAAAATTAAATGTAATCTATTGAGATCTACTCCTACTGAGGTCCTTCTAGGGAATCCAAGATTTGATGGTGCAACCAAAGCCTGTATTTCTACTAAAATTGGACGAGTACCCTCTAAACTTACAACAACCATAGCCCCTTCAGTATTCTGAGCTAAACCTTCAAGAAAGATTTCTGAAGGATTTTTAACCTCTACCAGCCCTTCTTCTTTCATTTCAAATACACCTAATTCGCTGGTAGTTCCAAAACGATTCTTTAAGGCTCTTAAAACCCTAAACTCTTGATTTCTTTCTCCATCAAAGTGAATTACAGTATCTACTAAATGTTCCAATATTTTAGGACCAGCTAGTTCTCCTGTTTTAGTAACATGTGCTACTATAAAAATAGGTATATGACATGTTTTACCTATTCTCATTAAATTATTAGTACACTCTCTGACCTGAGAAACACTTCCTGGAGCTGATGAAAGCTCGGGCTTATACAAAGTCTGTATAGAGTCTACTATTATAAAGCTAGGGTTTAATTCAGTTATATATTTTTCAATTACATCCATATTAGTTTCTGAAACTACCATAAGAGAATCAGCCAAGGCTGCTAGTCTTTCTGCTCTCATTTTTATTTGTTCCTCTGATTCCTCGCCTGATATATATAATACTACTCCACAATTCTCAGCAATCATTTTCGCTAATTGAAGAAGTAAAGTAGATTTACCTATACCTGGTTCCCCAGATATAAGAGTAAGAGATCCCCTAACTAGTCCACCTCCAAGAACACGGTTTAATTCTGGAATATGAGTATCTATTCTTTGATATACACCTGATTGTATTTTACTTATAGATTGAGGTTTACTTGAATTAGTTATTGTTGGAGACTTTTTATATTTATCTTGATCTACAAGTTTTTCTTCTACCATAGTATTCCATTCACCACAAATACACTGTCCCATCCATTTAGGACTCTCCGAACCACAGCTTTGACAAACATAAACTGTTTTTTGTTTTTTAGCCATCTTGCCCTCCCACTATAAAGGATTATTTTCAAAAGGTTTACTTTACAATCTGATTTTATACTTTAGATATGCTCTAGTCAACCGAATAAAAGCAAGTCAGGGACGGTTCTTGACTTGCTTTTGACGTATTATAGGGATAATGCGACGTACCGACGCAGGTTGAGGTTAAGGATAAGGTTAAAACCAAGATCAAAAACCGGTTTGACACATGGCACGGATATTCATAAACATATCCTGTAGACCAGCTAGCATTAGTCAAGAAAAATAATAAAAAAACATATA
>SWCF01003245.1_pt2 | contig 36906 bp, 23 predicted proteins | sample 4690081 | NCBI WGS metagenome assembly SWCF01 (sample SAMN10267280, study PRJNA491770) | bioreactor metagenome | isolation source: DHS bioreactor inoculated with | place: Japan: off Shimokita Peninsula
CGGGTCGCTCCGCTGGTTCCGCTGCGGGGGCGTCGGGTCGCTCCGCTCCCGGACGCCGGTTGTTCTTCGCCTACCTCAACCTCTTCCTCGCGGCGATGTTGCTGCTCGTCCTCGCCGACAACTACTTCGGCCTGTACGTGGGCTGGGAAGGCGTCGGTCTCGCCTCGTACCTGCTGATCGGGTTCTGGCAGTACAAACCGTCCGCCGCGACGGCCGCGAAGAAGGCGTTCGTCGTCAACCGTGTCGGCGACATGGGTCTGGCCGTCGCCATGATGATCATGTTCGCGACGTTCGGGTCCGTGACGTTCGACGACGTCTTCGCCGGCGCCGACGGAGCGAGCGACGGCGTGCTCACCGCACTCGGCCTCGTGCTGCTGCTCGCCGCATGCGGCAAGTCCGCCCAGGTGCCCCTGCAGTCCTGGCTCGGTGACGCGATGGAGGGCCCGACACCGGTGTCGGCACTGATCCACGCCGCCACCATGGTCACCGCGGGCGTCTACCTCATCGTCCGGTCCGACGTGCTCTTCGACCTCGCCCCCACCGCGCAACTCGCCGTGGTGATCGTGGGCACGGTGACCCTGCTGTTCGGAGCTGTCATCGGGTGCGCCAAGGACGACATCAAGAAGGCACTCGCCGCCTCGACCATGAGCCAGATCGGCTACATGGTCCTCGCCGCGGGCCTCGGTCCCGCCGGATATGCCTTCGCGATCATGCACCTGCTCACCCACGGCTTCTTCAAGGCCGGCCTGTTCCTCGGGGCCGGATCGGTGATGCACGGGATGAACGACGAGGTGAACATGCGGCACTACGGCGGCCTGCGCACCGTCATGCCGATCACGTTCGTCACCTTCGGTCTCGGCTACCTCGCGATCATCGGCATTCCGCCGTTCGCCGGGTTCTTCTCCAAGGACAAGATCATCGAGGTGGCGTTCGGCGCCGGCGGTGCGGAAGGGATCGTCCTCGGCACGGCAGCCCTGCTCGGGGCCGGCCTCACCGCGTTCTACATGACGCGGGTGATGTTGATGACCTTCTTCGGCAGACGTCGCTGGGCCGCCGACGTCCACCCCCACGAGGCGCCCGCCGTGATGACGGCGCCCATGGTCCTGCTCGCCCTCGGCTCGGTCGGCGCCGGTGCCGCCCTCACTCTTGGCGGGGCGCTGCAGAACTGGCTCGAACCGGTGGTGGGGGCCACGGAGATCGAACACCTGCTCCCGGTGTGGGTGATCACCGCCCTCACCCTCGCCGTCGTGCTCGCCGGTGTCGCGGTGGCCTACCGGCAGTACGCCCGGCGCGAGATCCCCGACGCCGCCCCCGCCGACGTGTCGGCGTTCACCGTCGCCGCCCGCAGGGATCTCTACGGCGACGCCGTCAACGAGGCGGTGTTCATGCGGCCCGGACGGTCCCTGACCACGACCCTGGTGACCGTCGACGACAAGGCCGTCGACGGGGCGGTCGACGGGATCTCCGCCACGGTCGGCGCCCTCTCCGCCCGGATGCGGCACCTGCAGACCGGGTTCGTGCGGTCCTACGGCTTGTCCATGTTGGTAGGCGCGGCCGTCGTGGTCGCGGCGATGATGCTGGGGAGGCTGTAGTGGGCAACTTTCCCTGGTTGACGACCCTGTGGGTGGTGCCGCTCGTCGGCGCCGTCGTCGTCCTGGCGATTCCCGCCCGGATGCGGAGCCTCGCCAAGGGCGCCGCGCTGGCGGTCGCGGCCGTGGTGCTCGTGGTGGCGTGCGTGCTGGCGATCGGATTCGACCCGGCGGGCGAGCAGTACCAGTTCGTCGAATCGCACTCGTGGATCCCGGCCCTGGGCACCCGCTACACGCTGGGCGTGGACGGCATCGCGCTCGTGCTGGTGCTGCTCACCGCGGTGCTGCTTCCGCTGCTGATGCTGGCCGGTTGGAACGACACGACACCGGCCGAGCCCACCGGCACCGCCCGCCCCTCCACGCCGCGGCGAACCACACACCTGTACATGGCGCTGATGCTCTCGGTCGAGGCGATGGTGATGGTCTCGTTCACCGCGCTCGACGTGTTGCTGTTCTACATCTTCTTCGAGGCGATGCTCATCCCGATGTACTTCCTCATCGGGGGCTTCGGGGATCGGCTCGGAGATCGGGGCCGGCGCTCCCGCGCGGCGGTGAAGTTCCTGCTCTACAACCTGTTCGGTGGGCTGATCATGCTGGCCGCGGTGATCGGACTGTACGTGGTGACCGCCCGGCAGGGCGCCGGCACGTTCGACTTCCGGGAGATCGTCGCCGCCGTCACCGACGGCGGTCTCGGTGCCGACACCGTGGTGCTCCACGCCCTATTCCTCGGTTTCATGTTCGCGTTCGCCGTGAAGGCGCCGCTGTGGCCGTTCCACACCTGGCTGCCCGGCGCCGCGGTGCAGGCCACCCCCGCCGGGGCGGTGCTGATGATGGCCGTGGTCGACAAGGTCGGCACGTTCGGCATGCTGCGCTACTGCCTGCAGTTGTTCCCCGAGTCGTCGGTGTACTTCGCGCCCGTGATCGTCACGCTCGCGGTGATCGGCATCGTCTACGGCGCGGCGGTCGCCATCGGTCAGACGGATGTGATGCGTCTGATCGCCTACACCTCGATCTCGCACTTCGGGTTCATCATCCTCGGCATCTTCGCGATGACCAGCCAGGGCCAGGCCGGCTCGACGCTGTACATGGTCAACCACGGCATCTCCACCGCCGCGCTGTTCCTGATCGCCGGGTTCCTCGTCTCCCGGCGCGGATCCCGCGCGATCGCCGCGTACGGCGGCGTCCGCAAGGTCGCCCCCGTCCTGGCCGGGACGTTCCTCGTCGCGGGACTGGCGACCCTGTCCCTGCCGGGCCTGGCACCGTTCGTCAGCGAATTCCTGGTGCTGGTCGGCACCTATCCGCGCTACCAGGTCGCCGCCGTGGTCGCGGTGCTCGCGCTCGTCCTGTCGGCGATCTACGTGTTGTGGCTCTACCAGCGCATGATGACCGGACCGGTCACCGGCGGCAACGAGCACGTGCGCGACCTGGTGCCCCGCGAACTCGCCGTCGTGGTGCCGCTCATCGCGTTGCTCCTCGTCCTGGGCGTCTACCCCAAGCCGGCCCTCGACGTGATCACCCCCGCGGTCGACCAGGTCCTGGTCACCGTCGACCGGCCCGATCCGGAGCCCGCCGCCCCGCCCGAGCCCGTCGCGGGCGGGACCGGCACCGACACCCACGGAGGGACGCACAGGTGACTCCCTTGAACGGAACCCTCGTTCTCGCTCAGGCGATTCCGGCTCCCGACCTCCGCTACGGCCCGCTCTCTCCCATGCTGATCGTGTTCGGGGTGGCCGTTGCCGCGGTGCTCGTCGAGGCGTTCGTTCCCCGCCGCGGCCGGTACGCGAGCCACCTGCTGCTCGCGCTCGGTGGTCTCGGCGCCGCGTTCGTGGCCGTCGTCGTCCTCGCCGCGGGCCTGGACTTCGCCGCCGGCGCCGCACCCGGGTACAGCGCCGCGGTCGACGCCGTCGCGGTCGACGGACCCACCCTGTTCCTGCAGGGCACCATCCTGCTCGTCTCGATCCTCGCAGTGCTGCTCGTCGCCGAACGCGGCATCGAGCCGAATGCCCGCGGTGCCACGCCGGAGGGGCCGGGCGCGGCGGTGGCGACCGGGCGCGGCGGGGCCGACGCGTTCGCCCCGCAGGCGTCCGTGGTGCCGGGCAGCGTCGCCGAGCGCGAGGCCGCCGCGCAGGGGATGTCCCAGACCGAGGTGTTCCCGCTGGTGCTGTTCGCCGTCGGGGGGATGCTGCTGTTCCCGGCGTCGAACGACCTGCTCACCATGTTCATCGCGCTCGAGGTCCTGTCGCTGCCGCTGTACCTGCTGTGCGGCCTGGCCCGTCGGCAGCGCCTGCTCTCCCAGGAAGCGGCCCTGAAGTACTTCCTGCTCGGCGCCTTCTCCTCGGCCTTCTTCCTGTTCGGGGTGGCGCTGCTGTACGGCTACGCGGGCACCGTGCGCCTGGCAGGTATCGCCGACGCCGTCGCCGTCCGCGCGGACGGCGACGCGCTGGTGGTGATCGGTGCGGCGATGCTCGCGGTGGGTCTGCTGTTCAAGATCGGCGCGGTGCCGTTCCATTCCTGGGTCCCCGACGTCTATCAGGGGGCCCCCACGCCGATCACCGCCTTCATGGCGGCGGCCACCAAGATCGCGGCGTTCGGCGCGATGCTACGCGTGTTCTACGTGGCGCTGCCCGGACTGCGAGACGACTGGCGTCCCCTGCTGTGGGGCGTGGCGATCCTGACGATGGTGGCGGGCTCGGTGCTGGCCGTGACGCAGAACGACGTCAAACGGATGCTGGCCTACTCGTCGGTCGCCCACGCCGGTTTCATCCTCACCGGTCTGATCGCCGCCGACCGGGCCGGGCTGGCGTCGACGATGTTCTACCTGTTCGCGTACGGCTTCAGCACTCTCGGTGCGTTCGCCGTCGTGACCCTGGTCCGCGACGACCTCGGGGAGGCGACCCACCTGTCCCGCTGGGCGGGCCTCGGGCGGCGCTCGCCGCTCGTCGGCGCGGTGTTCGCCCTGTTCCTGCTCGCGTTCGCCGGCATCCCGCTCACCAGCGGGTTCGTCAGCAAGTTCGCCGTCTTCGGGGCGGCGGCGGGCGGCGGCGCCGTTCCGCTCGTGATCGTCGGCGTGGTCAGCAGCGCCGTCGCGGCGTACTTCTACGTGCGCGTCATCGTGCTGATGTTCTTCGACGAGCCGGACCGCGACGCTCCCGCGGTCGTGGCGCCCAGCGCCCTGACGACCGTCACGATCGCCGCCGGCGCGGTGGTGACCGTGGCGCTCGGTGTCTTCCCGCAGCCGTTGCTCGAGCTGGTGGACCGGGTCGCGGTGTTCCTCGGCTGACGGTTCCGTGACGAGCGCGGGGATCCGGGCGGACGAGGACGCAGCCGCCGAACACGAACGCGGCCGCCCGCGCCGAAACCGCCGCCGCCCGCGCCCAAGTCGACGCTGCCCGCGAACACGCCGACGAACTGCGCACCGAACTACGCGGACTCCGTTCCACAACCTCGGGTCCGAGCGAGTCGCGATGACCCCGGAGGGGTGCACTCCTGTCCCCGTGCCGGCACCCGGCGAGCGGTCGACTCGGGTGGGGGCCGTCTTCGCGCGGGGCCGGGCAGGGGATGTGGCCGGGTGGGTGCTCGGTGAGACCGCCCCAGCCGGTGCCACGCCCGCGGTGTATGTCGGGCAGTTGCCGGCGCCGGGGTCGTAGCTTCGGTTACCCCGGGCTCCGGGTGCGGGAGTCGGTCCCGTCGCTGTTTGCCCTGACATGGTTGTCTAGAGCGTCGCTCCCTGGAACCGGGTCGCGAATGCACTGTCAGCAGTCCATCACGGCTGTTCCGTGCCGGGATCGGACAAACCGGTCCGCACGCGAGGGGGATACCGCGATGACCGACGGATACGACGCGATCACGATCGGATCGGGTTTGGGCGGGTTGACGGCCGCAGCGTTGTACGCCAGGGCAGGACATCGGGTCCTGGTTCTCGAACGCAACGACGACTTCGGCGGGGCGGCCACGACCTACCGGCACGGGGCCCTCACCATCGAAGGATCGCTGCACCAGACGTCCGGATTCTCGTTTCCGGAGTGTTCTGCGGGCGGGTCGGCGCCGGAACCGGCCCCGGCGGGGCCGAGCCGGGCGATCGTTGCATCGACTCGCCGGGAGGGATTAGGTTCGAGGTGAGCGGCGGCCGCGGGAACGGCCCGAAGGAGGCACGCGATGACGGCTTCCCGGGAACCTGAGTCGGACGCCTGGGCCGCAGTCCATGCGGGGAGGTCGGGGCTGGTGTGGTCGCAGCAGACAGTCGCGAGCGTGGGGGAGTCGATCACCTCGCTGGCCAAGGACACCCTGCCCGGCTCGGTCGGGGCCGGCATCACGCTGCTCGCCGCGGACGGCGCCGAGGCTCTTCGTGTGGGTCAAGACCGCGGACGAGATCCTCGCGAACCTCGCCCGCTACTGCACCCGAATCAATGAAACAATCAACGACTCAGGACACCAGTCGGGAGTTCGAAACCCTCCGCGTCCACCAGGGAGTGGCGGTGAAAGACGTAGCGGATCCCGGTTCTTCGCGGCCGGAGACGAGCTGCTCTCCCCCGTAGTGTTACCCGACCGGTTCGATGTCGGGCAGTCTCCATGTCTTGTCGAACCACGGTTCCAGCGGACCGTAGAGCCGGACTATCGCGAACCAGCTCTTGCCGGGCAGGGTCTGGATCCAGTTGCGGCTGCCCTCGGGCCGTTCGGGACCGAAGTGGACGTCGACTGAGCCGTCCTCGTTCGAGATCATGTCGCGGTCGCTGGCAACGGTGGGCCATTCCTGGTCGGTCTGCAGCATCGACCGGGTCTGGGTGTCGTAGACGACGATCGACCAGAAGGTGTTGACCGGCACGTTCGGCGGGACGTGCAGCCGGTAGGACCTGCCGCCGTCGAAGGGCGCGTCGGTGGCGTCGACGAACGCCGTGACATACTGCGATCCGGCGCCGACCATCTCCGTCAGGTACGCCGGACTCGATCCGCTCCCTATGAAGCCGAGCGCGGCGGCGGTGTCGAGCATCGCGGCGCCATTGTCCTGGAACTGGTAACCGGCGAAGAGGAAGACCCGCCAGGCGCCGTCCGGGTAGTAGCGTGCCTCGGGCTGGCGGACCCGGTAGAGGAGCGCGCGGGCGGTCGCGTCGCCGACCGCGGCTGCCTCGGTCAGGATTGCCCGCACCCGCTCGTCGGGGTCGAACGGTTTGCCGTGCTGGATGCCGACGGCGGCGAACATCCCCAGCGTGACCGGGTCGGATGACTCCGGCAGCTCGGACTGCACCACCTCGTTGAGCAGCTCCCAGTACTGGTAGTCGGCGGCCGGGATGGTGACCCACGGCTCGAAGGAGACGTTCACGGATCGCATCGGCGGCGGGTCGTCGGCCTGAGCCAGCGGGTAAGCCCGGGTCTTCGCCTTGATCATGTCGGCGGCCGGATGCGGGTCGCCATGCTCGTCGCGGAAACCGCGCGAGACGAGGCCCATCCCGTAGCTACGGGACCGCACCACGAAGTAGCCGTCCGGGACCTCGCCATCGTACCCGGGCGGCAGGAACAGGTACTTGCCACCCTGGCCCTTGTCGGGTCCGGTCGCGCCGATGTCGACGACCCAGCGCCCCCACGAGTCGTCGATCAGGCCGTACACGTCGGGCGGGGCGTCCAGGACGACGGGTCCGTCGTGGAGGTCGATCCACATGTAGAAGTACACAACGGTCGTGTGAATCGCCGGTCCGACGGTGCACGGGTGGCACAGGTCCTCCCAGAGCGCCACCGTGGTGTTCGCCGGGCCCCAGCGCAGCAGCCCCCGGGCGCCACGCCGCCCAAGACACCGGATGCTGCGCCAGCAGGTACGCCTACACCGCCCGCTGGAAGTCCAGGTTGTCGAACAGTGTCCGGGTCGTCTCGTCGTCCGGGACTCCGTCGAAGAACCGCAGCGTGCCCAACCGGGTGCGGACCTCGTCCGGCATCTCGATGCCGGGCGGAATCGGGGTGCTGTTCGCAGGTGAGGTCATCGCGTCCTCCTGTGTCGATAGCCCTTGCCGAGATTCTCCGCCGCCGACCCGACGGCTCGCGCCACCTACTCAGGATGCGCCGTCTCAGCCTTCACTGTCTGCCGGATCGGCGAGGAGGAACGGGCGGCCAGATGTTCATGTCGTCTCCGGGGGCGGGCGGACCTGCCAGTCGACCGTCTGTCCCACCGCCTGCGCGTACCGTTCGAGGGTGGACAGGCGCGGATCGAGATCGCCGCGCTCGAGTCGGGCCACCGCCGACTGGGAGGTGCCCATCCGGGCCGCGACCAGGGTCTGGCTCAGTCCCTGCCGTCGCCGGGCCGCCGCCAGCTCGTCCACCAGCGCTCGCCGCCTATCGGAGAGACGGTCCACACCCGGGAACGACGTTCGACGAGGCGACGTCGAGATATCGGCAATGCTATCTCGGCAATGCGCTACCGGACAGCGCCGTCGCCACGCCCCTTGACACGGGCGGCGCCCGGAACGATCCTCGACCCATTCCGAGACGGTCCCGCGTCCCGGGTCGACACGGAGCGCGCCATGACAATGCCTCGAATTCCGGATACGCGACGGTCGTACCTGCGGGTGCGGGACGTCGATCTGTACTGCGAGGACACCGGCGGTGAGGGCGAGCCCATCCTGTTCCTGCACGGGTTCTTCTTCGACGGGCGAATGTACGAGGCGCAGATCGCGGCGCTGCGGGATCGGTACCGCTGCCTCACCCTCGACTTCCGGGGACAGGGCCGATCCGGGCACGCCCGGACCGGATTCCAGCTCGAGCAGCTCACCGCCGACGTGCTCACCGTGATCCGGCGGCTCGACCTCGCACCCGCGCATCTGGTGGGGCTGTCGATGGGGGGCTTCGTCGGCATGCGCATCGGCGCGCGGGAACCGGACCTGTTGCGCTCGCTGACCCTGCTCAACACCGGCGCGACGCCGCATCCGCCCGTGAGGTACCCGCTGCACCTTGCCCTCACGGCCGTGGCCCGGCTTCTCGGGCCGTCGCCGGCCCTCGTGCTGCGCGGCATCGAGAAGGAACTCTACGGCGAACCGTTCCGCACCGACCCCGGCCGGGAGGCCGAGCGTGAGGTGTGGCGCAGGCGGTGGGCGACGGCCGACCGGTCGTCACTGGCGAACACGATGCTCGGCATGATGGTCCGCCCCGACATCCGGGACGAGCTGCCCGCGGTGAGCGTGCCGACGCTGATCGTCGCGGGACAACTGGATGTCGAGATGCCGCCGCGTCTCGCCCGCGAGATGCACGCGCTGATCCCGGGCTCGCGACTGGTGGAACTCGACGGGGTGGGCCACAGTTCGACGCTGGAGGACCCGGCCCGGGTCACCGGGATCCTGGAGAGCTTCCTCGCCGAGATCGGCTGACCGAGGGACCTCTCCCCCCGGATGCGGTCGTGGCCGCCGGTCCGTCCCGCACCCGGGCGACGGCGCCGTCACGACCTGCGCCCCCTAGATCGGACGGAACCCCGCCCCGGCCCCGCCCCGCGCATCGGCGTCGCCGACGACGGCCGTCATGCTCGTGCCGACCTCCGGACCGAGGCAGGCAACGGTGAGATAGCCGTTCACCATGCCGACGAGCGTGGTTCCGACCACCACCGGGCCTCCCGAGTCGCCGAGGTCGACGCACGTCTGCGTCCAGGTCTGCCCCGAATTGAACACATCGCCGTAGGCCACCCCGCAGGTCTGCCCCGTGGTGCGGCCCTGCTTGCAGACGATGTCCGGGAACTGCGCCGGACCCCCGATCCCCGTGATCGTCGTGTTTCCCACCCGATTCACGGGAACCACCTTCGCCGGCTCGAACACGATCACCGCGTAGTCCAAGTCCGCATCGGTGTAGGCGATCGTGCCGACCACACCGGCGTCCGGATCCGCCTCCGAGGCAACCGTGGAACCGGCGTTTCCGCAGTGTCCCGCCGTGAATCCGACCAGCCGGCCCCCGGAATCGGGACCGATCGTGGTGAGGGTGCAGTAGTTCCGGCCGTCCATGACGATGCCGGAGCCGCCGCCGAGGACGGCCGGATCGGCGGCCGCTGCAACACCGGTGCCGGCGAGCAGCGACGCGCCGACGGCGAGAACGAGGATGCCGAGTCTCATGGCGGGTGTCTCCCGAAGGTCGAGCGAACGAGCCGGACACGCGCAGGAACGGGAGGGTCGCGCGTACGATCCACCGCCCTCGGGCGCTGTTTCTCGATCATCCGCCGCACCGGGTGCTGTTCGCAGCGTTTTCCGGGACGGGAGAGTGCGGCGTGAGTCGACCCGGGAAGGGGAACGACCGCTCCCGGTCCCGGTCGGCCGGCCTTCCGCGGCGGCTCAGGGAATCGTCCATGCCGCCGGGGCGTCGACCTCGAACCTTGCCGGCCGGACGAGGAACCGCTCATCGACCCAGTCCGGTTTCCGCGCCTCCCGCAGGCGCGCATCGGCTTCGGCGTACTTCGGAGCGGTCACCAGCCCGCCGACCCGGGGATTCCTTTGAACGGGCCGACGACCGAGCTGGTGATCCAGCCGCCGTAGAAACCGCCCGGTTGCGGGACCACCTCCTCGCCGTCGACGGTGCACCGGTCGACCTGGGCGGCCATCACCGCGACCGCCCCGGCGAGCGCCCGGAAGGCGGGGGAGGGATCGCGGTAGGTCCACGCCGCTTTCGGCGCGACCCGCGAGGCGGTCACCAGGTCGTAGTAGCTCGCCCTGCCCTTCCACTCGCACCACGACGAGCCCGGCGTCTCCCGCAGCACCCCGTCGGCGAAGGCTTCGGCGGGAAGGTAGTAGGTCGGCGGATGGCTGGTCTCCAGTACCCGCCAGGCGCGCGTGGTCGACGCGATGGTCCGGCCGCCCAGTTCCACGGTGATCGAGCCGGTGAAGGTCTCGAGGCGGGGCGGTCGGGGGTAGTCCCAGACCGACTCCTGCCCCGCAGCAGGTTCGACGGGTTCCGGCCGGGTTGTCACGGCGACCTCCTCGTGGTCACCTCCCCAGGGTACGAGGACGACCGAGGCGCCGGGGCTGCCGGGCGGGTGCCGGGCAACCGAGATGCCCCTGCGTTCCTGGGCGGCGAGCCAGGACCGCAGCACTGCGCGGCTCGCCGGTTCCGAGCCGTCGGGGCCGACGCGACCGGTCGATCCGTCCTCGGCCGTGTCGGTGTCCTCCGTTCCGGAGGGTGTCGGTGTCCTCCGTTCCGGAGGGTGTCGGTGTCCTCCGTTCCGGAGGGTGTCGGGGGACCGCTCAGAACAGTCGCCGCATGATCTTCAGCGCAGCCTGGGTGTAGGGCGGGTAGTTCATCGCCGGATCCGGGCGGAACGGTTTGGCGAGCACCGCCTTGCGGTGGCTGAGCGCCTCGAAACCGTAGCGTCCGTGGTATGCCCCCATTCCGCTGGCACCCACGCCACCGAACGGCAGTTGTGGCGCGAGGACGTGCATGCCGACGTGGTTGATCACCACGGCACCCGCGCTGATTTGCTGCGTGATCTTCCTCTGGGTGCTCAGCGACTTGGAGAACACGTACGCTGCAAGGGGTTTGGGGCGGGCACCGACGAAGTCGAGGGCTGCGTCGACCGAGTCGACGGTGAGAATCGGCAGGATGGGCCCGAAGACCTCGTCCGTCATGACCGCGTCGTCGGGTGCCGGATCGACGATCACGGTCGGTTCGACCGTGAGAGAGTCACGATCGCACCTGCCGCCGGTGACGATGCGCCCGGTCGTGGACTCCAGATACGCCTCGAGCCGATCGAAGTGACGCTGGTTGACTACCCGCATCCCCGGCTGCGGTTCCTCGCTGCGGAACAGGGCGATCGTGTCGACGATCGTGTCGACGAGCGCGTCGCGGACGGACCGCTCGACCAGTACGTAGTCGGGCGCGATGCAGCTCTGTCCGGAATTGAGGAGTTTGAACCAGGCGATACGCCGCGCGGTGACCTCGAGATCGGCGTCCTCGGCGACGACGACGGGAGACTTGCCACCGAGCTCGAGGATCACCGGCGTGAGCTGCGGGGCGGCGGCGGCCATGATCTTGCGGCCCACCTCGGTGCCGCCGGTGTACAGGGCGAGATCGAAACCCTGCGCGAGCAGACTCTGGGTGAGCTCGGCATCGCCTTCGGCGACCACGACGGCCTCCGGGTCGAGGTGGTGCGGAATCAGCCGGGCGAGCAGCGCGGACGTGGCGGGGGCCAGTTCCGACGGTTTGATCACGGCACAATTCCCGGCGGCCACTGCCGCGACGAGCGGACCGAGCGTCAGATACACCGGGTAGTTCCACGGTGCGATGATCAGGACCACTCCCATCGGCTCGTACTGCACCCAGCCGAGTGCGGGAAACTGGTTGAGCGACAAGGGCTTCGGTCGAGGAAGCATCCAGCGCCGGACCCGCTTGCGGGCGTAGGCGGCTTCGGCCCGGGTGGAAGCGAGGTCGGCGAGCCAGGCTTCGACCGCGTTTCGGCCCAGGTCCTCCTGTAGGGCGACCGCAATCTCGGCCTCGCGCTCGTCGGCGAGTTTCTCGATGCCGCGGAGCTGGCGGATGCGCCATTCGGCATCGCGCGTGCGTCCGGTCGCGTAGGCCTTCCGCAGCCGGGCCAGCAGTTCTGCCGATGTGTCGGTATCTGTGACGGTCACGGGGTCCTCCAGGCGAAAGTCGAGGGTTGATGTGCGGTGGGCTTGTCGCGGCGGAACGGCGGAACGGCGGACGGCGACACGGGCGGCCGGGGCGAGGTCGACGACGACAGAACCTCGGGTGCGGGCCGTCGCGATGCGCCGGCGCAAGCAGCACCCGGGCGGCGGCCCGAGCCCGCGGCGGCGGGTGGCACCGAGTCGGGCGGTGCCGCGCCGACGCTCTGTGCCCTGACATCCGGCTCGGTGCCCTGACATCCGGCTCGGTGCCCTGACATCCGGAGCGATGCCCATCGCCACAGTCTAGGACCGCTGGTGCCCTGCGGATACGTGTCGGTCAGCCCACGTCGGTGCGCGGCAAGAGCCCGACGAACAACTCGATCGGAAGGCCGCGGAGGTCCCCGAGCGCTCCGGACGGTATTCGTCCGAGGCGCGCCCACAGTCGTCTCGCACGCCGCACCGGTCACACTCGCACGAGCAGATCGCTGTGTCCGGGTGGGGGGCGGCGGATACCATCGAGTTCTCGGCGCAGGCACGACGGCTCTCGGATTGGAGCTCGATTATGGCCGATGATGCGAAGCTCCTCGACTATCTGAAACGGGTGACCGCAGAGCTCTATCAGGCCCGGGAGAAGCTTCGCGAGGTCGAAGGGGTGAGCCGCGAGCCGATCGCCGTCGTCGGGATGGGGTGCCGGTTCCCCGGCGGGGTCCGCTCCCCACAGGACCTGTGGCACCTGGTGGAATCCGGTACGGAGACCGTCGCCGCATTCCCCGCGGACCGCGGTTGGGAAGCGGCGGACCTCTACGATCCGACGGGCCGGCAGGCCGGCCGGACGTACACGGTGCACGGCAGCTTTCTCGACGATGCGGCGGGTTTCGACCCGGAGGTCTTCGGCATCTCGCCTCGCGAAGCACTGGCGATGGACCCGCAGCAGCGACTCCTGCTCGAGACGAGCTGGGAGACCTTCGAGCACGCCGGCATCGATCCGCGATCCGTGCACGGCAGGCAGATCGGCGTCTTCACCGGCCTGTCCGGGATCGACTACTCGGCACGGGCGGGCGGCGCCCCGCCCGAGGAACTCGCGGGCTACTTCATCACCGGCACCGCGATGAGCGTCGCCTCCGGTCGTGTCGCGTACAGCTTCGGACTGAACGGACCCGCGATCACCGTCGACACGGCGTGCTCGTCGTCCCTGGTGTCCGTCCACCTCGCCATGCAGGCGCTGCGCCACGGCGAGTGCGAACTCGCCCTCGCCGGCGGGGCGACCGTCATGTCGACGCCCGCGGTGTTCGTCGAGTTCAGCCGGCAGCGTGGACTGGCCCGAGACGGGCGCTGCAAGGCATTCGCCGCCGCGGCCGACGGCACGGCGTGGGGCGAAGGCGTCGCGATCCTCGCGCTGGAACGCCTGTCCGACGCCCAGCGCAACGACCACCGGATCCTCGCCGTCGTCCGCGGCAGCGCGGTGAACCAGGACGGCGCCAGCAACGGCCTGACCGCCCCGAACAAGCAGGCCCAGGAACGGGTGATCCGGCAGGCCCTGGCCGACGCCGGACTCGGCCCGGCCGACGTCGACGCGGTCGAAGCCCACGGCACCGGCACCACGCTGGGCGATCCCATCGAGGCGTCCGCCCTGCTGGCCGGCTACGGCCGCGATCGGCCCCCCGACCGGCCGTTGTGGCTCGGTTCGGTGAAGTCGAACCTCGGGCACACCCAGGCCGCCGCCGGAGTGGCCGGCGTGATCAAGATGATCATGGCGATGCGTCACGGTGTGCTGCCGAAGACGCTGCACGTCGACCGTCCCACCCCCCACGTCGACTGGACCGCCGGATCGGTGTCCCTGCTCACCGAGAACCGGGAATGGCCGGCGACCGACCGGCCCCGCCGCGCGGCGGTCTCCTCGTTCGGCATCAGCGGCACGAACGCCCACGTCGTGCTGGAACAACCGGCCCCACCGCCGGACGCTGCGCCCCCCGAGGGGACCGACGGCTCGGACGACGTCGTGGCCTGGTTCGTGTCGGGCCACACCGAACCGGCGCTGCGCGCGCAGGCGCACCGGCTGCGGGACTACGTCGCCGGCCACCCCGAGCTGACCCCCGCGCAGGTGGCCGGCCCGCTGCTGACCTCCCGCGCGACCTTCCACCACCGCGCCGCCGTGCTCGGCGCCGACCCGCGCGCCCTGCTGTCCGGTCTCGACGCGCTCGGCCGAGGCGCCCCCGACCCCGGTGTGATCACCGGCGTCGCGGTCGAGGCGGGCGACCGGCCGGTGTTCGTCTTTCCCGGGCAGGGCGCGCAGTGGGTCGGCATGGCCACCGCACTGCTGGAATCCTCCCCGCTGTTCGCCGACAGCCTGCGCGAGTGCGCCGACGCCCTCGCCCCGCACACCGAGTTCGCGCTGCTCGACGTGCTCCGCGACCGCGATCCGTCCGCCCTGGACCGGGCCGACGTCGTGCAACCGGCGCTGTTCGCGGTGATGGTCGGGCTTGCGCGGCTGTGGCAGGCACACGGCGTCGAACCGGCGGCCGTGGTCGGACACTCGCAGGGCGAGATCGCCGCCGCCCACGTCGCCGGCGCGCTGACCCTGCCCGACGCGGCGCTCGCCGTCGCGGCCCGCAGCCGCGTGATCACGGAATCGGCCCGCCGCGGCGGTGGCATGGCGTCGGTGGGTCTGCCGGCGGACGCCGTGCGGCAGCAGATCGAACCCTGGGCCGGGACCGTCGAGGTGGCGGCGATCAACGGTCCGGCCGCGACGGTCGTGTCCGGCCCTGGCGACGCCCTCGAGGTGCTGGTCGCGCGGTGGCAGGCCGACGGTGTCCAGGCCCGGCGCATCACCGTGGACTACGCCTCCCACTGCGCGGACGTCTCGGTGCTGCGCCGGCCCATTCTCGACGCTCTCGCCCCGATCACCCCGCAGCGTTCGCGGATCCCGTTCTACTCGACGGTGACCGGGGACGTGATGGACGGCACCGCACTCGACGCCGACTACTGGTACCGGAACCTGCGCCGACCGGTGCGCTTCGAAGACGCGACGAGGTCCCTGGCCCGCGACGGGTACCGGCTGTTCGTCGAGTCGGGCAGCCATCCGGTCCTGACCGTGCCGCTGCAGGAGACCCTGGACGCGGCCGGCGTCGCGGGTCGCGCCCTCGGCACCCTCCGCCGCGACCGGGCGGGCCTGCGTCAGTTCACCGCCGCCCTCGCCGAGGCACACGTGTCCGGGGCGCACATCGAGTGGGGCCGGGTCGGGTGGGCTCGCCGCGCCGGTCACCGGCAATGGGTGGACCTGCCCACGTATGCCTTCCAGCATCGCCGCTACTGGCTGGACGGGGGCGCGCCCCGACGTGATGCCGCAGCCGGCATGGACGCCGGGGACCACCCGATGCTCGCCGCCTCGGTCGAGCTCGGCGACGGTCGCGGCGCCGTGTTCACCGGCGTGCTGTCGCCGCACCGACTGCCGTGGCTGAACGAGCACGCCGTGGACGGCACGGTCGTGCTGCCCGGCACGGCGTTCGTCGAACTCGCCCTGCACGCCGGGCACCGCGCCGGCTGCAGCCGTCTCGCGGAACTCACCCTCGAGACACCCGCGGCGATTCCCACCGGTGGGGAGCTCGCGGTGCAGGTCGCCGTCCTCACCGCCGACGACGCCGGGCACCGCACGGTGTCGGTGCACTCCCGTCCGGCGGACGCCGCGGCGCAGACCCCGTGGACCCGGCACGCCGTCGGCACCCTCACGGCGGCGGTACACACCGCGCCCGTTCCGATCCGGCCGTGGCCCCCGGCCGATGCGACGCCGATCGACGTGAGCGGCCTGTACGACGCGCTCGACGAGACCGGATACGGGTACGGGCCGACGTTCCGGGGCCTGCGCGCGGCGTGGCGCCGCGGTGACGACCTGTACGGGGAGGTGCGCCTCGGGGGAGAGGACCCCGCCGCGACGGTCGCCGGGTACGGGATCCATCCGGCGGTGTTCGACGCGGCACTGCACCTGATCGCGTTCGCCGCCGCCGAGGCCGGCGCCCGCGACCTGCGGCTGCCGTTCGCCTGGGACGACGTGCAGCTGCACGCCGTCGGTGCAACCGCCCTGCGCGTGCACATCGCCCCGGCCGGACCCGAACGGTACCGGGTGGCCGCGTACGACACCGCCGGCCATCGCGTGCTGACCGCGCAGTCGCTGGCGCTGCGGCCGTTCGCCGGTCCGCGCACCCCGGCCGCCGCGACCGGCACCGGCCTCTACCGCGTGGAGTGGATCCCGGTCGACGCCGGCGCCGCGCCGACGGCGGATCTCACCCCGCTCGGGGAGGCGCTCACCGGCGGCGATCCCGCCGGCCGCACCCTGCTGCTGGCCGGGGAACCGGGCGACGAACCCGACGTGCCGACGCGCGCGCACGCCGCCGCGGAAGCGGCGTTGCGGGCGGTACAGGCGTGGCTCGCCGACGACCGTCTCGCCGAGACCCGACTGCTGGTGACGACGCGGCGCGCCGTGACGGTCGCCGACGACGAACCGATCGACGTCTGCGCCGCGCCCGTGTGGGGGCTGATCGGTGCGGTGCAGAACGAACACCCGGACCGGATCACCCTGGTGGACCTGGACCGGCCGCCCGGTGACCTTCCCGATCCCGGTGTGCTGTCCGCGGCCCTGGCCTGCAACGAACCACAACTGGCGGTCCGCGCCGGGACACTCCTCGCGCCCATGCTCGCGCCGGCGGCGCCCACCACCGATGCGCCGCACGGGGATCCGGTGCCGTTCGGCCCCGACGGCACCGTCGTCGTCACCGGCGGCACCGGCACCATCGGCCGGCTCGTCGCCCGTCACCTCGTGCGGCGGTACGGGGTGCGCCGGCTCGTGCTGACCGGCCGACACACGGTCCGCGCCGAGCGGGCAGCGGAACTCCGCGCCGAGTTCGCCGACGCGGGCGCCGAGATCCGCGCCGTGGCCTGCGACGTGGCCGATCGAGCCGCGGTGGCGGCCTTGCTCGATGCGGTCCCCGACCTGTCGGGTGTCGTCCACGCCGCCGGGGTGCTCGACGACGCCACCGCCGCCACCGAGATTCCGGACCAGCTGCACGCCGTCCTGCGCCCCAAGGTGGACGGTGCCTGGCATCTGCACGAGCTCACGCGCGATCGCGGTCTCGCGGCGTTCGTGCTGTTCTCCTCCGCGGCGGGTGTGCTCGGCGGCGCCGGCCAGGCGAACTACGCGGCGGCCAACGTCTTCCTCGACGCGCTCGCGCAGCACCGCCGCGCCGAGGGGCTACCGGGACTGTCCCTGGCCTGGGGGCTGTGGGACCGACCCAGCGGGATGACCGCCCATCTGAATGCGGCCGATCTGGATCGGTTGCAGCGCACCGGCATAGACACCCTCACCCCGGAGGCCGGGCTGGCCCTGTTCGATGCGGCACTCGCCGCGAACCGTGCGTTGACGGTGCCGATACGGCTCTCCACGCCCTCCCGCAGGCCCGACGGCGAGGCCCTTCCCCCGATCCTGCGCCGAGTGCTCGGCCCGTCCCGCCGGCGCGCCGCGGCCGCCCCGTCGGCCCCCGGCCTCGCCGACGAGCTGCGCGCGCTCGACCCCGCCGAGCGGCACGCCCGGGTCCTCGACATCGTCACCACGCACGTTGCGGCGGTGCTCGGCCACGACGGGAAGGAGGCCATCGATCCGGAGCGTGCCTTCAAGCACCTCGGCTTCGACTCGCTCACCGCGGTGCAGCTACGCAACCAGCTGACGACGGCCACCGGGGTGCGGCTGGCCGCGACGGTGGTGTTCGACCACCCCACCGCGGACGCGCTCGCCCGCGAGATCGCGGCCCGGCTGCTCGGCCCCGAGGACGACCCGCACCCGGCCCCCGCGGCGCGCCGGCACCGCGACGACGACCCGATCGCGATCGTGGGAATGGCCTGTCGATACCCCGGTGGGGTCTCCTGCCCGGACGAGCTGTGGCGCCTCGTCCGCGACGGCCGCGACGCCGTGGGCGCGTACCCCGACAACCGCGGCTGGAACCTCGACGAGGTGTACGACCCGGATCCCGAGCGCAGCGGCACGACCTACATGCGGGCCGGCGGCTTCCTCCACGACGCCGACCGGTTCGACGCCGCGTTCTTCGGGATCAGCCCCCGCGAGGCCGTCGCGATGGACCCGCAACACCGACTGCTACTCGAAAGCGCCTGGGAAGCACTGGAACACGCGCGAATCCCGCCGAACTCACCCGGTCTCACCGACACCGGCGTGTACGTCGGAATGATGGGCGGCGACTACGGATTCCACCTCATGACCCGGCGACACACCGACGCCGAGGGCTACCTCATGACGGGCACCAGCAACAGCGTCGCCTCCGGCCGGATCGCCTACTCGCTCGGCTTCACCGGTCCCGCGGTCACCGTCGACACCGCGTGTTCGTCGTCGTTGGTGGCGCTGCACCTCGCGGCACGGGCACTGCGCGACGGCGAATGCACCCTCGCGCTGGCCGGCGGGGCGACGGTGATGGCGACCCCCGGCGTGCTGATCGAGTTCAGCCGCCAACGCGGACTCGCCCCGGACGGGCGGTGCAAACCGTTCTCCGATCGAGCGGACGGCACCGGGCTCAGCGAGGGCGCGGGCATGGTCGTGCTCGAGCGGCTGAGCGACGCCCAGCGCCACGGCCACCGGGTGCTGGCCCTGATCCGCGGCTCCGCGGTCAACCAGGACGGCGCCTCCAACGGCCTCACCGCCCCGAACGGTCCGTCGCAGGAACGGGTGATCCGGCAGGCGCTGGCCGACGCCGCCCTCGACCCCGCCGACATCGACGCGGTGGAGGCCCACGGCACCGGCACGACACTCGGCGACCCGATCGAAGCCCAAGCGGTGCTCGCCACCTACGGGCAGCAACGCGACGGCCGGCCGCTGCGGCTGGGGTCGGTGAAGTCGAACATCGGCCACTCCCAGGCGGCGGCCGGGGTGGCCGGCGTGATCAAGATGGTGATGGCGATGCGGCACGGCGTGCTGCCGCCGAGCCTGCACAGCGACGCCCCGACCCGGCACGTCGACTGGACCGCCGGCGAGGTCGCCCTGCTCGCCGACCCGATCGCGTGGCCGCAGACCGGACGACCCCGCCGCGCCGGCGTCTCCTCGTTCGGCATCAGCGGCACCAACGCCCACCTGATCCTCGAGCAGCCCCCCGACGTCGCCGCCCCACCGGCCCCGCCCCGGCCGGCGTCGCCCCTGGTGTGGGTGCTCGCCGCCAAGACCGACGAGGCGCTGCGCGCGCAGGCCGCCCGGCTGACCGACCTCCTCGACACGCAGTCCCCGCCCGACCCCGCCGACCTCGCCTACTCGCTGGCCACCACCCGGTCCGGCTTCACGCACCGCGCCGCCGTCACCGGCGAGACGCTCGCCGACCTGCGCGACGGCCTGACCCGCCTCGCCGAGGGACGCGCAGGCGGCAACGCCGTCACCGGGACGAGCACCCGTGGGAAGACGGCGTTCATGTTCACCGGCCAGGGCGCGCAGCGGATCGGAATGGGCCGCGGCCTCTACGACACCTACCCGGTGTTCGCCCGCGCCCTGGACGAGACCTGCGCCGCGCTCGACGAACACGTCGACACCCCGATCCGGCAGGTGCTCCGGGGCGACGCGGACGACGCCGCCGCGAAACTCGACCGCACCGAGTACACCCAGCCGGCCCTGTTCGCCGTCGAGGTCGCCCTCTACCGACTACTGCGGGAATGGGGCCTCACACCCGACTACCTGATCGGGCATTCGATCGGAGAACTCGCCGCGGCCCACGTCGCGGGCGTGTTCAGCCTGCCCGACGCCGCCGCCCTGGTGGCCGCGCGCGGACGACTGATGCAGGCCACCGCCCCCGGGGCGATGATCGCCGTCCGGGCACGCCCGGAGGACATCCGGTCGCGGATCGACGGCCGAGTCGACCTCGCCGCGGTCAACGGCGCCGAATCCGTGGTGCTCGCGGGGGCCGCAGCCGACGTGCACACCGTCGCCGCCGAATTGTCCACCGCAGGGATCGCGGTCACCCCGCTGCGGGTCGAACGCGCATTCCACTCGGCGCTGATGGACCCCGTCCTCGACGAGTTCACCACCGTCGTGTCGAGCACGGCGGCGCAGCCGCCGACGATCCCCGTCGTCTCCACCCTCACCGGGCGTGTCGCCACGGCCGAGGAACTGACGTCACCGCAGTACTGGCGCCGGCACCTCCGCGACGCCGTGCGTTTCCACGACGGCATGCGCACCCTCGCCGAACTCGGCGTCATCCGTTGCGTCGAGATCGGACCCGGCGCGGGCCTGGCCGCCCACGCCGCCGAGGTCGTCGCGCACCCGATCGCCGCGCTGCCCGGGCGCGGGGACGACGCCCGGGGGTTCGTCGAGGCGGTCGCCGCCGCGTCCGTGCAGGGCCTGACGATCGACTGGGATCGGGTGCTGCCCGGCCGCCGCCCGGTGGACCTGCCCACGTACGCCTTCCGGCGCCGCTCCTTCTGGCCGTCGGCGCCCGCACGCACCAGCGGTGATCCGACGGAGCTGGGGTTGAGCCCGGCGGAGCATCCGCTGCTCGGCGCGGCCGTGACCCTCGACGACGACACCACCGTGTTCACCGGAGCGCTGTCCCGGCACCGGGATTCGTCGCTCGCGGCGCCGCAGCCCGACGACGGCGCTCCACCGACCGACGCTCCGCAGACGCTGATACCGGCCGTCCTGGTCGAGCTGACCCTGCACGCCGCCCACCACGTCGGGTGCGAGCGCATCGCCACTCTCACGCTGCACCACCCCCTGGTCCTCCCGGCCGCGGGGCTGCTGCCGATCCGGGTGCTCGTGTCGCCCGCCGGCGACGACGGCGCGCGCACCGTCACCGTCTCGTCGAACATCGGACCGGCCGACGGCCCCTGGGTGCGGAACGCGTCGGCGACCGTCGACGACGTGCCCGCAGCGCCACCGGACCGGCTCCCGGGCGACACCGCGACCGAGGTGCGCCTCGACGACGACCTCGACCCGAGCGGCTTCGGCATCCATCCGCACCTGCTGCAGGCGGCGCTCGACCCCGTCCTCGGCCCGGACGACTGGCCGCTGACCTGGTCGGGAACCCGGCTCCACCGCACCGGTGCGCGGGCGGTGTCGGTGCGGTTCGGGACGGGCGAGGACGGGCGGCATCGCGTCGTCGCCGCCGATGCCGACGGCGCGCCGGTGCTGACCGTCGAGGCGCTGCACGTGACACCCCGGGCGGACGACGGGCACGGCGCGGGCCCGTCCGGCGCGCGGCGACTGCACCGGCTGGCCTGGACCCGAATCGACGACGTCCCGTCCGCGCCGCCGCCCGGGCCGCTGGTCGTGCTCGGCGACGCGGATCTGGGCTCGAGCTTCCCGCGCTGTCCCGACGCGGCGGCGCTGCGCACCGCGAGGGCAGCCGCTCCCGACGACGGGCGGCCCTGGACGGTGCTGGTGGGATGCGGCACCGACGGCGACCCGGGGCCGGAGGCGACCCACCGCCTGTGCGCCCGGACGCTGCGACTGCTGCAGGACTGGCTCGACGACGCCGAGTTCGCCGACAGCGTGCTGGTGGTCGTCACCCGCAACGCGGCGGCCACCGGCGAGGAGGCCGACGGGCACGACGTCGACCTCGCGGCTGCGGCCGTGTGGGGTCTGGTGGGCTCCGCGCAGAACGAGAACCCGGGGCGGTTCGTGCTGCTCGACCTCGACCGCGAGACGGACGTGGACGTGGCGATCACGTCGGCCGTGGCCAGCGGGGAACCGCAGGTCGCGGTCCGGGACCGAACGATGCTCGTGCCCCGACTGCGGCGCATGCCGGCCGTCGAGCGGTCCGGACCGCTGTTCGATCCCCGCGGCACCGTGCTCGTCACCGGCGGCACCGGCACGCTGGGAACGTCGGTGGCGCGCCACCTCGTCAGCGCACACGGGGCGCGGCACCTGGTGCTGACGAGCCGGCGCGGACCCGACGCCGAGGGAAGTGACCGGCTGTGCCGCGAACTGCGCGGTGCGGGCGCCGAGGTGACCGTCGTCGCCTGCGACACCGCCGACGAGGCGGCACTGGCGGGGCTGTTGGCCCGGATCCCCGCCGAGCACCCCCTGACCGCGGTGATCCACGCGGCCGGTGTCCTCGACGACGCCACGCTCACCTCGCTCACTCCCGACCGGCTCGACGCGGTGCTGCGGCCGAAAGTGGACGCGGCCTGGCACCTGCACCGGCTGACCGCCCGGGTCCACGCCTTCGTGCTGTTCTCGTCGCTCTCCGGGGTCCTCGGCGCGCCCGGGCAGGCGAACTACGCGGCGGCGAACCGGTTCCTCGACGCCCTCGCCCAGCACCGGCGAGCCCAGGGCCTGCCCGCGGTGTCGATCGCGTGGGGAATGTGGGCACCGCCGAGCGCCATGACCGGCAGGCTCGGCGCGGGGGATCTCGCCCGGGCCCGCCGCAGCGGTCTGGTTGCGATGAGCGAGGCCGACGCCCTGGACCTGTTCGACAGTGCCGTCGCCGGCGACGCCCCCGCGGTGGTGGGGGCCCGGCTCGAGCACCCCGATCCGGCCGGGCCGTCCGTTCCCGCCCCGCTGCGCGGACTCGTGCGGCAGTCGCGGCCCCGCGCGGCGGGATCGGGGTCGGCCGTGTCCGGACCGAACGGATCCGGGCCGTCCGAGTGGGCGCAGCGGCTCACCGAGCGGCCGGTGCCGGAACAGCGGCACCTCGTGCTGGAGCTGGTGCGAGCCGGCGCTGCCGCAGTCCTGGGCCACGATGCGTCGGACTCGGTCGATCCCGACCAGGCGTTCAAGGAACTCGGCTTCGACTCGCTCGCCGCGGTCGCCCTGCGCAACCATCTCGGTGCCGCGACCGGTCTGCGGTTGCCGCCGACGGTGGTGTTCGATCATCCCAGTCCCCGGGCCGTCGCCGAGTTCCTGCGCGCCGAGCTGGTCCCGGATCCGGTGTCGGTGGCCGTCGCCGGGATCGACCGCCTGCGGGCGGCCGTCGCCGAACTCGGCGCCGACGACGAGGCACGCGCGGCGGTCGCGCGGCGGCTCGAAGCCCTGCTGGCCGACCTCGAGGGAGCCGAGGGGAGCCGCGCCGACACGGTCGGCAGGATTCACGCCGCGACCGGTGACGAGATCCTCGACATCATCGACCGGGGTCTGTGAGCCGGCGAGCGGTCTCCGAGTGACCGCGGAGGAGGTGGTCTGCGCAACGAACGCCGGCCCCTCCGGTCACGGAGGGGCCACCGTCGCAGCTGCGCGAGTGCGCTGCCGCAGGACGGCGACCTGCCGCAGCTCACCGGGTCACCAGCCCCGTTCGCGCCACTCCCCGAGATGGGGACGTTCCGCGCCGAGCGTGGTGTCCTTGCCGTGGCCGGGGTAGATCACCGTGTCGTCACCGAAGCGGCCGAACAACTTGGTGTCGACGTCGTCGTACAGCGAGGCGAACTTCTCGGCGTCCGCGGTCTTGCCCAGCCCACCCGGGAAGAGGGAGTCACCGGTGAAGATGTGGTGCCGGCCGGTGCCGGTCTCGGTGAGGACCAGCGCGATCGAGCCCGGGGTGTGTCCGGACAGGTGGATCACCTCGAGGCCGAGCTCGCCGACGGCGACGGTGTCGCCCTCCATGAGCAACCGATCGGGTGTGACCGGGAGCGGCTCGGCGTCGAGCGGGTGCGCGGCCGTGGGAACCCCGGTCGAGGCCGCGACCGCCTCGAGGCCCTGCCAGTGGTCCCAGTGCTGGTGGGTCGTGACGATCAGCTCGAGTTTCGGGGCGTGCTCGGCGAGGAACCGGGTGAGCAACTCCGGCTCGTTCGCCGCGTCGAGGAACACCGAGTTGCCGGTGGCGGAATCCGTGATCAGGTAGGTGTTGTTGTCCATGGGTCCGACGGACAGCTTGACGATGGTCGCGCCGGGCACGGTGCGGCGCTGCGCGGGTCCGCCGGGGGTGACCTCGCCGGTGTAGTCGTCGTCGATGACCAAGGGCTGCTGCGACATGTGAGGCACGTTACCGCCGTGGTCCGTCGCCCGCGTGCACGGCGGTCGGGAACCGGAACGTGTCGGTGGGCGCGCCTACCATGGTCCAGGGCCGAGTTGCGCGACGTGACGTCGGTGAATCGAGATGCGACCGGATCCGACCATCCAGGGGATCCGACGAGGAGGGACGTGGCGTGGCGGATCGCCTGATCGTGCGTGGCGCGCGGGAGCACAACCTGCGGGGGATCGACCTGGACCTGCCGCGTGACAGCCTGATCGTCTTCACCGGCCTGTCCGGGTCGGGCAAGTCGAGCCTGGCGTTCGACACGATCTTCGCCGAGGGGCAGCGCCGCTACGTCGAGTCGCTGTCCGCCTACGCGCGCCAGTTCCTCGGCCAGATGGACAAACCCGACGTCGACTTCATCGAGGGCCTGTCACCGGCGGTGTCCATCGACCAGAAGTCCACCAACCGGAACCCGCGCTCGACCGTCGGCACCATCACCGAGGTCTACGACTACCTGCGCCTGCTGTACGCCCGCGCCGGCACAGCGCACTGTCCGCAGTGCGGGGAGCGGATCGCCCGGCAGACGCCGCAGCAGATCGTCGACCAGGTCCTCGACATGGAGCAGGGCACGCGGTTCCAGGTGCTCGCACCCGTCGTGCGCACCCGCAAGGGCGAGTTCGTCGACCTGTTCGAACAGCTGACCGTGCAGGGGTACGCCCGCGTGCGGGTCGACGGGGTGGTCCATCCCCTCACCGATCCGCCGAAGCTGAAGAAGCAGGAGAAGCACGACATCGAGGTGGTCGTCGACCGGCTCGCGGTCAAGTCCGGTGCCAAGCAGCGGCTCACCGATTCGATCGAGACCGCGCTGCGCCTGGCGGAGGGCATCGTCGTCCTCGACTTCGTCGACCGGGACGAGAACGCGGCCGACCGCGAGCGCCGCTTCTCCGAGAAACTCGCCTGCCCCAACGGGCACCCGCTGTCCATCGACGAGCTCGAACCCCGGTCGTTCTCGTTCAACTCCCCGTACGGTGCCTGCCCCGAGTGCACCGGCCTCGGCATCCGCAAGGAGGTCGACCCGGAACTCGTCGTGCCGGACCCGGAACTCAGCCTCGAGGACGGCGCGATCGCGCCCTGGTCGATGGGGCAGACCTCCGAATACTTCACCCGGCTGCTGTCCGGGCTGGCCGACATCATGGGCTTCGAGATGTCCACCCCGTGGAACAAGCTGCCGGCCAAGGCCCGCAAGGCCATCCTCGAGGGCAGCCCGGAACAGGTGCACGTCCGCTACAAGAACCGGTACGGCCGGACCCGGTCGTACTACGCCGAGTTCGAGGGCGTGATGCCGTTCCTGCACCGCCGGCTCGAACAGACCGAATCCGAACAGATGAAGGAACGGTACGACGGGTACATGCGGGAGATCCCGTGCCCGGCGTGCGCGGGGGCGCGGCTGCGTCCGGAGATTCTGGCGGTGACGGTCGCCGCGGGCGAGCACGGGCACAAGTCCATCGCCGAGGTCTCCGACCTGTCCATCGCCGAATGCGCGGAGTTCCTCGGCGCGCTGACCCTCGGGGCGCGGGAGGAGGCCATCGCCGGGCAGGTGCTCAAGGAGATCCAGGCACGTCTCGGGTTCCTGCTCGATGTGGGACTCGAGTACCTCACCCTCTCCCGCGCGGCCGGCACCCTGTCGGGCGGGGAAGCGCAACGTATTCGGCTCGCCACCCAGATCGGCTCGGGCCTGGTCGGTGTCCTGTACGTCCTGGACGAGCCGTCCATCGGCCTGCACCAGCGCGACAACCGCCGGCTCATCGAAACCCTCACCCGGCTGCGTGATCTCGGCAACACCCTGATCGTCGTCGAGCACGACGAGGACACCATCCGGGCGTCGGACTGGGTCGTCGACATCGGGCCGTACGCCGGTGAGCACGGCGGTCGGGTGGTGCACACCGGCCCGTACAAGGAACTGCTCGACTGCACCGACTCGCTCACCGGCGCGTACCTGTCCGGCCGCCAGCGGATCGAGGTGCCGCAGCAGCGCCGGCCGGTCGACCGCAAACGTCAGGTCACCGTCGTCGGCGCGCGCGAGAACAACCTGCGCGGCATCGACGTGGCCTTCCCGCTCGGCGTGCTCACCGCGATCACGGGCGTCTCCGGCTCCGGCAAGTCGACCCTGGTCAACGACATCCTCGCGACGGTCATGGCCAACAAGCTCAACGGCGCGCGGCAGGTGCCCGGCCGGCACACCCGCGTCAACGGGCTCGACCAGCTCGACAAGCTCGTCCAGGTCGACCAGTCGCCGATCGGGCGTACGCCGCGGTCGAATCCGGCCACCTACACCGGTGTGTTCGACAAGATCCGCACCCTGTTCGCCGCGACCACCGAGGCCAAGGTGCGCGGCTACCAGCCGGGCCGGTTCTCGTTCAACGTCAAGGGCGGCCGGTGCGAGGCGTGCTCGGGCGACGGCACGCTCAAGATCGAGATGAACTTCCTGCCCGACGTGTACGTGCCGTGCGAGGTGTGCCACGGGGCCCGCTACAACCGCGAGACCCTGGAGGTGCACTACAAGGGCAAGACCATCGCCGAGGTGCTGGACATGCCGATCGAGGAGGCCGCCGAGTTCTTCGAGCCGGTCACCTCGATCCACCGCTACCTGCGCACCCTCGTCGACGTCGGCCTCGGGTACGTGCGCCTGGGCCAGCCCGCCCCGACCCTGTCCGGCGGCGAGGCCCAGCGCGTCAAGCTCGCCGCGGAACTGCAGAAGCGGTCGACGGGCCGCACCGTGTACGTGCTCGACGAGCCCACGACCGGACTGCACTTCGAGGACATCCGCAAGCTGCTCGGCGTGATCAACGGTCTCGTCGACAAGGGCAACACGGTGATCGTGATCGAACACAACCTCGACGTGATCAAGACGGCGGACTGGATCATCGACATGGGCCCCGAGGGCGGCTCGGGCGGCGGCACCGTCGTTGCGCAGGGCACACCCGAGGACGTCGCCGCCGTCGAGGGCAGCTACACCGGCAGGTTCCTGAGCGAGGCGCTCGCCGAGCCCGTCGCGCCGGAGCCGGCGCCCGCCCGCAAGCCGGCACGCAAGCGCGCACCACGGAAGGTGGCAGCGGCGAGCTGACCCTGACGGCGCCGACGCGCCGCGGACCGCAAAAGGGGGGACCGTGAGGCGGATGTTCGTCGAGGCTCGTGTCCGTGGGGTCGTCGCCGTGCTGGTGACGAGCATGCTGCTCACGGCCGGGGTCGCGGCGGCGCAGCCGCCGAGCCGTGAGACGGACCCGCCGGGCAGCGTCGTCCGGGTCGAGCCCCTACCGCGGCAGTGGTGGCTGCCCGGCGCGGTCGCCGCCTCGGTGGTCACCTACCGCACCACCGGCCCCCGCGGGGTGCCGGCCCTGAGCACCGGCGCGGTGTTCGTGCCGCCGGGTGCCGCGCCCGCCGGTGGCTGGCCGGTGATCTCGTGGGGGCACGGCGCCGTCGGGATCGCGGACCGGTGCGCCCCCACGGTCGACGGCCGCATCGACAACGGATACCTCGCGCACTGGCTCGCCCAGGGATACGCCATCGTCGCCACCGACTACGTCGGCCTCGGCACCCCCGGCGTGCACGCCTACCTCGACGGGCCGTCGGAGGCGCACGCCGTGATCGACATGGTGCGGGCCGCCCGGACGGTGGAACCGTCCCTCGGGCCGAGCTGGGTCGCACTCGGCCAGTCGCAGGGCGGCCAGGCCGTCATGGTCGCGGCCTCCCTCGCGACCCGGTACGCACCCGAACTCGACTACCGCGGCGCCGTCGCGCTGGGCGTGCCGTCCAACATCGAGCACCTCGTGCCGCTCGGCGACCCCGCCTTTCCGCCGCTGCCGCTCACCGGCACCGCCGTGTTCATCGCCTACCTGCTGGCCGGGATGCGCGCGACCTACCCCGAGGTCGAGGTCGACCGCTTCCTCAGCCCGCGGGGCCGCGGCGTTCTCACCCGGCTCGAGGACCTGTGCTACCGGGAAGCTGCGGCCGAGTTCGCGGACCTGTCGATCGGCGATCTGCTGGCGCGGCGCACCGACGACCCGGCCCTGGTCCGCGCCGCCCGCGACATGCTCGAGATTCCCACCCGCGGCTACGATCGCCCCCTGTTCCTCGGTCAGGGCCTGACCGACACCGTCACCCCGGCGCCGTTCACGGTCAAGCTCGTCGCCGACCTGACTGCGGCCGGTACGCGATTCGTGTTCCACCCGTATCCGGCCGGTCACCTCGAGACGATGCGCGCCTCGCTGTCCGACGCGACGGCGTTCGTCCGCGACCTGTTCGCCCCGGGTGGGTGACCTCACCCCTCAACGGCGAGCTGCCGCGTCGAGCACCGCCGCGAGTTCGGCGGGACGCGACCACATCGGCCAGTGCCCGGTCGGCAGATCCACATACTGCACGTCGGCGAGCCGGCCGAGCTCACTCGCCACGGGGTGCCCCGCCTGCGCCATCTGCCGGATCGACGCGGACGGAAAGCTCGTGCACACGACGGTCGTCGGGACCGCCAGGCGCGCGTCCCCGCGCAGGGCGAGCGGGGTCCGCGCCGGACCGGCCGGATGCGGCACCGCCCGCTCCCGGAACCGGTCCAGCGCGGCGCCGTCGAGTCCCATCAGGCTGTTGCCGGCCGCTTCGAGTTCCGCCCACGGCGGCAGCGGAATCTCCGCCACGGCGGCATCGAGATCCGGCCGCAGCGCGGCGGCCTCCGGCAACGGGCCGGTGTCGACGTACACCAGACGGGCCACGTCCGCCGGGACCCGGTCCGACGCCGCGTACGCGACCGGGCCGGCGCCGCTGTGCGCGACGACGACCGCACCGCCCGCCACCGCCTCCACGACGGCACCGACGTGGTCGTCGAGCGTGATGCCGGAGCGGTCGGCCCGGACGGACTCGAGCCCGGGCAGTGTCAGGGCGTCGACCCGATGCCCCCGCGCCCGCAGATCCTCGGCGACGGCCTCCCACGCCCACGCGCCGAGCCAGAATCCGGGAACGAGGACCAGGTGCGTGCCCATGACCACCATCCTCGGGCATCCCGGTGACGGTGCGGGCCACCGACACGGTCGCCCGCAGGAACGACACTGTTCAACCGGGCGCAAACCCCGCGAAACTCCGCGCCCCTACGGTGGGCGCATGACCGGTGCGCACGGCGACCTCGCGGCCCTCGCCGCCGCGCTCGACGAGCTGCGGGACGGCCTCGTCACCGCGGCCGGCGCCGACGAGCGCTGGGCGCAGGCGCACCCCGCTCACCGGGCCGGCGCGGAGAACCTGGCGCACTACGTCGCGCTGCGGCGCCGCGACATCCGCGTGCTGCAATCCCAACTCGCCGCGTGGGGACTGTCGTCGCTGGGACGCGCCGAAGCCCACGTCCTGGCCTCCGTCGACGCGGTGCGCCGCGCCGTGGCCGGCCTCGCGGACCTGCCCGAGGTCGACACCCGCCCCGGCCCGGTCGACTTCGTCACCGGCGAACGCCTGCTCGAACGCAACGCCGCCGCCCTGCTCGGCCCCGTCCGCGGTGGCCGCCGGACCCGCATCATGGTGACGCTGCCGAGCGAAGCGGCCACCGACGCCGACCTCGTCGACCGGATCGTCGGGGCCGGTGCCGAACTCGTCCGGATCAACTGCGCCCACGACGAACCCGACGCGTGGGCCGCCATGATCGAGCACGTGCGCCGCGCCGAACGCGCCCACGGCCGGCACGTCACCGTCACCATGGACCTCGCCGGCCCGAAGCTGCGCACCGGCCCCGTCGCCCCCGGTCCCGCGGTGGTGCACGCCAAACCCGAACGCGACGCGCTCGGCCGCACCGTCGCGCCCGTCCAGGTGCGGCTCACCCGCCCCGGCTCCGCGGCCGCCCCCGGCGAGGTGGTCGTCCCCGTCGCCGACGAGCTGTGGCTGGCCCGGCGCCGACCCGGCGACCGCATCACCTTCCGCGACACCCGCGGTTCCAAACGCACCCTGGTCGTCACCGGCACCGCCGCCGGGGACGTACGCACCGAACTGACCGACACCGCCTACCTCGTACCCGGCACCCGGCTGACCGCCCGCGGTGACGCCACCGCCGTCGCGGCGCTCCCGCCACGCGAACGCAGACTCACCCTGCACGTCGGCGACGAGCTGATCCTGGACCCGGACCTCACCCCGGCCGACCCGGACGCCCATCCGCCCCGGATCGGCTGCACCCTGCCCCGGGTGTTCGACGACACCCGGATCGGGCACCGGATCTTCTTCGACGACGGCCGGATCGGGGGGATCGTCGAGGAGGCCGGCCCGGAACGGCTGCGGATCCGCATCACCGACGCGGACCTGCGCGGCTCCCGGCTGGGCACGGCCAAGGGCATCAACCTGCCCGACACCGAGTTGCGGCTGCCGGCGCTCACCGACGAGGACCTGGACCGGTTGCCGTTCGTGGTCACGCACGCGGACGCGGTCAGCCTGTCCTTCGTCCGCAGCGCCGCCGACGTCGCGCGCCTGCAGGACCGGCTCGCCGAACTCGGCGGCGCCCGCCTCGGGGTGATCCTCAAGGTGGAGACGGTGGCGGGCTTCGAGAACCTCCCGGCCATCTTGTTCGCGGCCCTGCACTCACCCCGGGTCGGGGTGATGATCGCGCGCGGCGACCTCGCCGTCGAGGCCGGGTACGGCCGGCTGGCCGAGGTGCAGGAGGAGATCCTGTGGGTGTGCGAGGCGGCGCACGTCCCGGTGATCTGGGCGACGCAGGTCCTCGACACCCTCGCGCGCACCGGCCGTCCCTCGCGCGCGGAGATCACCGACGCCGCGGCGTCGGGCCGCGCCGAATGCGTGATGCTCAACAAGGGCCCGTACGTCGACCACGCGGTGCGGTTCCTCGACGACGTGCTGTGCCGGATGGCCGACCATCAGCGCAAGAAGGACTCGCTGCTGCGGCGCCTGCGGGCCTGGGAGGAGCCGGGCGTGCCGCTGCGGTGAGACCGGCCCGGGTCAGAAGACCGGGCCGGTGTACTTCTCGCCGGGACCCTTGCCCGGCTCGTCCGGGTAGGCCGACGCCTCCCGGAAGGCCCGCTGCAGCGCCTGCAATCCCTCGCGCAGCGGCCCGGCGTGCGGGCCCAGGTACTCCACCGACGCGGTGACCAGCCCGGCCAGGGCGGTGATCACGCGGCGCGCCTCGTCCAGGTCGCGGTGGGTGCCGGCCTCGGGATCCTCGTCGGCCAGGCCGAGCTTCTCGGCGGCGGAACTCATGAGCATCACGGCGGCGCGGCTGATCACCTCGACGGCCGGGATCTCGCCCAGGTGCCGGACGTCGTCGGCCACGGTCGGATCGGGGGTGTCGGTCATGACTTCACGATCCCACCCGCCGCACGCTGCCCCGAGAGCGGGTCGGGCCGCAGCCGGCGATTCGATCGCGGGGCCGAAGTTTGCTAGGCTGTGGGACACGACCGTCCGCGCGCACTGCGCGTGGGCAGCAAAGTGGAGTCCGACTCCCACCTCTGCGCGACCCATGACCTGGTCATGATCTCCGCTCAGTGGTCCGGTCCGCCGCCCTCCGGGATGTCCGGGGAGTGTGCGCCCCGAGTGATCGGGGGACGAGAACGCACGACCGTCGAGTCGTGCGGTCCGTCGGGCCGGTCGGTATTCGGACCCCGCCCGGTGCGCGAGCACCGTCGGCGGGGTTTTTCGTCGGAAGTCGGCCCCATGTGCTGCGGCGCGGTCACCCGGACCGCACCGCTCTACCTAGGAGGCCCCATCAGCGCTGAGACCCGCATCAACGAACGCATCCGAGTTCCCGAGGTCCGGCTCGTCGGACCCGGCGGGGAACAGGTCGGAATCGTGCGTGTTGAAGATGCACTCCGCCTGGCATACGAAGCCGATCTCGATCTGGTCGAGGTGGCCCCTGACGCCCGTCCACCGGTCTGCAAGATCATGGACTACGGCAAGTTCAAGTACGAGGCTGCCCAGAAGGCGCGCGAGTCGCGCAAGAACCAGCAGCTGACCGTCATCAAGGAGCAGAAGCTCCGACCGAAGATCGACGACCACGACTACGAGACCAAGAAGCGCAACGTGGTGCGTTTCCTCGAGGCCGGGTCGAAGGTCAAGGTGACGATCATGTTCCGTGGCCGCGAGCAGTCCCGCCCCGAACTCGGGTTCCGGCTGCTGCAGCGCCTCGGCGCCGACGTCGCCGATCTCGGCTTCATCGAGACCGCCCCCAAGCAGGACGGTCGGAACATGACCATGGTCCTGGCGCCGCACAAGGGCGCCAAGACCCGCGCCAAGGCGCAGGAGACCGCTCAGGCCTCCGTCGCCAGGCCGGCTCCTGCCGCGGACAAGCCTGCGGCAGGCGACGGCACCGCGTAGCTCCGCCGGTCGACCGGGCCCACCGCCCGGCCGGCCGCTGCGCGCGTGCCGGACGAACACGAGTAAATCCCCGACGAACTGAGGACTCCATGCCCAAGTCGAAGACCCACAGCGGCACCGCGAAGCGATTCAAGGTGTCCGGCAGCGGAAAGATCCTGCGCCAGAAGGCCGGCCGCCGCCACCTGCTCGAGCACAAGTCCTCCCGGGTGACGCGTCGCCTCGATGGCAAGGCCACCGTCGCCGACGTCGACGTCCCGCGCGTCAAGCGCATGCTCGGCATCTGAGCTTCCTTCCCCGACCGACCCCCGGGGGCGATCGACTGCCCCCCGAGATTGACAGGACATATCAGTGGCACGCGTGAAGAGGGCCGTCAACGCCCAGAAGAAGCGCCGTTCGATCCTCGAGGCTTCCAAGGGCTACCGCGGGCAGCGCTCGCGTCTGTACCGCAAGGCCAAGGAGCAGCAGCTCCACTCGCTGACCTACGCCTACCGCGACCGTCGCGCGCGCAAGGGTGACTTCCGCAAGCTGTGGATCAGCCGCATCAACGCCGCTGCCCGCGCCAACGACATCACCTACAACCGCTTCATCCAGGGCCTGAAGGCCGCGGGCGTCGAGGTGGACCGCAAGATCCTCGCCGAGCTCGCCGTCTCCGACGCCGAGGCGTTCGCCGGCCTGGTCGCCGTGGCCAAGGCCGCGCTGCCCGCCGACGTCAACGCGCCGGCCGACGCCGCCTGAGCGCAGCGCCGAGACGACGCTGAACGACACACCGGCACAGGAACGACCCGTGGACCCGCTCACCGAGCGCACCCCGCGGGTCGTTTCTGCTGTCAAACTGCTGCGCACCGCCGACCGCCGCAAGGCCGGCCGCTTCCTCGCCGAGGGCGAGAACTCCGTCGGCGAGGCCCTCGCCACGGCCGTCGTGCACGAGGTGTTCGTCACCGAGGCCGCCGCCGCCCGCTACCACGGTCTGCTCGACGCCGCCCACCGCCGGGGCGTGCGGGTCTGCACCGTCACCGAGCGGGCCGCCACCCGGCTCTCGGACACCGTCACCCCGCCGGGCATCGTCGCCGTGTGCGATCTGCTCGACGTGCCGCTCGCGCGGGCCCTGACACCGTCGCCCCGGCTGCTCGCCGTGCCCGTCGGGATCGCCGAGCCCGGCAACGCCGGCACCGTCATCCGCGTGGCCGACGCGGTCGGCGCCGACGCGGTGGTCCTCGCCGGCGACAGCGTCGATCCCCACAACGGCAAATGCGTCCGGGCCTCCGCGGGCAGCGTGTTCCATCTCCCGCTCGCCCGGGAACGCGACACCGGTACGGTTCTCGACGCACTCGCCGCCGCCGGACTGCAGGTGCTCGCCACCGCCGCCGACGGCGAGGTCGATCTCGACGACGCCGACGAGCTGCTCGCCGCCCCCACCGCCTGGCTGTTCGGCAACGAAGCGCACGGTCTCGACCCGGCGGTCGCGGCACGGGCGGACCATCGGGTGCGCATTCCCATCCGCGGCCGCGCCGAATCGTTGAACCTTGCCACCGCGGCCTCGATCTGCCTGTACGCGAGCGCGCGCGTGCAGCATCGCGCCGACAGGGCCGTGCCCTGACGGGACCCGGCCATCACCTAGGATTCGGGTGCTGCGCTGGCGCGATCCGCTCGACGCCGAACGTGGCACCACACCCACTGTTCGCCCGAAGAAGGAGATGCACCGGTCGTGGCCAAGAATGAGGGCGGCACCCCGCCGGCAGTCGATCCGAGCGCCCTGAGCGAGGAGTCGCTCGCCGCGTCCACCCAGGCCGCACTGAAGGCGTTCGCCGCCGCCACCGACCTCGACGCACTCGCGCAGGCCAGGATCGACCACCTCGGCGACAAGGCTCCCGTCTCCCTCGCCAAACGCGCCCTGGGTAGCCTGCCCGGCAACCAGCGCGCCGACGCCGGCAAGCGGGTCAACGCCGCTCGCGGCGCTGTCACCGCGGCGTACGACGAGCGCCGCGCCGTGCTCCTCGCCGAGCGCGACGCCGCGGTCCTCGTCGCCGAGGCCATCGACGTCACCCTCCCCGCCGGCCGCCGCCCCGCCGGTGCGCGGCATCCCATCACGATCATCTCCGACCAGATCGCGGACGTGTTCGTCGGCATGGGCTGGGAGATCGCCGAGGGCCCCGAGGTCGAAACCGAGCACTTCAACTTCGACGCGCTGAACTTCCTGCCCGACCATCCCGCCCGCACGATGCAGGACACCTTCCACATCGCGCCGGAGGGCTCACGGCAGGTGCTGCGCACCCACACCTCGCCGGTGCAGGTGCGCACCATGCTGCACCGGGACATCCCCATCTACGTGGTGTGCCCCGGCCGCACCTTCCGCACCGACGAGCTCGACGCCACGCACACCCCGGTGTTCTCCCAGATCGAAGGCCTCGCCGTGGACAAGGGCCTGACCATGGCCCACCTGCGCGGCACCCTCGACGCGTTCGCCCGCGCCCTGTTCGGACCCGAGACCCGCACCCGGATGCGCCCGAACTACTTCCCGTTCACCGAGCCGTCCGCCGAGGTGGACGTGTGGTTCCCCAAGAAGAAGGGCGGCGCCGGCTGGGTCGAATGGGGCGGCTGCGGCATGGTCAACCCCAACGTGCTGCGCGCGAGCGGCATCGACCCGGACGAGTACACCGGCTTCGCGTTCGGCATGGGCCTCGAGCGCACCCTGCAGTTCCGCAACGGCATCTCCGACATGCGCGACATCGTCGAGGGCGACATCCGCTTCACCCTCCCCTTCGGGGTGCAGGGCTGACACCGCCCGACCCGAGATCCGACTACCGAACCGACCGAAAGAGCTGAGCGAAAAGTGCGAGTAGCGCAGTCCTGGCTGACCGAGATCCTGCAGCGCGCCACCCCCGAGTGGGACGTCACTGCCGAGGAACTCGACGCGGGATTCGTCCGGGTCGGACTCGAGGTGGAGGAGGTCGACACCCTCGCGCGCATCGACGGCCCCCTCGTCGTCGGCCGCGTCCTCGAGATCACCGAGCTCACCGAATTCAAGAAGCCCATCCGATTCTGCCAGGTCGACGTCGGCGAGGACGCCCCGCGCGGCATCGTGTGCGGCGCCCGCAACTTCGCCGAGGGTGACCTGGTGGTCGTCGCACTGCCCGGCGCGGTGCTGCCCGGCGGCTTCGCCATCGCCTCCCGTAAGACCTACGGCCAGGTCTCCGACGGGATGATCTGCTCCGTCGCCGAGCTCGGGGTCGGCAAGGACCACTCGGGCATCCTCGTGCTCGAGGAGGGCACCGCCGAGCCGGGCACCGACGCCAACGACCTCCTCGGCCTCGGCGACACCGTCATCGAGCTGAACATCACGCCCGACCGCGGCTACTGCTTCTCGTTGCGCGGCCTGACCCGCGAACTCGCGTGCGGCTTCGACCTCGAGTTCGCCGATCCCGCGCACGTCGCACCCCACCCCGCCGACGGCCCGGCGTACCCCATCCGGCTCGAACGCGAAACCGGCGCCACCCGCTTCGCTGCCCGCAAGGTCACCGGCATCGACCCCCATGCCGTGTCCCCGTGGTGGCTGCAACGGCGGCTGCTGCTGTCCGGCATCCGCCCGATCTCCCCGGCGGTCGACGTCACCAACTACGTGCTGCTCGAGCTCGGCCAGCCGCTGCACGCCTTCGACGCCGCCACCCTCCGCGGTGAGCTCGTCGTCCGGCGTGCGAAGGCGGGGGAGAAGCTGACGACACTCGACGGCGTCGAACGCACCCTTGATCCCGAGGACGTCGTCATCACCGACGACTCCGGGGTGATCTCCCTCGCCGGCATCATGGGCGGCGCCGCGACCGAGGTGAGCGGCACGACCACCGAGGTCCTGCTCGAGGCCGCCACCTGGGATCCGCTGGCCGTGTTCCGCAGCGCCCGGCGCCACAAGCTGGTGAGCGAGGCGGGCAAGCGTTTCGAGCGCAACGTCGACCCCGAAGTGGCGCTGCCGGCCCTGGACCGGGCCGCGGCGCTGCTCGTGGAGATCGCCGGTGGCCGCGTCGAGCCGGTCCTGACCGACCTGTCCGTCCCCGTCGAGCCGGTCTCGATCCGCATGGACATCGACCTGCCCGACCGCACCGCCGGGGTCGCCTACCCGACCGGCACCGCCGCGCGCCGGCTCACCCAGATCGGGTGCGGCGTCGAGGTCGGTGTCGGCCCGGACGGACACGGCCAGCTCGTGGTCACGCCGCCGACCTGGCGTCCCGACCTGCGTCAGCCCGCCGACCTCGTGGAGGAGGTGCTCCGGCTCGAGGGGCTCGAACAGATCCCGTCCGTGCTCCCGGCCGCCCCGGCGGGCCGCGGACTGACCCCGAGCCAGAAACGACGCCGCGCCGTGGGCCGCGCCCTGGCCGCCGACGGTCACGTCGAGGTGCTCGCCCCCGTCTTCCTGCCGGCGCACGTATTCGACACGTGGGGTCTCGCCGCCGATGACCCCCGCCGCACCACCACGACGGTCCTCAACCC